>Ga0157375_10001444_pt1 | contig 20447 bp, 20 predicted proteins | sample M35metaG_FD_115311 | JGI IMG/M metagenome (GOLD analysis project Ga0157375, IMG submission 115311) | Miscanthus rhizosphere microbial communities from Kellogg Biological Station, Michigan, USA - M3-5 metaG | ecosystem: Host-associated > Plants > Roots > Rhizosphere > Soil | place: USA: Michigan... | reverse complement strand
GTGTATCGTCAGTCGAGCCTGGTCGGCAAGTCTGCGGCGATACTGACCGACAGCGATTGGGCCAATGCGCAGTCGATCGAGGCCGACATCAAGCCGACGGCCGTCGATGGCAGTGATCGGTGGGTTGGCCTCGCGGTGCGCTACATCGATGTCAACGACCAGTACTACGTGACGCTGCGCGGTTCCAACAAGGTGTTTCTGCAACGATTGGTGGCCGGCGACTTCCAGACGCTCGCAGAGGCGTCGCTCCCTTTTGTGCTGAATCGTACTTATCACGTCAAGTTGATCGTCAATGGCCCGGAGCTGGAGGTCTACGTCAACAACTCGTGGGTCGCGGGCGCGAGCGACAACTCACTCAGGCATGGTCGCGCCGCGCTCTTGACGTACAAGGCGCGTGCCGACTTTGACAATGTCTATGCCGGAACGACCAAGCCCTTCAGGCTTGCGTCCAAGGATTTCGCGGAACCCTTCGGCGGCCCGCCCTACTTTACGACTCAGGGCGGGCAATGGACTCCCGTCGAACAGAACAACGACTCATTCGACCTCGCATTTGCACAGACCGATACCAGCGCCGAAGCGCGCGCATTCATCGGTGCGCCAACCGGCGACCAGGTCGTTCAGGCGACGGCGCACCTCGACTCGTACGCCAGCACGAGCGCCGGATGGTTCGGACTGCTGGCGCGCTGGGTCGACTCGCACACCTTTTACTACCTCGCCGTCCGCAGCAATGGTCGACTCGATATTCGCAAGAAAGTGAATGGCACGATCACGGTGCTCAGGTCCGTGCCCTTCACGGCAACACCCGGCAAGTACTATCGCTTCAAGTTAGCCGTCATCGGCAATGAACTGCACGCTTACGTCGATGACAAATTCGTCGCCGGTGCCTTGGACAGTGCCATCGCAAAAGGCCGATACGGACTCGCCACTTCGAAAGCCGCAGCCACCTACCAGACGTTCACGGTGGAGCAGCCTTGAATTCCGGGCCCGCCGCGCGATCCGATCGGCGTCGAGGCCGGGCACTAAGCTTCTGTTGCAGCACGAGCGTGGCCAGCAGGGTCAGTAGTTCGACCAGAGTCAGATTGCCACCGCCTCCTTCGCCGCCACCGAATCAGGCGAGGCGGTCCAGTTCGCGCCGGATGAATTTGGCTTCCGCGACGGATTTCGCCAGGGCGATGGCGTGTTTCAGCGCTTCACGTGCCTCATCGAACCGGTTCAACTCCTTGAGCAGCGTGCCGCGCAGCCCGTGAAAATAGAAGTAGGCATCCAGCTCGCTTTTCAACGGGTCGATCATCGCAAGTGAAGCTTCAGGACCTCGCAGCTTCCACACTGCCACGGCCCGATTGAGCGTCGTCACCGGCGACGGCTGCATCGTTTCGAGCGACTGGTACAGCAAGTCGATCTGATTCCACGCGGTGTCCGCAGCTGTCGTCGCGTGCAGATGCAGCGCGGCGATGGCCGCCTGAAGTTGATAGGGGCCCGGTGTCTGGTAGTGGGCGGCTCTTTCCAGCAACAGCCGCCCTTCATCTATGAGCGCACGATTCCAGCGGCTCCGATCCTGCTCGTCGAGCAACACGACGTCGCCGTTCGGGTCGAAGCGCGCTGGTGCGCGTGACTGCTGAAGCAGCATCAAGGCGAGAAGTCCAAAAACCTCGGGATCGCCCGGAAAGAGGCTCAACAGCAACCGGCCCAACCGGATGGCTTCGTCCGCCAGAGGCTCACGCGCGGCGGCGGAATCCGGGGTGCTGCCGTATCCCTCGTTGAATATGAGATAGATCATCGTCGAGACCACCGCGAGTCGCGTGCGCCGCTCGGCAGTGCCGGGTGTTTCGAATTCGACGCCGACTCGCGCGATGGTCCGCTTGGCGCGGGTGATTCGCTGCTCCATCGCCGCGGGTGACACCAAGAATGCGCTGGCGATCTGTTCCACGCTGAGCCCGGACACGATGCGAAGTGCGAGGGCGATCTGCTGGGTTGCCGGGAGGGTGGGGTGTCCGCAGACGAACAACAACCGCAGGACGTCGTCCCGATAGTGACTCTCGTCGAGGCCTTCTGGCGTCAGATCGTTGCCGGGATCCGCGAGGGCATCGGCGTCAGTCAGCGGTTCGATGGATCGCTTGCGGCGTTCGGAGTCCAGGGCGGCATTGCGCCCGACCGTCACGAGCCAGGCCGTGGGGTCGACAGGAAATCCTTTCTGGGGCCAGGTCTGCAGGGCTCGAAGACACGCTTCCTGGAAAGCCTCCTCGGCGGTGTCCAGGTCACGGAAATACCGCAGAAGTGCCGCAACGGCTTTCGGCCGAGCCCCCGAAAGCGCCAGATCAATGTGCGCGGGATCGTGCATCTGTTGTCGAGGACGATCGGGTACCCTCATGGCAGACACCCTACCAATTTATTTTCCTGTCGGTGTCGGCACGGGAGCTTCGTGAGCGTCCTTGAAGCAGAATCCACCGCAACCGGGAGATGATCGATGAAAGTCATGATCCTGACGAAATTATCCGAAGCCCCTGAAAACATGGTCCCGCCCAGTGAAGAGGCGATCCTGGCCATGCACAACTACAACGAGGCCCTCATCGCTGCCGGCATTCTGAAAGACCAGGTATACGGCGGACTCATGCCGAGCAAATTTGCCAAGCGCCTTCAATACACGGGCAAGAATCTCACGGTGACGGACGGCCCGTTTACCGAGACCAAGGAAGTGGTCGCAGGATTCGCGCTGTGGGAGGTCAAATCCTTCGATGAAGCACTCGAGTGGGCCAGGAAGTGTCCGGTGATGATGGACTGCACGGTCGAAATGCGTCCCGTGTTCTGCCCGGAAATGTTCGATCCCAAGTAGGCGCGAGCAGCGCCGGATTCTCCGGCGTCGCTCAATTGTTTCGCAATGCGAACTCGATTGCCGCGCACACCGCGGCGACCTGGGCCGCGTCGCATTGCTCCGGCGTCGCGCGAGGACTGTCGGGATACACCTCGGTCGTGGTCGTGTAGCGCGCCCCGGTGATGCCTGCACACAGGCCGAGCTGGCGCAGCGGATACCGGATCACGCCCGGTGCGACGACCGGAGAGCCGATGATCTCGCCCTTGTCGTCCGCCGGCGCGATGTGCGCAACCTTGGCGACCGCCTCGATGATCGCGCGCTGGAATTCAGGCTGCGGATTTTCGCTGTCGTCGACGAGATAAAACCCATCCGGGACAATGCCGGGCTCGAATGGCTTGCCGTCACGCGCGGCGAGGGCAGGACGGAATTCGCTTTCATCCGAATCGGTCGTTTCGTGCAGATCGACGTGCAGCAGGAAGCGCCCGCGTAACGGTGCGACCAAGCGCAGCAATGCCGCCGACTCGGCAACGGTGCTGCCTTCCTTGAAAGAGCGGTTCGGATCGACGGCATTCGCGTTCCAGCGATTGATGCGCTCGTAGGCCCAGGGACTCACGCAGGGCACGGCGAGGAGATTGATTGAATAGTCCGGCGCGCGTTGCCGGAGGAATTGCAGCGCGCCGTGCACGCCGCTGGTCTCGTAGCCGTGTACTCCGCCCGTGACGAGCACCACCGGGCGATCATCACGCCAGTCGCGACTGCGCAGCACGAGCTGACGATAGTGATCCGGCGGATAGTCGAGCTGTCCGTATTCCTGCACGTCGAACGCGGCGAGGCGCTCGATGCGACTCACAACCTCGTCGGCGTAGCTGCGGAGCTTGCGTTGCCGCGACAACCACTGCTCGCGCTCGGCCGCACCCCAGGCCACGCCGGGCGTGCCAATCGGATAAGGAGTCAGTGCGACGTCCTCCGCACGAAATCCGCCACCGTATCGTGCAGGCCGCTGAGCGCTGGTTCGTTCAGGTAAACCATGTGGCCCGACGGAAAGTATTTGTACTCGATGTTCGCGCGCAGTGCGTCGGGGATCGGCAGATGCTCCATCTCGAACACCCCTTCAAAGTAAGGAGTGGCAAGGTCGTAGTAACCGCCGGCATTGAGCACCTTCAGATTGGGGTTTTGCTTCATTACCGTGGCGAGGTCGAGCATGACGTTGGTGGTCTGCCCGGTGAAAGGCATGGGCATGCCGGGCGCCTGGTGGGCCATGTCCCAGGCCGGGAACACCGGGGCGAAAATCTTGAAGCCGTCCTCCGCGGGAAAACGCAGGGAAGAACGGGCATAGTCGTTCCAGGCTGCGACGTAGGCCGCACCGACCGAGCTGATGAACGGATCGTATTGTGCTTCCTTGCTCAGCAGGTCGAGGCTGGGACCGGAGAAGCGGGTGTCGATCCGCCCGGTAGTAAGGCCGCCGGGCAATTGCAATTGCTGGGAAAACTGGCCGCCGTTGACCCTGAGGTCGGACTTGAGCAGGTAGTCGACCGTCAGGCCCAGGTAACCGGAGAGTCTTTCGGCAATGCGTTGGCGCGCGGTGGCCTCCAGTCGCCCGCCCTGCTGCAGGGCCGCGGCATAGTCACTGATCGCGAACTGCTCGACTTCCCGCAGGAACGGCTCGAGCTCGGCCGGGCGATTGCCGGGCAGGCGATTGTGGTACCAGGCGGTGGCGGCCATGGTCGGCAGTGCGGTGACGTAGGCGTTATCGACTCCCGGGTTGAAGCTCGGACTATCTACCGAGAGATCGAAGTTGAGGATGGTCGACAGCAGGACCACGCCGTTCAGGTCGATGCTGAAGCTGCTCGCCAGCTCGTTGGCCAGAACCGCCGACCGCGTGGTGCCATAACTCTCGCCGAACAGGTACTTGGGCGAATTCCATCGGCCGTACTTGTTCAGGAACTGCTGGATGAAGCGGGCGAATGCATGCGAGTCGTTGTCCACACCCCAGAAAGCCTTCTCCTTGTCCTTGCCGGCGATGCGCGAAAAGCCGGCGCCAGGGGCATCGATGAACACCAGGTCCGAGACGTCGAGCAGCGAATACGCGTTGTTGACCATCGGGTAAGGCGCGGGCGGTGTGTGTCCGTCCTCGCGCACCACCACACGGCGCGGACCGAAGGCGCCCATGTGCAGCCACAACGTGGCCGATCCCGGACCGCCGTTGAAGATGAACATCAGCGGCCGCGTCGCGTCACCGTCCTGCTTGCCACTGCTTTGCTTGCCACCGCTTCCCTTGAAATACGCGGTGTAGAAGATCGAGGCCTCCGGCGGCACACCCTCCTTGTCCTTGTCGGGCGATGGTGCGGCGGCTTGTTCGCGCCAGGCGACGTCATCCCAACCCGGGCCGTGTACCACCAAGGTTCCCGCGATCGCCTGGTAGGAAACCGCCTTGCCACCAATCGTGACCGAACCGGTGCTGGTCACCTCGGAGGAGTGGAAGATCCGGTCGGGACCGGTGGGCTTGACCGGCTCCGGGGCCTTGGCCTCATCGGCGGCAAGGTCCGGTCGCGCCAGCAGCGCCAATACCACCGAACCCAGGATTGTCGTGAATGCGCGCCGTTCGAACATGATTGCTCTCTCTCTCCCGTGATCTGGTGATTTCAAAAATGCAGTGTGCCACGCGGCTTGGCAAGAGCTACGCACTCGAGCGAGCCCGCGACGCACGCGGCACCGGTCGACTACTCGTCGCGCTCGCGCCGCTCCTGCTCTTCGAGTTCCTGGTTGCGTTTTTTCGCGCGCTCGAGCTGTTCCGGCGTTCCCATGGGCTGGCGACTGTTCCGCAGCAGCCGCATCAGGCCGCCGACGAGAATCACGCCGACGACGATTAGCGCGATGGTCAGCTTGGTCATCGGTTCTCCGCGATAAACCTGTCGATGGTGCGAGCCAGCGTCAGCATCGGCACGCCGCCGCCAGTCACCACCGCATCGTTGAACTTGCGGAAGTCGAAGCGCTTCCCCAGCGCCTGCTGCGCCTTGGCCCGCAGCCGGTTGATCTCGCTGTGACCGACCTTGTATCCGCACGCCTGGCCTGGCCATGCGCAGTAGCGATCCACTTCGCCCCTGACCTCGTCGTCCGTCGAGCCGTTCGTCTTCGCGAACCACTCGATGGCCTGTTCGCGCGTCCAGCGCCGGGCGTGCAGGCCGGTGTCCACCACCAGCCGGCAGGCGCGAAACGCGATCGACTGCAGGTATCCGAGCCGCCCGAACGGGTCGTCGTCATAGACGCCGAGCTCATCGCCCAATTGCTCGGCGTACAGGGCCCAGCCTTCCGAGTAGGCGTTGAACGCCAGCAGCGAGCGGCACAGCGGTAGTTTGAAGGTGTACTCGCCCTGCCACACATGGCCGGGGAGGGACTCGTGGTAGGTGAGCGTCGGCGTGTTGTAGGTCGTGAACACGCCCATGTTGAGCATGTTGATCCAGAATTTGCCGCTGATCTTTCCGTCGATGGATCCCGGACCGCCATAGGCGCCGGGCGCGCCGGGTTCGACCTCCGGCGCCATGCGCTTGATCTCGAAGTTCCCCGGCACCCGCGTGTCGAAGGCGCGCGGCAGCCGCGTGCGCATGTCGGCGACGCGCGCCTTGAGGAAGTCCATAAGCCTGGCACGGCCGTCATCGCTTTCCGCAAATGCGAAGCGCGGGTCCTTGCCGAGCGCCGTCATGCGTTCGCCGACGGTTCCCCGGGTCATCCCCTGCTGGCGCAGGATGCCGTCCATGCGCGACTGCAACTCGCGCAGTTCATCCTGGCCGCGCCGATGGATCTCGTCCGGCGTCATACGCGTGGTGGTGCCCGCGCGCAGCGCCCAGGCGTAGTACTCGTCGCCGCGCGGCAGCTTCCACACGCCCGCGTCGCTGGTGGCGCGGCGGCGATGCGCCAGGAGTTCCTCCATCTGCCGGCCGAGCGCCGGTGCGACCTTGTCCGCCGCGATTTTTTCAGCGCGGGCCGCAAAATCGCCGGGCATCTTGTCCGTGCGTTTGGCGAGCGAGGTCACGATCGACCAGTCGGCCACATTTCCCGCGCGTGCCAGCCTGAGCTGGTTCAGCGTCTTGTCGAGCAGGAAGTTGGGCGCGATCACATTCTGCGCGGCCGCGCTCTTCAGCCTTTCGGTTTCCCCATCGATCTGGCCCGCGTACGCCTCGAGACGCGCGAGGTAAGCCTCGGCGTCGGGCGCGGACGTCACCGTGTGCTGCTCGTCGAGCAGGCTCGGAATCTCGAGGAAGGCGCCCGTGTTCTGGGCGACCACGTACGGCGCGTTGCGGTACGACCAGTTCGAATTGAGCAGCGCTACGTCGCCGTACGGAAAGGCGAATCCTTCGAGCGCGAATTCGTGCGCGGTGCGCATGACGTCCACATCGATGCGCGCCGCGGGACCCAGCACACCAGGATCGATGGCCTTCAGTCGATCGAGCCGGCGCGCGGCGCGTTCCGCGATGGTTCTCTGCCCCGCGGCCGAGCGATCGGAGAGCTTCGACTTGAGCGCGGCGCGTTCGCCGGCGTCGATGCCGAGCGAGGTGGCGCTCTCGGGATAGTCGACCAGCATTTCCTCGGTAAACCCGGCGAGCAGTTGTTCGCTGGCGGCATCCTTGTCCGATGAAACGCCTTGCGCGGGGAGGCGCGTGGCGGCGAGCGCGGCGCCGGAGGCAATCACGAAGTCTCTGCGAGTGGTGGTCATGGCGTTTGGATCAGGGTGGGACCGCCGAATGATATCGCGGCGACGAGTTGCCACCGGCTTCGTTTACTATCTTCACCCCTGCGGAGTCACCCGGGACGACCGCCGCTTTCTGGAGCCAGCAGCCACCTTGCAATCCGCGCCGCCACCGCGACTCCGCCAGGTCATTGAAGCCTTCCAGCGCTTCGACCGTCGACGGGTCGCGGCGCTCATCGCCGAAGAACTGAATGAAGGTCCGCCCGCCGGCGATCATTGGCGCAACGTCGAGGCGGTCGCCATCCGGATCGGTGAAATCGACCTGGGGCTCGAAGCGGCGCGACGCTACTCGCTGACCGAGCCGCGGATGCTGGATCGCGTACTCCATTATTGCAGCGCGCTTGCCGCGCGCGGTCGCCTCGATGCCAGCCTGCGTGAAGCCGATCTGCTGCCCGCAACGATTCAGCAGCATCCCGCGGTGCTGAACCTGCGCGGGTCCATCGCGACACAAATGGGTGACTTCACGCAGGCCACCGAATTGGCGCGCCAGACGACGACGCTGATGCCGCAGGAGGGACTGTACTGGCACGCGCTGTCCACGGTTCACAAGTTCACGCCCGGCGACGGTGATCTCGCGCGCATGGAGGCGCTGGTGCCGGAGATGCAGCGGGCTCCGGCAGGTTCGCAGGGAGCGTTCTTCTACGCGCTCGGCAAAGCGCGGCACGATTGCGGTGACTATGACCGCGCGTTTGCGGCTTATGACGAAGGCGCCTCGAAGATGCGCGCGCCTTTCGAGGTGGGCGCCATGGAACAGTTCGTGCGCAACGAGATCAGGGACTTCACCCCGGAGAATCTCGCGCGCCTCGCGCCCTCGGGATGCAACAGCGATCGGGTGATATTCGTCACCGGCCTGCCGCGTTCCGGCACGACGCTGGTCGAGCAGATCCTAGCCAGCCATTCCGCGGTCACCGGCGGCGAAGAGGTCAATCTCTTCTGCACCGCGCTCATTCCGGCGGGAGACTTCTCCCTGCGAGGCGGGCTCGATTACCAGGCACGAACCGCCGATGCGGACCCCTGGGGTGACATCGGGAGGGATTACCTGGCGATGCTTGACCAGCGTTTCGGTCGGCGCGTCGGGAACGGGGGTCGCATCGTCGACAAGACGCTCAACCATTCGCGCTTCCTGGGTTTCATCCTGCACGCTCTGCCCAATGCGAAAGTCATCTGGCTGCGGCGCGACCCTGAAGACACGGCGATCTCGTGCTACCGGAGTTTCTTCGGCACGGGCACCATACCCTGGTGCTGGTCGCTGGCCGATATTGCGTGGCACTTCCGCCTGGAAGACGCGCTCTACGCGCATTGGACCCGCGTCTATCCCGACCGCATTCTCACCGTGCCCTATGAAACGCTGGTCGCCGAGCCGCAACCCTGGATCACCAAGATCCTCGCGCATGTCGGGCTCGATCCGGAGAGCGCCACCTTTACGCCGCATCTGCAGAAGCGCGCGGTGCAGACGGTGAGCGTCGCACAGGTGCGGGAACCGATCACCACGAGCAGCGTTGGCGCGGCCGGCAAGTACCGCGCGCACCTGCAGCCTTTCCGCGACGCGTACTCGCCGACGTGAGCATGCGCTTCACAAAAATATCTGGTGAATCCGTGCCTGTGCTGGGGCAGGGGACCTGGCAGCTCGGCGACCGCCCTGAACGTCGCGGTCAGGAAATCACGGCGCTGCAGCTTGGCATCGACCTTGGACTCACGCTGATCGACACCGCCGAGATGTACGGCGACGGCGCCGCCGAAGAGCTGGTGGCGGAGGCCATCGTGGGCAGACGCGCCCAGGTTTTCCTCGTCACGAAGGTGCTGCCGGGCAATGCGACGAACCGGAAAAAACTGGTGGCGTCGTGCGAGCGCAGCCTGCGCCGATTGCGCGTCGAGCACATCGATCTGTACCTGCTGCATTGGCGGCAAAGCGAAGATCTGGCGGTGACCGTCGAGACCTTCGGCGAACTCGCCCGGGCGGGAAAGATCGGCCACTGGGGCGTCAGCAATTTCGACGTCTCCGACCTGCAAGAACTCGATCGCGTGACGGGTGGCGGACAGGTGGCGAGCAACCAGGTGCTCTACAACGTTTCGCGGCGTGGCATCGAATTCGATCTGCTGCCCGCGGCGCAGCAGCGCGGCCTGAACGTAATGGCCTATACGCCCATCGAACAGGGCCGGATTCTCGGCCACGCGGCGCTGAATGAAGTCGCAGCACGCCACCAGGTGACGCCCGCGCAGGTCGCACTGGCCTGGGTGATACGCCAGGACGGTGTCGTGGCCATTCCACGGGCCGGTACGCCGGCCCATGTCAGGGAAAATGCCGGTGCGCTGGATATCAAGCTCACGGCGCGCGATCTGCAGGATATCGACCGGGCATTTCCGCCACCCGCGAAACCGCGTCGGCTCGAAATGATCTGAACCGTCGGATTACCATGCAACCCAGTGACCCGGGAGCCCAGTTCATGCAACATCGATCGATCCTGCTCGCCTGCCTTCTCACCATGGGCGCGTGTTCGCGCCAGGAGGCGGCGACGCCACCCGCGCCAGCGCCCACACCCGCACCAGTGCCGGCGACGACTGCCGCACCTGCGCCCGATGCCGGTGCAGCGCTGACGCCCGAGCTCTCCGCGCGCCTGGTACGCAAGCACTCACCGGTGATCGGACCCAAGAGCGCTACGGTCACCGTGGTGGAGTTCCTGGATCCGGCCTGCGGTGCCTGCGCTGCCTATTCGCCGGTGGTGAAACAGATCCAGTTGCTGTATCCGACCGAGGTCCGCGTGGTGGTGCGTTACGCCACCTTTCACCGTGGTTCGGACCAGGCCGTCCGCCTGCTCGAGGCCGCGCGCCGTCAGGGCAAGTTCGAGCCGGTGCTGGATGCCTTGTTCGAGCGGCAGGCGGAATGGGCCTCCCCGGAGGCGCCCAACATTCCGCGCATCGGTCAGATCGCCACGGAACTGGGCGTGAATATCGAGAAGGCGCGGCGCGATGCCGCGTTGCCGGAGGTCACCGAAGTGCTGCGCCAGGATGCCGAAGACCTCGTTGCCCTGAAAGTGGACCGTACGCCGTCATTCTTCGTGAATGGCAAACCGCTGGTGGATTTCGGCGCCGAGCAGCTTCTCGATCTGGTGCGTCAGGAAGTGGTTCGCACGAAAGGGTGATTTTCCAGGTGCGTCCGAATCGGGAGGCCGACATGTTCATGAGATTCGTCCAGCCATTGCTGTGGATGGGATTGCTGGCGCTGGCCGCCGTGGCCCAGGCAAAGCCTCTGAACGCGCCGGCACTCGAAGCATGGTTGCAGAAGTACGGCGCCGCCTGGGAAGCGCGTGATGCCGCCGCCGCCGGCAAACTGTTCACCCCCGACGCGACCTATCACGAGATGCCGTTCGACGCACCCAAGCAGGGTCGAGCGGGAATCGAGGAATACTGGCGAACCGTCACGGCGGAACACCGCGACGTGAAGTTCGAATCGAAGGTGATTTCGGTGAGCGGCAATACCGGGGTCGCGCATTGGCACGCAAAGCTCAAGGTGGCGTCGACGGGAGAGCCTCTGGAGCTCGACGGCGTCTTCGTGCTCGAGTTCGACGAGAAGGGCGACTGTAAATCGCTGCGCGAATGGTGGCACCTCAAGGCCGGCTGACCGGAAGATAAGGTGACCGCCACGGTCGAAGGTGGTATCTAACGCGCACGGCCGGCGCGTGGGGGGAGTGCCATGAGCTCGATGGACGTTGCGGATCGCCGCGGCTTTCTCAAGGTGACGGGGATTCTCACCGGCTATCTGGCGGCGGGAAGTCCGCTGGCGCTGCTTGCGCCATCGCGCGCCTGGGCGCTGGATCTCGCCGCATTTTCCAGCGAGCAGGGTGCCACGCTGCTGACGATGGCCCGGACGATCCTGCCGCACGATGGGCTCGACGATGCGGCCTACGCTGCCGTGGTGCATTCGGCCGATGCCGACGCGGCGCGCGACGCCGCGGCCCGCAAGCTCTACTCCGACGGCATCGCGTCGCTCGGCGCTGGATTCGCGAACGGGAGCGAAGACCAGCGCGTCGCGGCGCTGAAGAAGATAGAGCCCTCCGCCTTCTTTCAGCAGTTCCGGGTCAAGGCGCTGAGCGTCCTGTACTCGACGCCATTCGCATACGCGCATTTCGGCTACGAAGGTGAGGCGTTCTCGAAGGGCGGGTACCTGACACGCGGCTTCAATGATCTGCGCTGGTTGCCCGAGGTCCCACCCGGCGATGCGGGCCCGATGCCCGGCGCGACGTCCTGAGGCCAGCACCCATGGCGAAGTTTGAATTCGACGATGACGGAGTGGTGGTCATCATCGGCTCGGGTGCGGGCGGCGGCACGCTGGCACACGAACTCACGCGACGCGGCATCCGCGTGGTGTTGCTGGAGGCCGGCAAGCGCGAGTCGCTGGCGAGCTTCTCGCAAGTGCCGAACGAGGCCTTCGCGCAGCTCAGCTGGCTCGATCCACGTACCAGTTCCGGCGACTGGGCGCCGGCGAAAACCAACCCGGGATTGCCAGCCTGGCTTGCGAAAACCGTGGGCGGCACCACGACTCACTGGGGCGCCGTCACGCCGCGCATCCAGCCGTGGGAGACTCGCGCGCGCACCACCTACGGTGAGGTCAAGGGCACTTCACTCATCGATTGGCCGATCGCGCACGAAGAGTTGCTGAAGTATTACGGTCTCGCCGAAGAGCGCATGTGCGTGACACGGCGCGCCGGCAACCCGGGACTGCCGGCGTCGAACAACTTCAAGGTCATGCACGCCGGGGCGAAAAAGGCCGGCTATTCGCGTGTGCACAGCGGCTATGTCGCCATCAACTCGCGCGCGCAGGACGGCCGCGGCTTCTGCATCCAGCAGGGCTTCTGCGTGCAGGGCTGCAAGATCGGTGCGAAGTGGAGCACCCTGTACACGGAAATTCCGCGCGCCGAGGCCACCGGCCGTCTCGATCTGCGCATCCAGTCCATGGCGACGCGCATCGAACACGGTTCCGATGGACGCGTGAACGCGGTCGTGTATCGCGATGCCAGCGGCGCCGAGCAGCGGCAGAAGGCGCGCGCCGCGTGTGTCGCCGGCAATGCGCTCGAGACGCCGCGCCTGCTGCTGCTGTCCGAGTCGGGAAAATTTCCGCACGGCCTGGCGAATTCATCCGACCAGGTGGGGCGCAACTACTGCCACCACGTGCTGAACTTCACCGTCGCCACCTTCGAGAAGCCGGTTTACATGTGGCGCGGAACTTCGCAGGCCGGACTCGTCGAGGACGAAGCCGTCAACGATCCGAAGCGCGGTTTCGCCGGCGGCTATTTCATCGAACTGGTCAACTTCGACCTGGGTAGTTTGCCGCTCGCCGCAATGCCGTACGGCTGGGGACGGGACTACGCCTCCTTCATGGACGGCTACCGCAACATGTCGGCCATCATGATCGTCGGCGAAGACCTGCCGCGCCTCGACAACCGCATCACGCTCAGCAAGTCGGCGAAGGATGCGCACGGGCTGCCGGTCGCGCACGTGCACGTGGATGAACACTCAAATGACATCGCCATGCGCGAACACGGCCAACGGCAGTGCCGGCGCATGATGGAAGGCGCCGGCGCAAAGCGCGTCGTTCACAGCGAGGGGTCGCCGTTCGCCACCCACAACCTCGGAACCGCGCGCATGTGCGCCGATCCGCGCGACGGCGTCACCAACGCCTGGGGTCAGAGCCACGACATCCGCAATCTGTTCATCTCGGATGGCAGCGTGTTCAGCAGCGCCGCCGCCGCCAATCCGACACTGACCATCGTGGCGCTGGCGCTGCGGCAGGCTGAACACATCAGCCGCGAGATGACGGCGCGCAATATCTGAAAGGTCAGTAGTACAGCGGGCCGTGGCCGAATACGCGGAACCACTTGGTGATGATGATCTTGAATCCGGAGATCACCGGCTTACCACAATGCATGGTGGCCGGATTGGGTGAACCGTCCGGCAGGAGATTGTTCCATAACAGCGCCATGCCCAGTTTTGGCGTGACCCTGAGATCGAGCTCCGTGAAGTGGGTGCCACCGCCCTCCATGCCTTCATTCAGATAGACCATGAAGGTCCAGGTGCGATTGCCGCGCACACCGGCGTAGCGATTGAACAGTTCGGTGCCCGGCTGGTAGTAGTCCCAGTGCGGCTTGAACTGCTGGCCCGCGTCGTAACGTTGTGCCTGTATGCCTTCGGAATATTCGGTGCGAAATCCGAGCGTCCGGCAGATCTTGTCGTCCAGGTTCAGCGCCACGGGGCTGCGCAGGTGACACAGCTCGGCCGTCTGGCTGGTGCGGAACGACTGGTCGTCGGACACGTAGCTGACGATCGAGGGCTGCAGGTGATGGCCGATGAGCGCGACGACGCGCTCGCACTCCTGCCTGCTCAGGAAATCATCGAGCGTGTACAGCTCCAGCCCGTTGTCGTGGATCCTGCGCAGAGTGGGCGGTCTGCGCTGCAGAAGCGGCGGGTTGTGGACGGCGCCAGCGTCGAGCGAATTGCCGCGCGGCCGAACCTGTTCGAAGCCGGCGAGGATGGAGCGATCCGAGTAACCCAGCTTGCGCAGCCGCTCGACCGCCTGGGACAGGTCCGTGGCGAGCCGCATTGCCCAACGCAGTCGCGTCAGTTCATCGGCATCGAGCGGCCTGTCGGGGGCGCTCACTCGTGGAATACGGGCCCGTCGCCGAACACGCGGAACCACTTGGTGATGATGACCTTGTAACCGGAGATCACAGGTTCACCACAATGCATGGTCGCCGGGTTCGGTGTGCCGTCGGGATTGAGATTGTTCCACAGCACTGCCATGCCGAGCTTTGGCTTGAATGTGATGTCGAGCTCGGTGAAGCGCGTGCCGCCACCCACCACGCCTTCGTTCAGGTAGACCATGAAGGTCCAGGTGCGATTGCCACGCACGCCCGCGTAGCGCTCGTAAAGATTCGATCCCAGCGGGTAGTAGTCCCAGTGCGGCTTGAATTGCTGGCCCACGTCGTAGCGCTGCGCCTGGATGCCCTCGGAGTAATCCGCGCGGATGCCCAGCGTCCTGCAGATCCTGTCGTCCAGGTTCAACGCCACGGGACTGCGCAGGTGGCAAAGTTCGGCGGTACTGCTGGTGCGAAAGGACTTGTCGTCAGGCACGTAGCTCAGCGTCGACGGCTTCAGGTGATGCGCGATCAGCGCGACGACCTGTTCGCAGTCGCCGGCGCTGAGAAAGTCCTCGAGAGTGTAGAGCTCGGCCTTGTCGGTTGCGACGCGGCGCAGGTTGGGCGGCTTGCGGCGCAGCAGCGGCGGCAGGTTGACCGCGCCGCCTGCGAGCGAATCGCCGCGCGGACGCACGCTCTCGAACGCAACCACGATAGCGCGGTCGGAATACCCGAGTTCGCGCAGGTCGGCGACCGCCCTGGACATGTCACAGCCCAGGCGCATGTCGCGTCGCAGCCGGGCGAGATCGCGTGCGTCGACCGGCTTTTGCTGATTCACGCGGTGCTCACTCGAAAAACACCGGCCCGTCGCCGATGGCGCGAAACCACTTGGTGATGATGATCTTGTGGCCAGCGATCACCGGTTCGCCGCTGTGCATGGTCGCCTTGTTGGTCGAGCCGTCGCGGCTGAGGTTCTGCCAGAACAGCGCCATGCCGAGCTTCGGCTGAAAGGTGTGGCCGATCTCGGTGAAGCGCGTACCACCGCCTTCCATGCCTTCGTTCAGGTACACCATGAAGCTCCAGGTACGGTTGCCACGGGTGCCGCAGTAGCGCAGGTATTCGCGGGTACCCGGTTCAAACCAGTCCCAGTGCGGCTTGAACTGCTGGCCGACGTCGTAGCGCTGCGCCTGGATGCCCTCGGAATATTCCGGGCGAATGCCCAGCGTCTTGCAGATCTTGTCGTCGATGCCCACCGCCACCGGACTGCGCAGGTGTGACAGGTGAGATGTCTGGCTGGTGCGAAAACCCTTGTCGCCATTGTCGAAAGACACGGTCGACGGCTTCAGATGATGATCGATGAGCCCGACGAGCCGCTCGCATTCACGGCGGCTGAGAAATTCTTCCAGCGTATAGAGCTCGACGCGGGGGTCGTCGAAGCGCCGCAGGTTCGGCGGGTTACGCTTCAGCAGCGGGGGCGTGAAGCTGACCTCGGTGGCGTCGTTCTGCGGCCGCACCGCATCGAAGCCGGCGGCGATGGCCTGGTCCGTGAAGCCCTCCTTGCGCAGCCGCTCTAACAACTCGAGCAGGTCGACGCCCATCTTCATGCTGTGGCGCAGCCACTTGGTCCAGTACGCGTCGAGTTCGGTTCTTGCGTCGTTCATGCGCGCGATTTTTACACATCGGGCGCGAATCGAGTGAAGATCGCGCCGATGAACGCTCCGCAATCCGTCGCAGTGCCGCTGCCGGTGCTGGCGCGGCTCAGGCTGGTGTGCCTCGAGTTGCCCGAGGTCGTCGAGGAATCCGCCTGGCAGGGTATCCGCTGGTGCGTGCGCGGCAGGAATTTCGCGCACGCGTTGATGATCGAGGATGGCCGGCCGGAGGCCTATGCGCGCGCGGCCTCGAATGCGGGGCCCGCCTGTGTGGTCACGTTTCGCCTGGCGCGGGAGGCCTGTGCCGCCGCGCGTTATCGTCGTGCGCCGTTCTTCCGCCCGGTGTGGTTCGCGAATATCGCCGGTCTCATGGTCGATGCGGCCACCGACTGGGACGAGCTCGACGTGCTGCTCAGGACGAGTTATCGCGTGCTGGCTCCAAAGAAACTGGCGGTGCTGATCGAATGACGATCAGCGCGCTCTGCCTGGTGCTGCTGGCCGCCGTTACCCATGCGAGCTGGAACATTTCTGCGAAATTCGCCGCCGAATCAAGGCATTTTGTCTGGCTGTTCTCGGCGGGTTCGGTGCTGGTGTACGGGCCTGTCGTTATCGGTGTGGTCCTCGTCGAGCAGCCGCAATTCGAAGGCCGCCACTGGCTGACCCTGTGCGCAACCTCGGTGCTGCACCTGCTGTATTCGATCTCGCTGCAGGCGGGATACCGGCACTCGGACCTCTCGGTGGTCTATCCCATCGCGCGCGGCACCGGTCCATTGCTGTCTTTCATGGGTGCCGCCTTGTTGCTGGGGGAAGTGCCGACCGCGCAGTCGGTGCTGGGTCTGCTGTTGATCGTCGGCGGAATCCTGCTGGTGGCCGGACTCGTCGGACATCACGAACGTGCGCCCGGTGTGGGCGTCTTTTATGGTCTGCTGACCGGCATCTTGATCGCCGCATACACGCTCAACGACGGCTGGGCGGTCAGGGCGCTGCTCATCTCGCCGTTCGTCATCGACTTCACTGGCAACCTGTTCCGCATGCTGGTGCTCGCGCCGCGGGCCCTGCGAGATCGTGCGCGCCTCGCGCTGGAGGCGCGGGTCTATCGCAAGCCCATCATCATCGTCAGCGTGCTGGGACCGCTGGGTTACATCCTGGTGTTGTTTGCGATGCGCCTGGCACCGATCAGTCACGTCGCCCCGGCACGCGAATTATCGACCCTGGTCGGCGCATGGTTCGGGTCGCGCATGCTGCGCGAGTCCTCCGGCCCCTGGCGCATTGCCGGCGCCGCGCTCATCGTGGCCGGCGTCGTCAGCCTCGCGCTGCCTTCCTGATGGCGTTGCCGCGCGGACGGCGCCAGCGGAACGGGGGGAGGGGCGGCGCGGGACGGATGTTGCGAAGCTTGTGCCGACCCGGAAATCGAAACGCCGGGTCCGCGCGATGCAGGCCGAGCTTCTGCATGAGCTGGTCCGCATCGAAAGGGGCGCGCACTTTGATGTCGTTGTCGAAGTAGCAATACACGTCCCTGCCCGTGCGGCCGCGCGCCCGATCTCCGACACGCTGCGCATCCCGCGGCTCGCTGCCGCGTTGCCAGCTGCGGATCCGGTCGGCCCAGCGGCTCAGGGCCCCCTCGGTGTAGCCACTCGCGTAAAGCTCCTTGTCGCCGTGCAGCCGCAGGTACATGAAATCGGAGGTGACGTCCTCGAGGTAGGGCCATTTGCCGGCCGTGTCCGCCACCACCAGCGCGATTTCATGCCGGCGCAATTGCGCGATGAAATCCGGGTTGGCGAAACTCGGGTGGCGGATCTCGACCGCGTGTCGCAACCGCCGCTGCGCATCGATGCGCAACGACGCTCGGCCATGCATGCGGGCATCGCGCCGCCGCGCCAGCTTGAGAGCCGCAGCCGTGTCGTGAGGCAGCAGCGCGAAGAACTCTTCGAAGCGGCGCGCGTCGTAGGCGAGCCGCGGGGGAAACTGCCAGAGGATCGGACCGAGTTTTCCCCGCAGGTTGAACACGCCAGATGCGAAGAAATTTGCGAGCGGCCGCAGGATGTCATTGAGCCGGAGAATGTGCGTGATGTAGCGCGGACCCTTCACGCTGAACACGAAATCATCCGGAGTCGCATCGTGCCACATTGAGCAACTGGCCGGCGTCTGCAGCGAGTAGAACGAACCGTTGATCTCGATGCTTGGGAATGCGCGCGCGGCGAATTCCAGCTCGCGGTGTTGCGCGAGCGTTTCGGGGTAGAAGACCTTCCGCCACGGCTCGTAACGCCAGCCGGAAATGCCGATGCGCACTGTGGCCATGCCGGATAAGGTCGCCGCATCCGGCCCGGCGAACTGTCGGAGGATGTCGCGCGTGACGATCAGTGACGATCCGTAGTAGTTTGCCGGGTCCGCAATGATCGCGAACTCTCCATGACCCTGCGCAGCGACATCGATTTCATGCGCCTCGCCCTCGAGGCGGCGCGCGGCGCCGAAGCCGCGGGCGAAGTGCCGGTCGGTGCCGTGCTGGTCCAGGGCGACGTGGTGCTGGCGGTGGCCGCCAACCGGCCCATCGCCGGCCACGATCCGACCGCCCACGCCGAGATCGAGGCCCTGCGCGCCGGTGGGCGCGCGTTGAACACCTACCGCCTCACCGGAACGACGCTCTATGTCACGCTCGAGCCCTGCGTCATGTGTGCTTCCGCCATCATCCATGCGCGTGTCGCGCGACTGGTCTTCGGCGCCTGGGATCCCAAGGCCGGCGCGGCCGGCAGCACGACCAACATCTTCGATCTGCCGTCGATGAATCACCGCGTGGACGTGTTCGGTGGCGTGCTCATGGAAGAGAGCGCGCAACTGCTCAATGGCTTCTTCACCGCCCGTAGGCGCGAGCCGACATAGGAGAGGAGAGCCCACCTGTCGGCTTTGTGCTAGCGTCCGGCCCCTCACCGAGTCACCCGTCAAGGAGGATCCCATGCGTTGCATGTCCGCATTCGTCTTGCTCGCCGCCACCGGTGGCGCCGCGCTCGCAGCCCCCGTTACCTACGAGCTCGATCCACGGCATTCGTCGCCGAGCTTCGAGGCCGATCACTTCGGCGGTCTGTCGGTGTGGCGCGGCAAGTTCACCGGCACCACCGGTACGATCGTGCTCGATCGCGCGGCGGGCACCGGCACGGTGAACGTGAGCCTCGAGACCGCCACCGTGCAGACTGGCCTGGCGGACCTCGACAAGCATCTCAAGTCGAATGAATTCCTCGACGTGGAGAAATTCTCCACCGCCACCTACAAGGGCAAGATCACAAAGTTCAAGGACGGCGCGCCGCTCGAGGTGCAGGGCGATCTCACGCTGCATGGGGTCACGAAACCGCTCACGCTGACCGTGCGTTCGTTCAAGTGCATGCCGCACCCGATGAAGCCGGGCAAGGAAGTGTGCGGTGCAGACGCGCACGGCACCATCAATCGCGAAGACTTCGGCATGACCTGGGGCAAGAATTTCGGCTTCGACATGAAGGTGGGTATCGATCTGCAGGTCGAAGCACTCGCGCCCGTGAAATAGCCCAGAGGTACGCATGAGAATCCTGATGTGCGCCGGTGTCTTGCTGGTGGCAGGCCTGGCGGGCGCGGCGGATCAAAAGGGCGGCACACCATTGTTCGACGGAAAGTCGCTCACGGGGTGGAAGCCGCTGGGTGGCGCCGCGGATTACCAGGTGAAGGACGGCGCCATCGTGGGCGCGACGCGGCCCAATGTGCCCAACAGCTTCCTGGTGACGGAGAAGTCCTTTGGCGACTTCATCCTCGAGCTGGACGTGCGCCAGGATGTTGGGCCGACGAATTCCGGTGTGCAATTCCGCAGCCTGTCTACTCCCGAGTTCCAGGACGGGCGCGTACATGGTTACCAGGCGGATATCGATCCGAGCCCGCGCCAATGGAGCGGCGACATCTACGAGGAAGGGCAGCGCGGCTGGTTCTACACCGGCGAGATGAATCCGCCGTCGAAATCCCTGTACAAGTACGGCGAATGGAATCATTACCGCATCGAAGCCATCGGCCCGCGACTGCGCGTCTGGGTCAATGACGGCGCGGTCGCCGACGTCATCGACGACGCCAGCGCTTCGGGGTTCATCGGGCTGCAGGTACATTCCATCGACGACCCCGCGGAGGCGGGGCGCATCACGAGCTGGAAGAACATCGTCATCCAGACGAAGAACCTGAAGCCCAGGCCAGCCATGGGCATCTTCGTCCGCAACAATCTGCCCAACAACCTGCACGCCGAAGAGAAGGCACAGGGCTGGCGCCTGTTGTGGGACGGCAAGACCGCGAAAGGCTGGCGCAGCGCCAAGTCCGCGGGCTTCCCGGCGCAGGGCTGGTCGATGGCCGATGGCGAGCTCGCCGTGCTGCCGAAGGGCGGTGGCGGCGACATCATGACCGACGAGGAATTCGGCGCCTTCGAGCTGCAGATGGAGTTCAAGTTCGCCGCCGGCGCCAACAGCGGCATCTTCTATCTACTGACTTCGCCGCACGACCCGGCGAGCAATGCGCCGCTCGGCCTCGAATACCAGATCCTCGATGATGAGCGCCACCCGGATGCGAAGCTGGGCATCGATGGCAACCGCACGCTGGCGTCGCTTTACGACGTGCTG
>Ga0157375_10001443_pt1 | contig 20450 bp, 15 predicted proteins | sample M35metaG_FD_115311 | JGI IMG/M metagenome (GOLD analysis project Ga0157375, IMG submission 115311) | Miscanthus rhizosphere microbial communities from Kellogg Biological Station, Michigan, USA - M3-5 metaG | ecosystem: Host-associated > Plants > Roots > Rhizosphere > Soil | place: USA: Michigan... | reverse complement strand
TGAAGACGTACTAGTAGGTCCGTCGCGCGTCCTTCTCCCGCCGGGAGAAGGTGGCCCAAAGGGCCGGATGAGGGATTCTCAAGGCATGAAAATCCCTCACCCGCCGCTTCGCGGCACCCTCTCCCGGAGGGAGAGGGTCACTTCACCTAAAGTGTTTCTTACTTCGTTTTTCCCAGGAAACCGAGCCCCTGCCACACGACGCTTCGGAGCACCTCCGAAATGTCGGAGTCTGGTGCTCTATGAAAGGGCACTCCCTCCCGTGTAACGTTCTAGAAATCCTGCGTCAAAGCTCGTTGGCCGTGTCGGTAAGCAGTGGAGATTAACGTGCCTTGCGTATTCCGATAGCGAAGAAATTAAGTGTGCAGGCAGGGGAATTCCGGAGAGCATCGCGTGTCTTGAATTCCAGCCATTTTGAGACGGGTCTGCGTTCACGGTGTGTTCGGCAAAGGAGTAGTGAGATGACTCAATTCCCCAAACAGTACGTCCTTGTTAGCTTTGGCGGTGCCGCTTGAGCCAGCGGCGACTGATGAAAGTCCGGCGTCCGTCGGTTGCCCTGCCTGTTCTCGCGCTTTTCGTGGCCACAACCCTCGCGAAAGCGCAGGAGCGGCCGGCGCTGCCGGCCGAATTGTCGCTTGGGGCAGCGCTGCGCATTGCTCTTATAAACAGTACAGTCCTCCGCAGTGCGCAGGCCAACCTGGACAAGGCGTCAGGACTGCGCCAGCAGTCCAAATCGCCGCTGCTTCCCCAGGTGAACGTCAACGCGCGCCAGGCTTATTACACGGCAAGTTTGCAGGGACTGGCGCTCGACATTCCAAACCTTCCCACCAAGGTTGGCCCCTCTGGAGCGATGGACGCTCGTATCAGCGTGACCCAGGAGGTGTTCAATCGCGAGAACCGCAAGGAATTTAACGCGTCGACTTCGCGGGAAGAATCCTCGCGTTTCCTTGTGAACAATGCCCGCGAGCTTGTGACGCTTAGCGTTGTCTCCGCATACCTTGACGCGCTCCGGTTCAAGGCATCCCGGGACTCGCTGGTGGAGCAGACGCAATTGGCCCGGGACCTCTATCAGCTCACGCGAGATCGGGTGAACCAGGGAGTTTCGGCCGAATTGGATGCGAATCGGGCGATGCAGCAGGTAAACTTTCTCGAGCAGCAGCGGCTGGAGTTTGAACAACGCTATGTTGACGCCAAGCTCAACCTTGCTGCTATTCTGCAGGCGCGTGTAACGTCGGACTTTGAGGTCTCCGACGTCGCCGCCTATGGCGACACGATCATGCCGGTTTCGGATCGCAATGCCGCAGTTCAGGCCGCCCTCGGGATGCGAGCCGACTATCGTTCGGCAAGCGCAAACGTCCGGGCTGCAGAATTGAAAGTGGAATCGATCAAGTCGCAGCGGCTCCCGACATTTCACATCACGGCTGACGATGGCCAGAGCGGCAGCACCCCGGCGCACAACATCAACACCTACAGAGTCATGGGTGCGCTGCAGGTCCCGATATTCACAGGTGGCCGCATCGAAGGCCAAACCGTGGAAGCCGAGGCTGCGCTGCGCGACGCCCAGGCGCAGCTCGATGAAACGCGGTCCCTCGTTGAGAGAGATATACTGGCGGCGATCTCCGGAGTGGAGTGGGCACAAAGACAGGTGGAAACCAGCACCGGAAACATCACGCTGTCCCGACAGGAAGTGGACCTTACCCGCTCTCGCTTCACACAAGGCATATCGGACAACACTGAACTCGTGAATGCGCAAACGCGGCTCTCTCAGGCTGAGGATGCACGCATTCGCGCCCGTTACACGCTCGGGGTCGCGCGCGCAAATCTGACGCGCGCCACGGGCGTCGCCGAGAACTCCTATCCCAAGTGAGGACACACAGGAGCACCAATGACAGTCAAAACATTGTTCCTTCTTTCAATGATGGCGGTTCTTTTAGGATGCAACCGCCAACCCGAACCAGGACTCTTCATCAGTGGACGTATCGATGGGGATACCGTCGATATCTCCTCGAAGATCGCGGGACGGATCGTCGATCTCAAGGTGCGCGAGGGCGACACCGTGCAAGCAGGCCAGATTCTGGCCTGGCTGTCGAGTCCCCAGGAAGAAGCGAACCGTGATGCGCAGAAGGCCCGCATCGAGCAGTTGCAGCGGCAACTTTCGACATACGAGGAACGGATACGGGGGGCGCAGCTCTATGAAGACCAGGCGGTAATGGATTCCCCCGCAAAGGTCAAGGAAGCGGAAGCCGCGCTGGCGCAGGCCAGGGCGGAACTTGTCCGCTGGGAAGCCGAGTTGAAGCAGGCGCAGGCGGATGCGCTACGCTATCAGCCTCTGGCGAAAACAGGCGCGGTCGCCCAGCAGCTCGCCGACCAATACCAGACGAAGGAACAGATCGCGATGGCTTCCGCTGAAGCAAGCCGCAAGCAGGTCGCGGCGGCAGAAGCCTCGCTGGATCAGGCCCGCGCAGGGCTGGAGAACCCGCGCATCAAGGCCTCTGATCGTATGACTTTGCTCGGACAGGCCGAAGAAATCCGTTCACAGATCGATGCCAATCAGGCAGAGCTTCGCAGAATCCAGGCAAACCTCGCCGACCTGACGATTCACGCGCCGATTACAGGCACCATCCTCACACGATCAGCCGAACCTGGACGGGTGATCGCAGCGGGCCAGACGATCCTCACCATGGTGGATCTAAGCAAACTCTATTTGCGCGGCTTTATTACCGAAGGCGATATCGGAAGAGTGAAAGTCGGTCAGATGGCCGAAGTCTATCTTGATTCGAATCCAAATGATGCGATCCCCGCCGAGGTGATCCGCATTGACCCGCAGGTGATGTTTACCCCGGAGAACACGTACTTCAAGGACGATCGTGTAAAGCAGGTGATGGGAGTGAAGCTGGGATTGAAAGGAGCGGTCGGACTCGCGAAACCCGGCATGCCGGCCGACGGAATGATCGCAGTGCCGGGGGCGCGCGTCGCCAGAGGAGGCTAATGTCCGCGCAGGAAGTCGTCACTCACCAGGAAGTCGTCGCACCGGAAGTCGTTGTTGAAGCCAACGCACTCTCCAAGAGCTACGGTTCCATCAAGGCGCTCGATGAGGTCAGCTTCCAGGTAAAGACCGGTGAAATCTTTGGATTCATCGGGGCCGACGGGGCCGGAAAGACCACGGCGTTTCGAATCATTGGAGGAGTGCTCGCGCCGGGTGGTGGTGAGGTCCGCGTACTGGGGACGACACCTCGTGAAGCGCGTCCGGGGGTGGGATACCTCACGCAGCCGTTCAGTCTCTATATGGACCTCAGCGTGGATGAGAATCTCGGTTATGGCGGTGGACTTCGCGAAGTTCCGGAAGCCGATTATGCTGCCCGGCGAGAACGCTACTTCAAGCTCTTCGACATGATGCGCTTTACGGACCGCCTTGCGGGCCGTCTGAGCGGCGGCATGAAACAAAAGCTCGCGCTGACGACTGCACTCATTGCCGGTCCCAAGCTCCTCCTTCTGGATGAACCCACAACGGGCGTCGACCCCGTGACGCGGCGTGACTTTTGGGACGCGCTCACGTCGCTGGCAGGGGGCGGAATGACGATCATCGTCGCCACACCGTATCTCGATGAAGCGGAACGTTGCCACCGCGTCGCCCTGATGGAGCGAGGGAAGATTTACGATATCGATTCGCCCGCCAACTTTCGTTCAAAGATGGGTGTCACACGTCTCGAAGTCAAGATCACGGACCTGGCGAAAGCCGAAGGTGTGCTGGCCGCCTCACCGGAAGCGGAGGACGTCCAGCGCTTTGGCGACCGGTTGGACGTCATGGCGCCGCGACCTGACACGGCGGAAGCCGACTTGCGCCAGCGTGCCGAAGCGGCGGGTCTGAAGATCACCGAAATAGTTCGATCACAGCCCACGCTCGAAAACGCGTTCGTCGGCCAGCTTCGAAAAATGCGCGGATCGAATCCGACGCCTCCTTTTCCGAAACCATCGCCTCCAATGAGCCGGAAAGACGTGCTCATCGGTGCAAAGGACCTCAACAAGATCTTCGGGAAATTTCAGGCCGTGAAGAACTTCCAATTGGAGATCCGCAACGGCGACATCTACGGCCTGCTGGGAGCCAACGGAGCCGGCAAGACAACCTCGATCAAGATCATCTGCGGCCTGATCGACCCCACGACCGGCACAGTGACCCTGCTGGGCAAATCCAAAGGGCTGCGTGCCGCTTCTGTGCGCAGCAGAATTGGATACATGTCCCAGAAGTTCGCGCTCTACGACGACATCACAATTGGAGAAAACCTCGATTTCTATGCGCGGCTTTACGGCGTGGACGACAGCGTTCGTGAAGAGCGCAAGAAATGGGTGCTCGCCGCCGCCGAACTCAGCGGCGAAGAGAAAATGCTGACGAAATCCCTTCCCGGTGGCTGGAAACAGAGAGTCGCGTTCGGCGCCGCGGTCATGCACGAGCCGGAAGCCATCTTTCTGGATGAGCCGACATCCGGCGTAGACCCCCTGGCTCGCCGAGCCATGTGGCGAATGATCAACGAACTCGCCGACAGAGGCGCCGGCATTGTCGTCGTGACGCACTACCTGGAAGAAGCCGAACAATGCAACAACCTCGGCTTTATGGTCGCCGGCGAGATCATCGCTCAGGGTTCTCCAAGCCAGGTGAAGGCGAATATGAAGGGAGAGCTCTACGAACTCGAAGTCGATCGTCCGGATCGCGCACTTGGCGCCCTGAAGAAAACATTCGGTGCATCCCGTGTTTCCCTGTTTGGCGATCGGCTTCACGTGGTGACGGAAAACGATGACCAGAAGCAGCAAGCCAGGTCGATCCTTGACACAGAAGGCGTAAAGGTCACCAGCCAGAAGCCCGTGCCGTTCTCCCTTGAAGACGTTTTCATCTCACTCATTGAATCTCGGAGATCGGAGATTCCGTTGTGAAAAAAATCTTTGCTCAAGCCTGGAAAGAATTCATGTTGTTCCGCCGCGACAAGCTGCTCATCCTGCTTGCCGCCCTGATGCCGATCGTGTTGATGTCGCTCGCCGGCGGAACCCAATCCCTGAGGCTCCGCAACGTTCCCCTTCTCGTTTACGACTACGACAACACACCTCTCAGCCGGACCTACCTGGAGACCTACGGAGCCGCGCTCAGTTTCAAAATCGTCCCCCGCAGAACCGATGAGTCGCCCGAGCGGGCGCTCGCCAGCTGGCGTGGCCGCGCAGCACTCATCATTCCGCCGAACTTCGAACGTGACTTTCGGCGAGGCGCAGCGCCTGTCGTGCAGTTGATGATCGATGCGACCGATTCCAACGCGGCGACGGCATTGGGCAACTATGCACAGTCTTTGAACATCAACTTCGCCAGGAAAAATGGGATCGATGTGCCTTCTCCCAATCGTGTCCGGATGCAGCAGCGGCTTTGGTTCAACCCCGGGCTTTCAAACCGCCTCTACTTCGGCTCGGGCGCGATGGGACTGATGCTGATCATCTTTCCCGCGCTGCTTGGAGCGCTCACTACGGCCAAGGAATATGAGACGGGAACGATTATCCAGGCGTATGCATCCAGCCTCACGGCAGTTCAATGGATCCTGGGAAAGGCCCTGCTTTACGTCGTAATAGGCATTGTTGAATTCATCGTCTGTTTTGCTTTGGGCCTGATTGCATTTGAATACCGGTTCCCAACGGATCCGAGCGTCCTGATTGTCGCCACCTTTTTGTATCTGCTCGCCGGAGTCTTCTTCGGAATGATGATGGGCAATGCCAACAAGACCCAGAGCGCGGCCATTCAGGGTGTACAAATGGGGTCATTCCTGCTTTCCATGTTGCTCTCGGGATACCTGTTCGCCATAAGAAATATCCCGGAGCAGATCCGGTGGGTATCGAGTTTTCTGCCCGCGACGCATTACATCCAGATTGTCCGGAATTCCATTCTGCGCGACGTGGGTTGGGGCACTTCGCTTCAACCCATGCTGATGCTTCTCGGCCTTGCGTTTCTTTTCTTCATGGTGAACGTGATTCAGATGCGCAAGATGCAGTTCCAGGATTAGGAGGCCTTCCATGCCTGCAGCAGTCCGTCGATATCTCGCCCTCGCGACAAAGGAAGTCCAGCAACTCCGACGCAACCGCGTCCTGCTGATTCAGTTGATGTTGCCTCCGACAATTGTGCTGATCATCTTCGGATATGCGCTGAATCCCAGGGTACGTGACCTCCGTCTGGGTGTGGTAGACGAAAGCCTCACCGCAGAAAGCCGGCAGCTCGTCGACTCGCTGACGGAGAACGTCAATTTCGAAGTAAAGCACCGATATGTACGTGCAGATGAAGCCGAGGCCGCGCTCAACCGCCTGGAGCTCGACCTCTTCATCGTGATCCCGTCAGACTTCTCCCGAGTTGTTCAGCGTGGCCAGACAGCCACCATCCAGGTCGTCATCGATGCCGTAGATGCCAACACCGCACAGATTGCGCAAGGGTATTTGGGATTGGCGATGGATGACTACAACAACCTGAACACTGAAGCCCCACTTCCCAACTATCGATACCGGGCGGTGCTGGCACGCGCGGGAATTCCTGCTCCGCGGCCAGGCGTTCCCGAGGTTCGGGCGGCCTATCTCTACAACCCCGGCCTGGTGACCTCCTGGCACTACGTGACCGGCATTATGAGCATCATCATGTTCATCAACGCTTCACTTGTCGCGTCAGCACTAGCGGTCAAAGAGAAGGAAACCGGCACGATCGAACAACTGTTAATGACTCCAGCTCAGACGGGAGAAATGTTGCTGGCCAAGACCTCGCCGGTCTTTGTCCTGATGATGGTCGTCCTGTTCGTGGCACTCGGTGTCGGTATGCTCGTCTTCGGAGTTCCAGTCCGGGGAGACTTGTGGCTGTTTGCGGTTGCCGGAGCGTGCGCCGTGCTGGCAGGTACGGGAATCGGCGTGACGATTGCGACTTTTTCGAAATCGCAACAGCAGGCACAACTGCTGACCTTCTTCGTGAACCCGCCCATTACGCTTCTGTCGGGAGCTACTTCACCCCTGGAGAACATGCCGGAATTCTTCCAGAAGCTCTCTTATTTCGATCCGTTGCGGTATCTCGTCACGATCGTCCGCGGGGTCACACTGAAAGATGCGCCCTGGAGCGCCCTATGGCCGAATCTGGTGGCCCTGGCCACTTTTGCAGTCATCCTGTTCGCAATCAGCGCCTGGCGATTCCGGAAGCAGTAGCGCCGGCAAAACAAGTTCCTAACGAGGCAACATGGGGAAAAAGAAAGATTCAAAGAATTCCAACGACGAACCGAAAGACAAGATGTCGCGCAAGGACTATGAAAAGGCTCTGGATGAGCTTCAAGTGGAGCTCTGCATACTCCAGGACTGGGTGAAGCGGAAGGGCGAACGCGTCATTATCGTGTTTGAAGGCCGCGATGCGGCGGGCAAGGGCGGACTCATTAAAGCCATCACGGAACGTGTCAGTCCCCGCATATTCCGCGTAGTTGCGCTGCCTGCACCATCGGACCGGGAAAAGACGCAAGTCTTCCTGCAGCGTTACATTAAAGAATTTCCCGCCGGCGGCGAAATCGTGATTTTCGATCGCAGCTGGTACAACCGTGCCGGTGTCGAGTACGTCATGGATTTTTGTACGCCGGAGCAGCATCGTCGCTTCCTCGACAACTGTCCCGCATTCGAGAACTATGTCGTGGCCAGCGGCATCAAATTAATCAAGATCTGGCTCGAAGTGGGCAATGAAGAGCAGGAACGACGGTTTCAGGCCCGCATCGAGGATCCCCTTCGGCAGTGGAAGCTCAGTCCAATGGATCTGCCGGCTCGCGAGAAGTGGTACGAGTACTCTCGAGCTCGCGACATGATGCTGGAAGCGACCGATACCGATCACGCGCCCTGGCACATCGTGCGAACCGATGACAAGAAGCGCGCCCGGTTGAATTGCATCGCGCATCTGTTGAGCCTCATTCCTTACGAAAAGGTTTCCGCGAAGAAGGTGAAGCTGCCGAAACGCTCGACGAAGAAAGCCTACGACGATCAGGCCACGCTCGAAGGCAGGCGATTCGTGCCGGAAAAGTATTGAGGAGGGCCGGATTTTCGGAGCGAGCGTTCATTTCCCCTACGGAAAAGCGCAAGTGTTCAAATGGTCCTCGCACCCCGCTGGGGTAATGTCACAAGGTTTTCCGCCCCGGGAGGGGCGAACGGAGAATAGCCAGGGGTGAGAGAGCGAAAGCGAGCCACACCTGGAAATTCACATCATAGAAATACGCACCCGAAAGGGGTTCGAGGCGCAGCATACGCGTCAATAGGGACTCATTGTTGTGGGAAAGGCCATAACTCCGACCGACAGCCAGCAAGTCCTCCGCGTCGACCGGCCAGCCGGCCAGCGCGGAATCTTTCGCTGGCTTCCTGGCCTGCACACACTGCGCAATTATCAACTGCCGTGGCTCCGCTCGGACCTGTATGCAGGACTTGTTCTCACCGCAGTCCTCGTCCCGGTCGGCATGGCCTACAGCGAAGCCGCAGGCCTGCCCGCGATCTACGGCCTGTACGCGACGATCGTTCCGCTGATCGCCTACGCTATCTTTGGACCCAGCAGAGTTCTCGTGCTCGGCCCAGACTCTTCACTGGCGCCAATGATTGCCGCAGCCGTCCTGCCACTCGCTGCAGGCGATCCTCAGCGAGCCGTCAGCGTGGCAGCGATGCTCGCCATTCTGACCGGATTGTTTGGAGTAATCGCGGGAGCGCTGCGCCTCGGCTTCATTACGGATCTGCTGGCAAAGCCCATCCGGTACGGCTACATGAACGGCATTGCTCTTACCGTTCTTGTCAGCCAACTGCCGAAACTCTTCGGCTTTTCCGTTAAAAGCGAGTATCTGCTCGCGCGCATCGCAGAATTGGTCTCGGGAGTGTTCTCGAGCAAGGTGAACTGGGTTGCCTTCGCTGTTGGCGGAAGCGCGCTGTTAATCATTCTCTTGCTGAAGCGGTTCCTGCGAACGCCGGGTGTGCTGATTGCCGTGGGCGGTGCGACCGTCGTCGTGGGGCTATTCAATCTCTCCCGCTATGGAGTCGGCATACTGGGCGAATTGCCGCAGGGCTTGCCCCGTCCTTCCATCCCGTTACTCAGCTTGGACGAAATCGGTGCACTGTCGGCGGCTGCTCTCGCCATCACGGTCGTTTCGTTTGCAGATACCAGCGTTCTTTCGCGCGTGTACGCGGCGAAAACGAAAACCTATGTCGATCCGAATCAGGAAATGATGGGTCTTGGTGCCGCGAATCTTGCCGGAGGCCTTTTCCAGGGATTTCCCATCAGCGCAAGTTCTTCTCGCACGCCCGTCGCCGCAGCCAGCGGCGCAAAGACCCAGCTCACGGGAATCGTGGGTGCTCTCGCAATAGCTCTTCTCCTACTCTTTGCGCCGCAGTTGCTTCGCAACCTTCCGTATGCAGCACTCGCCGCGGTCGTAATTTCTTCCGCAATCGGTCTGTTCGAGTTCAAGGAGCTGGGCCGGCTGTATCGCATTCAGCGGTGGGAATTCTGGTTATCGATCGCCGCGTTTTTGGGTGTTGCTTCGCTCGGGCCTGTGCCTGGGATGATGATTGCGATCGGGATTGCCCTTGCGGAGTTTATCTGGAGCGCATGGAGACCGCACTACGCGATTCTCGGTGAACCCGACGATGTCCGTGGATTTCATGATCTCAAACGCTACCCCCACGGACGACAGTTCCCCGGTCTGCTTCTCTTTCGCTGGGACGCCCCGCTCTTCTTTGCCAACGCTGAACAATTTCGTGAGCGCGTGCTGGACGCTATCGCCTCCGCGCCTGCGCCGGTGAAGTGGCTGGTTGTAGCGGCCGAGCCTGTCACCGGCATCGATGTGACTTCCGCCGACATGTTGACGGAGTTGGATGCTGCCCTTCAGGAAGCTGGTATTGAACTCGCCTTCGCGCAAATGAAGGATCCCGTCAAGGATGAGCTCAAGCGTTTCGGTGTGTATCACCAGCTGGGGGAACATCAGTTCTTCGCAACAGTACGCGAAGCGGTGGACTCGTATCGCAAGACTCATCCGTCCGAAATATGAGAGTGGAGTCCCGACCCAGCAATCGCCGCGTTACGCTCTCACCTTATGTGAAAAGTTATACCTGAAAGAGAACTGCAGCTTGCATGCGTCAGTGTGAAAACCGTCGGCGAAGTTTTGACGGCGGCCCCACTGAAGTTCTCCGCCAACCATCACGTTAGGCACAGGATTGTAAAGCAGGTTCGCGAGTGCATATTGCCCGCCTTTAAAAGAGCCCGGCGTCTGCGCATTGCTGTTGTCGATATCGATTTGCGAATAACCGATAGAACTGGTCCACTTCTCCGTCCACTGATGATCGAGGAATGCGACAATCCCCGTGACCGGCAGCGGCTTCCCTTTGATCGGCCGACTGACATTCCCGGCATTGAGGACCCCAGCAATGTCAGCGGGAGCATCGTTCATATAGTTTTCAATTCCCTCGCCAAACACGAACTGCAACCGGACGACATTCTTTTCACCCGCGCCAACATTGACGTTTGAACTCAGATTCACGCCCCACCCAGTGGCGCTGCCGCTGAGATCGAAGGCATCATCAAGAGTGTCATCCCAGTAGATTCGTCGAAGCGCGCCCGCAAGACGGAGATACCCCCATTCGCGCGCCCAGGTGAACTGCCCGGTGAAGTCAGGCAGCGGGAAACGTGGCTGGATGTTCTGCAACTCGATGCGATTGGCAAAGCGGCCACCGTCGCCACTGGCGCCCGGTTGCTCGAGCGCGAATGTGAGATTCGTGTCGCCCTGGATCGGCATCCAGCGAACTTGAACATTCAGGAAATAGACCATTCCCGGCGGCCCCCAGTATTCAATGGAATTTGGAAAAACGTCCGGATCCATGAACACGCTCCAGGTCTGCCCGGCACCGAATCGTCCCAACTCCCCATAGGCATGCCGCACGTGAAATGTCGTCTGTCCGTCGTCAATGCCTGTGCCGAAGAGATCGAATTCAAATGTGGTTTTCAGTTCACCCAATGATGTCGGCGCCGAGGCATTGACGCCGAATTGCGTCTGTCGCACGCCGGCGAAGGTGCTGTGGTTCTTTCCGAACTCGCCTTCGAATGAAGGCAGTTTTGTTGCGCGCAAGGTATCGGACCAGTCAGGATCGATCGATTTGAAATTGTGCCCGATGTCCAGCATGGCGAACCCGTAGAGTTCCAGAGAGGGATTCGCATCCTGCGCGTGGGCATTGCCGACGAAAGCCACCAACAACATCATCCACAGAGCAGATCTGCTGACATTGACCGAATTCAGCGTTTGTGCCCGAATCTCCTACCTCCTGCCGTTCAAAAAACGCATTATCCCGTGGAATCGTGCGGACAGCCTCCGAATTCGCACGCTCCATCCTTTTGGTGGGTCTGGTGCCGCGAATTCGGAGGCAGTCCGCACAATTCTTCTACCTGCCTACTCAGGCAGTTAATCCGCGGCGCGCGTTGTGCCATACAGACAGAAGTGACGGAGGCCACGCATGAGGCTTTATGCCATAAGTTCGCTAGTGCCGGGAATTCTGCTAGTCGCGCTATGCGCCGCCGCACAGGTGCCTGCGACTGCGGTCGAGCCTGCCACGCTCTCCTTTGAAAATCGCGAGATCGTTACGTTGCGCATGACGCGAGCGTCCTTCACGCCTCGAGATCGCGTCGAGGCGGCGAAAAGGCGTCTGCGTGATGAGTTGCGGGCTTCCGGCCCTGGAGAAATCAGGATGGTGCCGATAGATGGCGCCGTCGCCGTCGCAATGAACACGACCGTTATATTCACCGTACTTCCAGGTGATGTCGATCCTGAGCTCGTGGGGCAGGACGCAACGACAGAAGCAGTTGCACAGGCCGCTGCAACACGGCTGAATACCGCTGTTCGCGTGTGGTCGGATCAACGACAAATTCCAGTAATCGCTTCAGGGGTGCTGCATTCCATCGTAGCGCTGGCTTTCGCTGTAGCTGCAATATGGATTCTCTCCCGCACGCGTCTCGCCCTGACACGATGGCTAACCACGGAAGCCAAACATCAGGTAGAAGGACGGAATGCCGCCAAGGCAATCAACCTTCTCGATCCAGTGCTCAGGCTATTGCAATTTTCTGTCGGTCTAGCGCGTGTGATCGTCATGGCAGGAATTATCTATGTGTGGTTAGCCTATACCTTTTCGCATTTCCCTCTGACAGCTCCCTGGGCAAGTAAGTTGGCCGACTTCATCACCAGTTCAATCGCCACCGTGGGTTCCGGAATTCTGAACGGAATCCCTTCAATGTTTCTGGCGGTGCTGATTCTCTGCGTTGCCCGGCTGTTCGCGTATACCGTCAGCCTGCTGTTTAATTCGATCGCGGACGGCCGGGTGACGGTGAAAGGCATCTACCCCGATACCGCTGACGCGATGCGCCGAATCGCCGTAGTGCTTGTTTGGGTGTTCGGCATCGCGATAGCGTTTCCTTTCATTCCTGGCTCCGGCAGTGATGCCGTTAAGGGTATCAGCGTCTTATTCGGTCTGATGATCACACTGGGTTCGTCGGGAGTCATTACCCAGGCGATGAGCGGATTGGTGGTTGTCTTTTCGCGGGCAATTAAGGAGAACGAATACGTATGCGTCGGTGAGTATGAAGGCACTGTTACGCAGGTTGGGGCGCTTTCCGCCAAAATACGCACACCGCGAAACGAGGAGATCACCATACCGAACTCGGTCCTCGTCTCGAGTCCCACGCGCAATTACTCGAGGCTTGCCGGCGACAAAGGAGTTGTGCTCCAAACCATGGTCGGCATCGGCTACGATGCAGCATGGCGTGACGTCCATGAAATGTTGATTGAGGCGGCACACCGAACACCGGGAGTGCGGACGAGCCCATCCCCATTTGTGCGTCAGGCCAATCTGTCCAGCTTCTGCGTGGATTACACCCTAAACTCTTATCTCGAACATCCGGAAAACAGACTCGCGGTGTTGTCGGATCTGCACGCAAACATTCAGGACATTTTCAATGAACGTGAAATTCAGATCATGACGCCCGCTTTCGAGTCACAACCGTCGGAACCCGTGCTCGTCCCCAAGAAACGGCTGGGAGCGACGGCCGGTGGTCCAGGGCAGTCCAAGGAAGGGGCCGCGTAGCGAGGGAACTGTAGGCGCGGTCTATGACCGCGCAAGTTGCTCGATTCACGTCCTTGCGCGGTCATAGACCGCGCCTACAGTTCCCTCACTAAACTGAGGGTTGTTGTGGTTTGCTGCCGAGGAACTGCGACGGCCTTTGGTCGAACTTCGTCTTGCAGGCAGCGGAGCAAAAGTAGTAGGTCTTGCCCTGATAGGTTGAGGTTTCTTCAACGTCATCGGGGTCAACGGACATGCCGCAAACGGGATCTCTTTGCATCGATGCACTCCTTTTCTTTAGATGGATGAGCATGGAGCGTCAGAGGCTCCGTGGGTCTAGAGCAGGTTGTGCGCCAATCGCGGCACTTCATTTGCAACCGAACGCGACGCGAGGAGCCATCAGACTGCTTTTTAAGGAATCGTCTTGATACGCTGATTAGATTTGAGGCACATGACACAAGAGCGCACCCTATGGCACAAGACAACGCCCTCCCCTACAGTCTGAACCTGCCTTTCGTTGAACAGCTTTACGAGCAATATCTGCAGAATCCATCATCCGTCCCTGCAGATTGGCGAACCTATTTTCAGGCGACGCCACCGAGCGGTGCCAACCACGATGGTCAAACCGCGTCCGCGTTGCAGGAACGCGTCGACCGGCTCATTCGCAACTATCGCGTACGCGGGCATCGCATTGCGGAGGTCGATCCTCTCGGCCTCCGCCGTCTGACGGCGCCCGAACTGGATTTCGCATCTTACGGATTTTCGGAACGGGACCTCGATCGCGAGTTTTCCTGCGGCACGCTTTGCCAGCAGAGCAGCGTCACTCTGCGAGAGATTGTACAACGCCTGCGCGCTACCTATTGCCGGACCATTGGCGTGCAATTCATGCACATCGATGATCCTGCTGCGCGTGAGTGGCTTCAGCAGCAGATGGAGTGGAGTCAGAATCATGTTGCACTTACGCGTGAGGAACAACTCCGCATTCTCACGAGACTCACCGACGCTGTCGTCTTTGAAGAATTCATCCGCAAGAAATTCATCGGCGCAAAGAGCTTCTCGCTCGAAGGAAGCGAGAGCCTCATTCCGTTGCTCGACCTTGCGATTGAAAAAGCCGGCAACGACGGGATACAGGAAATCGTCCTCGCGATGGCGCATCGAGGACGGCTTAACGTCCTCGCAAATGTCCTCGGGAAGAACCCGAGAGACATATTTCAGGAATTCGCCGACAAGGATGCCCAGCAACTGCTCGGCCGCGGCGACGTCAAATACCATTTAGGTCACAGTTCTGACTGGACAACGCAACGCGGCCAACGCGTCCATCTCTCGCTCTGCTTCAACCCCAGCCACCTGGAGTTTGTGAACGCGGTTGCTCTCGGGCGAATTCGCGCAAAGCAGGATCGCGTGGACGATGCTACCCGCGAACGCGGCATGGCCCTGCTCATCCACGGCGACGCGAGTTTCGCGGGCGAAGGCATCGTTCAGGAAACTCTCAATCTCAGTGAACTCACGGCATACCAGACCGGAGGCACGCTTCATGTTGTCGTCAACAACCAGCTGGGATTCACCACGCCATCGGATCAAACAACCTCCAGCCCGTATTGCACTGACGTAGCAAAAATGCTTCAGATTCCGATTTTTCACGTCAACGGCGAGGATCCTGAAGCCGTCGCCCAGGTGGTTCGAGTGGCTATGGATTTTAGACGTACCTTCAAGACGGATGCCGTCATTGACCTCTTCTGCTATCGGCGACTTGGACACAGTGAAGCCGATGAGCCCTCGTTCACGCAGCCGCTGCTTTACAAAGCCATTGCGGAACGAAAATCTGTGCGCGACGGATATCTGGATCGACTGCTGCGGCTTGGTGGCGTGACGCGGGAGGAGGCTGACGAGATTAGTCAGCGACGACAGGAGTATTTCATCAAGGAGTTGTCCGAAGCTCAGAAAGAGGAAACCCGCGAACTCACAAGCTCACTTCGCGGAATCTGGACAGGATTTAGTGGTGGCCGTGACGGAGACGTTCCAGATGCCGAAACGGGTGTGGAAAAACATCGAATCGCCGAGCTGCTCGAAGTCCAGGCGCGAGTTCCGGAATCGTTCCACGTACATCCCAAATTAAAAGGTGGAATGGAACGCCGGCGGGAAATGGCTGAGGGCAAACGTCCGTTGGACTGGGCTGCGGCCGAAGCGCTCGCTTTCGCGACGCTTGCCGGCGAGGACGTCCGAATTCGATTAACCGGCCAGGATTCGGAACGTGGAACATTCAGTCAGAGACATGCCGTGCTTCACGATGTGCAGACCGACGCCCGATATGTTCCACTCCAAAATCTCGCACCGTTTCAGGCGACGGTCGAAATCTGTAACAGCCCTCTTTCAGAGGCGGCGGTGCTCGGCTTCGAATATGGCTACAGTCTCGACTGTCCGGACGGTCTCGTGATGTGGGAAGCGCAGTACGGAGATTTCTGTAACGCCGCCCAGGTCATCATCGACCAGTTCATCACCAGTGCGGAGGATAAGTGGCGGCGCTTGAGCGGCATGGTCATGCTGCTTCCCCATGGCTTTGAAGGAGCAGGGCCGGAGCACTCCAGCGCGCGGCTCGAACGATTTCTGCAGCTCGCGGCGGAAGACAACATTCAGGTGACAAACCCGACAACACCGGCGCAGTACTTCCACCTTCTCCGCCGACAGATCATGCGACGATGGCGAAAGCCCCTCATTATCATGACGCCAAAAAGTCTACTCCGGCACCCGCGGTCGGTCTCGGAGCTGAGAGAATTCGAAGCGGGCCGCTTTCAACGGATCCTGCGGGACCAGCGCACGGATCGAGATCAGACGGATCGGATCCTCCTATGCTGCGGGAAGGTATATTACGACCTCGAAAAAGCGAGAGAGGAACTCCGTTCGGAAGCCATTGCCATCGTTCGCCTCGAGCAGCTGTATCCGTTGGCGGACGATGTTCTGTTGCGCGCGCTGGAGAGGTATCGCGACGGCACTCCCGCCGTCTGGGTGCAGGAGGAGCCGCAGAACATGGGTGCGTGGCCGTATTTGCGCGCGCGATTCGGAGAGACGCTCTTGAAGCGTTTCCCTCTTTCCGTGGTCTCGCGTCCTGCATCGGCGAGTCCCGCCACAGGATCGTCTGCGAGTCACAAGCTGGAACAACAACAAGTGATTGCCGATGCCTTCCGATCATGAATCCAGGAGGATCCCATGCCCGTGCCGTTGAAAGTGCCGAACGTTGGCGAGTCCATCACTGAAGTCGAAATTGGGGAATGGCTGAAAAAGAGCGGCGATTTCGCGGCGGAAAATGATCCGGTCGTGGTCATCGAAACGGAGAAGGCGACCGTGGAACTGCCGGCTCCGATTTCGGGCAAGGTGACGGAGGTGCTGAAGAAACAGGGGGAGAAGGCCGCGGTCGGAGAGGTCATCGGCTACATGGAGGACGCTGCTGCGCCGGAGAAGAAGCCGGAAGCTAAAGTAAAAGAAGTTGAAGCGCCAAAAACTGAAGCCTCAAAAACTGAAACCAAGGAACACCCACCCGCGCCCGCTCCTGCTTCGCCGCCCCCGAGCCCGCCCGCTCCTGCTTCGCCGCTCCCAAGCCCGCCCGCTCCTGCTCCTCCAGCCGCTCCTCCAGCTACTCCCCCTGCGTCTCCCACCTCAACGTCTCGCGGAGAGCGCGTGATCCCAATGACTCCCATCCGACGACGCATCGCGGAGCGATTAGTGGACGCCCAAAAAAACGCCGCCCTGTTAACGACATTCAATGAAATCGACATGACCGCGATTGCGGCTTTACGAGCCGCGCACAAGGACGCGTTTCAGCAAAAGTACGGCGCGAAATTGGGAATCGTGTCGTTCTTCGTGAAGGCCGTTATCGAAGCGCTGAAGCAGATACCGCAGCTCAATGGGGAGTTGCGCGGCGAAAGCATTGTCTATCGCGACTTCTACGATATCGGAATTGCGATCGGTGGCGGGAAAGGATTGGTCGTACCCGTGCTTCGCAATGCCGAACAAATGGGATTTGGAGAAATCGAGAAGACGATTGCGGACTTTGCAAAACGCGCGACGGAGAATGAGCTGAAGGTCGAGGAGCTCCAGGGCGGCACCTTTACGATCAGCAATGGCGGGATCTATGGGTCGCTGATGTCGACGCCGATTGTGAATCCGCCGCAGAGCGGCGTGCTTGGATTGCACGCAATTCAGGATCGGCCGGTGGCCCGGGGCGGGCAGGTGGTGATTCGCCCGATGATGTATGTCGCGCTGACGTATGACCATCGTGTGGTGGATGGGAGAGAGGCCGTCACGTTTCTGAAGCATGTGAAAGATATAGTGGAGGATCCGGCGCTGATGCTGCTGGAGCTGTGAGGGGGGAGATCTGGGGACAGACTCCGAATTCGAACTGAAGAATCTTCACGAACTAAGGATTCTGAGTTCGAATTCGGAGTCTGTCCCCAGATCTCCCCCTTCAGTTCACGCAGCTCTCCGCACCAACTTCTTCTCAAACCAGTCACTCGCCAGCGCCGCAACTCTCCCCAGGGCTCCAACCTCCTCGAACAAGTGTGTCGCGCCCGGAATTACCTCGATCGCCGTCTCCGCTTGCATCTTATCTGCCGCATCGCGATTTAGCTTCACCACGGTCTGGTCAAGCTCCCCCACGATCAGCAGCGTCGGCGCGGTGACGTTCCTGAGCGCCTCGCCCGCGAGATCCGGCCTTCCCCCACGCGACACGATTGCTCGAATGACATCCCGCCGGTCCGCAGCGGCAACAAACGCCGCGGCCGCTCCAGTGCTCGCTCCAAAGTAACCCACCGGCAACGCGGACAGTACTGGATGTTCCATCACCCAATGCGTCGCACCAACAAGACGCTCTGCTAAAAGATCGATATCGAAGCGGTGCTCGAGGGTTTGGTTATCGCGCACTTCCTCCTCCGCGGTCAAAAGATCCACCAGTAGCGTCGTGATTCCGTGTTGGTTCAGCACCCCCGCCACATATCTGTTCCGAGGACTTTTACGGCTGCTTCCGCTCCCGTGCGAAAAGATGACTGTCCCTCTTGCAGGTGCGGCCCTCGTCAGATCGCCCTCGATCACATCCCCGTTCACCGCGATTGAAACCGACGTGGATTGACTCAACCGCGAGGTCAAATCCCGCACCTCTTCATCCGTGGTCTGCTTGAACTCCGTATACCACTGACTGACGGCATGAAACGATTCCGGCATCGCGGCACAAACTGCCTCGTCAGCCTCGCGGCTAATTCCCTGGCAAACGTCCAGGGCCCCCGCAGGCACGGCAACGACAATCCGCCCCGGTCCTTGCTGACGAAGCGCAGCGATTGCGGCTCTCATTGTTGATCCTGTGGCGAGGCCGTCGTCTACCAGAATTATCGTCTTGCCCTGGACATGAGCAGGGGGACGATCACCCCTGTAGACGCGCTCACGCCTCTTCATTTCTTCTTCTTCGATCGTACAGACTGTCTTGATCGTGTTGGAATCGATCTGCAACGCTGCAATCACGTCCTGATTTAAAAACAGAACTCCTCCCGTTGCGACCGCGCCCATCGCAAGTTCTTCATGGCCCGGCACACCAAGCTTCCTCACCACGAAGATATCGAGCGGAACGTTTAGCGCTTGCGAGATCTCATATCCAACGGGGACACCTCCTCGCGGCAAAGCGAGAACGATTACGTCCTGCCGATCCGCATACGTCCCCAGAAGGCGCGCAAGGACGCGGCCAGCATCGGCTCTATCTTTGAAAATCATTGGTTTCTCCATGTCGATTGATGCGCCGATTGGTGCGACGTTGATCCGACGATTGATGCAAAGCGCTTTCAACTCGCAGAATAGGCTCATCTGGCCTTTTGAATGCACTTTGATTCAGGAGGTGTCCCATGGAGACCGACCGAATCGAAAGGACGATGTTTCTGCCTGCTCCCCGGGCGCGTATATGGCAATTACTAGCGGATTCTCGGGAATTCGGCAAATGGTTTGGGATCGAATTCAATGGCCCCTTCATCACGGGCGCCCTGCTGCGTGGCCGCGTCACGCATCCCGGCTATGAGCACCTTCGGGTTGAGATCACGGTTGAACGCGTTGTGCCGGAACGGGTGCTCTCGTGGCGATGGCATCCCAATGCCGTCGACGTAACGCGCGACTACTCTGCGGAACCGACTACCCTGGTTTCGTTCGCCCTCGCGGACTCAACACCGGGCACCCAACTCACCATTGTCGAGTCCGGCTTCAACAACATACCGGTGGACCGACGCGAGGTCGCGTGGAGTGAGAACATCAAGGGCTGGAATATGCAGACGGACGCGCTCCAACGGTACGTCTCCCGTGCCGCATAACGCTACGCAGACAGACACCGGCCCGCCGGCACTGTCTGGAATGACTCTATTCTGGACACATGCCGGCGTCGTGCCTGCTCCTTCCGAAATCAGGCCGAAATCAGGCTGCGGGTGCAATGGCCTTTGGATTCAGACGGCTCTGAATCACGTTCCAGTCCACATTTGCAAAAAATGCATCGATATACTTCGGCCGGTCGGCCGGAGCGTAATCGAGAATAAACGCATGCTCCCACGCATCCATCACGAGAATCGGATTGAATCCACTCACATTTCCAACCTCGTGTAGCGTGATCCAATGATTAGAAATCGCCCCTGAGTTCGGATCCTGGTAACAGATTGCCCAGCCTACGCCTCTCATCTTTCCGACACTGACAAAATCAGTCCGCCAGAAATCATAGCTGCCGAAAGTCTTCTCGGCAGCGGCAGCGAAGGTTCTGTCCGGAGTCCCGGAGCCCCCGCTCTTGAGATTGCCGAAATAGTATTCGTGCAACACCATGCCGTTATATTCAAAGCCAAGACGGCGGGTGAGTTCCGAATACGCAGGAAATTCCTCGTTGTCGACCTTTCCGTCCGCGAGAAGGTCCCCGATTTTTCGGTTCAACTCGTTCACGCTCTTGACATAGCCCTCATAGAGCTTGAAGTGCATTTCCAGCGTCTTGTCGGAGATGCCCTGGAGCTTGCTCAGGTTAAATTGCTTTGGTCTGTAGGTTTGATGCATTGTATTGGCCCTCCAGGGGTAGGTATGCAAGTGGCAGGCCACAATCGGAGGATTGATTACCGAAACCTCCCGCGCTCAATCAACCTCGCCAGCGCATCCAACGACGCCGGCGAACCGAGAAACATATCCTTCGGCATCCTCGGCCCATAGGCCACCATGCTCCTATAGATCTCGTTTGCTCGATACAAATTCAACCCAAACCCCGCAACGTACTGCAGTCTCAAATTCCGATCCGTATTGATCGCGGCTCCCGCAAGCCACGGTTTGAAATCAGCGGCCTGTCCGGCAAACGTCGC
>Ga0157375_10001442_pt1 | contig 20455 bp, 17 predicted proteins | sample M35metaG_FD_115311 | JGI IMG/M metagenome (GOLD analysis project Ga0157375, IMG submission 115311) | Miscanthus rhizosphere microbial communities from Kellogg Biological Station, Michigan, USA - M3-5 metaG | ecosystem: Host-associated > Plants > Roots > Rhizosphere > Soil | place: USA: Michigan... | reverse complement strand
GATGCAGACGAAGCGCCGGGCCGCGCCGGCGAGAATCTTCTCGCGCGTGAGCGCGCCGCCGCCGCCTTTGATCAGATGCAGGTGTTTCGTGGCCTCGTCGGCGCCGTCGATATAGAGGTCGAGCTCGCCGGCCCCGGCGAGCGGGGTGACCTCGATGCCGGCCGCCTCGAGCCTGCGGGTCGAGCGCTCGGAGCTCGAGACCACGGCCGTGAGCTTGGCCGCATAAGGCGGCAGCGCGTCGATCAGGAAATCAACGGTGCTGCCCGTGCCGACGCCGAGCGCGATACCGTCCTTGATGTAAGACAAGGCTGCGGTTGCGACGAGGCGTTTTTGGTCTTCCTGGCTCAAGGTGATGCTCGCGAAAATCGTGCCCCCGAAAAGAGAGTGCCCGCAACTTGGCGGGCACTACACTCGTTTGAGCCAGACAAGCGGCTCAAGCGTTGATCAGCTACCGCTTCTTACGACGGCCTTTCTTGCGGCGCTTCTTCGCGCGCTTTTTGCCGCCGCGCTTCTTCGCACGACGCTTCTTCGCTCTGCGCTTCGCGGGTTTCTTCGCGACCTTGCGCTTGGATTTTCTGCGCTTGGCACGCGATTTCTTCATCGAAGTCTTCTTCACAGAAGCCATGGGTAGTCTCCGTTGTCGGGATAGACGGCGTGAGTATATATAAAAGGATCAAAAATTCCAGCGCGTTACGGTTTTTTGCGCATCTTTATCGCGATGATGTGCGCGCAGAGTGTGATTCGTTGCACATCACGTGCGACTCGCGTGACGCACAACACACATCTCGCATTGCGCTCAACGCGAGAGCGACAGAATGAATTTCCAATGCGCAGCGCTCACCGGCGTGATCGAAAGTCGGTTGCCGCGCTTCAACAGCGCGAGCCCTTTGAGCGCGCCGTCGCTGTGCTCGCGCAAGGTTGCAAGCGTGATCGGCGTGCGCAGCTTGCGCTCGAAGCGCACGTCGACCATGTACCAGCGCGGATTCTTGGGATCGCTGTCGGCGTCGTAATGCTTGTCGCGCTTGTCGAATGCAGTGTGGTCGGGATAGCCGCGCGTCACGACTTTCACGATGCCGGCAATTCCCGGCTCTTCGGTGTTCGAGTAATAGAAGAACGCAAGGTCTCCGACGCGCATGTCGTCGCGCATGAAGCCGCGGGCTTGGTAGTTCCTGACCCCGTCCCAATGCGTTGTTTTACGCGGGCTTCGGGCCAGGTCGTCGAGGCTGAACGCCTCGGGCTCCGACTTCATGAGCCAGTGATTCATCTCGAGGTTCCTCGATGGAAGCGGCGGACCTGGGCCTCCGTCACCGCCCCCCAGAGCGGAACGTCCCACGGCTCGGGCGCAATCGTATGCACGTGTTGGAGCTCGTATGCGACGCCGAGCAGCTTCGGGCGATGCCAGGCGCTGCGCGTGTGGAGAAACTGAAAGCATCGATCGTAGTAGCCGCGGCCGACGCCGATTCGCACTCCGCGGTCGTCGAACGCGACGAGCGGCGTCAGCACGAGATCGAGCCGTCGCGGGTCGACGCGCTTCGTGCGGTCGGGCTCGAGGATGCCGAAGAAGTTCGTGCCGAGATCTGCGGCGTGGTCGAGCTCCGCGAAGCTCATCGACCGACGCGTGATGATCGGCGCATAGACGCGCTTGCCGGCGCGCGCGGCTTCCTCGGCGACCCTACGCAGCGACGGCTCGCCGTCGAACGCGAGAAAAACTGCGATGCGGCGGGCACGGCGAAATACGTCGAGGTTACGGATACGCGCCGCTATCGCGCGGTCGGCCGCCGCGCGTTCGGCGGAAGGCAGCGTGCGCCGCTCGGCCCGGATCCGTTGACGCAAGCTGCGCCGCTCGGCCTGCGAGTTGGAGGAGATGCTCCCCGCCTGTGCCGTCACGAACCGTTGCTCTCGAACCGGAGCAACAAGTGGGGTACGTCGTGGCGGCTGAAGGCTTTCCGGTTGGACCGGATTTGCACAACACCTCCTACAGAACTAACCCCAGACGCATGATTTAGGGTCCGAGAGACTTTCGTCCGCGTCGAACACCGCAGGGAGCACCAAGGCGAATTATAGATTGAGCTGCTTCGCCGGACCGAGAGCCGAGTCTAAATGCTCGCGCATCGCACGGATTCGAAGCCCGACGATGTTCTTGAGCTCTTCGTCCTGGCCTTGGGCTCGGATGAGCTCGTTTGCGAGGTTGAGCGCCGCCATGACGGCCACGCGGTCGAGGCCAACGACCTTGCCGCTGTCCCGGATCTCGCGCATTTTGCTGTTCAGGAGCTCAGCCGACGACACCAGCGCCGCCTTTTCCTCGGCGGGGCAGGCCACGTGGTACTCCTTCTCTAAGATCCGAATCGTGACGTGCGCGGACGCATCGCTCACGAGGCCTGCTCCATCCCTTTGAGCCTGCCGATCATCGCCTCGACGCGCCCTTTGACCTGCTCGTTCTTGTGGAGCAGGGAGGCGCGCTCGGCGATCAACGAATCTTGGCGGTGTCGCAGCGACGCGTTCTCTTCTTGGAGCTGCCGGCAGACGACGACGAGCTCCTCGAGACGCTTTTCGAGACGCCGCAGCTCGAGATCGAAACGGTGGTTGCTTTGGTCGTTGCTCACGGCGCGAAATATAGTGCCCTCAAGACCTAAGGGTCAATAACGCTCGCGGCGGTGATAGCATTCATGCACGCGCCTTGCGCGTGCAGGACATTTGCCCCGCCGTGACCGCTGGCTCTCACATCGGCTCGAACGACTACGATGCGCTACGCGAGTCGCTGAGCGGCTCCGGAACGCTCGTCTCGCTTCCGGAGCTGCACGGCGGACTCTGCGGTGGGCTCTGCGTTGGCGGACCGCCCGCCGCAGAGCGTTGGCTCGACGACTTCCTCGCCGACAGCGACACGGCCGACGTCCCGGGCACGCGCGCGGTCGGCGTCGAGCTCGAGCGCGCGGCTTGGACCGCGCTCGCAGATGCCGAGCTCGCGTTCGAGCCACTGCTGCCGAGCGACGACACTCCGCTCGAGGAGCAGGCGCAGGCGCTCGCGCTCTGGTGCAGCGGTTTCCTGAACGCCGTCGGCGCGTCCGCGCCCGATCTCGTCGGCCGCAACGCGAAGCCGACCGCGGCAGCCGCTGCGATCGCGTCGGCCGAGGTCGCGGAGATTCTCGGCGACTTCGCCGAGATGAGTCGCGCCGGCGTCGACGACGAGGATGCGGCCGATCCAACCCAAGCGGATTTCGCGCTCGCCGAGCTCAAGGAGTACGTCCGCGTGAGCGTGCAGATCGTCTTCGAGCAACTGGCCGACCGGCGCGAGGCGGCGGCACGCGACGCGCACTGATCATGTCGGGGCAGAAGGAGTTCCAGCGTCGCCGCCGCGAGCTGATGGGGATGATCGGCGCGAACGGGATCGCCGTGCTCGCGGCCGCGCCCGAGCGCGTCCGCAGCCGAGATACCTTATTTATCTATCGGCCGGACAGCGACTTCTACTATCTCACCGGCTTCCCGGAGCCCGAGGCCGTGGCCGTGCTGGTGCCCGGGCGGCCGCAGGGCGAGTTCCTGCTGTTCTGCCGCGAGCGCAATCCGGAGCGCGAGCTCTGGGACGGCCCCCGAGCGGGCCCCGAGGGGGCGGTCGCCGCCTTTGGCGCGGACGATGGGTATCCGATCGACGATCTCGACGACATCCTGCCCGGGCTGCTCGAGCGCAGCGACCGCGTCTACTACTCGATCGGCAAGAACGAGTTCGACCAGAAGCTGCTCGCGTTCATCCAAACGCTGAACAGCAAGCGTCAGAGTAGCCACGCGCCGAGCGAGATAGTCGCGCTAGACCACCTGCTACACGAGATGCGCCTCTTCAAGAGCCGAGGCGAGGCGGGCACGATGCGCCGCTCCGCGAGGATCGCGGTCGCGGCGCACACGCGTGCGATGCAAGCCGCGCGGCCCGGCATGATCGAGTACGAGCTCGAGGCCGAGTTCCTGCACGAGTTCCGCCGCCACGGCGCGGACTGCTCGTATCCGCCGATCGTCGCGGCCGGCGCGAATGCGTGCGTGCTGCATTATCGCGCGAACGACGCGACGCTCTGCGACGGCGACCTCGTGCTGATCGACGCGGGCTGCGAGCTTCAGATGTACGCGTCGGACGTCACGCGAACGTTTCCGGTCAACGGCGTGTTCAGCAAGCCACAGCGCGAGCTCTACGACGTCGTGCTTGCGGCGAATCGCGCCGCGACGAAGGTCGCGCAGGTCGGCAACCACTGGAACGATCCGCATGACGCGGCCGTCGGCGAGGTCACGCGCGGCCTCAAGGATCTCGGCCTGCTGTCCGGGCGCGTGCATCACCTGATCAAGACGCAGGCTTACCGGCAGTTCTTCATGCACCGCACGGGTCATTGGCTCGGACTCGACGTGCACGACGTCGGCGACTACAAGGTCGCCGAGCATTGGCGGTTGCTCGAGCCCGGCATGGTCATGACGATCGAGCCCGGGATCTACGTGTCGCCTGCGAACAAGGACGTCGCGAAGCGCTGGCGCGGGATCGGCATCCGGATCGAGGACGACGTGCTCGTCACCCGCGAAGGCCCCGAAGTGCTCACGGCGGACCTCGCTGCTTCGGTCGAGGAGATCGAGGCGCTGATGGCCACACGCGCGTGAGCGCGAGCCTCGCCGAGCGTCTCGACTGCGACGTGCTGATCGTCGGCGGCGGCGCCGTCGGCTCCGCGCTCGCCTGCGCGCTCGCCGAGCTGCCGCTCGACGTGGTGCTCGTCGAGGCGCGCGAGACCGCGAAGCTCGAGCAGCCGAGCTTCGACGGCCGGACCACCGCGCTCGCGAACGCGTCGCAGCGAATTCTCGCGGCCCTCGGCGTCTGGCCCGAGCTCGCTCCCCGCGCCGAGCCGATTCGAACCGTGCACGTTTCCGAGCGCGGCCGCTTCGGCGCCGCGCGGATCAGGGCGGAGGAGGAGGGCGTCGAGGCCCTCGGCTACACGGTCGAGAACGCGGCGCTCGGAAAGGCGCTCTGGGAGCGGCTCGAGCGCGCGCCCCGCCTCCGTGTGCTCGCACCCGCGACCGTCGCGGAGCTCGAGGTCGGCCGCGACGTGGCCGAAGCGCGGATCGAGCCCGGCGCGCGCACGGTTCGTGCGCGGCTCGTGGTCGGCGCGGACGGCGCTCGCTCCTCGGTTCGCGCCGCGCTCGGCGTCGCGGCGGCCGAGCACGACTATGCGCAACGTGCGCTGATCTTCAACGTGACGACCGAGGCGCCGCTCGCGGGCCGCGCGTTCGAGCGCTTCACGAAGCGCGGCGCGATCGCGTTCCTGCCGCTGACCGGCGGTCGGGCCGCGGTGATTTGGACGCTGCCGAGCGACGACGCCGAGCGCGCGCTCGCGTTGCCGCCCGACGAGTTCCGCGCGGAGCTACAGGCGGTATTCGGCTTCCGGCTCGGCCGCATTGCGCGGATCGGCGAGCGGCGCGCGCACGCGCTCGCGCGCGTCGCGAGCGAGGAGCTCACGCGCGAGCGCGCGCTCTTGATCGGCGACGCGGCGCTGCGGCTGCACCCGATCGCGGCGCAAGGCTTCAACCTGGCTCTGCGCGACGTCGCGACGCTCGCGGAGGTCATCGCGGACGAGATAGGGGCCGGGCGTGCGCGCGGCGCAGACCCCGATCCCGGCTCGCGCGAAGTGCTCGAGCGCTACCGCGCCTGGCGCGCCGCGGATCGAGGCCGTGTCTCGGCATTTACGCACGGTCTCGTGAGCCTGTTCGGCGAGTCTGTGCCCGGCGCTGGGGTCGGCCGCGGCCTCGGCCTCGTGGCATTCGATCTTCTGCCCGGCGCGAAGGCGCTGCTCGCGCGGCAAACGATGGGCCGCGGCGGTCGAGTGCCGCGGCTCGCGCGCGGCCTGAGACTCGTCGAGTAGCGGCTCGTGAGCGCGACACCACCGACCATTCTGATTGCCGGCGCGGGCGTCGTGGGCCTCAGCGTTGCTGCGCTGCTCGCGACCGGGCGCTGCGCGGACCGGCTGCGCGTGCGCGTGCTCGAGGCACGCGCGCTGCCCGAGTGGCACGCCGACGAGACCGATTTGCGCGTCTACGCGCTGTCGCGTGCGTCGCAGCGCGTGCTCGACTCGGTCGGCGCGTGGCAACGTGTTGCCGCGCGCCGCGCGAGCGCGTACCGACGCATGCACGTCTGGGAGGGCGAGGATCCGTCGGCCGGCGCGCTCGAGTTCGACAGCGCCGAGATCGCGGAGCCGGACCTCGGCCATATCGTCGAAGACAGTCTGCTGCGCAGGGCCTTGGCCGAAGTGCTCGCGGCCGCTCCGAACGCCGAGCTCGCGCACGGCGCCGGCCTCGAGAGCGTCGACATCGACTCGCGCTTGGCGCGCGTTCGGCTCGCGGACGGACGCGCGGCGCAAGGCGCCGTGCTCGTCGCGGCGGATGGCAGCGACTCTGCGATCCGCGGCATGCTCGAGCTCCCCGTCGCGGCGCGCAGCTACGGACAGACGGGGCTCGTGACCCACGTCGCGACCGAGCGCCCGCATCGCGAGACGGCGTGGCAGCGATTCTTGCCCGGCGGACCGCTCGCGTTCTTGCCGCTCGCGGACGGGCGAAGCTCCGTCGTCTGGTCGCTGGCGAGCGAGCGCGCCGCCGAGCTGATCTCGGCGGAGCCCGGCTCGTTTCTCGCGGAGCTGCAGAGGGCGAGCGCCGGCGTGCTCGGCGAGCTCGGCCCTTGCAGCCGACGCGCGGGATTCCCGTTGCAGGCGCTGCACGCGCATCGCTACTGCGCGCCGCGCGCCGTGCTGGTCGGCGACGCGGCGCATACGGTGCACCCGCTCGCCGGCCAAGGGATGAACTTGGGCCTGCTCGATGCGGCTTCGCTCGCGCGCGTGATCGAGGACGCGTTGCTCGCGGGCGAAGATCCGGGCGACGTCAAAGTGCTGCGACGTTACGAGCGCGAGCGCAAGGGCGCCAACCTCGAAATGCTCGTCGCGCTCGACGCGCTGCATCGACTGTTCGCGCTCCCGGCTTGGGCGGCGCCTTTGCGCGGCGCCGGTTTGCGCGCCGTGGATAGCTCGGTCGTCGCGAAGCGCTTCTTCATGCGCCGCGCGCTCGGCCTGAACGCGGGGAGCAAAAACCCGCTACGATGGTCAGACGCCGGGGGGCGGCTGTCGCCGCGTCAGTAACGGATTAGGGCCAATGCCAACGATAAAGATCCTGGACTCGCGGGCGGTTGCGTGTCTATTCGCGCTCATCGCGCTGCCCGTTGCGTCGCAACCGGTGGCGACGCGACCGATCGCCGCTCCGCCCGTCGCGGCGCAAGAGGCGCCGAGCTGGAACCGTACGCTCGAGCGAATCGCGTCCGGCGTCGTGTCGATTCAGATCGATAGCACGCGCTCGTTCGACACCGAGCGCAATTCGTCGGCGCAGGCGACCGGGTTCGTCGTCGACGCACAGCACGGCATCATCCTCACCAATCGGCACGTCGTGACGCCGGGGCCGGTGCGTGCGCAGGCGGTGTTCCTGAATCAGGAGGAGGTCGACCTCACGCCGATCTATCGCGATCCGATCCACGACTTCGGGTTCTTCCGCTACGACCCGAAACAGCTCCAGTTCATGAAGCCAACCGAGCTCAAGCTCGTGCCCGAGGCCGCGCAGATCGGGCGCGACATCCGCGTCGTCGGCAACGACGCGGGCGAGCAGCTCTCGATCCTCGCAGGCACGATCGCGCGGCTCGACCGGCAGGCGCCGAATTACGGGCGCGGCAATTACAACGATTTCAACACCTTCTATCTGCAAGCCGCCTCGAGCACGTCGGGCGGCTCGTCGGGGTCGCCCGTCGTCGACATCGAGGGCCGTGTCGTGGCGCTCAACGCCGGCGCGAACTCGCAGGCCGCGTCGAGCTTCTTCCTGCCGCTCGACCGCGTCCAGGTCGCGCTCGCGAAGATCGAGCACGGCGACGCCGTGCCGCGCGGCACGCTCGAGACCGAGTTCGTCCACAAGCCGTTCGCCGAGCTGCGCCGGCTCGGCCTCACCCGCGAGTCCGAGGCGCGCGTGCGCGCGGCGTATCCGAATCAGACCGGCTTGCTCGTCGTCGAGCAAGTGATTCCGGAGTCGGCCGCGTCGTCGAAGCTCCAGGCCGGCGACGTCTTGATCGAGATCGACGGCAAGCTGATCGCGGAGTTCGTGCCACTCGACGCGCAGCTCGACGCGGCCGTCGGCAAGCAGGTGCACATCGTGATCGAGCGCGGCGGCAAGCGAATCGAGAGCACGCTGCCGGTCGGCAATTTGCACGACATTACGCCCGCCGAATACATCGAGTATGGCGACGGCGTGTTTCATAAGCTTTCGTATCAACAGGCGCGCCATCTCTATCGGCCCGTGAAGGGCGTCTACGTCGCGAATCCGGGCTACGTGTTCGGCAAGGCGGCGATCCCGCGCGGCAGCATCGTGACCGGCATCGGCAGCGAGAAGATCGACGACCTCGACGACCTGCAGCGTGCGCTCGAGTCTCTGCCCGACGCTCGCCAGGTCGCCGTGCGCTTCGTGAGCTTCGACGAGCCGCAGAGCGAGCGGCAGAAAATCATCACGAACGACCGGAGCTGGTTCCCGGCGTCGCGCTGCCATCGCGACGACGCGCTCGGCGAATGGCCGTGCAAGCCGCTCGCGGCGGGGCCGCCGCGCGAGCCGCGCGAGCCCAGCGAAGGCACCACGTTCCCGCGCCAGGGCGAGCGGCACGTGCAAGTGATCACTCCCTCGCTCGTGCTCGTGAACTTCGACATGCCGTACACCGTGTCGGGCGTCGCCGACCGCTACTACTATGGCACCGGCCTCGTGGCCGATGCGGAGCGCGGCTGGGTCGTCGTCGACCGCAACACCGTGCCGGTCGCGATGGGCGACGTGCGGCTCACGTTCGCGGGCTCGCTAGAGATCCCAGGCCGCGTTCAATACATCCACCCGCTGCACAACCTCGCGATCGTTTCCTACGATCCGAAGTTGCTCGGCAAGACGCCCGTGAAGTCGGCCACGTTCGAGACGAAGCCGGTCGTCCCTGGGCAGCACATCGCGGTCGTCGGCTTGGGGCCGGACTTCAAGCAGTTGAGCCAGTCGAGCGATGTCGCGAACGTCTCTGCGGCGATGTTCCCGCAGTCGCGCACGCTGCGCTTCCGCGATACGAATCTCGAGGTCGCGACGCTCGTGAACGGGCCGACGGATTTCGACGGCGCGATCGTCGACGCGCAAGGCCGAGTGCTCGGGATGTGGGCGAGCTTCGCGTACCAGACCGGCCGCGACCTCACCCAAGTCAATATGGGCATCCAGTCCGACGTCATCGTCGACATGGTCGAGCATCTGCGCGCCGCCGAGAAGCTGCGTTCGATCGAGGTCGAGTGGCAGCAGATGCCGCTCGCTACCGCGCGCAAGGTGATGCTGCCCGAAAGCTGGGTGCAGAAGTACGAGGCGCACAATCCCGATCGCCGCGAGGTGCTCGCCGTCACGACGACGGTCGCCGCGTCTCCGGCGGCGGAGTTCTTCCGTCCGGGCGACATCCTGCTCGGCATCGACGGTCAACTCGCGAACACGTTCCGGGAGGTCGAGCGCGCGGCGCAGAAGCCGATGGTCGACGTCACGGTGTTCCGCGACGGCGCCGAGATCAACGGCAGAGTCGACACGGTGGCGCTCGACGGGCTCGGCATCGACCGCGTCGTGTCGTGGGGCGGCGCACTCGTGCAGGCGCCGCATCGCGAGCTGGCCGTGCAGCGAGGGATCGGTTCTGGCGGCGTCTACGTGTCTTACTTCAACTTCGGCTCGCCCGCGAGCAGATCAGGGCTGTTCGCAGGCCGGCGCATCGTCGCGGTCGACGGTGAGCCTACGATGAGCCTCGACGCGTTCGTCGACGTCGTGAAGCGCCACGAAGGGCAGGACGCCGTGCGGCTCAACACGGTGTCGTTCAACGAGGTGCCCGAGGTCATCACGATGAAGCTCGACCCGGAGTATTGGCCGAGCTACGAGCTGCGCCGCGAAGGCTACGAGTGGCATCGCCGGCCGCTCGTGGTGACGGGAGGCGGTAATCCATGAGCCAAGCCGGGGGTGGACGGTGGGTAGTCTATTCAGAGTGTTCTGGTGGCGGTTTCTCGTGGCTCTCTTGCTCGTGTGCGTCACGTATAACCCCACTCAGTACAACTACGTTCGCTGGGCATACGCGCAGATCTCATCGGGCGCCGACAAGAAGCACACGTTGCCGTTGATCGCCTTCGTCGGCGTGGTGCTGTTGATCGCGTGGCTGTTCTACGTCCGCACCACCGCTCGTTCGCTCGGCGGCGCGGGCGTGATACTCGCGATGGGACTCTGCGCGACGGTCTACTGGGTCCTCGCGAATTACGGCGTGGTGAACCCCGCCAACGGCTCGGTGCTGATATGGATCGCGCTCATATTGTTCTCGGCGATTCTAGCGATGGGCATGTCGTGGCCGCACGTCCGCAGGATCTGGGCGGGTCAGGCAGACGTGCAAAGCGCCGACCATCGCTGATCTCTCGGCTGATCTCGCGCACGCCGGGTCGCGATTCGACATAGTCGGGGATATACGCGGGCAACTGTGACCGAGGTCGCGGGGAGGCCGGTGCTCCTCCCGCAGAGTAGCCTGCCTTCGAACGCGCGGTCCCACGGAGCTCACGTTGTCGATCCGATCCGGTCTCGCCGTTACGCTCGTCCTCGCGCTCGTTGCGGTCGCGGTACCCGCGGCCGCGCAGAAGCTCTTCAAGTACAGAGACGCGAACGGCGTCTGGGTGTTCACCGACCGCCAGCCCGAGGGCGATCAGCCATACGAGACCGCCAAGGTCGAGCACAGCTTCGACAAGCCCGAGGTGAAGCTGTTCGAGCGCAGCGAGAAGGACGGCGTCACGCTGTTTGCGCAGAACACGTATTACGCGCCGATTCAACTCGCGTACCGGATCACGACCGCGCAAAACGTCGCGACGAATACCCCGCTCAGAGGCATGCAGATGCTGCCGGCGCGCGGCGACGCGACTCTACTCAGCGTCGGCGCAGCGGATCCGTCGATGCCCGTCCTGTTCGACTACGAGTACCAGTTTCTGCCCGGCGATCCGCAGGCTCAGCACCGGCCGGATCGGCCGTATCGGTTGCCATTCGGCAAGTCGAGCGCGTTCGTCGTATCGCAGGCTTATCCCGAGACCGTCACGCATAGTGAGCCGTCGAGCCAATACGCGATCGACTTCGAGATGCCGATCGGCACCCACATCTACGCGGCACGCGGCGGCGTCGTGATCGAGATCGCGAGCGACTTCTTCGAAGCCGGCGTCGACGCCGCAAAGGACGGCCCACGCGCGAACGTCGTCCGGATACTGCACGACGACGGCACGATGTCGCTGTACGGCCACCTGAACTGGAACTCGATTCGTGTCGTGCCGGGCCAACGCGTCGAGCGCGGCGAATACATCGCGGACTCGGGCAATACGGGATTCAGCACGGGCCCGCACCTGCACTTCGTGGTGCAGCGCAACCGCGGCGGCGCGATCATTTCGTTGGCCGTAGAGTTCGAGGCCGCAAACGGCGCGGCCGTCGCCGTGCACGCGGGTCAGCGCTACACCGCCTACTGAGCCGGCTCGCACTGTCGCCGTCGGCCGGCGACGGTCAGACGGCCGTGGTTGCGTCGGTGGCGCTGAGCGCGGAGGTGAGCGCTTCGGGCGTGTCGATCGGCGCGCGGCACGTCATGCCTTCGCAGACGTACGCGGTGCCTTGCTCGCTGCGCGCGGTGCGGTCTGCGAGCAGGCCGCGCAAGTTCGCGGCATCCGTTGGGATCGTGAACGTGAGGCGGCGCATGTCGTAGGTCGCGTCGCGCGCGGTGCGCCACGCGTCGAACGCCGTAGGCGGCGCGCGCACGACGACGATCTGCGGCGGCGCGAGCAGCGCGTCGAGCGCACGGAGTAACGTCGGGTGGCCTTCGGCGTAGCGCTCGAGGGAGTGCCACGCGGCGCGTATCGTTCGCTCCGCCGCGTCGAGGTAGCGTTGCTCGCCGAGCAGATGGCCCAGGGTCACGAGCACGTTCGCCGCGACGCCGTTACCTGCGGGCAACGCCTCGTCCGCGAATGGCTTCGGCTTGTGGATCAGCGTCTCGTGATCGTCGGCGGTGAAGAAGAAGCCGCCGCGCTCGTCCTCGAAATGCGCGAGCAGCACGTCGGCAAGCGCGCACGCGAATTCGAGGTCGCCGTCGCGCCACCGGCACTGGAGCAGCTCGAGGACACCCGCCGCAAGCAGCGCGTAGTCGTCGAGATAACCTGCGAAACGCGCGCGACCATCCTTGTACGCGGCATTGAGCCGGCCGTCTTGCCAGAGCTCCGCGCGGATGAAGTCGATCGCACGCGTCGCCGCCTCGGCGTACTCGGGCCGTACGAGGCGCCGCGCGGCACGCGCGAGACCGCAGATCATGAGCCCGTTCCACGCGGTGAGGATCTTCTCGTCTCGTCCGGGCCATATGCGGCGCGCGCGCGCCGCGAGCAGCTGCGCGCGCGCGGTGTCGAAGAGCGCCATCGCTGCGTCCGCGTCGAGACCCATCTCCGCGCCCGCAGCGGGCGGCTCGACCGGCAGATGCAGATGCCAGAACCGGTGCTCGAAGTTCGGCGCCGTCGGCGTGCCGTCCGCGTTCGTGAGGCCGAGCACGCGCTTCGCGAGCCGGCTCTCGTTCGCCGGCAGCAGAGAATCGAATTCCGCGGGTGTCCAGACGTAGAACTTGCCTTCCTCGTGTTCCGAGTCAGCGTCGAGCGTGCAGTAGAAGCCGCCGTTCGGCGCCTGCATGCCGCCGATCACCCACTCGGCCGTCTCGACGGCGATACGGCCATAGAGCGGCATGATCGTGGCCGCGAACGTCTCCGCGTACAGCGAGAGCAGCGCCGCGTTGTCGTACAGCATCTTCTCGAAGTGCGGGATCGACCACTCGCGATCGACGCTGTAACGAAAGAAGCCGCCGCCGAGCTGGTCGTACAGGCCGGCGACCGCCATCCGATCGAGCGAGTGCATCACTACGCTAAGAATCTGCTCGGCCCCCGCGATGCGGTCCGCGTCGGCAGTCCCGCGGCCCAGCCGTTGGGCCTCCATGAGCAACAGCTCGAGCGCCGTCGCGTGCGGAAACTTCGGCGCACCGCCGAAGCCGCCGTGCTCGCGGTCGTGGCTCGCGGCGAGCCGCTCTACCGCGCGCTCGATTGGTGTACGCAACAGAGGTGCAAAGTCGTCCGCGGCGCCGGTCGTGATCTCGACGAAGCCCTCCGCGAGCTTCGCGCCGTGCGCCCGAATCGCGGCGCGGTTCGTGCGGTAGTAGTCGGCGACGGCCTCGAGCACCTCGCGGAACGCAGGCATCCCATAACGGCGATCCTTCGGAAAATAAGTGCCCGTGTAGAACGGCACGTGGTCGTCCGGAGTCAGGAACACCGTGAGCGGCCAGCCGCCTGCCTGGCCCGTGCTGAGCTGATGGGCGGCCATGTAAACCTTGTCGAGATCGGGCCGCTCCTCGCGATCGACCTTCACGTTCACGAAAAGGTCGTTCATGACCTTCGCGGTGGCCTCGTCCTCGAACGATTCGTGCGCCATCACGTGGCACCAGTGGCACGCGGAGTAGCCCACCGAGAGCAGGATCGGCTTGTCCGCGTCCTTCGCCGCCGCGAGCGCCGTGTCGTCCCACGGCTGCCAATTCACCGGGTTGCCGGCGTGCTGGAGCAAGTACGGGCTCGTCTCTTCGTTCAGGCGATTGCGCATCGGCACACTATCGGCGAGCAACGCTCAAGCTGCAATCCGCCGCGCGGCACGCGTAAACTAACGCGTCGTCCGCGACTTGCGATCGCGAGGTGCGAAGAGGCTCGTGTTCCACTATCCCGAATTCAATCCCGTCGCATTCTCGCTCGGTCCGCTCCAGGTCCGCTGGTACGGGATCATGTACCTCGCCGCGTTCCTGCTCGTCTGGATCGGCTTGCGCATGCGCTCGAAGGTGCCGTGGAGCAAGATCAAGCCGGAAAACGTCGACGACGTGGTGTTCTATGGCGCGCTCGGCGCGATCGTCGGCGGCCGGATCGGCTACATGCTCGTCTACGCGCATCAAGAGCTGCTCGCGGATCCGCTCAGCATCTTCACCGTGTGGAAAGGCGGGATGTCGTTCCACGGCGGCTTGAGCGGTGTGCTGGTCGCGATGTGGCTCTACGGCTGGCGCAAGGGCATCAAGTTCTTCGACCTCACGGACGCGATCTCGCCGTGGTCGTCGGGCGGCATCTTCTTCGGCCGCATCGGCAACTTCATCAATGGCGAGCTGTGGGGCAAGGTCACGAGCCCCGACGCGCCGTGGGCAGTCATCGTGAACGGCGAGCCGCGGCACGCTAGCCAGCTCTACGAGGCGTTCCTCGAAGGCCTCGTGCTCTCGTTCGTGCTCTGGTTCTACACGCGCAAGCCACGGCCGACGGCAGCGGCGTCGGGCCTGTTCCTGATGCTCTACGGCGTGTTCCGGATCGTGATCGAGTTCGTCCGCGTGCCGGACGAGCAGCTGGGTTATCTCTCGCTCGGCTGGGTGACGATGGGGCAGATCTTGTCGCTGCCGATGGTGATCCTCGGCGCGATCATCTTCACGCTCGCGTTGCGCAAAGGGCACGACGCGGATAGCGCGCCGAGCGCGGATACGCCACCCGCCCGCGGCGCGATGCCGAAGAAGGCCGGCTAGGCGGGATGCGACAGTATCTCGACCTGCTGCGTACGATCCGCGAGACCGGCGCTCGCAAGGACGATCGCACCGGCACCGGCACGCTCAGTGTGTTCGGCCATCAAATGCGCTTCGATCTCGAAGAGGGCTTCCCGGTCGTCACGACGAAGAAGCTGCACCTGCGCTCGATCATCCACGAGCTGCTCTGGTTCTTGAACGGCGACACGAACGTCAAGTACCTGCGCGATCACGGCGTCACGATTTGGGACGAGTGGGCCGATGAGAACGGCGATCTCGGGCCGATCTACGGTGCGCAGTGGCGTGCGTGGGCGACCGCGGACGGCCGGCACATCGATCAAATGCAGCGCGTGCTCGATCAGATCGGCAGGGATCCGAGCTCGCGGCGAATCATCGTTAGCGCGTGGAACGTCGGCGAGCTCGAGAAGATGGCGCTCGCGCCGTGTCATACGCTCTATCAGTTCCATGTCGCGCACGGGCGATTGTCGGTGCAGGTCTACCAGCGAAGCGCAGACGTGTTCCTCGGCGTGCCGTTCAACATCGCCTCCTACGCGCTCCTGCTGCATCTGATCGCGCAGCAAACGAACCTCAAGGCGGGCGAGCTCATCTGGACCGGCGGCGATTGCCACCTGTACTTGAATCACCTCGAGCAGGCGGACGAGCAGCTCGCGCGCGAGCCGCTGCCGCTGCCGAAGCTCGTGATCAAGCGACGGCCGCCGAGCCTGTTCGAGTATCGGTACGACGACTTCGAGATCGTCGGCTACCGCTCGCACGCCGCCATCAAGGCGCCGATCGCGGTTTAGGCTCGCGTTGGACTCTTCCGAGGAAGCATCGGCGCGCCCCGCAGTGCGAAATCCCTCGCGGAGGCGTTCGAGAATCCGCCCTGACTTCGCTCAGTGTCGACCGGCTCAGTCCCGCGCCCTGTCCGCCGGTGCCGCTGCCGGCAGCGGACCCGCCGGCGCAACCTTGGTCGGCCGCACGTTGAACAGCCGTAGGATCACGACGAAGAACACCGGGATGAACAGGATCCCGAGCAGCGTCGACGCGACCATGCCGCCGACCACGCCGGATCCGACGGCGTTCTGCGCGCCCGAGCCTGCGCCGTTCGCGAGAGCGAGCGGCAGCACGCCGAACGAGAACGCAAGCGAGGTCATCACGATCGGCCTGAAGCGCGTGCGCGCTGCGAGCACGACCGCGTCCTTCAAGCTCTGGCCGCGATCGAAGTTCTCTTTCGCGAACTCGACGATCAGCACCGCGTTCTTCGCCGCGAGGCCGATCGTCGTGAGCAGGCCGACCTGGAAGTAGACGTCGTTCGACAAGCCGCGGAGATACGTTGCGAGCAACGCGCCGAGCACGCCGATCGGCACGACGAGTAGCACGGCGATCGGAATCGACCAGCTCTCGTAGAGGGCCGCGAGACACAGGAACACGACGATCGTCGACAACGCGTAGAGCAGCGGCGCCTGCGACCCCGACAGCTTTTCCTCGAACGAAAGCCCGGTCCACTCGAGGCCGACGCCGGCCGGCAGCTTGCCGACGAGGCTCTCCATGATGTCCATCGCTTCGCCCGAGCTCCTGCCCGGCGCGGGTTGCCCCTGGATCTCGTACGCCGGCACGCCGTTGAATCGCGTCAACTTTTGCGGTCCGTAGGTCCATTTCGCGGTCGCGAAAGCGGCGAACGGCACCATGCCGCCCTGCACGTTGCGCACGTACCAGTTGTTCAGGTCCTCGGGCTGCATGCGCGAGTTCGGCTCGCCCTGCACGTACACGCGCTTCACGCGGCCGTGGTCGATGAAGTCGTTCACGTAGCTCGAGCCCCACGCGGCCGAGAGCGTCTGATTGACGTCGGCGATCGAAAGCCCGAGCGCGCTCGCCTTCTCGCGGTCGATGTCGACCTTGACCTGCGGCGCGTCCTCGACTCCGTTCGGCCGCACCGCGACGAGCGCGGGATTCTTAGCGGCCTCGCCGAGCAGCTGATTGCGCGCCGCGAGGAACTGCTCGTGACTCAAGCCGCCGCGGTTCTGGAGCATCATGTCGAAGCCCGTCGCGTTGCCGAGCTCCATGACGGCTGGCGGCGCGATCGCGAGGATCACCGCGTCGCGCACGGTCGAGAAGTACCGCGTCGCGCGGGTCGCGAGCGCTTGCACCGACTGCGACGCCTTCTTGCGCGCGCTCCAGTCCTTGAGCTTCACGAACACGAGGCCGGAGTTCTGACCGGTGCCCGCGAAGTTGAAGCCGACGACGGTGAGCACGCCGTCGACGACGTCGCTCTCCTTGGTCAGGAAATAATCCTGCGCGGCGTCGAGCGCGACCCAGGTGCGCTCCTTTGACGCGCCGGGCGGCGTCTGCACTTGGCCGTAGAGAATGCCGGCGTCCTCGTCGGGTATGAACGACGTCGGCAGGCGCGCATAGAGCAGCGCGACGGCGGCGACTACCACGGCGTAGATCGCGAGCATTCGCGCGGGCCGCCGCAGGCCGAACGCGACGCCGCGGTTGTAGCCGCGCGTGCTCGCGCCGAACGCGCGGTTGAACCAGCCGAATGGGCCACGGCTCGAGTGGTGCTCGCTTCGCAGAGGCTTCAGCATCGTCGCGCAGAGCGCCGGCGTGAGGATCAGCGCGGTGAGCACGGACAGCGTCATCGCCGACACCATCGTGATCGAGAATTGCCGGTAGATCACGCCGGTCGAGCCGCCGAAGAAGGCCATCGGCACGAACACGGCCGCGAGCACGAGCGCGATGCCGACCAGCGCGCCGGTAATCTGGCGCATCGACTTGCGCGTCGCGTCCTTCGGCGACAGGCGCTCCTGCACCATGAGCCGCTCGACGTTCTCGACGACAACGATCGCGTCGTCGACGAGCAGGCCGATCGAGAGCGCCATGCCGAACATCGTGAGCGTGTTGATCGAATAGCCGAGCGCCGAGAGCACGCCGAACGTGCCGAGTAGCACGATCGGCACGGCGATCGTCGGGATCAGCGTCGCGCGCAGGTTCTGGAGGAATAGAAAGATCACCACGAACACGAGCCCGATCGCCTCGGCGAGCGTGAGCACGACGTCCTCGATCGACTTGCGCACGAACGGTGTCGTGTCGAGCGGGAACACGGCTTCGAAGCCCGCCGGATAGAACGGCGCCAGCCGGTCGAGCGTCTTGTGGATCCCTGCCACGGTGTCGAGCGCGTTCGCTCCAGTTGCGAGCCGGATCGCGACGCCGGCGCCGGGCTTGCCGTTGTACTTGATGTCGCGCACATAGCTCTCGGAGTTGATCGCGACGCGCGCGACGTCGCCGAGCTTCAGCTGCGAGCCGTCGGGATTCACGCGCACGAGGATCTGGCGAAACTCCTCGGGCGTCGACAGGCGGGTCGGGCCGATGATCGCGGCCGTGATCTCTTGGCCCGGCACCGCGGGCAGGCCGCCGATTTGTCCGGCCGACACTTGCACGTTCTGCGCCTTGATCGCCGCGATGATGTCCGCGCTAGTGAGCCCGAAGTTGTTGAGCTTGTCCGGGTCGAGCCACACGCGCATGGCGCCCTGCGAGCCGAACATGTCCACGTCGCCGACGCCCGGCGTGCGATTGAGCTGGTCGCTGATGTTGGTCGCGACGTAGTCGCCGATCTCCTCGCTCGACATGCTGTCGTTCGTCGAGATGAAGCCGAGCACGACGAGGAAGTTGCGCGTCGGCTTGTTCACGCGGACGCCCTGCTGCTGGACCTCCTGCGGAATCAGCGGCATCGCGAGCTGGAGCTTGTTCTGCACCTGCACCTGCGCGATGTCGGGATTTGCGCTCTGCGTGAATGTGAGCGTGATCTGCGCGGTGCCGTCCGAGTTGCTGTCGGCGGTGATGTAGTCGAGGTTGTCGATGCCGTTGAGCTGCTGCTCGATCACCTGCACGACCGTGTCTTGAACCGTCTGCGCGGACGCGCCGGGGTAGGTCACGTTGATCGAGACTTGCGGCGGCGCGATGGCCGGATACTGCATCACGGGCAGCCGCACCGCGGCGATCCCGCCTGCGAGCATCAGCACGATCGCGAGAACCCACGCGAAGACGGGGCGGTCGATGAAGAATTGCGAGATCACGGGACGCTCTCAGCGCTGCGCGACGCCCGCGGCCGCTCGACCGCCCGCGTTCGATTGCTCCGCGCCGACCTCGACGGGATTGACCTCGGCGCCCGGCCGTATCTTCTGCACGCCGTCGAGGACGACGCGCTCGCCCGCTCGCAGGCCGGTGTCGATGAGCCAATCGTTGCCGATCACCCGCGCAGTCGTAACCAGACGCTCGGCCACGCGGTTGTCGTCGCCGACCACGAGCACGACCGCGTCGCCGCGCTGGTTGCGCGTGACGCCGCGCTGCGGCACGAGCAGCGCCTCGCTCTTCATCGCCTGTGTGAGCTGCGCGCGCACGAACATCCCGGGCAGGAGCTCGCGCTGCGGATTCGGGAACAGCGCGCGCAGCACCACGGCGCCAGTGCTCGGATCCACCGATACCTCGGCGAACTGCAGCTTGCCGTGCTCGCCGTAGTCGCTGCCGTCCTCGAGCGTGAGGCTCACCTCGGCCTCGTTCTTCTCGTCGCGCTGCAGATCGCCACTCGCGAGCGCGCGCTGCAGCTTCAGCATCTCGACGCTCGACTGCGTGATGTCGACGTAGATCGGATCGAGCTGCTGAACGAGCGCGAGCGGCGTCGATTGCTGTGACGTCACGAGCGCGCCTTCGGTCACGAGCGTGCGGCCGATTCGGCCCGCGATCGGCGACAGCACTTGGCAGTAGACGACGTTGATTCGCGCGCTCTCGACCTGGGCCTTCGCGGCCGCGACGTCCGCCTCCGCGGCCGCGAAGCCCGTGACCGCGTCGTCATAGGCCTGCTGGCTCACGAGGTTGTTCGCGCGCAGCGGCCCGTACCGGTCCTGGAGCAGCTTGGCCTTCTCGCGATTCGCCTGCGCGCGTTGCAATGCGGCTTCGGCCGAGCGCAGCGTGGCGCTGTAGCTCGCGGGATCGATCTGATAGAGCTGCTCGCCGACGCGCACGTCGCTGCCTTCCGCGAACAAGCGCTTCTGAACGATGCCGGAGACCTGCGGCCGCACCTCGGCGACGCGATACGCGACCGTGCGGCCGGGGAGCTCGTCGACAATGCCGACGCTGCGCGTCACAAGTTTGATCACGCCGACCTCGGGCGGTCCCTGCGTGCCCGCCGGCGCCTTCGTGCCGCTGCAGCCCAAGAGCGCGTTCGCTAAAGCGACGACGGCGATCCAAATCCCTTTGCGGACCACGTTCGACTTCCTTCTACTAAGTTTGTTCGCGGCCGTTCTCGAGCATGCGCCTCAAGAAGTCCGTGAGAGTTGAGATCTCTTTGTCGCTGAAGCCGCGCAGGTGGCGCTTGAGCTCCGCATTGATGAGCGGTTGTATCTCGTCGCCCGCGCGCCGGCCCTTGTCGGTGAGCTCGAGGTGCACGACGCGCCGGTCGTCGTCGCTGCGCCGCCGGCGCAACAGTTGCTTCTCCTCGAGCCGGTCGAGCATCCGCGTCATCGCGCTGCAGTTGACGTTGCTTTCGCGCGCTAGCGCGGCGACCGTGTCGGCGCGCTGGAGCAGCAGCAGCAAGATCGGCTCCCATTGCATCGCGGTGAGCTCGAGCGGCTGCATGTGCTGGTCGACGCCGCGCACGAGCGACGAGAACACTTGCTTGATCAGCCGGCCGACCGCGCGAAACGCCGGCTCGGTAATGGCTGCGGAACGTTCGATTGCGGGCCGGGAGCTCATGAGCGGAGTGCGAAGTGCAGACGGCGGAGCCGGGTAATCAAT
>Ga0157375_10001440_pt1 | contig 20470 bp, 20 predicted proteins | sample M35metaG_FD_115311 | JGI IMG/M metagenome (GOLD analysis project Ga0157375, IMG submission 115311) | Miscanthus rhizosphere microbial communities from Kellogg Biological Station, Michigan, USA - M3-5 metaG | ecosystem: Host-associated > Plants > Roots > Rhizosphere > Soil | place: USA: Michigan... | reverse complement strand
CGCGATCCCACGGCAGTTGCAGGCCCGGGGCGACGTGGTGGCTCAGGTCCAGGTGGTCGCCGTGGATCATGTTCAACGTGGCCAGCAGGCCGGGCAGTTCTTTTTCACAATCAAACAAGGCGCCCGGCAGGGTTTCGCCGGCCAGGCGCGCACGGTTGAGTTCACGATTGAGGCGTTGCTGCACCTGCTCCAACTGGTCACGCAGCAATTTGCGCAACTCGGGGTGGTCCTTGAGCGCCTCGCTGGAGGCCGCACTCAGCAGCACCGCCAGCGGGGTTTTCAGTGCATGCCCCAGGTTGCCCAGGGCGTTGCGCGAGCGCTTGAGGCTGTCTTCAGTGTGAGCCAGCAGGTGGTTGATCTGCGCCACCAGCGGCTCCAGTTCCAGCGGCACCTGGGTGTCGAGCTGGGAACGCTGGCCCTGTTGCAATTGGGCGATCTGGTTGCGCGCGGTTTCCAGGGGGCGCAACGCCCGGCGCACGGTGACTCGTTGCAGGATCAGCACCAGCAGCAGCGCCGCCAGCCCCAGCACCAGGCCGATTTGGCGCATCAGTCGGAAGCTTTCGCGCACCGGTGTGTAGTCCTGGGCCACGCTGATCGAAATCGATTGGCCAAAGCGCTTGTAGTCCGAGCGTAGTACCAGCAGCTGCTGGCCCTCCGGCCCCAGTTGCAGGTTGCCCTTGAGCCCGGTCTCGGGGAGCCGGGGCAGTTCCTGGTCCCACAGTGAGCGGGAGCGCCAGTGAATGTCGGCAAAATCGATACGAAAATAATGCCCGGAGAACGGCCGTTGATACGCCGGCGACAGGCGGTGCTCATCCAACTGCACGCCGTTGGGCCCGCGCACCAGCGCCACCAGCAGGTTCTCGCTGTCGTTACGCAAGCCAGCTTCCAGGTAACGCTGCAAACCGGCCTCGAACAACCACAGGCTGGTTTGCGCGAGTACCACGCCGACGATCACCATCACGCTGATCAGCCCCAGGCTCAGGCGTCGCTGGATCGACTTCATGCAGGGCTGGCGCCAAACCGGTAGCCCTGGCCGCGCCGGGTTTCGATCACGCTGCGCCCCAGCTTGCGGCGCAGATGGTTGACGTGGACTTCCAGCACATTGGAGTCGCGCTCGGTCTCGCCGTCATAAAGATGCTCGGCCAGATGGCTTTTCGACAGGATCTGTTCCGGGTGCAGCATGAAATAACGCAACAGGCGGAATTCAGCGGCGGTCAGTTGGATTTCCTCGCCGTCGCGCAACACGCACTGGCGGCCCTCGTCCAGATGCAGGCCGGCGGCTTGCAGGGTAGGCTGGTTGGCCTGGCCATGGGAACGGCGCAACAACGCCTGGATGCGCAGGTGCAGTTCTTCAGGGTGAAAGGGTTTGCTCAGGTAATCGTCGGCGCCGGCCTTGAGCCCCTCGATGCGCTCGGCCCAGGAATCCCGGGCGGTGAGCACCAGCACCGGGGTGGCCAGCGCGGCTGCGCGCCATTGCGCCAGCACTTCCAGCCCCGGCAAGCCAGGCAGGCCGAGGTCGAGGATGATCAGGTCATAGGGCTCGCTGCGGCCCTGATACACCGCGTCGCGCCCATCCGCCAGCCAATCGACCGCATAGCCCTGGCGTTGCAGCCCAGCCAGCAGTTCATCGGCCAGGGGTACGTTGTCTTCCACCAGCAGCAGGCGCATCAGTCTTCCTCGTCTTTGATCAGCGCACCGGTCGTGGCGTCGAGCTTAATCTCGCGCACCACGCCTTCGGTGGTCACCAGTTCCACTTCATACGCGTACTGGCCATGTTTTTTCTCAAGTTCCGCCTCCAGCAACCGCGAGCCGGGGTGCCGCGCCATGGCCTGCTGCAACAGTTGCTCCAGCGGCAGGATCACGCCCTGCTGGCGTAGCGCCAAGGCTTCATCCTGGTTGAGGTCACGGGCCGACAGGCTTGAGCAGAATGCCAGGAGCACCAGCACCGCTAAACCCGTGGCACGTCGATATACCTTCATTACGTATCCTGATGATTCTTGAGAACTTGCCCGGTGAGCGCGTCCAATTCAACGTCCCATTCGATACCGTGGGCATCTTCCAGTTCGACTTCATAGATGTACTTGCCATAGGCCTCATCCAGATCGGTGTCCAACAGCGTTGAGCCGGGATGCAGGGCCAGGGCGGTGGCGTCCAGTTGATCAAAGGCGACAATTGTAACAGTGGCGGGCACGGTCAGTGGCTTGTCAGGGTCCACGGCTCCAGCCTGGGTCGCCGTGGACGTGATGATAGCGGCGGCGACCAGAGCTGTGAGGCGCTTCATGATAAGTCTCCGTTACACGATGTTTTCCTACGCCGGTCACGGTAACGGCTGCAACTTAACTGAAACTGAATTGCCACCATGGCAATTACGAGTATGCGCAAACGCGGTCACAAAGATTTCGCCAGCATCGTGTGTATCCAGGATTCACGCGTTATCGTTGACGTTTTCGCGAGCAACCTCGCCCCTGAACTTGCCTCAACAGAGACCGGTATGACAGCCATCCATATCAAGTTTCCCGCCCTGACGCTCAAGGCCGGTAAACGTGCGTTCACCCGCATTCGCGAACAGGGCCTGCAGCCGGCCGACGTCGGCACCCTCCCCGGCGCGGCCGGCGGCCCTAAAGCCTTGGGCATCCAGGGCCTGGACCTGGCCCTGTTCGGCGACTGGCTGCCCCGCGCGCCACGGGAACGCGCGCTGATCGGCGCGTCGATCGGCTCCTGGCGCTTTGCCAGTGCCTGCCTGCCCGACCCGGTACAAGGCTTGCTCGACCTCGGCCGACTGTACAACGAACAACGCTTTGCCAAGGGCGTCACCATGGCCGACGTCAGCCAGAGCTGCCAGCGTATGCTCGATGACCTGCTGGCCGGACGTGATGCCCAGGTGCTGGACACCCCCAACTATCGATTGAACATCATGGTCGTCAAGAGCCACGGCCTGCTCGCCGATGACCATCGCGGGCGTCTTGGCCTCGGCCTGTCGTCGGTGATTGCCGACAACCTGCGTGGCCGCGCGCGGCTGTCGCGGCATTTCGAACGACTGATCGTCCACGACCCCCGCCAGGCGCCGCCGGTGCATCCGTTGAAGGATTTTCCGTCGCGCTTCCTCACCCTGGACCTGGGCAACCTGCGCCAGGCGCTGCTGGCCTCCGGCTCGATCCCCATGGTGATGCAAGGCGTGCGCGACCTGCCCGGAGCGGGTGCCGGCACCTACCGCGACGGCGGCCTGCTGGACTATCACCTGGACCTGCCCTACCACGGCGACGACATCGTGCTGTACCCGCACTTCACCGACCGGGTCATCCCCGGCTGGTTCGACAAGGGCCTGCCGTGGCGGCGCAGCAACCCACAAGGCTTGCAGGATGTGTTGCTGCTGGCGCCGTCCAAGGACTACCTGGCCCGCCTGCCACACGGCAAACTGCCGGATCGCAGCGATTTCAAGCGCTTCATGGGGGATGACCCGAGTCGTAACCGGTACTGGCAGACCGCGATGAGCGAGAGCCAGCGATTGGGCGATGAGTTTCTGGCATTGGCCGATAACGGTGGATTAGGCGAGCGCTTGCAAGCCCTTTGACCCAACGCCTTTCTCCTGGAGGAGCGAGCCTGTTCGCGCCTGCAGAGGGACGGTATGCGCGACGTGTGATGTAGCTGTTAAACTCGCCGCCTGCCAGAAACCTGACCGAGCCGAAAAATACTGTGGAAATCTTCAAGGAATTTACATTCGAGTCCGCCCACCGCCTGCCCCATGTACCGGAAGGCCATAAGTGCGGGCGCCTGCATGGGCATTCGTTCAAGGTGGCGATCCACCTGAGCGGCGACCTGGACCCTCATACAGGCTGGATTCGCGACTTCTCGGAGATCAAGGCGATTTTCAAGCCGCTCTACGAACGCCTCGACCACAACTACCTGAACGACATCCCGGGCCTCGAAAACCCGACCAGCGAAGTACTGGCCAAGTGGATCTGGGCCGAACTCAAACCCCTGCTGCCGGAGCTCAGCGCCATTCGCATCCATGAGACCTGCACCAGCGGCTGCATCTATCGCGGTGAATAAACCCATGCGGTACAAAACACCCTGGCGGTAATGCCAGTCAGCCAAGGAAGAACACGGTCACTGTGGCGAGGGCGTTTGCGCCTTCGCCACAGGTTAGCGGTGACCCGCTCTATCCCTTGCTTGACCCGCATCACCCTTGCGGTGTTTTTTTATGCCCGGTATTACAGGCTTGGACCTGCCCCTGTTCAGTCACCCACGAGGTTCGTATGGAAAACATCTGGCTGGCTCAGGCCAAACGCTTGCAGGCACTGGCTTCCACCGGGCTGCATTTTTGCACCGACGATTTCGAGCGCGAGCGTCTGGAAGAAATTGCCGAAATTGCCCATAGCATGCTCGCGCAACTGGGCAATGTGCCGCTGGAGCGCATCACCGGGTTGGTGAGCGATTTTGCCCAGCGCTATTCCACGCCGATGATCGATGTGCGCGGCGCGGTGATCGAGGGTGACAAGATCCTGCTGGTGCGCGAGTTGACCGACGGTTGCTGGGCCCTGCCAGGGGGCTACGCCGATATCGGCTTGTCGGCGGCAGAAAACATCATCAAGGAAATTCGCGAGGAAGCCGGGCTGACCGTGACCGCACGGGCGCTGTACAGCGTGACGCACAAGGCCAAGGGGTTGTACCGGCCGGATGTGCGGGACTTCTACAAGCTGTATTTCCTGTGTGAGCGGGTCGACCAACTGGCACCCGCGGCGGGTTTTGAAACCACCGAGGTGGGTTTTTTCGCCCTGGACAACCTGCCGCCACTGTCCCGTGGCCGCACCATTGAAAGTGATCTGGAAGCGGCGTTTGCCTTTCATCGCGGCGAGACCACCCAGACCCTGTTCGACTGATCCAATTTGTATCACCGCTGCACCGCTTTCGTGCCCGATTGGGCACACAGAACACTCCTGCCCGCGCGCGCCCCCCTGATTGGCTATAAATACTGTGCACACTGCACAACGCCCGCCATGCGTCCTTCACTGCGGCGAATGTGGCACGCGCGGTGCAATAGGCCTGCGTCACTCATTCAGGGAGCAAGGCACATGACGCAGCAAGATCCAGGCAACGATTACCCCCTCAGCGAAGTCCCCATGCATGCGCGCAAGGGGCTGGCGTCGACCGCCATGGTGCTGCTGGGTTTCACGTTTTTTACCGCAACCATGTTTGCCGGCGGCAAGCTGGGGGTGGCCTTCAGTTTCATCGACATGCTCGGCGTCGTGGCCTTGGGTAACCTGCTGTTGGGCATCTACGCCGCCGGCCTGGGTTACATCGCCTTCAAGAGTGGGCTGAATTCAGTGCTGATGGGACGCTTCTGTTTTGGCGAAGTGGGCAGCAAGCTCAGTGACTTGATCCTCGGTTTCACCCAGATCGGCTGGTATGCCTGGGGCACCGCCACGGCCGCCGTGGTGCTGGGCAAATACTTCGAGCTGAGCCAGGGCAGTGTGCTGGCGCTGATGGTGCTGTTTGGCCTGGTGTTCTGCGCCACGGCCTATGTGGGCTATCGAGGGTTGGAGATTCTGTCGTACATCGCGGTGCCGGCCATGGGCATTCTGCTGTTTCTGTCGATGTGGGTGGCGACCGTCAAGGTCGGCGGGCTGGACGGCCTGCTGGCGGTGGTGCCGAGCGGTACGCTGGACTTGTCCACGGCGATCACCCTGGTGTTCGGCACCTTTGTCAGCGGCGCGACCCAGGCCACCAACTGGACACGGTTTTCCCGCTCGGCCAAGGTCGCGGTACTGGCCAGCCTGATCGGCTTCTTTGTCGGCAATGGCCTGATGGTATTGATCGGCGCCTATGGGGCCATCGTCTATCAGCAACCGGATGTGGTGGAAGTCTTGCTGCTGCAAGGTTTTGCCATGGCGGCGATGGCCATGCTGTTGCTCAACATCTGGAGCACCCAGGACAACACCATCTATAACTTCGCCGTCGCCGGTTGCAACCTGCTGCGCACCCGACGTCGCAAGACCGTGACCCTCGCCGGTGCGGTGATCGGCACCCTGCTCGCCCTGCTGGGCATGTACGACCTGCTGGTGCCTTACCTGATCCTGCTCGGCACGGTGATCCCGCCCATCGGCGGCGTGATCATGGCGGACTTCTTCTATCGCTATCGCGGCCAGTACCCGCGCCTGGCAGAGGCGCGCCTGCCCGCGTTCAACTGGCCGGGCCTGGTGGCGTACGCCGTGGGTACGTTGCTGGCATTCAACTCACCCTGGGTCGCGCCGCTGGTGGGGATTGTGGCGGCGTCGCTGACCTACGTGGTGCTCACCGCCGTCCTGCGTGTGCGCACGCCATTGGCTGACGCCCAGGCATGAGCCTGACCCTTGCCGATGTGCTGGCCCTGCCGGGCCTGGAGTCCATGCGCCTGCGCGCTGGCTCGGCCGGCCTGGATAACGTGGTGCGCTGGCCGTATGTGGCCGAAAACACTGGGATCGCCGAATGGGTGCTCGGCGGTGAACTGGTGTTCGTCACCGGTATCAACCACCCCCGGGATGAGGCCAACCTCCTGCAACTGCTGGACGAAGCCTGTCAGCGCCAAGTGGCCGGGTTGGTGATCCTGACCGGCCCCGCCTATATCCAGGTGATCCCCCAGCGCTTGCTGGACGCCGCCGAATCCGCTGGCCTGCCCCTGATCGAGCAGCCCTACTCGTTGAAAATGGTGTTGGTGACCCAGGCGATCGGCTCGGCGCTGATCCAGTCCGAACAACTGGGGCGTTCGCGGCACGATGTGCTGGAACGCTTGCTGGCCGGCGACTTTCAATCCCTGGACCTCCTGCTGCACCGCGCCGCCCAACTGGGCCTGTCGCTGGCAGGGCATTGGCAAGTGGTGCAATTACAGCTGGAGGGCAGCGACGCATTGTTTACCCAAGGCGATGCCGGGCACATGGAAGCGCAGTTGGCTCGGCAACACGAAAGCATTACTCGGCGCCTGCGTCAGTATTCGGCGTCGATACCCGTCCTCGGGAGGGCCGGGCAATGGACGTTGTTGCTGCCGGCCGCGGATGCCGTTGCCGCCTTGGCCAACCGCGAGCAGTTGGCCAGTTGGTTGAAGCCATTGAACCTGCGCCTGGCGCCCCTGAAAGTGTTTATCGGCCTGAGCGCCGCCGCCCACCCGCCCGCGCGCCTGGCCCTGGCACAGGAGGAAGCACGCCAGGCGTTGACCGCCGCGCGACGCTTCAGCGAGCGCGCCGGGCTGTGCGTGTATGACGAACTGGGCGTGCTGAAACTGCTCAGCGGTGTTCGTGATCGCGCGCTGCTCGATCAGTTTCTCAATGAGCGCCTGGGCCCGTTACTGCGCCATGACCGGCATCATGGCCCAAGCCTGATGCCGACCCTGGAAGCCTGGTTTCATGAGAATGGTAACCTTGTGGCCGCCGCCCAGCGCCTGGCCGTTCACCGTAATACCCTGACGCACCGCGTCCAGCGCATCGAAGCCCTGTGCGGGCTGACGCTGGATAATTCATACGACCGCCTGGACATCGGTATCGCCCTGATGATCTGGCGGCTGTCTGCCTGATTGTTTTAGCCAAGAGGAACTTGCCCATGCACATCATCAACGCCCGCCTGCGCCACCGTGAAGGCCTGCATGATCTGCACCTGGAACATGGCCGGATCGCCAGTATCACTGCGCAAACGGGGTCGCCAACTGCAGGGCCCGACGACCTGGACGCTGCCGGTAACCTGGTGACGCCACCGTTCGTCGAACCGCATATTCACCTCGACGCCACCCTGACTGCCGGAGAGCCGCGCTGGAACATGAGCGGCACCCTGTTCGAAGGCATCGAGTGCTGGGGCGAGCGCAAGGCCACCATCACCGAGGAAGACACCCGCACGCGCGCCAAAAAAACCATCCAGGCCCTCGCCGCCCATGGCATCCAGCATGTTCGCACCCATGTCGACGTCACCGACCCGGACCTCACGGCGCTCAAGGCCATGCTGCAAGTGCGCGAAGAAAGCACGCACCTGATCGACCTGCAAATCGTCGCCTTTCCCCAGGAGGGCATCGAGTCCTACCGCAATGGTCGCGAACTGATGGAAGAAGCCATTCGCCTGGGCGCCGACGTGATCGGTGGCATCCCGCACTTCGAATACACCCGTGACCAAGGGGTGAGTTCGGTGAAGTTCCTCATGGACCTGGCCGAACGTACCGGCTGCCTGGTGGACGTGCACTGCGACGAAACCGACGACCCACACTCGCGCTTCCTTGAAGTCCTCGCCGAGGAAGCCCGCAGCCGTGACATGGGTGCCCGCGTCACTGCCAGCCACACCACGGCCATGGGTTCCTATGACAACGCCTACTGCGCCAAACTGTTTCGCCTGCTGGGGCATTCCGGGATCAGCTTCGTCTCCTGCCCCACCGAAAGCATTCACCTGCAAGGCCGCTTCGACAGTTTCCCGAAACGCCGTGGCGTCACCCGCGTCAACGAACTGCTCGAAGCCGGCATGAACGTGTGCTTCGGCCAGGACTCCATCGTCGATCCCTGGTACCCGTTGGGCAACGGCAACATCCTGCGCGTGCTGGAAGCCGGCCTGCACATTTGCCATATGCTCGGCTACCGTAACCTGCAAAGCGCCCTGGACCTGGTCACCGACAACAGCGCCAAAGCCATGGCCCTGGGCGAGCGCTACGGCCTGGAGCCTGGGCGGCCGGCCAACCTGTTGATCCTATCGGCCGACAGCGATTATGAGGTGATTCGCAGCCAGGGCCTGCCGCTGTATTCGATCCGCCATGGCAAGGTGTTGATGAAGCGGCGGCCGGCGCAGGTCGAGTTCCTGTAAAGAGTGGGCTAAACGATCGAGTCGATATCCAGCGAGTGCACCCTCCCCCGGTCACCATGAACGGGGGACGGGACACTCGCTACCGGCGAACGCTCACGGTTTTCCCGGTGGCTGAACCAACGCTTGAGACTCGGTTGCAGGCTGGCGGAGTGACTATGACTGCCATACACGTCACGGACCTCGAGACGGCGCCAGCGCAGGCTGTGCAGCCGCTCGCGGCTGGTGTTCAAGCGGTCGATTTCGGCATTGAGAGCCTGATTGTGCTCATGGGCCTGGCCACGCTGGTTCGGCGGACGCCGCTGCTCAAGCTCGCGGTTCTTGTCGCGCAATTGTTGGCGCATGGTCTCCAGCGCATGGTCGAGCAACGCGTATTCCCTCGGTGTGACCAAAGGCCCCTGGCTCTCCAGGGTGTGCTGCCAGCGGCGCAACGTGGCCCAGGCGGCGGGGATGTAGCTGGCGGTCATGAAATGCTGGTCGGCCTGGAACAGCTGTTTGAGCAAGTTGTCGCGGTCGGGCATATCGCCGTGCAGTTGCAACGCACGATTGCAGGCGGCCTCCTGGATGGACTCACAACCGGGTTTCCACAACACCGACGCCTGCGTGCCATCCTCCAATGTGATCGGCATGAAGTGCTGCTGTTCGCCATGATGTCGGTAGGGATTGCCACCAACCCGCACCAGGCCAGCGGCGAACAACAGGCCCCCGGGCGTAGGGGCACTGAATAACGTCACGGCGCCGGGGATCCAGAGTTTGGCGGTAGTGTTCATCCAGGGCGCGGGAACACTGGGGACGGGATCGTTATGGTTGACGATGCGGTGGTGGACCAGGGCTGAGGCACCGTCGGTGAATTTGGAATCGGCGGCGCGGGGGGCGCCGTAGGTATAGAGGAGAGGAGTGTAGTTACGATCCGGGGCGCGCCGCAGCCCTTCTGCTAACAGCAAGGCAATTGCTCCGCCCAGACTGTGGCCGCATATCACGATGCGCTGGCTGCGATAGAACTGGTCGAGATAGCGCAATACAAAATCTCGCATGGCGCGGTATGCCTGATAAAACCCTTCATGGGCTTTGCCCACGCCGTCGGCAAAATCCACCTGGTGGGCATTGGCGTCTCTCAGCCCATCAGCAGCACTGGCAGTGCCGCGTATCGCAATCAGGACCACCTCATCGTGGTGACTGATGAAAGCTTGCGTATCGGTACCGAACTTATCATCGTCAAAAAAATGCAAATACGCAGGATGTTCCTGTACCGCTCCTAATTCAGCCCGGTTCTGAGGATAAATTTCAGGATCGAAGGGCAATATTTCAAAGCGAAGGGAGTACGGGACTTCCTCATACAGCGGATAAAAACGCTGAACCTGTTCCCCATCAACTTTCCAGGCTTCGTGATACCCCGAGAGCTTCTCCGCAAACAAATTTCCAACACTGGGTTCCAATGGAAAGCTGACTTGATCCAATGGTTTCTTTGGAGGTTGCTGACCAAAATCGCAGTAACTCAAGGTCGACATCAGCGCCAACTGATATAGATTTAACGCACAAAACCGATCATCGATGGAAAGCATGGGGCGCAATGCCCGCAACGGACGGACCTCAAGAACGGTGTGTCGGTTGGGAAAAAGCACAACCCCTGAAAGAACTGGCTCAGGTGGGCCGAACCCCAAGTCGGCCATCATTTTTAACGCGTGGCGTTGAACACCATGCGCACTCGGCGTAAGGGGTGGTAAATGAGCAACGTGCCGAACCAAATCACGCACTTCAACCTGATAATACTGATCCCCCAATCGGCACGCAGGATTTTGCTCGTTACGTTCACCACCCAAATGCTTGAAGCGCGTTTTTTCAGCTCGAACCTGGAGATTGGTGATAGGTATTGGATATCTCTCTCGCTTCAGCAAGGTTGGGTAGTACCCCTCCTCCGCGTCATACAATGCATCGAAAACCAGTACGACCGGCCCTCGACATATGTCCTCCAACCTTGCGAATCCTTGCCCGTCCAAATGCCCTTTGTATCGCTGTCCTGCACAATCAGCCATTTCATAAGCAAGCCCACCATAGGCTTTCCCATCACCTAACTCGTCTACCAGACAAAAACTCAGCCAACCTCCTCGTAACGCACAAGCAGGCATCGTTCCATTAAAAAAAGCGCGCTTCCATTGTTCAATTGCCATGCTGAACATCCTTATTCAGTACAGTGTGGATACCAGTCGCAAATACGCCCATCTGGCATTTTGAAAGACTTGAAGTCAGTGGTATTACCCCGACAGAACGCGTCTTGATCTTCTAAGCTCTTCCCTCGGCAGCGCCTCCAGCCTTGGGGAAAACGAATCCAGTTATCTCCCATGTAAGGTCGTTCTTCACCAATAACGTGTAGGGCCATCCTAAGTGTTTTTCCCGTCAGTTGAGCCCGCTGTACAACGCCTCCTGCTGGTGTTTTCTGTAACTGCCCCCCTTCGCTCAATGAATTGCATTTAAGGACCTTTATGATTGCGTGCTGTGGGCCCACCGTCCGAAACAACCACTGACATTGCCCTGACAATTCGTGCACGCGTGACTCAGGCATCGTCGGCAATTTGTCTTCTAAGCGGTCTTGAATGGAGATACCTGCAATATCCCCCCCAACATCCGTATCCCGCTTGCCCCACTTCGCATAAAAATCAAACACCACACTACTCACGACCAGCGGGCAGCCGTCTACTGTTTCAGTCAGCGGCAACTCATAACTCACCCGACTGGCCACGGGTTTGTATTCAGTAAAAAACACCTTGCGCTCAGGACGCCTGCCCCGGCGCTGCGGCAACGTGCAAGTCTCACCAGGGGCGGGATGGTAGTTGGCCGCCGTTTTGACTTTGAACTCCGCCGGCATATCCACCTCCAGCGTAAAATGCTCACCTCTCTTCCCCGTACACCCAGGGAGCCACACCAGGGCAACAACTAACAACGCACCGCCTATCCATCTACTCATGGTTGCGCTCCTCCCCACGCCATTGCTCCACCAGCCGTTCAAAATGCTCCCCTGGCGCCTCACCCGCTCGCGGCTGCCAACAGATCACACGGTTGCGAGTCGCCTCCTTCAGCCGTCGAACCACCAGGAATTCCAGCTGCTCCGGCGCGTACCATTGCCAGGCGCGAGCCTGCTCCAGCACTTGGCTCAGCCACGCCCTGGGGTCTTGAAACTCGACCAGTGCGGCAAGGTCTTCACTGTGTTCGGCCAGCAGGTATCGCAGAATATTGGCGTGCAGGATGGCGTCGGCCTGAGGGTTCGGGGTGTTCAGCCATGGCGCCGGCACAGGCACCGGGTAGTGGCCGGGGGCAGGGTTTTCGCCATGGCGCCAACCTCCTTCGTGCCAGTAGCACACGCTGATCAGTGGCCCGAGGAATTCCGGCCACAGCGCTGTGGGCAGGTAGGCCAGAGCACGGGCCAGGGTGCGATTATCGTGAAGACGGTAGAGCGCCTGCTCCCCTTCGGGCCCGACCATCAGCCGCTCGCGCCAATGCGCTGTCACACCGGTCAAGTCGTCGTCAGGCAGGCTGCCCAGCCACCCCCAGTTGGCTTCGGGGTGTTGCAACAGGTCGACCAATGCGGGCTCGCTCATCGGCCCCAGCAGCAGGAGTACGGGGCCCGTGTTCGCCAGTTCTGCCGCGACGGTCTCGCTGTAGAGACAGCGATAGTGCGACAGGTCGCGGGCCGCCAACATGGGCTGGCGGGCCGCGCTGTAACCATCGAGCATCAGGCATATCCGGCGTCCTGCCTGTTGTTGTCGGGCCATCCAGCGGTTGGGAAGCATCGGCATCAAGCCGCCCTCCCGGTCATGTCGCATTGGCCTTCACGGCAGCGTTCGCACAGGGGGCAGAAGTCCGCGCCCAGTTGCCGCGCCAGGTCCATGATGACGCCTTGCACGGCGGCGACTTTCAGGCTGCCGGTAACAGGCGAGGCATTCGCAGCACGGGTTTCGGACGGTGAGCCGCCAAGGCTGATGGGCCGACTGCTGAAAATCCCTCCTGCCTGCAGCACCAGGTGCTCTCCGCCAGCCTTGAGGCTCAGTTGTGCGCCCGCATCGATCACCAGGTTGGCACCGGCTTTGATATGCACCTGTTGTCCGGCTTCGACCACCAGGGTCTGCTTCACATAGGTCCGGCTCTCGCCCTGTACGTCAAGGTGGTCGTTCGCCTGCAACACCACCTTGCGATCACCGGTGATGTGACGATGCTCCTCGTTATCCAGGCGGACCGTACTTAACCCGTGGATGATCTCGCGTCGCTCCCCGGCCACCTCCAGCCGGCTGTCATGGCCGACCTGTTGTTCCAGGTCACGTTGGGCGCGCAGGTAAATAAGCTCCTCGCCGCACCGGTCTTCCAGATGCAGCTCGTTGCCGCCTGCGCCTCCCGGGGAACTGCAGGTACGCAGCACACTACGGGTCTTATGCTGCGGTAACGAATAGGCCGGCAGGCGCAGCGCATTGGGCAAGCAGCCGTTGATCAGCGGCTGGTCGGGGTCGCCTTCAAGAAAGGTCACCAGCACCTCCATGCCGACCCGGGGAATCATCATGGCGCCAAACCCGGCACCGGCCCAACCGGTGGCCACGCGCACCCAGGCGCTGCTTTTATCATCCGTCGGGTCCAGGCGATCCCAATGAAAGCGCACCTTGACCCGGCCATAGGCATCGCAATGCACCTCCTCCCCCGCAGGCCCGGTCACCGTAGCGGTCTGGCTGCCCTTGATGGTTGGCTTGGCATGTTTGAGGGGCGGACGATAAACCGCGCGCCAGGGCGTCGCGGTGAAGCGGTTGCGATAGCCCTGGAAGGCCCCTGGCTCAAATACCGCCTCTTCAAGTACTTGCGGTTGATAACCTTCGTGACGCACCGAGGTGAGCAACCACAAGTCATTGCAGGCCGGGTCCGGATGGTCACGCAGGTCGAGGAAATGACCGCTGCGCAATACGGGTTGATCGCTCTGGCCCGATGCCCGATGACGGTCGCTCTGATGGCGCTCCAGGCCTCGACGCGCCAATTGCACACCCCGCGCATGGCCAGTGAAACCAGCGGGGTAGTCATAGTCTTCCAGCGGTTGAGCAGACACCGTGCCGGCCTGTTCCTGCAGGCGCAACGCTGGGTGTTCGAAGTCATGATCGCGGCTCACCGTTTGCCGGCTGCGGGTTTCCAGGCGCCTGTCGAAACGCTGGACGCCCCGCGCCTCGGTCGTCGGATCAGGCGAGGCGCAGTAACGCTGCTGTGGCAAGCGTCGAAACACCGTCTGGTCATCCCCGAATACCAGCAGGTGGTTGTTCACGCTGTGGCGGAAATGGTAGTGAATCCCCTCTTCTTCACATAGGCGCTGGATGAAGTGCAGGTCGGTTTCCGCGTATTGCACGCAGAATGTGCGCGGCGGATAGACCACCGGGCCGAGCTCAAAGGCATAGGCGTCGGCCAGGATGCCATGGTGCTCGAGGACGGCCATGATGATCTGCGGCACACTGCGCTGCTGGAAGATGCGTTGGTCGCGCCGGTAGGCCAGGCTGGCCAGGCGCGGTGCCAGGGTGAGGTGGTAGCGGGTGAGCCGAACACCCGGATCAGCCCGGCCAATGGCGTAGACCTGCCCATGCAGGCCTTGATCGGCCTCGCCGAAGTCCAGATAGGCAAGTTGGTGAAGCAAACGCTCCAGGTCAAGGGAAGGGTTTTCGCTGACGAGTTGCACCTCAATGAAGTACGGCTGATCGACGGCCTCGCTGCCGTTGAAAGCCAGTACTTGAAAGTCTGTACTTATGCCTGGAACTATTAATTTGAAACGTGACGAAACAAACGCATTAACCATCCGTTGTTACCCGCCATCCACTTTCTGACTGAAATACTCTCTCTCGCAACATCGATCGAGTTGCAGAGAAAAAGCGCCTGAACGCCCGAAAGCTTAGCGTCTCCAGCGAAAATTCGGCCGGTCAGAAATAAAACAGAATATTCGTACGATGAGGATGGAAGTGTCTTTTGCTAAATATTAAATACAGCCACTCAACCAGTGATCAACAATAAGAAAAGTACGACACAGGCTTACATCTAAATAACTAACCGCTAAAGAACTAGCCCACATCAATTAAAGCCGCCAACGGTTCGCCTACGCTGCGGGGAGTGGTCGCGCCGTCCCAAACAGGCTGACGCCAAGCAAGCGTTCGGCCTGCGTTTGCAAGCGCACTGGCGCCGTGCCGCCCGGCATGACCACGGCCACTTCACCGCCCTCAACCCAACCGGCCCGCCACGCCGCGCATGCCACAGCGCTGGCGCTGGTGCCCGACGACGCCGTAGGTCCCTCGCCCCGTTCGAAGACTCGCGCCAATACGCGGTTGCCGTGATCACGCGCCGCCCATTGCAGGTTAATGCCGGCGGCACAGGGTTGGCCGCTACCGACAGGTGGTGCGAAGGCAACGGCTTGCAGGGCGAGGAACAATGCGGGCTGGTGCATCGAAGGGTTGTCCGGCAATGCCGAAACCTGGTCGACCAGTGTGACGCAATGAGGGTTGCCGACCCGCACAAACTGACTGCAGGCCCATTGCGGATTGATTGCCACCAACGTGTCCACCCGGCTGAACCCATGCGCCTCCACCCGCACGGGCTCGACGCCCACCGCCCCCACGGCCAAGGGCCCGAACTCAGGCTGCCCCAAGGCCAGCCAGAACCCATCGACCTGCCCATACCGTGCGGGCTCGACCGACGTAGCCACCGGCGACGCGGCATCCGATTTGTCGTGATGCACCCGCAGTTCACAGCCCTGGGTCATCAACCCCTGGTCGGTCAACGCCTGCGCAAAGATGGTCAAGCCGTTGCCACTGCGCTCGGCGAGGGAGCCATCGGTATTGACGATCAACAGATCGAACGGCGGCTCAGCCTGAAACGGCCCGACCAGCAGCCCATCACAGCGATGGGCCTTGGCGTCGGCCGGACGCGGCAATGAACCCCAACCGCATTCGGAAGCGATGGCCGATGCCGCCCATGCCTCCCGGTTACTCGCCGCGAGGGCGGCGCTATCGGGCACACCCACACCCCGGCTGCGCAAAAAGGCGGGGTTGACTACCCCATAGATATTGCCGCGTGCATCGTAGAACAGGGTCATGCTGCCGCCTGCCTGAGAACTTTCATCAGCTCGTCCATCCAGTTGCCTACTCACCGGGGCAGCAGCGTATTACAGAATGGTCGAGCTGTGGGAGGTGGGCTGGAAGGTGGTCATCCACCACAAGAAAGCTGGGGTTCATCCATTCTCACAGGAATTACACATCTTCCAGGCCACCTCCTACAAACTCGACAGGCTCTGTGTGGCAGATCAGGTCCACAGCGTTCCGTGTTTGTAAAAAAAGAATTCACCGCCTGGGCAGCAAACCTGAAACCAGGGGAACCCTGACTCGCTCGATACGGCTTGATATGCAAGGATGTCGCGCCGGACATCGTTCATTGAACGCAAGACCAAGGATTTTTCATGACTGCCATCCCCACCCCAGCGCCCGTGGTTCCCGGTCGGCTGGAACAAATGTCGACCCGTATCGCTTTTTTTATCGCTGGCTTCGGCATCGCCGCCTGGGCGCCGTTGGTACCGTATGCCAAGGCGCGCGCGCAGTTGAATGAAGGCACGCTTGGCCTGTTGCTGCTGTGCCTGGGGGTGGGTTCGATCATTGCCATGCCCGTGGCGGGCGCGCTGGCCTCGCGCTACGGTTGCCGACGCGTACTGACCGCCGGGACGATCCTGATCTGCCTGGCCCTGCCGATGCTGGCCACCGTCAGTTCGATCCCCTTGTTGATCGCCGGGTTGTTCCTGTTTGGCGCAGGCCTGGGCACGGTGGATTCCACGGTCAACCTGCAAGCGGTGATCGTTGAGCGCGCCAGCGGCAAAACCATGATGTCGGGCTTCCATGGTTTGTTCAGCCTGGGAGGCATCGTCGGCGCTGCGGGCGTTGCCGGGATGCTGGGGCTGGGCTTGTCGCCCTTGCAGGCGACCCTGGTAGTGATCGTCATCATGGCGGCAGCACTGCTCAAGGCTGGGCCACACTTCTTGCCCTATGGCAGTGAAAGCTCGGGGCCGGCCTTTGCGGTGCCGCACGGCGTCGTGCTGTTTATCGGCTGCCTGTGCTTTATCGTGTTTCTGGCCGAAGGGGCCGTGCTCGACTGGAGCGCGGTGTTCCTCAGCGCCGAACGCGGCCTGGACGAAGCCTATGCCGGCCTGGGTTATGCGGCCTTTGCCTTGACCATGACGGCCGGACGCCTGACCGGTGATGCGATCGTGCGGCGTCTGGGCGCCACCCGCGTCATCATGATCGGTGGTGCGCTGGCCACCACGGGCATGTTACTGGCCACCCTGCTCCCTGCGTGGGAAACCGCCCTGCTGGGGTACGCCCTGGTGGGCGCCGGCTGCTCGAATATCGTGCCGGTGCTGTATACCGCGGTCGGCAAGCAGACCGTCATGCCTGAACATATCGCCGTGCCAGCCATCACCACCCTCGGCTATGCCGGCATACTCGCAGGCCCGGCGATGATCGGCTTTATCGCCCACGGCAGTAGCCTGAGCACCGCCTTTGTGTTGATCGCGCTGCTGCTGGCGGGTGTGGCCATCAGTGGCAAGATCCTCAAGGTATAAGGCCACTCGAGGCAATAAGCCCGGATCGAGGGCTACCTGGCCTTATGCGCCTTGTACTGTTCAAGCCAGCGTTCAAGACTCTTATTGCTGAGCCAACCCTCATACCGGGGCCAACCAAACAGGCGCGTGTGGTTGGCACGCTCCAGCGAACGCAGTAACCCCGGGCGCTCGATAATATTTTTCGCCATGTACACGCAATGTTCGCTGTACTTCTTCCTGGGCAGGCCAGTGCAAGGCTCCAGTATGGGCAGGCCCAGTGAATCAATGGCATCGGGGTCATTCATCACGGTTTTGAGCAGCGCAATTTCCACGTACTCAAGCGCTTCAAAAAAAACTTGCGATCCTTGGTCGGGTCTTTCAATTGTGTGAAATGACCTTGCAGGGCCTCGACAACCAGGGCATTGCCCTGCCCCTGGAAAGGATCCTGGCTGAAGGCCCCTGGCGTACTGTTGCCCAGCAGCGTCGCAGCGGCCACCCTCAAGCTGTCGCGAGTGATGTACCCCTCGCAATCGATGATTGCGTCGTTAAGAGGCGGACGCTTGAGAATTTCCCTGACCATCAGGATCATGCGGTCCCGCACATTACTCTCCCCTCAACGCTTCAGCAGCGATGCGATGCAAGGACGACTGCGTCAGGCGCCCTTCCTTGAAAAACGAGTGCAATTCACCAAAGTTTTTCTCCAGCTCGCCCGCCAACTGGCTATCGGTGGAGTGAGGACCGGGTGGGACCGTATTCGCGCGCGCAGCCGGTGGATTTTGTAATGCCTGGTAGCGCAACGCCGACAAGGCCCCACGCAACAGCACCGGACGCCGTGGCCGCGCATCCGGTGCGAGACTGGGTTCCTCGCACGGCGTGTGAACAACGGGCGCCGGCAAAACCGGTTGCACCTCTGCCCCTCCCATGGCCGCTGGCCGCCCGAGAGGTATTGCACCATCAATTTTCATGCATTATCTCCAACTTTTTCCAGATCCGAGCTTGTCTGGCGCCCACTGCCAAGGTGGCCGAGATCCGCGGATGGATACCAGTCAAGCCACCGATGTGTGGCTGGGCGATCGCAATAGTTCCGGGGGACGAGCGAATAGCGATGACAGCATGTAAACGCACGCACCACGATGGCCGATCAGTCGCGGTCGTGAGGAGGCGCCGCGCGGTTGTTTTCGGCCTTTTGCCCACTGCACATGGACCTCAGCCCAATCATCACCGAGACCATGACACCACGAAGCGACGCCAGGGGTTGAGCGTCCCTTCCAAGTTCCTGGCCGGGCGCAAGCATGCCTCGGGCAAAATCGTCAGCCACTGGCGCCTGGAACCTGCGCTGACCGGCAAAGTCCTTCATGCGCTGGGTCTCATAAGCATGGAGTATTTGCGCGGGGGCTTTGTCGCAAGTGGGCTCTTGAGCCTCCGCATGGGTTTGATCGCTGGCAGACTGTCGGTATCCAGACTGACCAGCGTTGAACGAAGTCGAAGTCATAGGGCCCCCCAAGGGAATGCGCCACGAGGGGTTCGTGGCGATTCTCCCGCTCAATGAATTACTCTGCGGTGCACGTTTATCCGCGGGACATCTGGCGCAATGTGTCCCAGTGAATCCAGCCGTCCTTGCCCCAGTAATCCCCACCGTCCATGTTTTCCTTCACCTCGGAGCGCTTGAGGACTTCCTGCGCAATCCAGGCCAGGCGTCCATGAACCGGATCGCTCGTCGGCCACGAGGCGAGCCCGTGCAACTTGTCGATGCTGATGAAGCCCGGGTTGGCCGGGTCCTTCAATCCCTCGAAATGCTCGAGCATCTCTTGCGCCAACCGCGAGTCATCCTGGTATTTCAAAGGACTTTGGCTGCTGAGGGTCATCTGAATTTTTTGCCGGTCGATCAGGCCATCCAGCGCGCCGGTGGAGCTGTGTCGATCCAATGCGTTCACCACTTCCGGGCGCCTTAACAGCTCACGCGCCAGGCGGATGTTCTGATCCTGGGCGGGGTTACCGGTCAACGGCTTGTTGGCCATGTCCGAAAGACCCTGCGTGGTGACGAACCACGGCGTTTTCGGATCCTTGAAGGCATCGAAGTTGTTCAACAGCTGGCGTGCCAGATCGTCGTTGCTCTTCTGTGAGTACGCAGGGTCGGGCTTGTGGCCGTAGCAAGGATCAGGCTTGCAGGGCGTGGGGCGCACCGGCGGCTTGCTGTAGCAAGGGTCGGGCTTGCACGGCGTAGGCCGCTCTGGTGGCTTGCTGTAGCAAGGGTCAGGCTTGCAGGGCGTAGGTCGCTCTGGTGGCTTGCTGTAGCAAGGATCGGGCTTGCAGGGGACCGGCTTGGGCGGCTTCGGTGGTTTGCCGTAGCAAGGGTCAGGCTTGCACGGCGTAGGTCGCTCCGGCGGCTTGCTGTAGCAAGGGTCGGGCTTGCAGGGGACCGGCTTGGGCGGCTTCGGTGGTTTGCTGTAGCAAGGGTCGGGCTTGCACGGGACCGGCTTGGGCGGTCGCTGCCCACCGCACCAGCCCTTCATTTTTTGCGTGATTTGGCTGAGGGTCCCAGACGCCGGTGTCTGTCGACTTTCACCCTGCGCCCCGCTCCCACTTTCTCGGTGCTGGGCAAGCTCTTTGTTGGCAAACAATTTGCCAGGTTTGTCGCCGCCCGGGTTGAATGCGATACGTGCGCCTTTTTGCCCATCACCCTGGGAGGTGACAGTGTCCTTGACCTTGGTCTCGGCTTTGGAGGACGACGAATTAGGGGGCGAATGAGACACGGATTTATCGAGGGCTGATACCGCCATTTTTTTGAATCTCCAGTCCGGCTGTATTACAGGGTTCACCGGCTTCCAATAAGGGAATGCAGGCAACCTCTGTGTGGCGGACATGTCTGATTCAGTTCCTCCAGTCGGCATCAAATCGCCGACTGATCGGTAGGAGATCGGATCGATACGCGAAAAAAAACACAGCGTGGTGCTGCGACTTTTCTCCTTCCTCCCAGAGTCAGAACCCGACACTGGCCCGTACGAAGAAAGTACGTGGCTCGCCCAGTGAATCGCCCCCGCCTCCGTAGATGTTTTCCAGCCTCGAAGTGAGGCACTTTCG
>Ga0157375_10001427_pt1 | contig 20548 bp, 15 predicted proteins | sample M35metaG_FD_115311 | JGI IMG/M metagenome (GOLD analysis project Ga0157375, IMG submission 115311) | Miscanthus rhizosphere microbial communities from Kellogg Biological Station, Michigan, USA - M3-5 metaG | ecosystem: Host-associated > Plants > Roots > Rhizosphere > Soil | place: USA: Michigan... | reverse complement strand
TAGACGCTTAGTGAGTATATAATAGAATAAGTTTTTGTAAAAATGCAAATGTGGAAGAGTAATAAATGGTACGCATTTCTAGAGTCTCGCGTTCTGGAGACAAAGTAATCCTAAAGTCTTCTACTGGGTATGGAATCTTCTCTTTAGATTCATCTGAAGTAGTGTCTGGAGAGTTTTCCTCTCTAGTCGCATCAGGGTCTTGGCGTCGTCCTTCTAAGGGCGACGCTGAGGCGTTTGATAAATTAGTTCAGATTGCTGATGGAGCTATTGTAGCTTCTACGGCCCCCGTTCCTGAAAAGCGTCCTCGTATGTATCGAGCGCCGAAAAGTGTACGAGAAGAGATTTCACAAGCCCTGAAAGAATTTTCTGCGATAATCTCCGATAGTGATAGAGAAATTGCAAAGCGAATTTCTCAAGGCCCAGTAGTAAAAGATGACATCGAATGGATGTACACTTTCTTTAGCCAAATCGATAAAGCTGAAAAGCTTCGTGGTGGGAAATATGGTCGACGCTGGGCAGAAAAAGTCTGCGCCGTCAAAGACCCTCTCACAGCCTCTGTGGCGCCTTTTGATGACAACGATATGTTCTACTATGGCATTAGCAATATCGAGGACTCTACGCGTGTCCAGCACCTTCTGGCAGTAGACCCTAAAACTAATGAGCTCTACGACTGGACAGATGGCAAATTTGTTCTCGCTTTCGGTGAGACCATCTCAGATGTTGAAGAACCATACATTCTCCCACTAGATGGCGAAACTGCAGCAAAACTCGCTTCTTGGATTAATTTCAGCAACGTGAGTGATTTTGCAGGTTTTGACCCCTATAACGCAAACTACGAAGAGCGCAATCTTTTTGAGCTTGCTGCATCAGAGCTAGATTTTGAAGAGCTTGATCGTGTAGCTTCTATTGTTGCAGATGCGACAGGTTATTCAGAAGCAGAGCGAAGTGTAGCTGCAAAGCGTCAGCGTCGTGGTCCAGGCGGTAAGTTTGGTGGAAGTGGTGGTAGTGGCTCTAATCCTCCCGGACAATCACTCACTGCCTTTAATAAAGCGCGTCTACCATATGAACTCCCTACAGTTGAGAACGTAGCAGATAGAATCAACGAATGGCTTGGCCAGTCTGTTATTGACTCTGAAGAAGACTCAATCACTGCAGCTGCAGCCACGACAAGTGAAGCTATGTACTTCGCCATTGTGGATGAAGTAGACAAGACTGCTGTTATGGATGCTGTAGCAATTCGTAAATCTCCTGACAATACTCCTGAAGCTTATCTTCGTAAGGGCGGAGAATGGGTCAAGGATGATGACATGCTGGCAAACCTCCGTGGATCAACCCCACCCGTCGTTGTTGAAATTGATGACACTGAAACAGTGAAGACTGTTCTTGCTCAGATCGATGAGCATGATGGAGAAGACACGGGCGAAATTGCTGATGATGTCTCTACTTCAGAACAGATCAATGCTCTGTCAGTCGGCTTCGAGATGGCTGATGGTTCATTCAGCATCAAAAATCTTTCAGACCTTGAAGATACTTTGACAGTGTTTAGTTTCCTTGAGCCTACTCAAGATGAGATTACGCACGTCCGTAAACGAGCTCTAGCTCTCAATCGAGTTGATTTGCTTCCATCTGAGTGGCGCACAGTCACCACACAGCAGCGAGGGATCACTGCTGCTGCCCAGTCGCCGCTAATGGGTGAGTATGGTGAGATACTAGCCGCTGGGGTTCCAGGTGTTGCAGACACACCCAGTGACTTCGCAGCAGCTGCTCGTTTGAAGAATTACTGGACTCAGGGTCGTGGAGCTGCTAAGATTCGTTGGGGAACTCCTGGCGATTTGACTCGAGCTCATCGTCATCTTGCTAAGTATGTTGGAGTCAACCGCGCCTGGGGACTTGCACAGAACTACCATAAGAGTCTCTTCAATGTTTCCAACACCACGCATGACAAAGCGACTGGCCAGTACAAGTCACGTAGAAAGCACTAAATATGAAGATTCCTTCACTTAATGCTGAGTCTCTATTTAGTAATGAAGAGTTCTCCGCTAAAATGATTAAGAAAGCTGAGCAGGCTGCTTTAGCTGCATCAGCTGTTCAACCACTAACTGCATCTGCTCTAGAGAGTGGCGACTACGATCTAAATATAGGAGAAGGTGGAGATGCATTCACCATCCCTCTCCTTATTCCAGAAGAAGTAGAGTCTGGAGACAGTCGTAGTTTCAAGGCAGGTTCACTCGAATGGGCAGAACTCCCGCTTCCACTGATGTGGCAAGTAGCCACAGATGATGGTCATGATACTTCCTACATTGTAGGTCGTATTGACTCTATTGAACGAATTGAAGGTGGCCTAGGAAATGTCAAGGGCGTCTTCGATATTGAAGGATCATTCGGTCGAGAAGCTCAGCGACTTGTCCGAGGCGGATTCCTTCGAAGCATTTCTGCAGACCTTGATACCTTTGAAGGATCAGCAGAAGGCGAAGAGCTCGCTGATGAGACCGACGAAGACAGCACTGACGAGAAGATTAAGTCTAAGAAGATTGTTGTTGACATGGCACGAGTTATTGGTGCAACTCTAGTCGCCAAGCCTGCATTCCAAGAATGCAAAATCATCATCAATGAAGCTCCTAGCTTTGCTGATGAATATGACTACGAGGTAGCTGATGGGCTACATGAAGAAGTGTTTGACGATATGGAAACAGAACTTTCAACTCTTGCAGCCTCAGCTGCTCCTGTTGTTCCGCCAAAGGATTGGTTCTCTAATCCTCGTCTAAGCGGTCCAACCCCTCTAACAATTGACGACAGCGGTCGAGTTTATGGTCACATTGCTGCATGGCACACTGATCATATCGGTCTACCGAATGCAACGAAGCCACCGCGTTCTCGTTCAAAGTATGCACATTTCCGTACTGGAGTTGTTCGCTGTGATGATGGTACTGACGTACCTGTAGGCCAGCTTACTCTGGCTGGTGGACATGCACCTTTGCAGGCTTCTGCTAGAGATGCTGTAAAGCACTATGATGATACTGCATCTGCTCTTGTAGACGTTGCAGCTGGTGAAGACCAGTTTGGTATTTGGGTTGCAGGAGCACTTCGACCTGAAGCAACTCCAAACCAGGTCCGTGCCCTTCGCGCATCAGCTCCTTCAGGAGACTGGCGCCCAATTGATGGCCGTCTAGAACTTGTAGCAGTCTGTCAAGTAAATGTTCCTGGTTTCCCAATTGCTCGCACAATGGTTGCAGGTGGACAGATGACAGCACTCGTTGCTGCTGGTGCATCTACATTAGCTAAGCTTCGTGAGACTAAGGTTGATCAGCTTGAAATGCGTCTTTACGATATGGAGCAGACTGCACTTGCAGCGCAGGCAGCTGAAGCACAGGAGTTCATGCGTCAGGCAAATGCAGAAAAAATGCAAGCAATTGCTGCATCAGCAGCGCGCATTCGTGAAGAGATGGAACCTGAATTTGAGCAAAGAAAAGTAAAACTCGCAGCTCAAGCATTGAGTCTCAGAATGTCTCTTGAAATGTAACTATTAATAGAAAAAGCGCCTTACAGAAATGTAAGGCGCTTTTTTTATGCATACACACTTTGGGCACATTGTATAATTGATTCTGAGCGATTCGCTAGATTAAGGCGGCATCCCTCCTGCTGAAATGACATGTTACTTAATAGGTGAAATACGCCTATTGCCTAACCCGTCCAGGAGGAATATCGTGGACCAATTCAATGACCGCCTTGATCGCATCTCCGAACTAAGCGAAGACGAACTATCGTCACTACGCGAAGAGTTGCTATCAGAATTCAATAACGTCGATGACGGTGATTACACCGCCGACAAAGTTGAGACAATGAAATCCCTTTCATCAACCTTCAAAGCTGTAAAAGAAGAGCAGGCTCGCAGAGTTACTGAAGCTTCTACTCTAGCTAATGAAGCTGCTGAAGCTGCTGCATCTATGAAGGATGTAGATGAAGCTACTGAGGATGCTGCAGAAGAGGAAGCCTCTGAGCTTACTTCTGAAGAGCCTACAGTTGAAGAAGAAGATGAAGAGGAAGAGGAAGCTGTAGCTGAGAATGCTGTAGCAGAACCTGAAGCTGAAGCTGAAACTGAAGCAGAACCCACCGTTGAAGAGCCTGAAGCCGAAACCGAAGCAGCAGTTGAACCTGCAGCTGAAGAAGAGGAAGAGGAAGAAGACGATGAGGAAGCCAAGAAGGCTTCTGAAGCATCTGTTGAAGATGTATCAGCAACACCAACAAATGAAGTAGCTGAACTCGCTACAGAAGAAATCAAAACAGAAAGTTCGGAGGAACCCGTGACTGCCTCAAATACCCCTGCAACTCCAGAGGATCGTCGTCCATCCGCTAAGGAAGCTGCTCCAGTTTACACCATCACCGCCGGTGCAGACGTACCTAACCTTCCAATGGGCTCAAAGCTTCCTAACCTCCGTGCAGTTGCACAGGCTCTTGTAGAGCGCAAAAAGGCATGGGGAAACATTGGTGGAAACGGTGACGGCGAGAAGAGCACCGTAGCTAAGTTCACTACTTCTTACCCAGAGGATCGTATCCTTTCCGAGACTGACCTTCGCGGCAACCGTTCAAAGGTTGAAGCAGTTGTAGCTTCTGCTATGGCTCGCGACGAGACAGGTGCTCTAATTGCTGCTGGTGGCCTTGCTGCTCCAGTAAACATGCGTTACGAACTCTTCGGATTCAGCGAGTCTACTGACCGCCCAGTCCGTGATTCACTCCTAGTATTCAATGCTGACCGTGGTGGTATTCGTTACATCACTCCTCCAGTCATTGCTGACGTTGAAGGTTCTGTATCTCTATGGACCATCGAAGACGATGAAGCAGCAGCAACTGAAGGTGCACCTAACCCAGTCAAGCCTTGCCTTCGCGTAACCGCTGGTTCCGAGGTCAACGTATACATTGAGGCTATCCCTCTCTGCCTAACCTTCGGTAACCTTGTTTCTCGTACATACCCAGAACTAGTAGAGCGTCACACTGAGCTCGCTATGGTATGGCACGCTCGTTACGCTGAGACTCGTCTTCTAACCCGTATCGGTGCTCTATCAACTCAGGTTACTGCTCCTAAGCAGCTTGGCCTTGCTCGCGATATCTTCGTACAGGTTGACCAGGCAGCTGCGGCTTACCGTAGCCGTCACCGTCTAGATGCGAAGTCCCCTCTTCGCGTAATCTTCCCAGAGTGGTTCAAGAACGCTCTACGCGCCGACCTAACTAAGCAGCTTCCAGGCGATGGCCAGGACGTTACTTTCAACCTCGCTGATGGCGACATCAACCGCTGGTTCGCTTCACGTAACATCAATGTTACATGGCACATCGATGGCGAAACAGGCCAGATCTTCGGTGAGCAGACTGCAGGCGCGCTTCTTGAGTTCCCAGACGATGTTATCTGGTACCTATTCGCTGAAGGAACATTCCTGTTCCTTGACGGTGGAGAGCTTGACCTTGGTCTAGTTCGTGACTCTACCCTCAACGGCACCAACGATTACAAAATCTTCCTCGAGACCTTCGAGGGTGTTGCTAAGGTTGGTATTGAAGCGCTTCGCATCACTACCCCAGTAGCTATCGTTGGTTCTACTTCAGGTACTGTAGACCTCAGCGTCTAAGCATTAGAGAATATAAGTAAGTAGTAGCTGGATTTAGAAATACCTAATTAGGAGACCCTCTTGGCAATTATCGGCAGCAATACTTTGGTAGTTGATACCGCTAATCCAGAGCCTTCTGATTACGGTATTCTAAGTCCGGCTACTACCCTTATTACAGACAACGACGATCGCTGGATTGGCGGGTTTACATACCCAACAATCGATGCAGGCGCATCAGTCATGTTAGCCCCAATCAGTTCTAGCTCTACAGTTCTTAGTGGAGCTCAGGTTATTACACCTGAAGATGGAGCACTTTCATACCGTTTCTACTACCCATTTGACATCAGAGCTTCAATGCAAGCTTCGACGATGGGCAGTACTCCAGAAGAAATCTACAGCAATGCTGAGTCTGTACTTGATGCAGTCACTCAGAAAGCTATTGAGATTGAATTCTGGAAGGGCGTAGTTGCTCGTACTCTCACAGGTACAGGAGCAGACGACGGAAACCGTTATCTTGGCTCTGCAGCTGGAACTGATTTTATTGATGTTACCCCTTCAGGTTCTACAGGTGGTGTCAAACCTCGATATGCTCAAGCTCTTTTGGAGCAAGCACTAGGTGATGCCACTATTGGATCGAAGGGTGTACTTCACACACCGCGACTTCTCGCTAGTATTCTAAAAGTCAAGGATTCCGATAAAAAGGGAGTCCTCAAGACTAATCTGGGTACGCCGGTTGTTGCAGGTGCAGGCTACTCAATGACTGGCCCCGACGGTCAACCAGCAGCAGCTGGTAAGGCCTGGATGTTTGCTACAGGCCCACTTACAGTTCGAATCGGACATATCAGTGTTATTCCTGGTGAAACTTCACAGGCGATTGATACTCGTATCAATACTATTACGTACTACATCGATCGTCCAGCTGCGATTACTTGGTCAACATCCAAGCTATTCGCCGTTCTAGTTGATCTTTCCCTCGATTACGCTTAAACTTTTTAGGAGAAACTAAAAATGGCACAAGATTACGCAGCCAGCATTTCTGGCTCAGCAATCCGTGTTACGAAACTGAATGCTGATGGAACTCTAGCAACAGGTGCTTCTGCATCTTACGTTACAAAGGCCGTTATCTCTCTTTCGATGACACCTGAATACGAAGACGGTGACGAATTCGTACAGAAAAACGCAGGCGGAGAAGTTTGCGTTACCTTCAAGGCACCTGATACGCTCAAGCGCGTATCTCTAGAAATCGCAATCTGTAATCCAGACCCTGAATTCACAGCTATGGTTGCTGGTGGAGAGCTACTCTCTGCTAGTGGTCAGTCTGTTGGTTGGGCTGCTCCAATTATTGGTACAGATGCTAACCCTAATGGTGTTGCAGTTGAGATGTGGTCCCGTGCTATCGTAGCCGGTAAGCCTGCATCTTCAAACCCATTCTGGCACTGGATTTTCCCTTACGCTGTATTGCGTCAGGGTGGAGACCGTACCATTGAGAATGATATTCTTGCAACCGCATTTGAGGGTTGGGGAGTTGGAAACCTAGGCTTTGGTAGCGGTCCTGCTGCACCTCGCTGGGCATTCCCCGCTCTTACCGACCGTGCTTACGCATACGCTCGCACATCGTCTATTCCTACAGGTACTGGTTACCAGACTTCATCTTAGTCGATAAGTAAATTAGTAGCAATCTGGCTGGTTCTGAACACTCAGAGCCAGCCAGTTTTGTTTATAAGAATGATATAATTTATTTTGTACATGGAGGAATTATGGCGGTTTTATGGATTAGTGCAAATGACACTATGGACCCTACTGGCCCATTCACGGACTGGGCAGTCCGAACAGCCAGTTGGATTCTCTACAAGCTTACAGCTGAGAAATATTCAGGCATTCAGGTGACAACAGACTTCTACAGTCTTGACCCATCTGGTGTTCTTCAATATCAGCCACAAATTATTAATGGTGAGATGCGTAACCTTCCTAAGGGTCTCTCACAAAGCTCTAATCTGCAACTTCGTCTACGTCGTGGACCTGTTCTATCCATCGCTGAGATTTACTCTGGAGGAATTCTAATTCCTAACACTGAGTATGAACTCCGAAACAATGCTTTCGTTGTGCGAAAAGATAAACTGTCATGGGTGACAGAGCCTCTTAAAGAATTGTCTGTGACATATACGCATGGCAGCCCACCACCTATTGCAGGTAAACGAGCTGCTATCAGATTGGCCAATGAGTTGATTATGGCTGAGACTGGTGACTCTATGTGTGCACTTCCTGACTCTGTCACATCAATCAACCGTCAAGGTATTTCATATACTCTACTCGATCCTCAAGTCTACATTGAGAAGGGTCGCACAGGTGTATACGAAATTGACATGTTTATCTACGCCGCTAATCCTAGAGGCGCTTTAAAGAAACCTGCCATCTACGCAGCAGGTAGACCAAATGGAGAGAAAATCAATTGAGCAAAATAAATCCGTATGCCCCTAAGAAAAAGGTTGTTGCAGAAGAGACTGTAGCTCCTGTAGAAACTGTTGTTATTGATGTTCCAACTGGTTCTGTCAGCAACATTCTTAAGTGGGTCGGCCAGGATGCTGACAAAGCTAAAGCAGCATATGACGTTGAAAAAGAAGACACTAAACCACGTGTATCTCTTCTAACAGCACTTAAGGAACTATTCTAAAATGACTACACCCAATCCAGTTGGTGATCTAGCCCAACTTATTCTTGCAAATGTTAATGCTACTTTTGAAGAAGCTGGTGTCGATCTTCCTACTGTCCAGATGCTTGTATTGGGTGGTCAGGGCACCGTTGCCCAGCTTTGTGAACAGCTATCAGTCTCTGTAGAACAAATGTACTCAGGCACTCCCGGGGATCAGGCACAGGTAGCAGTTCGCTGTGATGCGCCACGTACTACATCATTTGCCGTTGAACTTGTCCGATGCGCTCCAACTGGAACTGCACGTGGCCGTTCAACCCCTCTCCCTGCCGCAGAAGATGCCGCTCAGCAGAGTGAAGTTGCTTTGGCACGAATGCTCGACATGGACCTTCTGATGACTGCCGGAATGAACGCCTGCGAGGCTACTTGGTTTGGCACAGGTATTGTTGATATTTCTGCAGGTCCTCCGAGTGGTGGATTCCAGTCTCTTGTATTGTCTATTGCAACTGTTGTTGGTGGATAGTCATGGCTTCCTTCGAAAAATTTGATGCTGAATGGAATCATCTTTTACGAGGTAAAGGTGGAATGGTTTTCAACCACATCGACACTCTTGGACAGCGTGTACGCCGTCTAGCTCGTCGTCAAGTTGGCAAGAAAACAATGGCACTCTACAATTCGATTAAGTGTAACACTGTAAGCAATGGTCGAGGTGGACCTGTTAGTACAATTACGGCTGACAATAAGATTGCTATGATTCACCACAATGGTTCTCGACCTCACATTATAACACCACGCAGACAAACTACATTGCGTTTTCCAGTGCGTGGTAAAATGGTATATACGAAGCTTGTTCATCATCCTGGTACTAAACCAAATAGATTCTTGACAACCCCGCTTCGTGCCGTTATTGACGACTGATAAACGATATAAATAAGGAATGACATGGCTGCTAAACTAAAGTCTTTTACATCCAAGGCTAAGGCCCCTCGTATCTCTTTTGAGCTTCTAGATGAGAAGTTCGAAGCATACGGTTCTATTCCAGGAGCCGTCTTGCTAGACTTCATTGGCTCCTCTGATGAGAACTCTTCAGCAACTGCACGAGGCATTGGTGAATATCTAAAGGCTGCACTACCCAAGGATGAGTATGAGCGTTTCAATGCTTTTACTCGCGATCCTGAAAATAACATTGAGCTTGAGGTTCTATCTGAGATTGTTTCTTATCTCATTGAGGAGCAGACCTCGCGCCCTACGGAAGCGTCCTAGAGATAGGGCGCATCTTCATACAGAGATGGCCATATATCGATGGTGAACACACCAGTCGAGGTATAGACATTCTCGCAATATTGAATGAGTTAGATGCCGACCGCTCATTCAATATGATTGACAACATATTCGTAGAAGATGCTTTACGAGATGCACAAGTCCAAGGAAATCTTGTACTTATTCGTGCAAAGGTAAACAAGATTCACGATAGAGAAAAATCTACCGGTGCTGACGATGAATTCCACTCTGGAAATGGCCCTATAGAGTATACAGAGCAAACCGAGCATGGATTTGTGGGCCTAGAGGCGCCACTCGGCTAATTTACTGGAGTAACGAATGCCTATTATAGGTTCCGCAAGTGTGCAGATTCGCGCCATAGATAAATTCTTTGAGCGTGACGTTCGTGCTGCAGTCCGTAAAATCAAGAATGTTGATATTGAGCTAAAGGCTGATGTTGATCTAACAAAAGTCAACAAAAAGCTTCGTGACCTCCGTTACCGCATGCGCAACAATGTTATTCAACTTAACATTGATGCTCAGACTGAGACTATTGAGCAAGATTTTGAACGAATTGTAGATAAATTCCACAATCGTCGAGTTACGATTCAGGGTAATGCTGATACTGGCATGGCTGAAGCTCAGCTTGCAATGGCATCGCGCAACCGTAGTTCTACTATCAATGCGAAGATTAGTCCTGAAACCCAAAAGGCGCTAAAGGGACTATTCTACACCATCACAGGTTCTATCCCATTCGATAAGGTAAAAGCAGGACTTCTAGGTCTTGCAGGAAACTTTGAAGCGATCACCATCAAGGGTGCTGCAGTAGTTTCAGTTGTATCAGCATTAGCTTCAGAGCTATTTGCAGCGACAGGTGCAGCATCTGCACTTGCTACTGATTTGCTAGATATCGTTGGACTATCTGCAGCACTCCCTGCTGGTATCTTTATGTTTGGTACTGCAATTACTGCAGCTACCATCGGATTCAAAGGATTCTTTACAGCTCTTACAAACACGGGTAAGAAGGGTGCTGAAGCATTCGCATCACTTTCTGATGGTGGTAAAGAAGCAGTAGAATCTCTTCGAGGACTGGGTAAAGAAATCTCTACCCCTGTCAAAGATGCTTTCTGGGATGCACTTGACAAGTCTCTCCAGAACATGGTCAAGACATCAGTCCCGGCTCTTAAAGCTGGTTTGACTAATACTGCTAAAGCTATGGGCGGTCTCTTCAAAGACGGCTTCAACTCTATGGAGAAGTTCGTCAAGAGTGGCGGACTCAAGACCATGTTTGACGGATCAAACCAGGGTCTCCAAAACATGCGTAAAGGTATTGACCCACTTGTCACAGCGCTAGGCAAACTAGGAGTTGTAGGATCAAAATTCCTTCCTGAGTTTGGCGACTGGATGGGTAAACTTGGTGTAAAGTTCGGTAACTTCATTGATCAAGCTGGAGAAGATAAAATCTCTGGCTGGATTAGAGATGCTGTCACCTCAATCCAGTTGCTTGGTTCAAGCATCGGTAGCGTCGCTGGTATCTTCAAGGGTATCAATGATGCCGCTAACATCGCTGGTTTTGGTGGACTCCGTGCATTCTCTGACAGTCTAGCTGGTGCTGCTGAAGTAGCCAACAGTGAACCGTTCAAGTCGCAACTTGTAACCTTCTTCAAGGGCGCTCAGGACGCTTCAAAGACCTTGCACACCGCAGTAGGTAATCTATTCAAGACTTTGGGTAGCGCCTCCCAGGTGTTCGCTGGGTTCTTCAGGGAAGGCTCTGGAGCCATTGCGGCTCTAATCGACAACATCTCTGCGATGTTCTCTAGTTCTGATATGCTGGCAGGACTTTACACAGGTCTTCGCGGTTTCAATGACGCGATGACTGCGATGAAGCCTGGCTTCGTGTCACTTGGTGGAGTCATTGGCAATATTGGAGTTATTGCTTCTGGTGTATTCACATCAATGGCTCCTGGCTTCAATGACATCATGTCTACACTAGACCAAATCTTCGCAGCTCTGGCTCCAGGTCTTGAAGCTGTTATTCCAATCTTTAACGCTTTCGTGCAGTCTATTGTTTCACTCGCTAGTGGACCAATCGTCACTATTGCACAAGGCCTTGGAAATCTTCTTACTGCATTCTCGCAAATGCCAGGATTCCTACAGATCATCCTTATGAGCATGGGTACTCTCATGCTTCTCGGACCGAAACTGAAGGGTGTCTTTGGAAGTATTTCTGACGGATTCGGCAGAATGCGCGGCCGTATGGATGGTGACTTCACAGGGCTATCTACTGGTGCACAAAGAACTATGCGACAGTTTACTGCAATGAAAGACCACATTGGTCGTGCAGGTGCAGCTATGCGCATGATCCCATTTGCAGCCGCTACGAGTGGACTGGGTGGTGTTGCAACAGCAGCAAGAGCTGCAGCCGGTCAAGGCGCCAAAGCGGGTCTTAGAGGTCTTAGCGGTGCAGCTTCTGGTCTAATGGGCCTAATGGGTGGTCCATGGGGACTAGCTATTGGTGGAGCAACTGCTCTACTTGGAATGTATGGAGCTGCACAGGAAGAATCAAAGCAGAAGGTAGAAGCTCTATCACAGACTCTTGACCAGCAGACTGGTGCTATCTCAAGTGCTACTAAGGGAATGCTAGCCACTAATGCTCTTGATGGAGCAACTAATGACTGGGACAACTTCTTCCGCGGCATGATGCAGAACTCGAAGTCAACTGAAGAAACTCTTGATCAGCTTGGAATCTCTACAAAAGACTACACAGACAAACTAGCGGATCCGGCTGGACGTGATGCTTACGTCAAGGGCTTTGAGCGAATTCGTGATGCACTCCGCAACGGTATTCCTGTTACTGATGAGATGGCTGCTGCTATCGGTACTACTAAAGAAGCCCTCGAGGGAATGAATGACGACAGCATGGCTCACCTTGGTGAAAAAGCCAAGAATGCTGCCGATGAGCTAACAAAGGCTGAAACGAAGACTAGAGCTCTTGCAGAAGCGACAGGCATTACAAGCGCTCAGGCCAAGATTCTTGAAGGAAACTTTACTACTCTAGCTAGTGCTTCTAGCTCTGCCGGAGATAAGTTCAGTGCTCTAAAGTCTAACCTTGATATCCTTAGTGGTGGAATGCAGACTACTGCCAATGCTAAGAAGACACTTGGACAGGCTCTTGATGACACTAAGGCGAGTCTAATTGGAATCGCCGATGGTGGTAAAGTTTCTCTTAATGCTCTATTCTCTATCAAGGATGGATTCGATTTTGCATCTCAGTCAGGCCGTGATTTCCACACAGCCATGGAAGGTGCTGCTGATGGTGTTCTTAAGAGTGGTACTGCTGCTCTAGACCAAGCTCTCAAGGCAGGTAAGAGTGTAGCAGATGCACAGTCTATTGCCATGCAGGCAATGCAGCCTGGTGTAGCGGCTCTTCGTAAGCAACTTGCTGATCTTGGAGTTGAAAGCCCTAAAATTGATGCTATCATTCGTAGCTTCGGTCTTATGCCTGACCAGATTGCTACAGCGATTAATGTCAATGGTGCTGAAGAAGCACAACGTAAAATCATTCTTACAAAGCTTGCAGCAGACTCCTTCTCTAACGGTAATTACCGTGCCGTACTTGGTGCTCTTCCTGAAGGTGCTAAGGCTGCTATTGCTGCTGCAACTGGATCAGGTAAAGCTTTTGCTGAAGGTGATTATGATGCTGTTCTAGAGGCTATCGACAAGACCGGTATCCCACGTGAGCAAGCTCTTGCCCAGATTCTTGCTGTAACAAATGGTGACTACACTGCAGCGCTAAAGGCAATGAACCTTACACCGCCTGAAGTTGAAGCAGCTAAGAAAAAGATTGATCAAGTTGTCGGTAAAAAAGTTACGCTTGAAGCCGTCGATGGCGTTTCAGGTCCAGCTGGTGTAATGAGAAGAGCGATCGATGCTATTCAAGGCAAAATGATTACTATCACTACTAACTACACTTCGACAGGTAATCCGGGTACAGCCGGTAGAGGTACTGAGTATGCTGTTGCTAACGGTGGAATCTTCAATGGTGGAAAGCCTGTAGCCGGTTCTCTTGGTACGAATGGTAATTTCGGTATCAAGGCATTCGCTGGTGGTGGAATTGAAAAGCACGTCGCTCAATTTGCTAAAGCTGGAGCAATGCGCCTATGGGCTGAACCTGAAACTGGTGGTGAAGCTTATATTCCTCTCGCAAAAGCTAAGCGTGGTCGCTCACTCAAGATTCTTGAGGAAGTTGCACGCATCTTTGGATTCGGTCTTCACAGCATGCAAATGGCTAATGGTGGAACTACTGATCAGCCACTAGCACCTCGCCCAACAGTTTCATCAGGTGGACCTGATGTAAGCTTCAATGTGTTCCCATCTCCGGGTCTTTCAGAGCAGCAAATTGGTAAAGCTGCAATGGATGAACTTTATTGGAAACTCAAAAATAAATAGGACATACGATGTATCTAAAGAATACCAGCATTTCGGTAAATATCAAGAGTTTGGTATTCACTAGCCACAAAAATGCTCAGAAAACTTCGCAATACAATCTAGACCCAACTGCAGTTAGTGGTTGGCTAGATGGTGTTGAGCCACGCAGAAGTACTACGGCTCGTCTAAGCGGTCATGGTGATTTCTCTGAGGCGACATTCTTGAATTCTAGACTTGTCTCATTCAGCGGAGTTGCCATGGCACCTGATGCAGGCACTCTTCAGAATATGCGCGATACATTTGTGGGTACTCTAGGTAATGGAGATTACACCGAAATGTCTGTCACCATCAACGGTGAAACTCGTTACGCTACAGTTGGTATTGAAGGTAAGCCTTCATGGGTAATCATCAATGACAAGAATGCAATCTGGAAAATGGATCTATATGCACCTGACCCATTTATTTATGGAGCAGAGAAGACAGTCCAAACCGGTGAAAGCATCACTATCGGTGGCTTGGACTATGCACTATCATATCCACTTGATTACCACACAACTGGGTTGAATTCTACACAAACTGTGAAAAATAATGGAAATGCAACTGCTTGGCCTAAATTCAAAGTCACAGGAGATTACTACCGAGGATTCTCCATTGACAACAATCTAGGCGATAAAGTTACATATAATGGAGTAGTAACGCTGCAAGCTCCTGTCATTATCGATATGGCTAAAGGAACTGCAACTCAGAATGGCGTTGATAAAACAATTCTGATGACCAAGCGTGAATGGTTTCCTATTCACGCTCAAGAAACTATTCAACCAGCCTTCAGACCTGTGGATAATGGGTATGGCTGGTGTGATATCATTTTTCGCGATACATACGTTTAATAGAGGAATAGACAAATGACTGCTGGATTTGGCGTTGAAAAAGCTGCTGACGGCTCTGGAACTACTTCTGGAGATATTAGAAAAATCTTTGGTGGACTATACACTCCTGGACTAATTTCAGGATGCTTAGTAACCCAGAGTGCTACTGACATGACCTATGTGGTTTCTGCTGGAGTAGTTGCAATTAAGACTGCAACTGATGAGATTATTCTTGCTCCTGTAGCAACTACCACTGTACCTACTGCAGCTGCTCCTGGCTCAGGAACTCGTACTGACTACATTTATGCAAAGCAAGATTACCCTTCAGTTGAAGGTGATGCTAACATCGTTCTAGGCGTTGGCACTTCTTTACCGTCTCGTGCTGTGCTGATCAAGAAGTTTATCGTTTCGAGTGGAAACACTAAGACCAGTCAAGCAGTTGCGACAGGCAGTATTGACTATTCCATTCCGTATGGCGCCTCACTGGGTGTCCTGCATAAGTTCCAGGATACGACTGTGGGTACCTTGCCGACAACACTTACCCGCAAGGGTAGTGGAACCATTTCGTTGCCAACTGACCGCAGATTGAAGTTCTCCCTCACAACCACAATTCAAGCCAACAATGCTGTAGGATTTGACAACTCCAAGTACTGCGAATGGGGCTTTCTACCGAACATTGACGGTGGTGACTTCATTCTGTGGGCAACACCAGGTCTTCACCAGTCTCTAAGTACTCTTTACTTTGAAGGATACTTCAATGCAACTGCAGGTACACATACTGTGAACTATGGAGCTGTTAGAATTTCAGGACCTGGAACTGCTTACCATTATTATGGTACTCTTGGCGGATATGGTCGCGTTGGAACTATTTTCCAGGTTGAAGATGCAGGACCCACCAAGTAATGTGGAGTGCATATCTCTTTCAGGTTTCTACTGGCCGAGTTGGTCCTAAAGTAGAATTTTCAGACCTTAGCTGGGAAATTGATCTAAACACGACAGAATCAATAAGTCTTAAGCTTTCAAAGTCTTCTCTTCCTGCAGTTGATTTAGAGCACTGGCTTTCCCCAATGTGGGCAGGACTATTGCTTTTCTGGGATGGTGCTCCGATTGTTGGTGGGCCTATCTTGAATCTTCCATCTGAAGATAAGCTCACTATCTCGCTAAACTGTAGTGGAATCAGATCAGTTCTAGCACGCAGATTGGTGATTCATGAGCAGACTAACTGGCTTCTTCTTCCAAAAGATAAAGTCACATACACAGGAATTTCACTTGGCACAATTGCTAAGAATGTTGTAAAGCTTTCTCAAGAAAAGCCTGGCGGTGGATTGCCAATCAGCTTTCCACTTCCAGACGAGACTGAGGGTGTCAATGCAGATCATGATAGAAACTATCGAGGATTCAACCTTCAAAATCTATCTTGTGATGATGTACTAACAAAGCTTTCGAATGTTACTGGTGGACCTGACGTTATGTTTAAGCCACGACTTCTTAGTGACAACTTAGTCACATTCGATATGTGGCATGGAACTAAAGACAGTCCACGAATTGATCAGAAAGTTATGCCTGTATGGGACATGACAGCTGAAAATGGTGAAGTAACTGACATTAGTATCACTACAACAGGCACTTACACAACGCACAGAGTATTCTCTCTGGGCTCGGGGCAAGATGAAGCTCAACTAATTACAGTTTCATTTGATGATAGTATGGTAAAGGACGGATATCCTTTACTGGAGAGTGTAATCTCTACTAGTGATAGTGAAAAACGTCCTGTTGTGCAAGCGCATGGAGATGCAAATCTCACTACAAATTCGCGTGTACTGAAAGAAATTCAAATTTCTGTTCGAGGTGACGGTAATTATCCATTTGGATCATTCTGGCCTGGAGATGAGTGCGAAATCTATGTAAAGGGTCTTATTGGCCTGAAAGATGGAAGGCACCGAATGAGAATTTTGAATATGACCGGAGATTCAACAGCAAATATGCGACTAAGTCTTCAGTCTGACTAATAGTAAGAAATGACATAAGGATTTACAATGGAAGTAAATAGAATTGGTTCTGATGGAGCATTCATCAGACACATCCGAAACATGGAAGCCGACATCAAGGCAGGCCAAACTAGACCGTCTGGCCCAATTGTATCTCGTGACAGCATTGTAGTTAGAGATGAAGAGACTGGCATTGAAGTAGTCATTGGCCAACAGGCTGATGGTTCTCACGGTATTGAACCTTTTGTAGGTGATACGGAGCCACCTCCAGTTGCTGCAATGCCTGTCACATTTGCGCAGCCTGCTCTAATCCAGGTTAGCTGGAATGGCGATTTTCTCGACAGTGCAGAAAAGCCTCGTGACTTTGAACATGTAAATGTCATTGGCTTCAAAATTGTTGGTGGAGCTACGGTCCAGACGATCCCTGTGGGCCTCATCCGCAAGCCACTAGAATCAGTCTTCATTACTCCCGACCTGATGCCTGAGGATGACACCTGGCAGTTCGCACTACAGTCTGAGGACTACAACGGCAACCTTGCTGCTATTGGTGCGCGAAGCCCCATTCTCACCATGGAATCTGTCATGTCAACTAAGCTTGTTGATGACAAGATTCAGGAGCTGAAGGAGAAGGACACTGAGCTTTCTAACACGGCTGCTGCAACACAGGAAACTTTAGCAAATGCTCAAGCCCTTGCTGATGCTTTATTAGCTAAGGGTCAAAACCTTGTTGTCAATGGTGACTTTGATGCACCATACACAGTAGGAAAGCCAGTCACTGGTTGGCCTAGCTTTACACTATCATCCATTGGAACTACAGCCTCTGCTGCCCGTACAGGCACAATGTATCTTAGAGCTGCGCCACTATCGACTCCTGCATACGCATACAGCAATGACGTAGTTTCAGCTAGTGGGCGCATTTACCGCGCAGAATACTGGGTCAAGCTTGCCCAAACTGCTACAGTTACTGACGGAACTACGGGGCTTGGCTTCCTTTTCACTACAACAGACCTTACAGGTACCGTCGTAGCAAATGCTGTAATTGACACTACAGTTCCTGTCTCATCCTTGACCACTGCCACATGGGTAAAGGTTACCAAGGATTACACTGTATCATCTCCGATCAATAAAATAAAATTCGGCCCTAGAGTTACAGGTAATGGAAACATCTACCTCATCGATAGCTTCAAGGTCACTGACGTAACAGAGGCCCTTGCAGCCCAACAGAAGGCTGATTCAGCATTCGCCAATGCACAACAGGCTGCTACTGCAGCTGGGACTGCACAAACTGCGGCTGACAACAGAAGCAAAAACTGGTATCAGGATGACCCTCCAGCAGGTGTAAGCCATAAAAATGGTGACACATGGTTTGACACCAACGACAGCAATAGAATCTACGTCTGGAGCACAGCCACCAGTGGGTGGATCGACATGCGTGATAAGGCTATTGCTGCTGCCAATACTGCTGCGACTGGTGCTCAAGCAACTGCTGATGGTAAAAATAAGAGCTATTACCAGAGCGGTGCACCAACAAATGTTCCTCCTGGTACATTAAAGAATGGTGATATCTGGTTCGATACAAGTGCTGGAGCAGGAAACAGACTTAGCACGTGGAGTTCGGCAGCGTCTGCCTGGCAGACTACGCAGGACATGGCTGCTACAATGCTTGAAGTTGCCAAGAAAGGTCGTACCTTCACAGGTGGAACCCAGCCTGCACTCGAATTCCGCAATACCTCTAACATCTGGATTGATACATCTCTCGGTGATGCATTTGCCATTACCAAGCGCTGGGACACTACTCTAAATGATTGGGTACCTGTCAAAGATGCGGCTATTGCTCAGGCCATTACTGATGCTGGTCTTGATGCACAGGCTAAATCTGATGCAGCATATACTGCTGCCATCAACGCACAAGGGTACTCAAAAAATCCAAGCTTTGATAATTGGTCTTCTACTCTGCCTGACTTGTTTACTACTTTTGGAACTGGACCTACAAAAGAAACTTCAATATTCCTTCGCGGCCCAAATGCTGCAAGATTCAACTGTACCGATGCGACAACAGATCGAGGTCTAAACTGGAATGGCATTCTTAGCCATGCCCCAAACCTTGAGTATTACACTGTAGAGGTATCTTTCTATCTGGCCTCTGGTACTACTTTGAATGGTGCAGGAGTATTGCTTGACTGGGTTGGCTTGTCTCCGAGCCGTTCAGTTGTGAGTCTAAGCGCAGAGATTTCTACGCCAGTTACAGGTAAATGGTACAGAGTATCAAAGGTGTTGCGTCGTCCAACAACTTCGACTGGAACATGGACTGGTATGGATGGCTACTTGATGGCCAACTATTCTGGTACATCTGAGTTCAATGGTAAGGCCGTAAAGGACATCATTTTTGATTGGCTTAATGTGCGCCCTTCAACTGTTGAAGAAATCCTTTCGTATACAGCTCCTACAACTTCATACGTTGATTCAGCCTCTGTAGCAGCTTCTGCTGCTGCTGTTGTCGCTGCTGCTGCTGATGCTACCCTAAAGGCAAATGCTGCACAAGCTTCTGCAATCGCAGACACCTCTACTAAAATGCTTGGAAAGAACAAGACTGTATGGTCTACTAGCCCTGCATCTGGTACAACTGGATACATTGCCGGTGACACGTGGTTCCAGCGTGATGCAACTGGAGCAGTTATTGCTCAGTGGGAATTCACTACTTCTTGGCAGTCTCGTACAGTCAGTGAATTCGTTATTGGTGGACTCTCTGCAGGTAAAATCATTACAGGCGTCCTCGATGCAGACCGCATCGGCACCAATACAATTACATCTGAGAAAATCTTTGTAGGTGACTTTACCAACCTCGCGTCAGATGGTTCCTTTATAGACCTAACTAAAAAGAACTGGACGGGAACTGGCACTGTCATTACAGTAGCAAATGAACCAAACAGACTGGAAGTTCTTACTCAAGCCACTGGAAACGCTGACCAGAAAAATACCAATGTATTTACAGTAACTGCTGGTGAGCAGATTTATGGGGAAATCTGGGTCTATGGTGACCCTGCAAATGTCGGCGGTGGTAGTGCAAATATGCACCTCCGTATCACCCTTAATACGGGATCAACTACATTCCCCGTATTTGACACTGTGACTCGCGCAGCTGCTTCAGGTGTTTGGACGCTTCTCAAGGGCGTTGTAACTATCCCAACCAATGCCAAAACAGCCCTTGTAGAGCCCTCTGTGACTGCGGCTTCTGACGGTGTGGGAAACAAGTACCATTTCCGTCTAGCCAACGTCCGTAGAATGAATAAGGGTGAGCTTATTGTTGATGGAGCAATTGATGGTAAAACTATCACTGGCCCAGTTATCCAGACAGAGGCTACAGCAAGCCGTGGAATCAAACTCACTGCATCTGAATTGGCCGGATATGATGCTTCGGGAAACAAAAACTTCTCACTGACTACCGGTGGAACTCTTGCTATCCGTGGTACCATTCAATCAGGGTCTACCATTTCAGGTGCCAACTTGTCAGCTTCAGGTATCTACACCAACCCTGCAACCAACCGCGGTGTGAAGATTCAGGACACAGGTATCCGCGCTTGGGATATCAACGGTAACGCTACATTCGTCCTCGACGCTACTACAGGTCAAGTCGAAGTTCCTGGACTCAAGGCTAGCTCGATCAAGGGTTCCATGATCGAGGCAAACACTATTGGTGTGTCCAATATTGCAGTATCAGACCTAACCAACTTTGCCCCATCGCTGGCAGAATCCCCCGGAGACTGG
>Ga0157375_10001424_pt1 | contig 20581 bp, 11 predicted proteins | sample M35metaG_FD_115311 | JGI IMG/M metagenome (GOLD analysis project Ga0157375, IMG submission 115311) | Miscanthus rhizosphere microbial communities from Kellogg Biological Station, Michigan, USA - M3-5 metaG | ecosystem: Host-associated > Plants > Roots > Rhizosphere > Soil | place: USA: Michigan... | reverse complement strand
ATGATCAGGAGTTTGGTGGTGAGACTCATTCCGCCGCTGGAAGCGCCACTGGCCGAAGCTCCGACCACATTCGTTTGCGTGATGATAGCGCTGGCGGTTTGGCCGGAAAAGGAAGCGGCCACCCGAATCTGCATGGAGCCGGCTTGATTATTGAAGCGGATGCCGCGGGCCACCGCTTGACCTTGCGCGTTGGTAGTAGTGGTCAGCGTGGTGCTGCCGTTCGCAAATACCCCGCCAGGTCCACCGTTCGGCAGGAAGAAGATGATGGCTGCTCCAGCCACTGGTTTGTGGTTCTCATCTTCCACCTGGACAATCGGCTCCCGGTTGACGCGCTGCCTCACATTGTTGATTGCGCCATCCCCTTCAACAATCACAATCTGAAGGCTGGTGGGGTTCTGGCCCCAGACGGGAAGTCCGCTGTAATTGAGTAGTAGTAAAAAAATCAGGAACAAGGAACGGTGAGTTCTGGGGTGCATCATATCTCCCAATGCCAAGGTACCAACGCCTGGAGTCTTTAGCGTATTCGTTTTTGCTCCGCCTTCGCCGCGAGTAGTTGATCTAATTCAGCCAGCTTGGACTTTACCCAGATGACGCCAGGCCACTTGGCTTGGATTTTCAAATACTCCTCATAGGCGTTGCCGAGAAGACCGGCGCGTTCAAAAACGGCCGCCATGCCCACAAGCGGCGACGGATCGTTGCCACTCTGGGCAGCGGCGTTCTCAAACGGCGCCAGGTCTGCGAGGACGTTGGCCGGTAACTTATCGCGCGCGACGACCGGTATTGCAGGTGAATCCAGATCCCGGGTTCGCATGGCTCCGTAGGACTGCTGGCTGGCGACGGAAACGCGCAGCATGGCGGGAAGCATGCAGGAACCAGCGGGCTGCTGCGCCGCGAGTTTCCCCTTCCTCACACGTACTTGGTCTGTTTCGAACAGCGCCTCTCCCTTCGATGCCAACGTTTGGCGGCTCTTGCCGGCGCAGAACAAGTACGACGCAGCGCCGGAGCCGGTACGAATGGAGTCGCCGCTAAACAAGAGATCACCAGGCTTTGCGTCCACCGGGTTGGTCGAATTGGCGCGAACCAGTTTGGCGTCGCTGGCGGAGAGCAGAATGCCGACGGGCGTTTCCGGCGCATCCGCGAAGATGGCGAGTTGTCCACACGATAAAAGTAACAGGGTGCTCTTCAAGATTAGTTTAAGTGCGCGTTGCGACATCTTTTCTCGCTCTCCAATCTAACGTCACTCTTCGTCCTCTAACGGGTCTTGAGTAAATCATCGATGCTCTTCATATTCTGGCGCGCAAACTTGGCTTCCTCCAGATCGCTATTAAGATCGAGCATGACCTGGAAATGCTTACGCGCGGCCGCCAGCGTTTCGAGACTGCCATTCTGCGCGGCCTCTCGGGCATAACACAGAGCCAAAGCGTAATGGGTGTAAGGATCCTTGGAATCGTAGGCCAGTGACTTCTGACAATAAGCCACGCCTAAATCGAAATGACTTTGCTTGCGTTCCGAGTCGCACAGACCGAAATATGCCAGGCTGCGCATGTCGCGCCACGTATCTGTCTGCGCTGCCCGTGACTTCTTGCCCATCCCGGCCAGGAAGCCGAGCACGTAGTAGTTCATTCTCCCCGCCATCCCGGTATCAAAGTCGCTAAGGCGCAAATATTCCGCGTATTCGGTGGAAGCGATCGGATACTTTCCGCTCAGCCGAAGACTTTCCGCGAGCCACAAGTGTGGTTCCGCCGCAGCAGGCGCGAGATTAATGGAAGCGCGCGCGGACTCAATCGACTGCGCATACAACTCCTTCATCCGATAAGCCTGCGCCTGCATGTATAGAGCGGTGGCGTTAGTCTTGTCGCGCTGGGTCACGGTATTCAGCTGGCGAATTGCTTCATCCACAGCACCCGTGTCCAATAGGACACCCGCTAAACTCACGCGCGCCTCTAAGTAATCGGGATCGACCTCAATAGCTTTGCGGAAGGCCGCTTGGGATTTCTGCGACTCAAATAGCGAATTGTAAGTGCGGCCCAGATACAGCGCGGCCTGGCTGTATGTAGGATCGATCTCCAAGGCTTTTTCGAAGTGCTCAGCCGCCTTCTTGTAGTTATCCGCAAAGCCTTTGTTGTAGTATCCGAGTCCTTCATTCAGCTGATCCAGCGCGGCCTTGGTGCGGCGGCGTGCGATGAGGATTTTGAAGGAGACAGTGGATTCCCTGCCAGGGTAAACGGTTTCTTCCCGCGGGCCATCCGGTTCATAGCCCAGCTTCACGCCCTGGACCGTGTGGCTCCCCGGTCGCAGTCCCGGCAGGCGAAGTGCAGTTCCCTTGTTGACGACACCGCGGGAGGTTCCGTCGACGAAGACCTCGACTCCATCCATATTGGTTTCAAACACGAGCGTTCCGTCCACGGGTGGCGGAGCGTGGCCCACGCGCAGTCCGTTGGGCAGATACGCCAGCAGCATATTGGGATCGAAGCTGCCGCGGTCCGATGTCGGATTCTGCTGTCCCTTAGTGGCTTCACGCACGTTGCGGCGCACATACTCGGCAAGTTCATCCGCGGTGACGATGCCGTCGCCAGATTCGTCAGCTTCCCCTTCGAGGCCCTTCACGACGTAGTAGGTAAAGATACCGTGGCCGCCGCCCCACTCTTTACTTTCAAAAGAGCGTTCGCGATCGCGCCCCGCGGTGAGTGAAAGCATCGAACGCGACAGATCCAGAAGGCTCTGATTCAGCGCGCGTGCTTCGGCGTCTGGAGTAATGGCTCCGCTGTGGCAGGCATCGGTTAGCAGCACTTTCCACTTCGATTTAATGCGCGCCCCAGCTACTTGCCCCAGCGCGTCCATCGAATATCCGGTGCCTGGGATATTATTCGGATCAAGATCGTAAGGAGCCAGGTAGCCGCGGCCGCCCGAAATAAATCCGTGTCCCGCGAAATAAATCACGACACGGTCTTCTTCCTTGGCTACCGAAGGCAGCCATGTTTCCAATTCGCGCTTCATGTTGGCGAGCGTGGCCTGCTGTCCGGTAAGGCGATGGACATTCTCGGCGCGAAAGTTCCCACCCTCTGGACTGATCAGGATGGAATAGATGGCATCGGCATCGGGCTCAGTAAATTCCAGCTGCGCCCGCGCCGGCAGATTTTTGTAGTTCCCGATACCAACGATCAGCGCATATCCGCGCGGGACCGCCACGGCCGGCGTAGCCGCCGTGTTGTTTTCTTCGTATTTGAGATCGCGTTGATTTCCTGTGTCTTGCGGCCGCGGCTGGGCGACGGCGAGCATGGCCGCGAATGCCAGACTAGCGATGCGCCAGAATGAGTTCATAGATGACGGGTCCTGATAGCGGGGTTGGGGAAGAGACAACGGTCTGGCCTTGCTCTTTAGTAAAAATCAAGTCACGCGAAGTGGCGTTCGCGAGGCCGTTCATGTTTTCAGGCAGTCTCTCGCCGGGCTTCACGGCCTTGAGTCCGGCGGTGGTGTCCACGCAGTCACCGCGAGCCTTGAGAAGCTCGTCGTCACAGCGCGGGCGAAAAGAAGGTGGTAGTGTGCCGGGCACCGGCGGCGAGGGTAGCGGTTGGTACTGACGGCCAAATTCGACGGGACTCACCAGCCAGTAGATTGTGTCATGACCCGGCGGACCGCCGACGCGGAATGCTCCCTGCGTTCCGGGTACCATGAAGTCCTTCGCGGCCGCAATGCGGTTGTCGCTTCCGGTATCGGAATTGGGAAACAGCAGATCATAGCTGCCGGAGGTGCCAAAATTGACGACATATAGGAATCCGGCGAATGTGGTGGACACACGGAAACGCAGGCGGTCTCCGGGAGCGAATACAGTGGCCGGGTCGACCGCGTGCCATCCCCCCGCATCACCTAGCTCAACGGCGACGTCGATGCGCTGCGGAGTTTGTGCCGCCAGCGAATTTGCAAGGACAAGCACGGAGATCAGAGCGCCGAAGATCGACGACACTCCAGCGCACACTTGCCTCCGACCCGACATCGGGCTACCTCCTGTTATGGTCCATCTTAGCTCTCGCCATGAGTCCGCGGAAAAGATGGCCGCCAACGTATAGTCATCGGCAGCAGCAGGGGCCTCCATTACGGTGTAGCCTTAGATATGCCGTTCGAGCCCCTACAAGGCCAGAAACGTGTCCAGGCTCTAACGTTTTGGGGTGTCCGCGGCTCCGTACCGACTCCAAAGCGGGACAATCTCGGTTATGGCGGAAACACGTCCTGCCTGGAGATCCGTAGCGCGGACGAAGAGATCGCAATTTTCGACGCTGGGACGGGCATCCGCGATCTGGGCCAAGCTTTGTTGCGGGAATCTCAGGGGAAAGGCCTGAAACTTCATATCTTTCTGACGCACTATCATTGGGATCACATTCAGGGACTTCCTCTTTTTACTCCCCTGTTTCAGGCGGAAAATGAAATCGTCTTTTACGCTTCGGAGCGACTGGGCTCCATTCGACAACGCCTGAGCGGTCAAATGAGTGCTCCCTATTTCCCCGTGAAGTTCGACGAGGTTCCATCGCGAACCAGCTTCGTCGAGATGGATGCGGAGGGCGTGGCAGTGGGAAGTTTACGGGTGAGCTGTTTTCCCATGAATCATCCGCAAGGCGCCGGCGGATTCAGGATTGAATCGCCTGCCGGTGCGATTGTGTATGCCAGCGATCTGGAGCCCGGAGACGGCCAGCTCGACCGTGTGGTTCGCGAGGCCGCCGACGGCGCCGACACGCTGATTTACGACGCGCAATACACTCCGGAAGAATACTTGACGCATCAAGGATGGGGGCATAGCCATTGGCGCGAGGCTGCCGCCGTCGCCAATGATGCGCGCGTGAAGGAATTGATCTTGTTCCATCACGATCCATCACACAACGATGACATGCTCACGGAATTACAGACACAAACGCGTGTTCCTTTTGAACACACCACGTCGGCCAAAGAGGGTATGGTGATTCAGTATCCGTGACCCCTTCTTATCGTGAACGCGGGCCGGTGGCCGGGCCAGGAGGATCGTTCGTCACAGTGTAGGGTTGACCGTTGCTGGGATGGACATACATTCGTTTCGCTTCTTCCCCCGTGAAAGGACGCGAGCCGCGGCGATTGAAAACGGTCAACTGATTGCCGCTTTCATCGACGCCACGATCGCGATCGATCCCTTTGGAAATCGCCAAGGCCGGGCCTTTGGATTTGTATGCGGCAATCAGCTTGGGAGTTGGCTTGGGACTGAAACCCAGGTAATTGGGATTGTCATTGGGCGCGAAAATCTGCACGATCTTCATGCCGTTAACGCCATCGGCAAGATAAGCGAAAGCACTGGCGGCCACCATGCCAATTTTGACGTCGCGCGTGTCGTTTATCTCCCCATTCTGGTTGAACACCTGGTCTAGCATAGGATGTTCAGGTTTTTCCACGTCCACTATCACCAGGCCTTGCTTTCCACTCGCAACGTAGGCATAGGTGCGAGCTATATAAAGATTACGTGCATCCTGCAAGGGGACCAGCGCTCCCTTGACGATGTGGGGTTGGCCCAAGGAACTGGTGTCCAGCACTTTTAAGCCTTCCCGATCCACCACGAAGGCGTAGCGGAATTGGACAGATACGCCTTGCGGTTCGACCAGATCCGGCGCGCCGATTTCAGCAGTCACCTTGGGCTCGAGCGGATTGGCAATATCCACCACCACCAGCCCCCGCTTACACAGAATGTATGCGTAGTGCCCCGCAATCGTGATGCGCCGCGCGCCGTCCAAAATCCCGTTGGGATTGAACGAAAGGGCCTTCTTCAAAAAGTTGTTGCCGGGGTTGCCATCCAACAGCGTGAGGACGCCCGGGCTCTTGCCTTTCAGATTCGGATCTCCAATCACCACTAGCCCCTCGTAAAGATCCGTCACGTAGAGGAATCCGTAAAACAGCGCTATGGATTGCTCTTCATTGCGGGGATCATGCGAACGCAGAGGATCTATCGCCAGCGTGGAAGGCGAACCTACGCTGGTGGCGAACTTAGTTTTCACATAAAACTTTTGTCCCAGAGGCGAGACCGGCGCCGTATTCATCTTCTCGGAAAAGTTTTTATTGTCGATATTGGCGACATCGAAAACGCGGAATCCGCCGCTGCCCATGGCCGCATACAGGTATTCGCCGCGCACCTGCACGTCCAAGACGTCTTTTCCTCCGTGGTGGTCGGATTCTTCGATCTCGCGTTTTTTGTTCACGAAGTTTTCGAAACTTCGCGGATACGCGAGCTTGTGGAGATCGCTTCCGAAAACAGCGGGCGGATCGTCATGTTCGGCCACGGTTACCGCTGAGAAGCCCTTCTCGCCCTCGGCCAAATAAATATAGCGCCCCATGAGATTGACTAGATTCGTGCCCTGCATCAGCAGTTGCGCCATCCAGGCATTGTTGTCGCCCTTCTGAGAGACGTGGCAATCCGTACAGGTCTTGGTTTCCTTTCCACGCACCGTGTGCGGATAGTAGGTGCTGAATCCGAACCCGCTGAAGCCTTCCGTCGAGATGGTCTGCTGTTGGTAGTACAGCCAATCCCGATTGGCATTCTGGGAACTGACGACCACGGCGCAAGTAGATCGCGTGGGAGCGATGCGATGATTGGTAACGGTTCCATCGATGCCCAGCATGTACACGTCATCACGCAGCACGTCGTAGTTGTAGGACGTGTAATTGCGTGTTTCCTGCCCCTCGTTGTGGAGCATGGGCATCTTTTTATTTGCCTGCATCGGCAGATGGCAGCCGAAACAACTGGTGGTCCAGGAAGAATGGCAGGCGTAACACGTCATTTTGCTGTTGGCGTGCGCCAGCTTGGAATCGTCTCCCGAAGCCGTACCCCAGGTCTGGCCATCCTTCAGAATGGTTTTCGCCAGCCGCGACTTCTCACTGTAGTGGACGTTGCCGGGAGTGATAGTGTCCATCACCTGCACCACTTCCCACGGCTCCTTGTCCTTTTCCACGGCCGAGCGTTGGTATAGCTTGCCGTTCTCCCAATAGAAACGGCGCTTGCCCCACGGAGTGCGCAGCAATTCCATGTTGTGGCCACCGGCCGGCGCCGCAGCCGCGGAAGTGTGCAAGGTGGACTTGCGATCGATGGTTCCATGGCAGTCCACGCAATCTACTTCCACCGCGTTGCGCGTTTCTCCGTAGATGTGGCCGTCTCCGTGACTATCCTGCGAAAAGTGACAGTCCGCGCAGTGCATGCCTTTATCCAGATGAACGTCGCGAAGCTGCACCCCTTTTTTGAATTTGTCCGGATCTTCATGCGCCACGGGCTGGTCTTCCGAATCCAGCATGTTGCCCTTGCGATCGCGCTTGTAAACCGCACGGAACACCCATCCATGGCTATGGAAGTCGCCGAATTGCGTGTGCTTCAGTTGTTTGTTGAAATCGGCTGACCCCACCTCATTGAGAAACGCCAGATCCTTCCATTTGCCGCGTGCCGCCGCAGCATTCGGATTGGCGAGCCAGGAATTATAGCGTTCGCGATCGGTGGGATCGCGCTGGGTGTTGGGGTACATCGCTTCACCGTCGGTTTCGTTGTCCCACCACATGTAACCAAGGTAGGTCGAGACCATGTTGGTGCCGGGGTGTATGTGGCAAACGATGCACTGGCTGGTGGGAATCGCGCGCGTGAAAACGTGCCGGATAGGGTGGCCCGATTCATTCTTCGGAATCGTGGGGTCCATCTGGGCGCTCTTTCCCTGGTTACCGAATTGAGAGTAAGGGCCCGAATGAACGGGCGAGCGATCATTGGCGTAGATCACGTGGCAAGCCGTGCAGCCACTGCCTCGGTAATCGCCCGGATGATCGTTAGTGCCGGGCATGGATAACAATGGATCCAGCAGGCGCGTCTTCTGCAAGCCTAGAAAAACCGGGTCGGTGCGCAGCAGTGTTCCCAGACCACGATTGCTCAGTTTGTCATCCGGTCGGCCAGGATCTTCTTCTTTTAGCGGAATACCGATCTCGCTCCGTGGACCGCCGCCCCGCTCGAACACTCGCAGTATGTTACCGGGCTGAGAAACTTCCCATCGCGGCAGGGGGTCCAGACCAGTAAGCCAGCCCTTGGCACGCGTTTCTTCGGCAGTAGGAGGCGGCCAAGCGCGCAGGCTCTGAGGAAGGCCCTTCGCGGAGTAGCTTTCCCCATAGTGGGTGTCCTTGAACGGGACCGCTCCGTTATTGTAGAGAGCCGCGTTCCAAAGCATGCCGCCATGCGTCATCATGCCGGTGCGCACGGCGCGCACTTCGCTTACATGGCATCCCACTTGTCCGCAGGTTTCGGCCGCGACTCGCAGGTCTCCCGGATTGACAAACTTGATGAAGTCTTTGTCCTCCTTCAACCAATCCGCAAAGGCACGAACCGGATTGGCGGAACTCTTCCACAATGCGGAAAGCTTGGGCTGCGGGTGAGCCTGCTTGGCGGCTTGCTTGTAGGCTTCTGACTTGGCCTCCGCGCCGGCGGGGCGTTGGATTTCTGACTTGCCGCCGTGACAATCCACGCAGGCCAAGTGCACCGCGCCGCTGGGATGCATGCTGGGAGCTTCCGTCTGCCCGTGGCAACTTACACAGCCGGTGCTCTTGCCGTCCGCGGCTTCTTTGCTCTGGAAGAGTTGAGATCGCTGCTGCGGCTGCGCCGCGGTTTCGGCCTGGGGGCCTGCCGTCGTCTGCGCTTGCGGGGGATCTGTCGCGAATAACATGCCGGACAGCAGGAGTACGCCCCCAACAGCCAGACTCACTAATCCCGTTTTGATTCGCTTCATCATATTCAAAACTGCAACCGCACGTTCGTAAACAGAGAGTACAACGTCTTGCTGGTAGAAATGTCGCTAAATCCCTGGAACGGGAAAAAGGTATTGAAGCCCGCGGTGACCGTGATGTTGTCGGATAGCTTCGGCCGATACTTGACGCCTATTCCCATGTCGGCGCCTACGCCGGCGTGGATCGAATTCTGAAACAGCAGGATCTCCAGCGGCTTGGTGTATTGAAAGCGAACGAAGTTCAGATTGGCGATGAGGCGCAGCTTCGGGGTCACGTCGGCATCCACGCCCGCGTTGTAAATGAAAAGGCCCGGATTTACGTAATTCGCCTGGCCCTCAATTTTACTGGAGCGCAGACTCGGCACCAGACTATCTCCGCCTACAATTCCCACGCCAGTGCTGGTCAGGCGGAGGCCTTCGCGATTCCAAAAGCTGAAGATGCCGCCAGCAAAGTTCGGACTGTCGAAGATGGCGTCGAATCCATGAGCGGTGTCGCCGCGCGGGTTCTTTTCTCCGGAGGCCCAGAAAGCGGAGACGCGATAGCGCAGCCAGTCCTTGTCGAGCGATAACTCCAGGGCCGCCATTTGCGCATTGATATCCACTCGTCGCCCGGCCAAGGGATTGAGCGTGTCATGCCCCAGCACCTGATAGAACGCGTGGTTCACATTGATGCGGCCAATGTGTCCGTCCCCGGTCAATCCGTAGTAATATGCGCGAATAGCCTGTTGCTTCACTGACCCAATGGGTTGCGGGCGAACCAGGAAATGGTTCTGATCAAACTGAAATGACGCGTCGTCTTTGTCGTAGTGAAAACTCACTTGGATGGTATAGCCCGGTTTGAGGAAATCCTGCCGATAGAGATTCGCGACGAAGACCTGCTGGTGACGCAGTGCAAAACTGTTCAGCCCGCTGTTGGTGTCCTTCTCCAGCATGGTGAATGCAGCCAGGTTGTACTGATAGCGATTCGACTTCAGGTTTCCGAACAAGCGCAGGCCGGGCTCCTGGTCGTTAAAGATAAACCCCCGGAAATCGCTATTGAAGGACTGTATCCCGGCGCGCAGGGATACGAAATCGTACTCGCTGCTGAGGCTTTTCAAACGCGCCTCAAAGAATGCTTCCTGTACACCGGCGTGTTGATCGTAGCGCGAGGGGCCTTTGCGTACGTCGATATTCACGATGCCGTTCTCCTGCGCCTGCAGGTAGTTGAAATTAAATTCCGGCGTAAAACGGGCCTGCCAATCGATGGGACGGAAGGACGTGTCGCCGTGAAAAATCGTCGCCGAAACCGCTACGTTCTCGGTGATGGCAAACTGCCCGAACTTGCCGAAGAACTCACCGGTGTCAGGGTCGATAGATCCTAGTCCGCTGGGCACGGGCAAGGTTCGCTTATCCAGGAACGTATCGCTAGTCACTGTGAGATTCAGAAAGGTCTTGTTTCCGAAAATCGGGTAGTCGCCCTTGGCCTTATTTCGATTGAAGGGATCATACCAGTGGCCGTCGACATACGGAATGTCACCGTTTCCAGAATAGCGGCGATATTTTGGAAACTCGTATTGCCAACGATTGGGAACGGGTGTGAAGACCTTACTTTCCTCCGCCATGGGAACGGGCGGCGGAGGCGGGGGGCCAGCCGGCGTCATGGCAGGCAACTCGCGGTACGGACCAAGGTCCGCTTCCTCAGGGAGGGGTGGCAGCGGGTCGCCAAACACACGCGGAATCGATCGCAATCCGCTCTCATCCAGCGGGACTGCGCGCAACGTTATATCGACGACGGTGATGCCTCCGGTTGTGAGCGTAATGTCCAGCGGGTCCCCCGTTATGAAACCTTCTTTGGACACCGTTATCCGATAGATTCCCGGTGCGAGATCCGTTTGACGAAAGACGCCATCGCCAGTCGCGGCGATCGTGATCTGATTCCCCGTGGATTGATGCCGCAGGACGATCTCTGCGCCGCTGAGGCCCAATCCGTTTGTCATGCGAACGACCCCTTGCACGGCGGCGGTAGTGGCTTCTGTCTGGCGAGGCAGTCGCGGCGGGTTGGCCGACGGAATGCCCTGTGCCACCAGCGGACGCAGGTAAGCGGCAGCTACCAGCGTCAGTAAACAGAGCCAAGCCCTTTTCATCTAAAGGCGCACTCAGTCGGTGGGATTGCGAGGAAACTTCAGGTATGGGAGGCGAACCCCTTCATCCATCACACGGTCCGCCCGAACGCGCGGGGGGGCCTGAAAGGCAGCTGCGCCAGCATTCGTTACAAGATCGTCCTGGTCCACTCCATCGCCGCTCACGCCTAATCCACCCACTAGGACGCCATTCCGAAAGAGGGGCAGCGAGCCGGGGAAGAACACGATTCCGTTCTGATAGGGATTGGCGGGTTGCGCTCCCTGCGTGCACGGATGCGTGGTGTCGAACTGATACAAGGAAAAAAAGGGACCCGGCTCCGTGAAGTCGATCCCTGGAGGATACAAAGGTTGCGCTCCAAACCCGATCGTACGATTTGTCACAGCCCTATTCTGTGGAACACCCGGTAAGTCGGTCGACGCGCTATCCGTTCCGCTGAAGTAGATTACGTTGCGGGCCTTGGCGACCGAAACGTCAATACTGAAGACGGTCGCATCCTTCATGCGGTGCAGTCCGATGACTTGACCGTCGAGATCGGCCACTGCGATCACAAATTTCGCACGCGTCCCCAGGGGAAGGCGGATATTGGCCCGGGTTTGATTGGCAAGCGCTACGCTCTGATCGATAATGCCGCGCACGTCGCCCGCCGTCAATCCGCCCAGCGCTCCGTCCTTCGGAGCGACCAAATCTCCTTCCGGTGCTGGGCCCGGACTGTCGAGAGGACCAACGACGAACTGCCCCAACGTGGCTAGCGCGGTATCGTCCAGATTCGCCCCGCCGGCAACTGGCTGGGTACCGTCCGGCTGCGAAGTCTGATCTACGAATGGCAACGCAATTCCGTCGATAAACACGGCGCCTGGATCCGGAGGTGGCAGGGGAAGGAACCCGGCGTCGCGGGAGCCGGCGAAAGCGGCATACTCGGCCTCAGCAGGCGATACGCCCGCGACTCCCACTCCGCCCACCATCCGGCCATTCTTATATAAAGGGACCCCGCCGGGATTTACGGAGGCCGGGTCGCTATCTGTCAAATCTTTTTTGCCCGTGATGATGCCCAAGCCGGGCTGGCTGCCGTCCAGGCTCAGCGCCGCTGGAAACTCTTGCCCGGGGATATAGGTGGTGTTGAAGGAGCATCCACGATTGGTATTTTCAATCCCATACAAAGCGCCATTATCGGTGTACATGATGCCGGCTGGGAAATGGATGCCACTGATAAAGCGCACGGTGCGACTGGAGAGCGGCGCCTGACTGTTGCTGAAGAATGCTGCCGTGCGCGCCACCGCGACGGCCAGTTCGTTTGTGTCCACTTCCTGGCTGAAATTGCCAGTGGCGAGCACTGGCGCGTTATTCTTACGAAAAACCGCGAGAACATTTCCTTGGCGGTCGCTTACAGCAATGACCATGGCGGAGTTATCTACGGCTCCCGCCGCCTTGGCGACGATGGTCTTCACGTCACCGGCAGTCAGGCTCTCCGTGTTGGGAGCCAGGCCCGCATCGGGATCGGCTACATCTTGAGCCCGGATGGTTACTGGCAAGGAGATCGTTGCCAGCAGAGCGGCCATCCAAGGTACCCTCACGGATTTTCTCATCACGGCAACAAAGCCTCCACACTTTTCATCTGGCGGGCGAATGCTTGCGGATTATAGGCCGAGGGATTCTGCAGCAGTTGGAACAGGCCGTTGATGGCCGCACGCTCCGGCCCATCATTTCCGGTCTTTCCCTTCGCCCGGGCAGAGGCAATAAAGAGAGTGTCGATGGCCATGGCGGCCTGCTCGGCCGCTCGTTCTCCTTGCCATGCGATACGTTCGGCATCGGCAGCGATTGCCTTTAGCAGCCGATTGCTGCGCGCCGTGTCGATTTGGGCCGCAGCCATACGCTTGGCTACGGCGTCGGCCACCTCCGCGGCGCTGGTTGCGGCCTTGGCAATCTGCGTCTTGTCCGCGGCAAGGTCGCTGACCAAAGCCAACACCTTCTTGACTTCGGAATCCAATTGCTGCGCTGAGTTACGATCGATTTCCGCGGCAACCAACTGAAAAATTGCATAGCGCGACGGGTTCCACGGCGGATTGCCGGCCCTGCGGCCTTCGTAGCCGCGTTCCTGGCGCCAGCTGTCTTTCGCGGCAACCAGGCTGTGATGGCAGGAAAAGCAATCCAATTCGGCGTATTCCGGCCAGAACTTGCTCGTGTTGCGCGAAATGCGCAGCAAATTTTCACGTAACTGAACGGCCTGCCCAATCACCATAGTCTTGACTTCGATGGAGGGATCTTTCTCATGGCGGTCGGGCCAATGCCTCGGCATAACCGATTCAAACGATGCCTGCTCGAAGTAAAGGTCGGGATGGCCCGCCGCGATCATTTCGTGATCGACATATTTGTCAGCGTTACCCAAGTGGCACGAGAGGCATTTTTCACTGCGCTTTATGAGATCGCGCGTGTCATACATGCCCAGCGCGATGGATTTCTCATAATTCCAGCCGCGTGTAGTGTGCGGCCCCAGCCAGTTAGACGCAGGACCATGACAATTTTCGCAGCCTACGCCATCATTGCGATCGAAGGAACTAGCTTTCTGTGACTGATCTACATCGATGGAATGACAAGTCAGGCATCGCGACGATTTTTGCGTGTCCAGATTCAGGATGCGGCCCATGCGCCGGCCGATATCGACTGTAAGCGCCGCGAAAGCATGCGTGTGCTTGTCCTGCACCACCCAAGTGCTATATTCATTTTGCAGAACGCTGGTATCACTTCGCGGCTGGACACCGCCGTGGCAACTGGATGAGGCGCATGACCCGGGTCCCGTGTATTGTGCCGGAGCCGTCTGGGCTCGCGAAAGTTCACCCGCGACGAACAAAGAAATGAAGATGCACGTCTTTCGGTTTAGACGCAGTGGCAACATTGCGATCTATTCCATTCCTGACATATGCAATGTTTCATCATATCGAAATGCCACAGCAGTTCAGGCTCCTTCATGACTGCGCTGCATCTCCGCATCCGGCAACGTGTCGGACAACAACGACGAGACCGTATAAACTTCGATGGGTTCGGATTGTCCTTTGACAGCGGTGGCTCCCAGATGGGTCACGGCAATCGCGTCATCCAAGAAGCTCTGGGTCGCGCGGCTAATGAGCAGCTTGCTGTGATGTTCCTTATTCAAGCTCTCCAGCCGAGACGCTACATTCACGGTGTCTCCCAACACCGTGTATTCCATTTTGTCCTGAGAGCCCACGTTGCCGATCACCACCAATCCAGTGTGGATACCCGCGCCGGTCTGGAATCGCGAAGGTGCCGTAACCATCTCCAAGGCGCAGCGCACCGCACGCTGCGGATGATTTCCCAGGTCCGCGCCTTCATCATCTGAAAAGATTGCAAGAATCCCGTCGCCTATGAATTTATTCACCTGGCCACCGTGTTTCATGATGATTGAAACCATCTGCTGCATATACTGGTTCAACAAGTCGACGACAAGGGATGGATCCTTGTCTTCGCAAAAGCTGGTAAATCCGCGGATGTCAGTAAATAAGACAGTGACGAACTGGCGTGTCCCGGAGAGCGCGATGGTGCTCGAGTCGTCCAGGCTGCGTGCCACGTTCTTGCCAACGAACATTGTCACCGCGCGGCGGAAGTGATCGCGCCTTTGTTCGGCTGTCACGTAGCGGTAGATGATAGACACCAGCAATGTCAGCAGCCAGCACGCGGCCAGATCGGAGGCGCTCAGGTTATAACCCGAACGGAAGAGGAAATGTGAAGCTGCCAGGGCGGCCGCCAGGATAAAGATCCCGGAAGGCACCGCCATGCTCGTCCGCAATAGAGTCGCCGCGCCAAAGGTTACGAATGCGACGCTCAGCAGAGCCAGCAGGCGAAGCCAGGACGGCGCTGGAACCAGGTATTCTCCGCTGAGAAGCGTGTTCAGCGTATTCGCGTGGACTTCTACTCCGGCGGTAGTCCATTTCAGCCCTTGGAATCCGGTGTAGAACGGTGTAGAAAAGCGGTCGTCATAACTGTCCAGGCCAATCATCACGATCTTGCCGGCCACCCAATCCCTGAGTTGTTGCGTGCGGCCGGCCTGCGTCGCGGCCACAAAGTCCGCCAGAGAAATCCGCGGAAAGGTGCCGGCGGGGCCGGCGAAATTGATCAGGATCCGGCGATCCGCCTCGCTACGGACGAGCTTTCCGTTCAACCGCAGTTGTCCGTCATCCAACACGGCTTCCTGCCCCAGAAATTTTTCTGCGATTTTCAGCGAGAAACTATGCGCCAGGGGAATCGCAGGCTGCACTCCGGGCGCGGGAGCCTCCAACAATTCTTGACGGCGTACAAAATCGTCGGAGTCCACCGTCAGGTTGGAGTAGCCGAACAAACCCAGCGCCGACGCGATCATGTTCACCGGAATCGGCCAGTCCTTCTGCTTAGTCACAAGACCCGGCACCAGCCCGATCACCACTGGAATCTGGGCGGACCCCACTGCGTCAGCCAGCAGTGCGTCATTACCCGGCGCCCATTTTTCTACCGGAATGCCGAATGCGATGTCCATTGCAACCACCTTGGCGCCGCCCAACTGCGCCCCTCGGATCGCCTGCGCGTAGTAGGGGTGCCAGAACGCCTGCAACTCCGAGAACGTGTTCAGCGCCTTATCGTCCGCGACGACCAGAACCACGTTACTGGTAGGGCGCTTGCCTCGCAATAAAAAATGGGCGTCGTACGCCTTGAGGGAGAGCAACTGGAAAAAGCGCGTGCCACTGAGCAGTTGGATTCCAAAGACAGCGGCAAGAGTGGCTATGCCCCATACCAGACCGTAACTCCAGCGGCTCCTATTCAGCAATGGCGCAACCTTCGACTGCGAATTCAAACGCCCGCGCGGGCAAGAGTAACTCTACAGTAACCCTAACGCAGTCAACTCTTTTTGACGACTATCTCCTATCGTCAGATGACGAGCATTCCTTTGTATACTCTTTTTATCAGCTGCCCATTCCTGCTTCGCGCAAGGAGAGTATCGTGATTTTTGACGACTTGCGGGAGATACAGAGCAAATATGGCTATCTGCCCGCGGAGCGGCTGCAGGATCTCTCAAAAAACAATGGCATTCCGCTATACCAGATCAACAGTGTTGCCGATTTCTACCCTCATTTTTACCTGACGCCACAGCCTAAGGTGTCGGTGCGCGTTTGCACCGACATGTCCTGCCACTTGCGGGGCGGAGGACGGTTGGTGAACGACCTTAAGCTCCGCCTGCAGGCTACCGGCACTCCCGACGTAGGAATTCGCGAATGCTCCTGCCTGGGACAGTGCGATGGCGCACCCGCCATTCTGGTGGACGATCACGTTTATCGCGATGTCAGTCTGGCGCAGGCCGAAGCCCTGATTCTTATGGCTGCGAGTGGAGGCGAACTGCCGCCATCTTCAGCGCAACCTATGTCGCCCGAGTTGGCGTCGGAACCGTACAAAGGCGAGCAGCCCTACGGAGCGTTGCGGAGGCTGGTGGAGACACGGGATTGGGACGGAGTAATCTCCACTTTGAAGGCTGCCGGACTAAGCGGCTTGGGCGGAGCCGGGTTCCCCACCGGCGTCAAGTGGGAAGCCGTCCGCAAGGCGTCGGGAACCGTTAAGTACGTCATTTGCAATGCGGATGAGAGCGAACCGGGAACCATCAAAGATCGCTTCATTATTGATCACCTTCCTCACCTGGTAGTGGAAGGTATGGTCATCGCCGGTCTCGTGACGGGAGCGCGCACGGGCATCTTCTATATACGCCATGAGTACCAACACCAGGAACACATCATGCGCAAGGCCATCGAGGACGCGAAAGCGCAAGGCCTGCTGGGTTCGCACATCCTGGGTAGCGAGCTCGAATTCCATTTGGAAATCTTCGTCAGCCCCGGCGGCTACATCTGCGGCGAGGAGACCGCGTTGATCGAGGCCATCGAAGGCAAGCGATCCGAACCGCGCAACAAACCGCCCTTTCCCGTGATCGAGGGCCTCTGGCAAAAGCCGACAGCCTTGAATAACGTCGAGACGTTCTGCAACGTGCCGCAAATTCTTCATCGCGGTGTCGATTGGTTCAAGGCGCAGGGACAGAATGGCGCGGCCGGTTTAAAGTTTGTCGGCATCAGTGGCGACGTGCAGCGGCCGGGCATTTTTGAAATTCCCATGGGGACTCCTGCATCCGACGTGATCCTCGGTCTCGCAGGCGGTGCGCCGAACGGAAAGAAGGTTAAGGCGTTCGCGCCGTCCGGTCCTTCTTCCGGATACTTGCCGGCCTCTATGCTGGACGTGAAACTGGATTTCAAATCGATGGCTGCGGCGGGATCCATGCTGGGTTCGTGCGCCATCGTGGTGTGCGCCGAAGGCCGCTGCATGCTGGACATGGCATTGAATGCGGTGAAGTTCTTTCGCAATGAGTCCTGCGGGAAATGTGTTCCTTGCCGCGTGGGCTCCCAGAAGATGGTGGATATCCTGACTGGTTGGACCCTGGGACAGGGAACCCGCGCCGATTTCGAAATGGTGGATGACCTTACAGAGGCGCTGAAGCTCACCTCCATTTGCGGTCTGGGCCAATTCGCGCATTCTCCTATCACTTCGGTCATGCAGCATTTTCGGACTGAGGTGGAGTCCCACGTCTTCGAGAAGCGTTGTCCCGAAGGAATTTGCCCGATGCACGATCGGACAATCGCATGAGCGTGGCGCAAATCGATCTGACCATTGACGGCAACCGCGTCGTGGTCGCTCCCGGCACCACTGTATTCGATGCCGCGCGCCTGAATGGAATTGCGATCCCTACGCTTTGCCATCAGCAAAATGAAACTCCCGTGGGCGTGTGCCGCGTTTGCGTAGTGGATGTCGGAGGCCGCGTCCTGGCTGCCTCCTGCGTTCGCCCGGCCGAAAACGGCATGGTGGTGCAGACGCAATCCGACAAAGTTGTGAAGTCCCGCGCGACGCTGGTCGAATTGCTGATGGCGGATCACCCGAGTCCCTGCGCCCGCCAGCGGCAATCGGGCGATTGCGAGTTGGAAACTCTCGCAAAAGCCGAGGGCGTCCAACAGCCTCGTTTCGCCAAACGAGTGTCATCGCGCGGGCAGGATGATTCATCCATGGCGATCGCGGTGGATCACGAGGCCTGTATTTTGTGCGATCGCTGCATCCGTGGCTGCACCGAGATCCGCCACAACGACGTCCTGGCGCGGCGCGGCAAAGGTTATCAAGCCGGCATTGCATTCGATCTCAACCTGCCAATGGGCAACTCTTCCTGCGTTTCGTGCGGCGAATGCATGGTTTCCTGCCCCACGGGTGCGCTGACCAACAAGGCGGTGGTACAGACGGCGCTGCCGCACGGAGAGCCTGTGGAAGTGGAAGAACTTCTGGGCCTCCCCTTCTTCCAAAAAGTCTCCGGAACATTTCTTGGACTGAACAGGAACGCCGTGGTGCGCCGGCATTACAAGGCAGGCGAGATCATCTGCCGTGAGGGCGAATATGGGTCCACCGCGTTTTACATTCTGGAAGGCAGAGCCAGCATCTATCTATCCAGCCCGATGGCTCACGTCAAGACAGAAGGTGGCGCTTCGGGATTCTTCAGCAAGTTAACCAGCAGGTTGAGCAAGCGACAGCCCGCCGGTCGCGAAGCGGGAAGCGGTCGATCCATTCCGATCGACGCGCCCGTGGATCTTTCCATGATCAATCCCGTGAACGAACTGCGGACCGGGGATCTTTTTGGGGAAATGACCTGCATGAACCGCTATCCGCGGTCGGCAACGGTGCGCGCCGCCACCGATTGCGTGATGCTGGAGATGCTCAAGAACGTGCTGGAGATCGTGCAGCGCAACAAGACCATGCGCGCGCAGATCGAAAGCAATTACCGCAATCGGGCGCTCGACGATCACCTCCGCACCGTCCCCATCTTCGCCAATCTCAGCCAGGATTTCATCGAAGGACTGCGCAGCAAAGTGGATCTGATCCGCTACTCGCAAGGCGAAATTATCTGTCGGCAAAACGACATTGCCGATAGCTTCTACCTGGTGCGCATCGGCTTCGTGAAAATTACAGAAGAACATCCCGGCGGAGAACTGGTTCTGGCGTACCTGGGGCGTGGCAGTTATTTTGGTGAAATCGGTCTGCTGGGAGATGGGCGGCGCACGGCTACGGTCACGGCGCTGGACCACGTCGAAGTGGTCCGCATCGGCGCCGAGGACTTTGCCAACATGGTCCAGCGCTTCCCGGAGATTCGCGAAAGCCTGGAAACGGTCGCGCGTGAACGTCTGGAACAGAACCGCAGCAAGGTGGAGAGCGCGGCGACAGTGCCCCTTGAGAACTTCCTGGCACAAGGCCTGATGGAAGCGCAGAGCCTTCTGGTCCTGGACCTGGAAAAATGCACGCGCTGCGACAATTGCGTGAAGGCTTGCGCGGATGCCCACGACGGCGTGACGCGGCTGATTCGCGAAGGAATGCGCTTCGATAAATATCTAGTGGCAACCTCGTGCCGTTCCTGCCGCGATCCGCTGTGCATGGTGGGTTGCCCGGTGGGTTCCATCCGCCGCAACAACTCGCTGGAGATCGTGATAGAAGACTGGTGTGTCGGCTGCGGTCTGTGCGCTAAGAACTGCCCCTACGGCAACATCAACATGCATCCTATGGAAAGCCTGGAGAGCGATCCCTCATCGCCCGCCAGGCAGACGGCAGTAATTCGCCACAAAGCTACCACTTGCGATCTGTGCCGCGATCACAAGGAACCGAGCTGCGTTTACGCCTGTCCGCACGACGCCGCGCATCGGGTGGATCCGTCTACGCTCATTCAAATGCTGACTCCGGCCACTGCCGATATCACTCGAATGGCGGAAAGCGCTAGAGGCAATTAGCATGCGCATCGACCGCACACACCGTCCCTGGTTCACCTGGACGGCTTTGTTGTTCGCGGCGGCGACGCTGGTCTACATCCCCTACGCCATGACCTCGCAAACCGGACCGTCCGGAGGCAGCGCCATCGGCTTGACCTTCGGCATTGCCGGGTACGCGATGATGCTGTTCGCCGGCTTGCTGGGCGCGCGCAAGAAGGTGCCGGTGTGGCGCGTGGGCCGTACACAAACGTGGATGCGCGGCCACCTTTGGCTGGGCCTGCTCAGCTTCCCGATGATCTTGTATCACGGCGGATTCGCATGGAAGGGACAGCTAACCACGGTGCTGATGATCCTGCTTTTCATCGTGATCCTGAGCGGCATCATCGGTGCAGCCATCCAGCACTACGTTCCCAGCCAGTTCACAGCCAGCGTTCCGCTAGAGACGATTTATGAAGAGATCCCTCACGTGCGGCAACAGTTGCGCGATGAGGCGGATCAGTTGGTGAGTTCCATATGCGGACCACTCACGGGCCGGGCAGCTACTTCGCTAGCCGAAGAAAACGAACCGGCGTCACGCTCCGAATCACTGGTGGCCACCGTCTTAACGGAAGTGGAGCCGGAAGACCGGGCGAGGTTCCGCACGATCTACATGAATAGCATCCGCCCGTTCCTGGAAAGCCCCGAGAAGCCGGACGGGGATTTCGCTACGCCCACGAAGTCGACGGCCGTATTCGACTCACTGCGGAGGATGCTGCCCAAGCCGGTGCACGCGGTTCTGGAGGATCTGGAAAGTATCTGCGAGGAAGAGCGCCAGCTCAGCCGCCAGAGGAAGATCTATCACCTGCTGCACGGCTGGCTGCTGGTGCATGTGCCGGCTTCGATTGCGCTTCT
>Ga0157375_10001421_pt1 | contig 20601 bp, 17 predicted proteins | sample M35metaG_FD_115311 | JGI IMG/M metagenome (GOLD analysis project Ga0157375, IMG submission 115311) | Miscanthus rhizosphere microbial communities from Kellogg Biological Station, Michigan, USA - M3-5 metaG | ecosystem: Host-associated > Plants > Roots > Rhizosphere > Soil | place: USA: Michigan... | reverse complement strand
TTCGCTTGAAACGCATCACCGCTGCGCTGCAAGATAAGCGGTGATGTCGCCGCAGATCGCGCTGCACGATCCTGTTTTTCGCACTTATTTCTGGATTGTTTTGATTTTCCTCGCGATCGCCGGCGCGGTGCTTGGCTTTTTGCGATTTGTTTTGAAAAAGGAAACCGCGTCGATGTTCAAGACGTATTGGTCGTGGATTCTCATTGCCGGAATCGGTTTCATCGTTGTTTTTCTCGGACGCATTCCAACAATCGTCGGCGTCACCTTGGTTGCGATCTACGCTTTTAAAGAATTCGCGTGTGCATCAGGATTGTATCGTGACTGGTGGATGACCGGCGCGGTTTATGTCGGAATCGTTACGGTCGGAATCGCCTCGCTAGTTTCGGATCCTCGTGGCGACGAACCTGGCCCGGGCTGGTACGGATTCTTTGTCGCAGTGCCGGCGTTCGCGATCGCGTTAATCCTGCTCATTCCGATTGCGCGCAATCGCGCTCGCGGCGAGCTGCAACGCATATCGCTCGCCATTATCGGTTTTGTTTACATCGGCTGGATGTTCGGTCACCTGGGATGCATCGCGAACGCTCGCAACGCCTACGGCTTTATTTGCTACATTATTTTCGCGACAGCACTGACGGACGTTGCGGCCTTTACTTTCGGGAAAATTTTCGGCCGCCATCCGTTGCGCAGCGAAATCAGTCCAAACAAGACTTGGGAAGGCGCGCTCGGAGCGCTATGCGTCGCCATGATTCTGCCCTGGCTTCTTCGATTCTCGTTTCCATTCTTTGGCGCATGGCAATTAATTCTGACCGGCTTGATCGTTGGAATTGGCGGGCAACTGGGCGATCTTTCGATTAGTGTGATTAAGCGCGACATCGGAACCAAAGACATGGCTGCAACTATTCCCGGTCACGGCGGAATTCTGGATCGGATCGACAGTTTGGTTTATGCGGCGCCGTTGTTCATGCATATGACCGGGTATTATTATCCGCTCCGATGAAACAGTGGTATTACGATTCGGTGCGTGCCGTCGATCAAGCGCCGATCGATCGGTTGCGTCAGTTTCCGCGCGAGCCGGACATGCTCGTTTACGGATTGCGGTCGCTCGGTGCGTTGATCATTCGAGGCCTGCTGCAGATCTACAACCATTTCGAAATTGTCGGGCACCAAAATCTGCGGACCAACCGCTCGCTCGTGATCGTCGCGAATCATTGCAGCCATATCGACACACTTTGCCTGCTCGCGGCGTTGCCGCTGCGCAAATTACATCGCGCGTTTCCAGCGGCCGCGTCTGATTATTTTTTCCAAAGCGTCCCGCGACTTTGGGCTGCTGCAATACTCGTAAACGCGCTGCCGTTCGCCAGACAAGCGCGCGTTCGACAAAGCCTGTCGCTTTGCCGGGAATTGCTGGCCCATCCAGGGACCATCCTGATTATTTTTCCGGAAGGCACAAGATCGACAACCGGCGAGGTTGCTGAATTCAAATCAGGAATCGGTGCTCTTGTTGCAGGCCGCGACGTCCTAGTTGCGCCCTGCTTCATCGATGGATCGTTTAGAGCGTGGCCTAAAGGCAAACGATTTCCGCGCCCGCGAAAAGTTCGATTGATCGTTGGAACGCCTCGCAATTATCGCGATCGCGGAACTGACAAGATCGACATCTGTGCGATTGCCGCCGAACTCCGCGATGCGGTGAACGAATTGGTCCCAACAAATGGAAGCCACTAAGAGAACTTTCGCTAGTTGGGACGGTGCGGAGCTGTTTTATCGCTCGTGGATTCCAAATAAGGCAACAGACAAAGCGCTGCTGCTTTTTCACCGTGGCCACGAACATTCCGGTCGTTGGCAGGAAACGGTCAATTCGTTAGGCCTTGTCGATGTTGCAATCTTCGCGTCGGACGCGCGCGGTCATGGACGGTCCGCGGGAGATCGCGGCGCGGCAAAGAGTCTTCACGGTGTGATCAAAGATGTGGATGCCTTTGCGCGTCATGTTTCGGAGACGTTCGGCATTCCGGTCGAAAACATGATCGTGCTCGCGCACAGTCTCGCCGCAGTCACTGCCACAGCCTGGATCCACGATTACGCGCCGCCGATCCGCGCCATGATTTTGGCGACGGCCGCATTTCACGTGAAGCTCTACATTCCATTCGCGATTCCTGCACTACGAATCCTTCGACCGCGATTCGTAAAGAGCTACGTGAAATCGAAAATGCTCACGCACGATCGTGAACAAGCCGCTCTCTACGATTCCGATCCACTCATCTTCCGGCAAATCGCAGTCAACGTTCTTCTCGACCTCCACGACACCGCGAAACGCTTGGTTGCCGATGCCGGTGCGATTCAAACGCCAACGTTGATGATTGGTGCGGGAAAGGATTGGGTTGTGAATCTCAAAGCGCAGCAAAGGTTTTTTGATCGCCTGTCTTCCACTCACAAGCGCTTCGAGATTTTTCCCGACGCTTATCACGCCATCTTTCACGAAACCAATCGTCGTGACGTTGTGGGAATTGTCCGCGAGTTCGTTCGAGATTGCTTCGCGAAAACGGCAACAGCGCCTTCACTGTTAGATGCCGACAAGACTGGATATACGGCACGCGAACATGAGTACTTAAAGAACAACGGCACTGCAAGGTTCGCAGTCGCTCGTGCCGGACTTAAAGTTGCAGGTCGATTGAGTCGGGGCATCGAGATCGGCTGGCGTTTTGGTTTCGATTCCGGTCTTTCGCTCGATTACGTCTACAAAAACGAACCGCACGGCTGGAGCGCGCTTGGCCGCGGTATCGACAAATCGTATTTGAATAGCATTGGCTGGCGCGGCATTCGGCAACGCAAAGGGAATCTGAATAAAACCTTGCGCGATTTAATTCTGAAGGTGCATCGGGAGAATCGTCCTGTGAGAATTCTCGATATCGCTGCGGGAGTCGGTCGCTACGTAATCGAAACCATGCGCGACATGCCAGAGATTCCGATCGAGGCCACGCTTTGCGATTATAAGGAGGAAAATATCGCGGCCGTGCGCGCTCTGGCCGATGAGCTAAATATCGACGGCGCAGTAATCGCGCGCCGCGGCGACGCGCTTAATCGCGAATCTCTCGCCAAAATTCAACCGCGTGCGACGATCGGAATCGTTTCGGGCCTTTATGAATTGTTTCCGTCGAACGAGCCGGTTTTGACTTCGTTGCGCGGATTGGCCGACGGGATCGAGTCTGGGGGTTACCTCATTTACACGAATCAGCCGTGGCATCCGCAGCTCGAATTCATTGCACACGTCCTCGTTAATAGGGAAGGGGAGCGCTGGGTCATGCGTCGACGGACAACGGCCGAAATGGATGAGCTCGTTCGCGTGGCCGGATTCGAAAAGATCGATATGGAAATCGACCAGTGGGGAATGTTCACGGTTTCCGTTGCACGTCGTGGGCGTTAAACGTAGCAAGGCGCTCGTCGTCTCGGTCGGATTGTCCGTCTTGTTCCTGATCGTTTACGGCGGTTGCAACTGGATCACAGCGCGTCGCGCGAACGTCGGCACGTTTTATTTTGAATGGGAGCGCGAGATGCCGTTCGTGGCATTCTTCATTTTGCCATACATGTCGATCGATCTTTTCTTTGTGGGCGCGCCATTTCTATGTCGGACCGAGCGCGAATTATCCATCTTAGCGAAACGAATTGCGACAGCGATTGTCGTGGCTGGAATTTGTTTTTTGCTACTTCCCCTGCGGTTTGCGTTTCCGCGACCGCCTGCTGATGGCTGGGTCGGCGCGCTTTTCGATTGGTTTCGCGGAATGGATGCGCCGTACAATCTGCTTCCATCCCTTCACGCAGCGTTCACGTTAATTCTTTGCGATAGTTATTTTCGTCACACGCGCGGTTTCACTCGCGTTGCGATCATGACCTGGTTCGTTCTAATCGCGTTGTCGCCGGTTCTAACGTATCAGCATCACCTGGTCGATATCGTCGGCGGCTTTGCTCTAGCCGGATATTGCTTCTATTTCTTTCGCGAGCGTACGGTCGTGCAGCCAGTTGTCGCCAATCGTCGCATCGGTTCGTATTACGCAGCCGGAGCAGCGCTTCTTGCGTTTATAGGGGCGATCTTTTGGCCATGGGGAGTGCTGCTTCTTTGGCCAGCAATCGCTCTCGGCATCGTGGCGCTCGCGTACTTCAAAGCGGGTCCGATCGTTTTTCACAAGACGGAAGGAAAGTTGCCGTGGAGCACGCGGTTTGTGTTGGCACCCTGTTTAGTCGGTCAATATCTGTCGTTGCTATATTACCGGCGGCAATGTCGAGCGTGGGACGAGGTTACCCCACAAATCTGGATTGGCGGCAAACTGGGGCGCCGTTTAGCGAACAAAGCTTTGTGCTCCGGGGTTGCCGCCGTGCTTGATTTGAGCGCTGAATTTTCCGAAGCGGAACCGTTTCGCAAAATCAACTATCGAAACACTCCTGTCCTGGACCTGACTGCTGCCACCCAGGCGCAACTTGTGGAGATAAGCAAATTCATCGGCAATCACTCCCGAAATGGTGTCGTCTATGTTCACTGTAAGATCGGTTACTCACGAAGCGCAGCGGCGGTAGCCGCTTATTTAATAATTAGTGGGAAAGTGAAGACGGCGGAAGAGGCATTAGCGATGATTCGTCGCGTTCGACCGTCCGTTGTTATTCGGCCCGAAGTGCGCTCCGCCTTATCCGAATTTGAACATCGAGTTCGTTTTTTTCCCGGCAATACCGACTCTTTTGTTCTCGCGCTGAGTCATGGCGCCGTTTCATAATCGCAACAATCTATGAATTATAACGAACTGATTCAGCTGTACTTCGAGCGCTCAAGCGCGATGCAGCAATATTGGAATCTCTACGTCATTATCGTTGGCGGTGTGCTGGCGTTTTCCTCACTGCGTAAACAGCCGGCTGCGATTACTACTGCATTGGTGTGCATCTTATTCGCCTTGTTCGCCTATGAAAATCTCGATGCGATGAAAGACACTACCTCGCAACGATTCGCTACACTTGAAGCGATCAAACAATTTGATTCTGGCGCCGCCGGCGCTACTCCCTCCAGGCAAGTCCGCGATCTGCTCGAGCCGACTCTTACGCCCGCCACTTTCGGAAGCGTCAAAATCACTCACATCACCAGCGACCTGCTTACCATCGCCGCGCTTTGCGCGATGGAATTGCGGCGGCGAAGATTGAGAAGCACAACGCCCGCGCAATAAAATTAAGCGGGGACTACGGCAAGTGCCGCAGGATCTCAACTGCCTTGGCGGCAGGGTCAGCTCCGACTTGGTTCATGCCTATAAAGATAGCCGCGTCCTTGGTTGGATTAATCGCGATCACCGTGCCGAATCCTGATGTTCCTCCGTTCTTCACAATCACGGGATGCAAGTTCGGATTGCCTCCACCCATATTGTTTACCCAGGCCATAGCCTGCTTGTTGCCGTTCCGTATTGCGTAGATCGGCTTTTGCGCCAGCTGCATCGCAGCGATCAATTCAACCGAAACCGGTTTCGCATTCACTTCGTTATGGCCAAGATTGGCCTCGCCAAAGCTGATCATGTCGTGTGCCGTCGAACGCAACCCTCCGGCAGCGTACCAGGCGTACACGGGCCAGCGCGGCGCATCCTGGCCTGCACGGTTATGTCCTTGTGCCAGGCGCCTCTGCTGTTCCGGTGTGGGTCGCAGCGTCGTGTCATTCATGCCAAGCTGTTGGAGGATCTCTGAACTCAGCTGCTCTTCCCAGCTTTTGCCGGTCGCGGTCGCGACGAGATAGCTCAACAACCCGATTCCAGCGTTGGAATACTCGTAAGGCGCGGGCAATTGAGTTCTGGGTTCGTAGTTCGCAGCCCAAGTCAGAAAGTCCTTCACCGTATAGTGCTCGATGCCTCGCTGTTCGAGGCCGCGCGGCAGGTTAGTCGGATCGTCCGGCATTCCGGATGTAAAGTCCGCCAGCTCCAGCGGTGTCAGCTGCTGTGCTCGGAGCGTGTATCCGTTAGGCATGTATTTCTGAGCGGAAGCGCCAGGGGCGATTTGTTTGCGGTTGATAGCCAGCGCAAACAGCGTGGTGGTGAACGTCTTGGTGCAGGAGCCGATCTCCACCAGAGTTTCGCGGGTGAACGGCGCGCCCGCGTCGGTAGACGTTCCATACGGAAAAAAGTAGCGATGACCATGGAGTGAAACCGCGACGATCGTGCCGAGATGAGGAGATAGGATCCATCTGTGGCCGCCGGCCGTGCGCTCTCTCTGGGCCAAGTAAGGCTGCATAATCCCGTCGACCACTCGCTTGACCACTGCTTCTTCTCCACCCGCCTCGGGCTGCAAATCCTCACTGGCGGCGGTAGGCGTTTGCTGCGCGGCGACCTTCGTCACCGCCAAAACCACCACGGTGGCAATCAGGGCCAAACGAGTGGCGATCCGATGCATGCTTTCTTCTCTACGCTGTTACCTAGCTGCGTCTTGTAATTTCGCCTGGATATCTTGGCAAGACTTTCCACGTCGATGAGCGACAGATCGGGGTGACGTTCAGAGTGATTCAAACAGATGACCTGAACCTCTGCCGGCTGCCTCGTAGCGCTAGCCCTTCTACGCAAAACTGGCCATGTCGAAATTCGCCAAGTGGGCATTGTGCGTTTGCCGCATCCGGAGTTTAGCAAGGGCAAATTCAACTAAGGAGGCACTAAGCATCATGAAATCAAAACAGATAGTTATCAGCATTCTGGCAGTTCTATTCGTGTCCCCATTGATGGGGACGTTCGCTCAGCAAGCAGCGAGCTCGGGCTCTATCGAAGTCATCACGACTTTTGATTATCCCGGGACCGGAAATCAGACCTTGCCACAAAAAATTAACGAGAGAGGCGACGTCGTTGGCGAATACATCGATTCGAGCGGGGTGGCGCGAGGGTTTGTCCGCTTCAGCGATGGCAGCTTTAGCGACCCGATCGTCGACCCTAACGATAACGTGGGTTTTACCGAAGGACGAGGCATCAATAACTCACGCACAGTAGCCGGTGACTACGCAATCAGCGATGGTACCCTTCACTCGTTCTTCTGGTCAGGCGGCACTTTCACAGAGTACGATGTTCCCAGCACGGTCCAGACCAACCTGCTTTCGATAAACGATGCCGGCGACTTTACCGGCGCGTTTGATCCTGACGGCAGCGGGATTTTCCAGGCGTTCGTCAGCATTGACGGCACCTTAACGTCGTGGAGCGTCCCGGGAGCTGGCTCGACCTTTGCCTACGAAATCAATAATTCGAACGAGTTGGTGGTGGGATACTACCTGGACGGAGCAGTTCTTCACGGCTACTACCGGGACGTAAATGGGGTGCTGCACTTCCCTATCGATCCTTCGGGCTCCACTGCGACAGTCCTGTTTGGACTTAACGACAAGAACTGGGTGGTGGGCAGATATGCCAGCGCAGGCGTGACTCATGGGCTCTTCTTTCTACCGCCAAACAACTTCTTCACTTTCGATTATCCCGGATCAACCTTTACATCGCTTAATGGAATCAATGACCGGGGGATTATCTGTGGTCGTTACGTCGCTTCCGGTATTGCCCACGGGTTCCTGGCTCGCGTCAGAGGCACACCTCCGACACAACCGATGGCGCCGGGAATGATGCCAAACAAAGCTCCGTCGCTGGTTGCTCCACTTAACCCGTCGCCCGCGGAGTGGGGAGATGCGATGCCGGCGCGCTGAGGATGCGACCTTCACACTTGTAGCTTAAGACGCGACCTGGGGGGACAAACCGGCATTGTTGGCGCGGGAACAAAGCAGTTTGAGATGCGCAGCATCGGAGAATGGTGCTGCGCATCATCTTGAGAAACCATTCTCTGGGTGCGAAAGTCGCGTCGTGAAACTAAACGGCGCGATCTACTCCCGCGCAGTCTCATCGGTACCAAAGCAGCGCCGCCGTCGTTCAGTCATGTCGTTTGAAATGGTGCGCCTGGATCGCGCGTCGTCTGAGCCGCTTTACCAACAACTGTATCGTCAAATACGAGAAGAACTCGAGAGCGGCAGTTTTGATTCAAGCGCTTCTCGTGTGCCTTCCTCACGAGTTCTTGCTGCAACTCTCGGGATTTCAAGACCGACTGTAAACCAGGCATTCTCAAAGCTGCTTGCCGAGGGCTATCTTCAAACCCGGAAACGGTCTGGTATTTTTGTCGCCGATCATTTACCGGCAACTTTTCTGAAGGCAGCCACGCCGGCGACGACCGCGCGCACTGAGCGTTCTCCGCGCGTCGCCCGACGAGTGACCAGAATGACCGATTTTCGTACGGGCCGACAACTTGATGTCGGCATTGGCGGGCCGCCGAGCGTTACATTCGTCGCGGGATTGCCGGCGGTGGATGAATTTCCAATTGTTGTTTGGGAACGCTTGCGCGCGCAGGTTTTGGCAAAAAAGGGAGCGCACCTGTTGCGTTATGCCTCGAGCCGTGGCGAGATCGAACTGCGGAAGGCAATCGCCACTTACTTGTGCGACTTCCGCGGCGCTAATTGTCATGCCGACCAAATCGTCGTCGTGGGTGGCATGCAACAGGCGATGCTGGCGTGCGCGCTCGCGTTAATCAACGAGGGGGAAGTGGCATGGATCGAAGATCCCGGTTTCCTTCAAGCACGTAATGTCTTGGCGTTTGTCGGCGCCAAACTGGTCCCGCGTTCGATTGATCATGAGGGGCTGGTGATTGCGAAGTGCTCACGACGAAATTCTCCCAGACTCATTTTCGTCACACCGTCGCACCAGTTTCCCTTCGGTGTAACAATGAGCCTGAAGCGGCGGAAAGCTCTGATCGAGTTCGCGGAATCGCGAGACGGTTACATCCTGGAGGATGATTATAATTCCGAGTTTCGTTTCGATGGACCGCCGCTGCCATGTCTTCAAGGTTTGGACCATGCCGGCCGGGTGATTTATGCCGGTACTATGAGCAAGATCCTGTATCCATCGCTGCGCCTCGGTTTTCTGATCGCGCCACCACAACTTGTCGACACACTCGTCAAGGTGCGCGCTGTCATGGACCAGCACTCCCCGGCGATTGATCAGGCGACGCTGGCACGTTTCATCACTGAAGGATTTTTCCTTAGCCATGTGAAACGCATCCGCGAACTCTATGCACAGCGACGCGTTTTCTTTATCGAGCAATTCCAAAAATGGCTGGGCGACTATTTCGACTTGGAAATAACGCCGGCCGGTTTGCACTTCATCGCCTGGCTGCGGCGCGAGGAAGATTTCCCGTTATTCATGCGTGCTCGCGAGCTAACCGGCGTTTGGCCCCGGCCTCTCTCTTTTTTCTGCATCAAGGCTCAGTTGGATCCAGCATTCATCTTTGGATTTGCAGCCTGGTCGCCAGCGCAAATTGAACAAGGTTTGGCAAAAATAGCGTCGGCAATTAAACAACTGAAGCAGCGTGGCGCGGGAAACGGTTCATTTGTGCAAAGCCGCTCTTTCGCACCTGCTACGAGTCCATACTGGCCGTCGACAGCTGTCCGATCAAATTAGCTGGCTAACGAAAATTGGATTGAGCGAAACAGCCGGGCCGTTTCAAAGCCCAATGCGCACTCAAAAAGACTTGCGGACGCAACCGGTCGCTTGCGGCTCATTTGCGAATCGCACCGCCGTCCACTTGATAAGTAACTCCTCGAGCGGCGTACCGGGCTGGATGATCGTGAGGTGGTCGCGCCCGGCGAATGTCCAATACTCGAGTCGTTGACCAGCAGCGCAGCGCTCTTCGACATACGTGTCGATGGCGGACGACGGCACGACGATGTCCGAGAGACCTTGCGCGATTACGACGGGAGCTTGTATCAGACCGTTCGCCGCGTTTTGCTCAAGCCGAGCTTGAAGCGCTTTGTTTGAACTAATCGCCAATGCTGGACCTTCGAACGTCGTTGCCAGGGCGTCGATGTGTTCCGGATCTTCCGGCGGGACGAACGCGCATAAGTTTACCATCTGACGCGCAGCATCGAGCGCCTCCGGGCGAACCGCTTGCTCGAATGTTATGTCAGGGTAGAACCGGCTGTACGATTGCGCCAGATACGGTCCAAACCGCTTGTCCACCTCGACGTTCATATCAAGAATCTTTTTAATGTTCGCAGCCGGTGCGATCGCCGCGACACCGCAAATTTCGAGGTCTGGTGCGTAGCGCGGGCCGACGATACCGGTCCAAAGCGCCGCGTGTCCTCCCTGTGAGTAACCCCAGACTACCATGCGTTTGTCGAGCGTAAGCTCGGACATCTGCCGCGCAGCACGGACTGAATCGAGCGCCGCACGTGCTTCGCCTTCGCCGATTAAGTAGGGATGCGGACCATGCGTTTCTGCGAAGGAGTAATCTGTCGCGACCACCACCCAGCCAGCCATCACGATCCGGTTGCGCTCGGGAACGCCCTTGGTCGGCGCCGACAAAAGCGACGGCATGCATTTCTGCAGCAGGCCCGTCGTGGCGTGCTCCCATGCGATGACAGGACGCGGACCGGCGGAAGAATCGGTCGGCGCGAACACTATCGCGACCGCCGTCGCCGGCGTGCTGTCGTCTACACTGGTTGCATAAAGGATGCGCCAGCCTCGCACGCGCGCTGGTAGTATCACGTCCTTGAGCGGCTCGCTCCGCAGTAATGCGCCGGGCTTGCGCGGCACGTCCGCCGGGGGATCGTAGAATTCATCCGGCGCCTGCGCAGTGATGCTCGCGCGAAACGGCTGGGGCGTCGGCGCGGTAGTCGACTCTGGCGACGCTTGCTTGGACCGATTGCAGCCGGCTCCCGCAAGCAAAGCAAGCAGCACCGCAAAGCCAACCGAACGAAATCCGGCGATGTTCATAAGGCCTGTCTCTTGGCCAGCTGTGGTCTGCTTTTCATAGGGGTGCGACGCCTAATTAGTTTGCAGCTTGCGACCTATTTCTTGGTTCAGCGACGCTTTTGGCGTCGCACATTGGAAGCCTGTGTCACCGAAATTTTGACCGTTGCCAGTAGCCAACGCAAATAGATAGCTCTCTTGCGCGTGAACAGCGATTGCCGAGCGAATGGTTCGCGCCAGCAATCGGTTACTGCGCGACTTGCCCGTCCTTCAGCTCACCGATGGAACGTTTCAATACACCCGCTTTTTTAGACCGAGCTTGTGCATATCTTCTCTTGAACATGCGGTGTCAGACTATGCTGATGATGGGGCCAGACTGTTTATGACCGGTTTTTTCCAAGAGCTGCAGCGGCGGAAAGTTTATCGCGTTGCGGCCGCCTATATAATCGCTGCGGGATTCATCATTCAAATTGGTTCTGCGGTTATTCCGGCATGGGAATTGCCGAACTGGACGTTGCGTCTTGTCATCGTGCTTTTGTTGATCGGTTTTCCGGTCGCACTGATTCTGGCCTGGGCCTACGATGTGACGCCCCAAGGGATTCAAGCCACCCCAAAGGGTCCCGGGAGGCATCGCCGCCGCAATATTATTCTCCTCATCGCTGCCAGCGCGATAATTTCTACCGCCGCGGGATTTTTTCTTCTGCCCCGCGCTGCGGCGCGCAAGCTCGACAAATCGGTGGCGGTGCTGCCCTTCCAAAATCTGAGCGCTGAAAAAGAGAACGTGTATTTCGCCGAAGGCATCCAGAATGAGATCCTGACGAAATTAGCGACGGTTCGGGATCTCAAAGTCATTTCGCGAACGTCGACGGCGAAGTATCAGAGCAAGCCGGCTAACTTAAAAACAGTCGCGCAAGAGCTCGGCGTTTCCACTATTCTCGAGGGGACGGTGCAGAGAGCTGGCGATAAGGTTCGGGTGAATGTGCAGCTGATTGATGCCCGTGCTGATGCGCATCTTTGGGCGAAAAGTTATGATCGTGACTTCAAGGACGTTTTATCAGTTGAAAGCGAGGTCGCCACGCAAATCGCGGACGCGTTGAAAGCGAATCTCTCGCCGACCGAATCGAATGTCCTGGCCGCGGTGCGGACAGAGAACACGGAAGCTTATGATCTCTTCCTCCGCGGCCAGTACGAGTTTCACCAGGCACAAAGCACTCTGGCCGCAGACGCCTATGATCGGGCCGACGCCTTTTACCGACAGGCGTTGGCACTAGATCCAAACTTTGCGGAGGCCGCCGCGGAGCTCGCACGCAATCGACTATGGGGACACTGGTTCATTTCTCCTTTGGGGCCAGCGCAATTAGAGGAGGTAAAGGCGCTCATTGACCGCGCTCTGGCGCTGGCTCCGAATTCTCCGGAAGCGCACTTAGCGCTGGGATTATTCTTTTACTGGGGTCATCGCCAATACGAGAACGCGCTGGCAGAATTCAACCGCACGCTGGAATTGCAACCTAACAACGCCGACGCGCGGGCGTATTGCTCCTGGGTTTACCGGCGGCGCGGTGAATGGGAGCGTTCGCTGGCCGATTCTCAACGAGCGGAGGAACTCGCCCCGCGTGACGCCACAATCCCGACCAATATCGGAGTGAGCTACTATGCATTGCGTCTATGGAAGGACGCGGAGCGCGCCCAATTGCGAGCGCTCGCCATGGATCCGCACAACACGCAGGCAGGGATGTTCCTTATCTTAACTCGCCTTACGACTACCGGCGATGTCGACGCGGCCCGGCGAGCACTCGATGATTTTCCAGACGTGATCAAAGGCATCCCCGGCGGCGCCGCCGGTCCCCGTGGCGCTACCGGAGCTGGCGACGTTAGTGCAGTCATTGGCTGGCCGGCTTACCTTGACGTGACCGAAAGGCGTTTCACCGATGCTTCTCAAGCTGTCGAGAAGAGGGTGGTCAACGACGATCGCGCGCGCCTTCAACAGCTTGCCGGACGTGTCGCCATTCGTGTGCTGGCGGGAGAACCTGAGGCAGCCAAATCATTGGGGGAAGAAGCGCTGCCGGCACTTGAGGCCAGATTTCGAGAGCGACCCGATGACCTTTTCGCGACGACCGCGCTATCCTGGGTTTACCTCGCCTTGGGACGCAATGCCGATTCGTTGCGTCTCTCCAGACAAGCGGCGGATACAATCTCCGTCGAAAAGGATGCTCTGGCCGGCCCAAATTTCCAGATCGGGCTGGCGCAAATCGAGGCACGTGCGGGCGCCCCTGAAGAAGCCGTTAAGAGGCTTCGACGTTTGCTCTCAATTCCGGCGGGCGGGGCAGCATCCATCGCTGGTTTGAAGATGGACCCGGTCTGGGATCCTATCCGTAACCGCCCTGATTTTCAGCAGTTGCTTTCAAGTCCGGAGCAGATCGGACCTAACAAGTAACTGTGGTTGAATTTTTTGCCTGACTGGTGGCACGGTGAGGATATGGCTGCCGTTTGACTCAAAATGTTATCTCTCGTAATGTTCGCGGCTCGCCTGCTCAGGCAGCCTCCCGTCAATGAATAAGATTCGTAACATCGCCATTATTGCGCACGTCGATCACGGCAAGACGACGCTTGTGGATCAATTGCTGCGCCAATCGGGTACGTTTCGTTCCAACCAACAGATCGAAGAGCGTGTGATGGATTCGATGGATCTCGAGCGTGAAAAAGGAATCACGATTCGCGCCAAGAATGCGGCCTTCAAGTGGAACGGCTACCGCATCAATATCGTCGATACACCCGGCCACGCCGATTTCGGCGGCGAAGTCGAGCGCATCATGAAAATGGTGGACGGCGTACTTCTGGTTGTCGATGCGAGCGACGGGCCACAGGCGCAGACGCGCTTTGTTTTGCGCAAGGCGCTTGAAAACAAACTCAAACCAGTCGTTGTGATTAACAAAATCGACCGGGAAAACGCACGGCCTCATCAAGTCGTCGACATGGTTTTCGATCTTTTCGTTGAACTAAAGGCCACCGACGAACAGCTCGATTTTCCAATCATTTACACTAGCGCCAAGAACGGTGTTGCCACGCGTGAGCTGCACGAAAAAAGCAAAGATATGGCGCCCCTGTTTCAGGCAATCGTGCAACATGTGCCGCCGCCAAAGGTCTCGAGCGAGCCGTTTTTCCAAATGCTCGTGTCGAACCTGGATTATAGCGATTACCTTGGTCGGATCGCGCTCGGACGCATCGTAAGTGGTCGCGTTGCCGTCGGCGATTCGATCGTATGTATTCACCGTGACGGACGCGCTGAACGAACGACCGTCACCGCATTGTTCAGCTATGCAGGATTAGAACAAGTTGAAGTAAAGGAGGCGGCAGCAGGAGATATCGTCGCGCTAACTGGCTGCGAAAACGTTTACATCGGCGAAACGCTGACCGATGGCGAGGAGCGCGCGCCGCTTCAATTCGTGGATATCGATCCGCCGACAATTCGCATGCATATTCTGGTCAACGATTCGCCATTCGCGGGACGCGAAGGAAAATTCGTGACTGCGCGACATCTTCGCGAGCGACTGGTTCGCGAAACGCGTGGCAATGTTTCGCTTCAAGTCAACGACACCGAAAATGCAGGCGCATTTGAGGTCAACGCGCGCGGCGAAATGCAAATCGCTATTCTGGTGGAGCAGATGCGGCGCGAAGGCTATGAACTCATGATCTCGCGCCCGGAAGTGATTTTTCAACGAACTGAAGACGGTGCGCTGCTTGAGCCAATCGAAAATCTGTATGTCGATCTACCAAATGAAAATCTTGGCGACGTCTTGCAATCCATCGCCAATCGCAAAGGCGAAGTCCTCGCAGTACATCATCATGTGTCGCGCGTATCCATCGAGGCGATTGTCCCGACGCGCGGCTTGATCGGATTCGAGACTGATTTCGTGAACCAAACCCGCGGTGAGGGGCTGATGAGTCATCTCTTTCGTGAATACGCTCCATTTAAAGGCGACATTGGGGGTCGCGGTCGCGGTGTGATGGTTGCAATGGAGTCCGGGGTCAGCACTGCTTACGCACTCAACAACATTCAGGAACGCGGCCGTCTTTTCATTGGTCCACAGGAGGACATTTATGAAGGAATGATCGTGGGCGAAAACAGGCGTCCGGAAGATTTGCCAGTCAATCCATGCAAGGAAAAGCACCTCACAAACATGCGCAGCCAGGGTGAAGGCAAAGGAATTCAACTTGAAGCAGTCCTCCGAATGAGTTTGGAGCGCGCGATCGAATACATCGACATGGATGAGTACGTAGAGGCGACACCAAGGTCGCTTCGCTTGCGCAAGCGCATTCTGGACGCGACAGCACGCAAACGAGCCGCTGCATAGCGCGCTGCATACGCCGAGATACGGACGGTATTGTCCGTTTATAGTCCGTTGCGAATCTGACAGTCTCTTGCCTCTCCCCTTCTTGAAGGGGAGAGGACTAAGGTGAGGGGTTAGTCTCAGACTCAGTTACTCAAATCGCGACCCTCCCCCTCTCCCCGATACGTACGCTGATGCTTTGATCATTCTTGCGGAGGGCGGACTGAACAGATAATTTCCGCGTAGACGAAGGAACCACATAACACATATGGCAAAGAAGAAACGTCAGTTAAAACGTCGCGGCGCACGGTCAACCGCTTCTAAAAAAGGAAAACGAAAGAAATCAGCAAAGCCGAAGCTGACTTTGAAACAACGCCTGGCGCGTGCAAGGAAACTGGAGGCATTAGATGCAAAGAAACCCGTCTCGCGAGAAAGTGCGCTGAAAACTCAGCCACAGGCTCGGAGCACTCCCTCGGCAGTAATCAGTGGCTCTGTTGGCCGGTGGGAGAGAAACGCGAGCAATCTCCCAGATGATGTAAAAACTGTGCAACGTCTTTTGGAAACGGCTGCGCAAAAACTGCACGCTCCCGAGCTGGACCCGAAAGGCGTTGATGGACAAATCGCGCAACCGCCACAACATTCGAACACGGTTGCGGCCATCGAAGCTTTCCAGAGCCGTTTTAATATTTCAGTTGATGGACTAATTGAACCCGGCGGCCAGACGTGGCAGGCACTCCTGCAAGCTGGCAGCCCGTCGGCAGACGCGTCCCATCCGTTCAGGAACGATGATTTTCCGCAGACGTACATACAGCAGATCTCGGTGAGCCTGGACGATCCTGATCATTCGCTCACGCTTAGCTGGACGGGGCCGAAAGCCGATAGTCAGGAGACAGGGCCGTTCAGGACGTCACCTGGTGCAGGATTAAAAGGTCTAAGTTGCAATGATGCTGCCACAAGTCGGCGATCGGGGTCCAAATGTACTCCGAAAGGAACGCGTTCAGTCGAAGGCTTCGCACGAAGGCTTAACAGCGATTCTCGCGCTACGCACGTTACGTGGTTTATGCAAAGCCGAGGCATTGCGCTTCATTATTTCCCGATTGTGCCCGAGTACGCAGCTTCCCACGGCTGTGTACGGATTGAGTTACTCGATGTGGCGCGACTTATTCAAGACAACTCACTCGTAGATGACACACAAGTGGTGGTAAGCGGAACGTGGACAAAGCCACCGAAGCAATACTAATACCCAAGCTCTCGGGAAGCGAACGTGCCAAACCTCGAGTGTTTGGTGCTCGTAGCCGCTGAGTTCTTGTAGCAACAGTTGAATCACTGTCGGTCCGCGCCGCTCCAAAGGATTGACTGCGCCCTCGAAGTTTGGCATTAAGAAATGCCTATGAAAAGACTATCACCTCTTCCAAGCTTGCTCTGTCCTGTTGTTGGCGCAGCCTTCCTCATTTGTCTCGCTGGTTGTGCAACGCAAGGCCCCGGGCCGTCAGCATTGTGCAACCTAAAGGATGACAACGGAAATCTAATACCGTCTACGTTTACAGGTACTCTGAATCCGCGTCACCAGGGTCATGCCGCAACTCACGTGGTCCTTCTGCAAAAGGTCGAAACCGCTTGTTGCAATGGATATGATCGGACTATTTTTACGTTTGACGGCATTCATCACCCCACGTGGAGGACCCGCTACGTTCTTGCTCCAATCCAGCAGTGTGCCTCGGGAAACAATATCGCTGTCGCTGGTACTGCATTTTTGCAAATCTCCATGGATACAGCGCAGGCACACAATGATGCAGGTCAGTCAACGATTCCTGATCGGGATCGGCACTTGAATTGTCCGAATCTGAAACAACTTGTTTTGACCTGTGATTTTGAAGCAAAGGTTGGCTTTGTATTTGGACTGGATTCTAAAAAGCCCTACCGCGTCGTAGAATTGCAGAATCCCACGCGTCTTGTCATCGATGTAAAAAACTGAAGTGGCGCGTTAGCGAGTGGACGACGGTACCGCGGCCAACTGGGTGGTTCGCGGTAGACAGAACTCACCGCAACTTACGGGAACTGCGCGTTGGTTCTCGCTTCCTGCATTGCAGACTCGTTAGGGCGTTGTTTCGCCGGCGGCAGCGAGCAGTTTTGTCCACGTCTCGCCGACCGGTTCGATAAGTCCGGTCACTTCGAGTGCCGAGCGGGTTTGAAACGCCTGGATGGCTGAGACGGTCCTTGAGTTGGCTGCCACATGCGCGATCTTTCCGTCGATTCCTTTTGGATCAAGCGAGGGATCGTTGAGCTTTTGCGCGGTGGTTTGCAGGAGGCGCTGCACGGTTGACACGTCTGCGGGTGTGTTAACTGCTCCTTTTTCCCATTGACCCACGCTCCCATTGATTTTGGAAGAGGTGACCGGTGGAGGAGAAGGGGGCGGGGGAGGAGGCGTGACGCCGGCGAAGAAATCGTCGAGATCGAGATCGAGCCGTAACTTGCCGCTGTCCAATCGGCTTTGCAGTATGCTGGCGGCGGCGAGCAGGTATTTTTCAAACCGCGCTAGCTGGCTGTTGCTGAAGGTGCACTCGCGATGAAAGAATTCTTTCACCGTGGGACCATCCCGCCACTTCGTCGCGAGGGTCTGGAGGCGGGCAAAAGTTTTCGGATGCAGATGGCTAATCTGGGAAAGGTAGCCCTTCCTCTCGAAGACATTGATATTCAACAAACCTGCATCCGTGTCTTTGATCGTTAGTTTCCTGATGACCACCTTTGTTGCGCCCACCGGGATATCGGTCGCTTTCGATGTCTTAACCGATTTTACTTTGTCGCCGTCGCGATAGTAAGTGAAGCTATAGTTACTGATATTGCCTCCCGACAGACGGTCTGACTGCGCGAGCAGATAGTCGAGCAGGATCATCTCGCTCATGTCGCGCATACCGACAAGCGCCTGCACGTTGCTTTGCGTGAAATCACGGGAACCAAGAATCGCCTCGACCGGACGCGAGTCCGCCATCCGGCGAAAGGCGTTCGTACTGCTTAGGTTCGATCCCGCGTTTAACCATTCGGTGTAGTTCTCTTCGCCTGTAGTGTTCTCGAGGAGGGCGCCGTAAATTTGCTGGAAGTCGGAAGTAAAGAGCGTTTGGGCGACGGCCGAACCGCGAGGGTTGGCGTAGTAGCGGTTGAACAGGGCCCAGCTTTGGCCAACAAGACCATGAGCTCCCAGCTCGGCGGCGAGCCTAACCATCTTTTTGTGCTGCTCGATATCCATCGTGCGCAGGACGGCGGGCTTGATCTCACAGATGTCACCGAGCGCGCGGGCGACGTGGTAATAGCCAAGAATTGCCGCGGTGCTGGTTGTGGTATGGACGTTGTCGGTCTGCTTAAACTTCGCCACGTTTTTCCCATTCTTTTCCACACTCAGACAATAGCTGGCTGTGATCTGATCAGGCCGGGTTGTCCCGGCAGGGATCTGATAAACATCGACTGCTGCACTGGTGCTGGTGCGCTTGGGAACAATGGCTATAACGCCAGACTCAGCCGGACCGGCTTTATTAAAATCGTAGCTGGCTAATTGGTTTTCATCAGCGATGTCTTTTGCCCCGTCCTTGCCCCGATAGTCGGCAAAAGGAAGGTGCTTTGGAACGACGCAAATTTCCTCAGGCCGCCCGCCCGGAGCTTGGAATTTTACCGTATTTGTGCCGCGCTCGGCATCACGTTGCAAGGAGCCCTCATACGGATCCGGCATAATGCGAGGTTAATACTAGCCCGCAGCATGGCTGAGTCAGGTAAAATTTGTGGCGCATGAGAGGCGTTCTAATTCTTTCGCGTGACCGGGTGTTCGGTGAAGGAATCGTCGATCTACGTGAAAGTTTCTACGCGTATCTTCCAACCAGGGCAAAAAAATGATTGGATGCGTTTTGCGAGCGTGTTACAAGTTTGATTCAACTAGGAAGGAGTAGAACCATGCCTAAAAAAAGAGGAGTCAAAACCGTAGTACGAGGAGCAGACGGAGCGTTGTATCTTCTGAGCAAGACCGGTCGGCCAGTCAAACTGACAGAGAATCAAACAAAAGAAGCACACTCCGTGATTAGGAAGTTAGAAGGTAAACTGAACAAAATCGTCGAAGATGAGTTGAAAAGCATCGCCCTCGGCTGCACTCAACATACCAAGATCATAATACCAGACGTACACTTAGAATAGAATAACGAATGCCGGGCGTCGTCCAATACTGTCGCTCTCGAAGTGAGTTGAGGTCTGGGCGGCGCACACCCAAGGTTTTGCGCGAAGGGACGCACCGATCGCAAAACGTTGAGTCCACACTGAGGCACGTGCTCCGGGTTGCACCGATCATGGGAATTACGCGAGTTGCGAACGTGACCGGCTTAGACTCAGTGGGAATTCCGGTAGTCATGGTGTGCCGGCCTAATTCGCGATCCTTAGCAGTTTCTCAGGGAAAAGGAATCGATCTCGCGAACGCGCGCGCGTCAGGCCTGATGGAAGCTGCAGAGCTGTACCACGCCGAAACAATTACCCTGCCACTGCGCTTAGCCACTTACGAAGAACTTCGGTATCAGCATAACGTAATTGAGGTTAACGAATTCCCACGCCAATCCAGCTCCCTTTTTGAGCCGAATCTGCGCCTCCTTTGGTGCGAAGGATTTGATCTCTTACGTGGAGAAAACGTGTTTGTGCCGTATGAGATGGTCCACACGAACTATACTACACCATTCTCTGATGGTCATGGATGCTTCCCCGCGAGTTCAAATGGCCTGGCCTCAGGAAATCAACTAATCGAGGCCATCAGTCAGGCCATCTGTGAGGTTATTGAACGTGATGCGACGACATTGTGGAAATTACGTGGCGAGGAAAAACTCAACCATGGCCGGCTTGATTTGGAAAGTGTCGATGACCCTATTTGCCGGGAGATTCTCGGGAAGTTCGAGGGTGCCGGCGTTTACGTCGCTGCATGGGACATCACTACCGATGTTGGGATTTCTGCGTTTGCCTGCTTCATTGTCCCGCAAGGCGACAATACGACGTGGCATTGCACGGTCGCCACCGGCTATGGCTGCCACCCAGCCCGCGAAGTTGCGTTAGCAAGGGCCCTGACAGAGGCCGCACAAGGTCGGCTGACCGTGATCTCCGGGGTGCGCGACGATTTTTGGCGCGACGATTATTATCGATGGCTGGATCTAGATCTTGTCAGAGCAATGCGACGTCGGATGACGCGCTCTAAACCGACGCGCCGCTTCAGTGATATTCCGCACCGTGACGCAGAAACTCTCGAAGACGATGTCGAATGGGAGCTCAAACGTATCAAGAAGGTTGGCATCAGACGAGTTGTGGTGGTCGATCTCACAAAGCCCGAATTCGGACTGCCGGTCGTTAGAGTTATTGTGCCCGGCTTTGAATCCATCCTATGCCTCGGCTACACTCCCGGCCGACGGGGCCGGCTTATTCTGTCGAAGCAGGCGTGAGCGTCTACGTTTTCACTGGGCCAACCATTTCTTCGGCAGAGGCGCGTGGTGTAC
>Ga0157375_10001419_pt1 | contig 20606 bp, 29 predicted proteins | sample M35metaG_FD_115311 | JGI IMG/M metagenome (GOLD analysis project Ga0157375, IMG submission 115311) | Miscanthus rhizosphere microbial communities from Kellogg Biological Station, Michigan, USA - M3-5 metaG | ecosystem: Host-associated > Plants > Roots > Rhizosphere > Soil | place: USA: Michigan... | reverse complement strand
AATCCACCGTCAAGCGTGGAACAGACACCATCACACAACTAATCATTGGTGACGGGTATGTCAGCCTAACCAAAGCCCGTCTTAGCTCAATGGTAAGCCCCGGACAAACAGTAGAAGACGTTCTCCGTATCATTACAGAGAGTATGCCGGGTGTTAGTCGTGGCTCTATTGTTGGAACAAACCTTAATAGTCCAGTGGTCCAAGGCTGGCGTTTGTCTGGCACTCCCAAGGATGTATTAGACAAGTTGACAAAGGCTTATGGTCTTGAGTACCACGTCTCTAACAATATCCTGACCGTGACAGACGTTAACGGGCCAACTTCAAAGTCTACAATTCTGTGCCCGGTCATCTCTCCTGAAACTGGGATGATTGAACAACCTTTCCGCACACAGAAGCAAACCAAGCTACCCAAGAAAGACAAGCGCATTAGATACGGCTTGCAATTCAAGGTGCTGCTAGACGCTGCTCTTCTACCAAGCACTGTTGTAAAACTTGAGTCTACCAACATCAGTGGCTTCTTCAGGATTGATAGCGTTCGCTTCACTGGAGACACTCGCGGTAATGATTGGTATGCAGAGTGCCAGTGTTCAGAGATGACGGATACTGACGTAATTATTGTTGGTTAATCCAAACAGCTTGCCCAAGCAAACAACAACACAGGAGGCTCCATGCCAATTGCTACAAAGAAGCTCGTCATTGACGACAAGGTTTATCGAATCAAACAACACCCAGCAACAGAAGGTTGCAAACTGATTGAAGACTACATGACTGCTCTCAGAGTTCTTATCATCGTGCAGCAAGAAGGCACTTATGTTTTCGGAAACAGGGAGATCGTTCCTTTCATTGGAAGGCTTGATTGCCAGTTTCTCGCTGTATTGATGTTCCTAGATCGTATTGCCAATCCAAGTGCAGGGTACGAGGCATACGAATACACCAAGCCTCAAGAAAGTAAATATCTAACTGTGGCAGAAATCAAAGCTGGAAAGACTCTTGCAGACCGTACAGCAGCAGTGCAGCAGGGCGTACAATCGCCTCTATCCCACTCTATCGACTACAAAGCTACACAACAGCAAGAATCTAATGTGAACGTTGATGCTGTTCTCTCTGAGTTTTTCAAGTACATCACATTGGATGATGAGCCTGTTGATTTGGACAGCCTTACAATGTCTGAGATTGTTCAGATGTTAAATGCTTTTATCGAACACAACGTTCTCCACCTCTGGACAAAGAAACGTTGGTCCCTTCCAGATAACTACAACTCTGGCGGAATCTCTCCGCCACGTTCTCTTGAAGGTTCTGCTAGTGGCAGTAGTCATGCAGCCATCATTTACAGCGTACTCAACAGCGAGTTGGATTTAGCTACATACGCTGAACTCTCTACATGCCTCAGTGTAGAAGACGCATACAACATGAACGAGCTTGCCGTTAGACAATACTTTGAATCTTGCGAGATGCGAAAAGAGGCAGAGCGACAGGCCAAGATCAACCAATAACAGGAGGCTAAATGCCGACAATCAAAAGACACATTGAGACTCTTCAGAGAGAAGGGTTTCATTCTGTAATCTACGAACTGACAGGACGTATTGACCTAAAGCGTCTAGGACGCCATTTCAATATGATGCTTAAGCGTAGACACCCCGATGTAACCAACTATCACTTCTTCTGGTTTCGCACCAAAGACAGTGTGATTGTTTCGTATGTCGGTAACATGTTCCTTGTAGACGCTGTGGAAGATTTCATGAACAAAGCTGTTCAAATCGGTATTGCTGGCGCTGCTGATGAAATCTTCTCTGGAAGAGACAAGGAACTATTCATGGGCAAACTAAAACAATGCCTGACTCACTTCAGCCCTAAACCCTCCACACGTTCCTATGGAGGTAGCCAGTTAGGGCCAAAATAATAGGAATATCACAATGGATGAAAAACAATCCCCGCTTCAACGTCCGATGACATATCTACACGGCCTTGTTATAGCCACACTTCTGGTTTTTGGAATTGTCTTCATTCCCCAGTTCATAACTACGGGAAGAATCGAGCAATACCAGTACGACAACATCAGGGTGCAAAAGGAACTAGTAGATAGAGGCTTGGTGCCAATCAATAAAGATATTGGAAACCTTGAAGCCAGAGTTTGGGAATCTGAATCCCGCATTAACATTCAACTCCAAGAGACTGACAGAGTGACACGTGAGCTTGAAGACTTGATGTTCAGAGCGGATTCAAAAGAGATGATGCAGTTAGTAAGAGATAGGGCCACAGCGGCCCGTAAAGACCTTGGGGTTAGTATTCAGCAAACAGCTAGCCCCGTTATCAATGTGTCCCCGCATACAACAATAATCAAGTGAAGTGACACAGCAATAAACCCACAACAATGAGAGAGATTATGATTACAACATCACTTAATCTCAAGGGATTCGACAATCTAGCCAGACGCCTAAAAACTCTGGCTGCTACAAAGGTGAAAGTTGGATTCTTTGAGGAAGATAAATATGACGATGGTATGCCCGTTGCCCAAGTGGCGGCATACAACGAGTTTGGAACACGCTTTCACCCTGAACGACCATTCATGCGTGAAACCTTCGAAGACAAGAATACACGCCACACACTGTTGAAAGGACTCATGGCAGCAGCTAGAGCTACGATCCACCAGACAGGAAGCGCACGTAGACTCCTTGCCGTCCTTGGTAAGCTCGTGTCTGAAGAAATTAAGATTACGATTGCTAACTATCCGGGTAGCAACAGTGCCAGAACGATTGCAGCTAAAGGCTTCGACCGTCCGTTGTACGACACAGGCAAGATGCTTGAGTCTGTTAAGTTTAAGTTTGCGGTCTAACGTATGGAAGCAACCACATTAGCTAACGATCAAGACAGCCTGCCAAACCTCCTAGAAAGCATTCTAAGCCTTCTTGAGCAACACACTCCAGCATTGACACTCCCAGCAAGACAACGAGCTGCTACGGCGTTTGTACGCTCTCTGGATTGGATGGAATCAAACCCTACAGCTTGGGAAATCAAACCTGTCCAACCAATCACCTATATCGACGCACTCGACAAGCCAACCAAGATTGTTGTCCGTGGTCGTGTTGTTGATATCTACAAAGCTGTAACTGTGTAGCCCGCCAGAGCGCCCGTACAAGCCTTCCTAATACGCGCAACACACCCAAAGCCACCAATGAGCATACAGCGCTTCTCAGAGAGCCTTGTAGGCGTTCCTACGCCCATTGGTGTCCACAACACACTCTATTTAACAAGGAAATAAAATATGGCCCAGTCCACAGGGTTTGCAATCATGCGAGCCAACCAAGAAGTGATCTACTTCGACGCAATCACCAATCTAACTGAAACCTACACTGGTTCTGTAACCAAGCATCCAATGTCTAACGGCAGTTTGATTACTGACCACACTATTATCGAGAATCCAAAGTTTACAGTGAGTGGCATTCTATATGACGCTGACTTCAACATCAGCAGGCCAGCGAATCCGGGCACTCTCGCTCCCTTCCAGTTCGACACAGGTGCTCACGTCAGTACAGATGAAAGGGGTTTGTACAAACCCCGTGACAAACAGTACATCAACAACACTGCCGTTGTTCAGCCTGTACAAATCTTTGATAAGTCTTCCATTAACAGAATTCTCCCAGAGGTTGTTGCACAGTTTACAAGGGACACAATCCCAGAAGTGCTTGTGACACCACAGGAGAAGGCTAAGTCTGCCCAAGCTGTGAAGCAAAACTTGATTGAGATGTGGCGGAACAGGGAGAAGTTTACCTTCTTCGAGTTTGATGACAGTGTCCGTCCAAACGTCTACCCAAACTGTGTGTTCACCAACGTTGGTTTCAAGGAAGACGAGAGCACAGGTGAAGCTCTGTTCCCTGAGCTGGCTTTTGAGCAAGTAACCTTTGCAGAAACAAAGAGCATCTCTGTGCAGATCAACAAAGGACGTGTTAACGGTAAGACTCGTACCAAGCCTGCTAATGATGCCAATACTGCTACAGCACCCTCTAGCTACTCCAAACAGAGTGTATTGGAATACCAAAAACCAACACAATGACAGAAGCCCGCTCAGTGGAAATGCTGAAGCGGGTTTTTGTTTGTGTTTCGTGTGTGAGGTTGTGTGAAAATAATTGTTGATTTTGTATTAAATATCTGTCACTGGGGGTTGACAGGGGTAGTTTCCGTGTTAAACTAACAGTAGTAGAGAAGAAACATTTGCTGCAACGGTAAATCCTCTCTGGCAACACCATCAGCTACACACAAGCCCAAATCAAACACAGCCTTTAGGCTCATCCTCCACAGGAGATATTTCCATGTCCGTCCAAAACAAACGTTGTGGCACTTTGAGAATTCTTACCTGCCGTGTCTGCGAGAAGCAGTTCACCCGTAAGAAGTTCCAGCCAGTCTGCTGCCACGACTGCAATACGATCTACAAAGCAACACAACAAACCCTATCCCAAGCCGACCTTCAAGGAGCTAGCAACAATGAAAGCACAATCGAACACCCAAACAGCCGCTAAACAAATCACATGCAGCAACCCAGACTGCAAGAAGAGATTCCGCACTACAGACTCTCGTAAAATCTTCTGCTCTACAGAGTGTAAAGGACGCAAGCAGACAGCCAGCAAGCGTAAAGAGTTCACAATCCCTCGTTCCAACCACTTCTTCCTATACCTAGCCAAAGAAGCCAAAAGAGCAGGGACACTGGCAATCTTTGACACCCTGGTGGGGTCGGTTGATAACCTAGTTGACCTTTACAACGTTGTAAAACTCCGCATGACAGCCAACGTCATGAGTGGCAAGGACAGTTTCCACATCTGTCACGTTGCCCCAATTAAGCACGAAACAGTGCTTGGTCTTCTGAATGCTGAAAACCTCATTGTTGCTCCTGCCTACCTGAACCGTCGCCATTCCAACAACCACAGCAACAAAGCTGGCGTATTCATGTACCGCACCGATATCCTTCCTAAGCTGTATATTGCCTCTGATGAAGCTGGCGTGTTGGATCGTATTTTTGATTTCATTGGTGTTGACACTGTAGTTGCCTTTTGCAAGAAGGCTAAGCTGACTGAGTCTCGCCGCCAAGCCTCTCTGGCTAAGCTTGCAAAGCTAGTTGATCGAGCGAACAAAGACCACGATAAGTTTGCTGCTGTTCTGGATGATTCTAATTCTAAGACCCCGGAAATCATTGCTGCTGTTGAAGCTATCCAAAACCAAAAAGAGTTTAAGCCAATGATGAAAGGCCAAACTCTGTCCGACTCTGCAATGCTCATCAAAGAGCTTATCCGCCATGCTGAATTCCGTTGTGAGCTTGAAGAGTTCGCCTCTATTGCAAGAGAGTACACACGTAGTGACTTCACCCACATTGGTCTGTCCAGAGATGCACAGAACACTCTGTTTGATTTGATGCACGGTATGGTGTCTGAGAATGAACAAATGGATAACGATATTGAGTGCTTGAAGTTTGAACTACGTGCCCCTCTAAGAGCTGCTGACGAACGTCGTAAAGAAGTATTGAACACAAACCAAGAGCGTCTGGCTTACAAGGCTCAGAAGGCAGTACAGGCCGTTCTAACAGATGCTGAGCAACATGCTAAGCGTATTGTTGACATGGTAGATAGCGCAACATTCTGGGCTAGCTTTGGTGATGACGATGACTATGCTGACTTCTGCTACTTGCCAGAAACTGAAACTGAGCGTGTATCTCGTGTTGAAGCTCGGATTGTTCGTATGGCTCTTGAAGCTTACGGACACAACGCATTCGATGAAGGCAATGAGTACTGCTCTCTATCTGATCGTGCGTAATAACAAGGGCTGTCCTTTCGAGGATGGCCCTTTTCTTTTATCCAAGGTATTTGCAAGAAGCACCCTTTAGAAGGGTTGAATTGTTCATACTGAGATGGGACACAAAATAAGGCTGTAAGCCACGGTTTATAAGGCTCTCAGCCTTTTCTGCCTGTGCAGACAATGTACGGAGTGAGAGTGTTTTCCCACCCAACCCAGAGACAGCAACTCACAAGGTAGTAACTCTGTGAACGTCGTTCACGATACACAGCTCCAAAGGGTAAGCTTGCTCCGTTCCACCCTTTGAGGCTTTCTTTCTTTGAGAGTTATGTTATTTATTATTTGATAGAGGACATACACTCATGATGCGAGACGTCCTAAGCCTACATACCTGACGGTATGAGACATTCTATCCTGCGAGCAGTCCAAAGCTTAGGGCGAACAGCTCGCGCCCGTACAGGGCAACACAGAAGCTGTCAGCATGTCTCGCCATATTTGGAGTGGTTAGACAATAACAACACACAAATATATATACACCAAAAATACACCCACACAAATACACTAACAGTTGTGACATAAGTGTTAAGACAATTGAAATTAGTTGTCAAAAAAGTGTATAGAAATGACAAATAGTGCTTGCAATTTTGTAAATGTACTGTATAATAACAGTACAGAGACAGGGAAATAAAGATGTTGTCTTTTACCAGTCCAAAGTCATTCAGATTACCTTTCGTTTAGTTATCCTCCTTTCTAAACGTCTTGTAGCACACTGGCCCATTCCAGTGTTGAGCAACGTCAATACGGCCTCACGCCATTGTATTACAACCTCCAACCTTTCCGGGCAGGCGCTCAAAGCCCGGACACATTCTAATTCTCTCGTCTTCTTTTAAACGTTGTTTGGCGAGAGCAAGTTCGCAAGGGGCTAAGATTCCCTCCAAATAGCTCTAACAGGTGGCTAGCGAAGAACACCCTGTCCGCAACGCTGTCTACAGCAGCAACCTCGAAAGTTCTATCAAGTAACTGCGGAACACACTTGAACACACTTCACGGCTTTGGTGGTTCCTAGCTCAGTGACGAAAGAGCCGTCTTAGCAAGTACGGTGTGGAACACTTGCTCCTAATTCGAATTCCTGTTGGCTCGCAATGAGCTGGCAAGACAGCACATAGCAAACTTAATAACTTAAGAGCAGCTACTTTCTCACAGCTTCGGGTAGCTGGTGCGACAACCCTCTAAATTTCCTTGTACAGAGTTGGGGCTTTCGAGCCTCTTTCTTTGTACCTGAATAATCTCACGTAACACCAACTCCAGTAACGTAAACAACTCTATTGCCCACAAGGAAAACACAATGACACTAATTACAAAAGGGTGTGCAGAGTGCGGACAACCGTTTCTCTCGAATCGCTCTAACCACAGATTCTGTAAAGACCACTGCCGTATTCGTTCACACCGTGCCAAGCACAAAGAAATGCCAGAAGTGAAGGAAGCCAAGATTTCTATCTTTGAGCTTTACAAGAAACAAATTAGCCAACTCTCTGATCAAGAGATTCTAGGTGCAGCCTACAAGCTCCTTACCGAAACTCCAGAAGACTACCAGAGCAGAAAACAATCTCTGCTTTACACACTGCTTAACAAGGAATCTCAAAATGTTTGACCCAATCACAGTAGGTGCATTCTGCTTCGCCTTTATGGCAATTGGATATTCTCTTGGTGTTGCTCACTGCCTTCTAAGCAAGAAGGTGAAGTAATGGCTGAGCTGACATACAGGGAATGGATTAAAGCCTTCCTAGACACCCTAGATGATGAGAAAGACCACACCCATGAAACATATGAGTTCTTGAGAGATAACCGATTCGAAGACGACGGATTTGATCAAGAGCTAGAAGTTTACCAACAGCTCTGCCATGAAAAAGGAATTGAATTCTAATGACCGACACACAAACCCTAAAAGATGAAGCCCTTGCCAAGTACCAAAGTCAAGGCAAGTACGCCATCATCTATACAAACTTCCCAGTAGAGATGTTCAGACAGTACGACGACCTTGTTAGCCAAGGCTATAAGCGTGCCCCAGATGCCTACATCAATGCCAGCAACATGAACTGGTCTGTGGTGCAGATTATCCATATGGAGAAGCCAGCCAAGCTACAGGCAGTAGAACTCAAAGCAATCTACGCAGCAATCGACGCTGCTCAATAACCAAATCAAATTACAAGGAAACCAAATATGACTATCCTAAAGAAACACGACAAAGCCGAACTTAAGTTCTTGATTGACTGCGAGATGCAAGCTTACGCAATTGCTGTTCAAGGTAGACAACTATTCTACAAAATGGGAATGCAGCCTGAATACGGTGAATTCAACAAGCATGGTGCTATCACACAGATCGTTGAGTCTACGTCGCTAGTTGCAATGCAGAAGGTTAAAGAACTCTTGGATAAAGGCGCATCCATCTGCACCACAGTAGAACCAGCGGTCAACAACTACGTGAGTGCATTCTACGTTGTGAAGTCTGAGGCAGAGCAAGCAGAAGACGCCAAGTTAATTGCTGCTGAAGTTGAGGCTAAATACAACGCCGATATTGATCTACATAACGAGAAAGTGTTTGCCCAAGAAGCTGAAGCCCTTAAAGCTGAAGAAGCTGCAATGGCTATTCAACTACGTGCAGAAGACGAACAGCGTATCCAAGCTGAGTTTGAGAAGCGTGTTCGTGAACGTCTACGTGGTAGCAAAGGAGGGGCTAAGTAATGGCTAACTATATCTACATCCAAGAAGTGACAATCAACAAATTCCTTTCCGAAGTTATTGAGCATCTGGCCCACGGTTACACACTGACTGAAGAGTCACGCTATGTACCTGCAAAAGCTCCAAGCACTATCCCTCTGTTCGCCGTCAAGCTGAACAAGCCGCAGGGGCTAAGTAATGATTCCATTTGATCCAATGTTGATGGATGACATTAGGCAGGCTCTTGGGTTGGAAGACCAGAGAGCCACAGAGCATGTTTGGTATGCAATGCAAGCTCTTGAGGCTTCTGGTGTGGAAGTTGTGTTGAAGAGTGTTGAAGCTCCAGCACAGCTAACATCTGCTGACCTAACAATGCAGATGCTTACAGAGAAGTACAAGAAGTAATGAGAACTGCCCAATACGACAACGATGAATGGGGCGCTGCCCCTTCTAAGTCAAAACCAAAACACAAAGACAAGCACCGCTCTCAACGTAGGGACGGTAAACGTCGTTACGAACAAGAGGAAACAGAATAATGTCCAACGCACCAACAGCCGAGCAGCTTCTAAAGTTTGCTGCTCGCATCTACAAACAAACAATCGCCCCACTTGAGAAAGCTTTGACCCGTGCTAAAGCTTGTGGCTTTCCAGAAGACCATATCCAACGCCTAGAGCATATGATTGAGGAAGCCAAAGCAGTTGCTGGCTTTGAAGTGATCACACTCCCAATCAAGAAGAAAACAGCCGGACGTCCACGTAAGGGTTCCCCAACTGTGCAAGATGTTTGCCATCAAATCTTCTCTCAATACTGCCCAATCTTCATTCCACTTAAGGTGCAAGAGAAGAAAGGTGTTGATGCAGCGGGTAATGTTAAACCCAAAGAAGGTCTAACCTTCAACTTCAGTAAATAAGAGACACAGGAGCCTGAGACAATGACAGAAGCACAACACGCACTAATCTTGAAACATCAAGCCAACACACCTTCCAGCTATCACCACATCATCAATCACCTTGTACTAACTGAGCAATACCACGCAGCACAGTTGCTGGTTGCCACCCTAGAACAGGAAGCTACAAAGAAAGATGCTGTTACCCAGTGCATCAAGAGAACAGAGAAGACTTCTCAAATCTCCCAGCAATACGTTGGTGAGTTGATTGCTGAGGTTGACAAGCTACAGCGTGAAGTCTTCATGTCTCAGTTTCAAGCTGAGGGTTTCCGTACTCGCATGGAACAACTACTAGAAGAGAACGCAAAGCTAAGAGCTGTCTAACAGTAGCTTTTAGCTTTCCCTTCTTACCCAATTCCAAGAGCTGACATTCCGTGTTGGCTCTTTTCTTATAAGGATACAAAATAATGACAATGACCCGCACACATCAAGCCTACTTCTCTGATCTTGTAGAGAAGTTTTTCCGCAAAGGTTTGGAAGCTGCAAACCAACACACAGACGTCGAATTCATTCTGTCTCTGATTGATTTCAAAGAATACGGCAAACGTTTTGGTGAAGAGGTTTTGAAACACGCTTCTTACACTGACTTAAAGTATGCCGACAAGGTGTTGAGTGATGAACGTGTGATCCGTTCCACATACGCTATTGAGCAAGGCTTGGCCTTTGTAGCCCCCACAACAGATGAAGTTAAGAATGTTGAAGTGATGGCCCAGTACCTAACATCTGGTGTGCTCGACACTGAGACAGCTTTGAATGGTATTGCTGATGCTGATGACGCTGTACAAACCCGTGCATTCCAACTAATCCACGAACGTAAGTGAGAACCCGCCTATGATTAGTGATGAAGAACTAGGCCAGCTATTTGCCAAGATTGGCTTCAAGGTTGATCTAAAAGGAATCCACCAAGCAAAAGCTGCAATGAAAGCCTTCGAAACTCAAGCTCGCAACGCTGGTAAGGCTATTGATAAAGCTTTGAAGGGTGTGGGCGGTGGTGGAGTAGGGCAAACAGTTAAGAGTATAGCTGTTGCACAACAAGCACAGACTAAAGCTCAATTCCAAGCCCAAATGCAGAACGCTAAGTTTACCAAGATTGACAACGCCAACAAAGTTAGTGGCCTGAAGACACAGCAACAACAAGTGGCTCTGCAAATCAAACAAACACAGTTGGCAGCACAACAGGCTAAAGCCAGCGCAGCAGCCACCAGAGCCCAACTACAGCAACACGCTCAAGCTCTAGGACACCAGATTCAAAACTCTCGCCTAGCCAACTTGCAACAGCAACATCAAATCAGAGCAGCACGTACAGCAGCTCAGCAACATGCAGCAGCCAGACGTGCAGCAGGGTTGGCTAATACTCCTAATCACGGTGGCCCACGATCCGCTCACGGCGGTGGCCTTCTTGGAGTAGGTAATCACGCTATTCACCGCTTCGGTGGTGTTGGTAGATTCGCTGGTGGTGTTACTAATGGTGGTGCCATCAACGGCCTAGAGGGTCTGGCAGGTGGGTTGGGTAGGGTATCAATGGGATTGGGCGCTGTAGCAGGCTCTGCACTCCTTGTAGTGGCTGCATTCGCTGCTATCGTCGCAGCCTCCACTGGATTCGCCCGTGAAGCAGAACGAGCAGCTAATAACCGTAATCAACGTCTAGGCCAGTTCCAAGCTGTGGGTGATAAAACGCCTGAGAATGCCAAGCGTATGAACGCCCGGTTCGAAAACTTCGCACAGACAGAGGGGTTGTCCACCACAGAGCTTGGTCCTGATTACGCGAAGATTGTAGGCGCTCTCTCTCCCAAGATCGGCGTAGACAAAGCCGCTAATACCACTGAAGGAATCTTCAGATACGGTAAGGCTCAACACTTGTCTAACGAGAACATGGCAAAGATTAGCCTTGGTATGAGACAGGCTCTCGGTAAAGGTCAACTGTTCTCTGAAGAATGGACAGGCCAGATTGCAGAACACCTTGGTGCACACGCTAACGAGTTCGGTGCTGAAGCTTGGCAACGTGCAACTGGTGGCAAACTAACTGGTGATGCTGCTGCTAAAGCATTCAGTAAGGATCGCCAAGACAGGAAGATTAGTGGTGACTCTCTAACAAAGTTCATGGTTGAGCTTGGTGGCGTGCTAGACAAACATGCCAACGATGGTGGTTTGCTCGATAAAGCACGTAACACCCAAGACTCTTGGGATAACCGCATGGGCAACCAACTTAAAGCCAACATGGCGAATGCTTTTGATAACACTGGACTGGAAACAACAATGCCAACTCTCTACAGTAGTCTTGTAGAGTTCTTGCAATCCATTGAGCCACAGTTTGAAGCTCTAGGACGTTCGTCTAACACTGTCCTCATTGGTGTTACTGGTATGGTTAAAGGTCTAACTGATCTAGCCAACTGGTTTAACAACGGCAAGAACTACTTCGATCCTAAGTTTACTGAAAACTTTAGTGCATCCCTGAGTGAGCTAGGAACAAGCTTCACAACTCTGTACCACACTATCAAGCAATCCTTTGGTATTGCTGAGGACGCAGGACTATTCAAGACTGCTGGTGAAACGCTGATTGGAGTGATTACGGCTGTTGTCGATGCTATCACTACATTCGCTGATGTAATGACACTCCTACTTCGCAAAGTTCAAGATGGCCTGCACTTCATGGGTCAGATTGACGATGACAAGTATGACGAAATTGTTAAGCAACGTGAAGTTGATGACAAGAAGCGTGCAGATATTGTGGAGAAGAGAGAACTAGACCGTCATGGCGGTGGCCCTATGATTGACCCCACCTATAAAGGCAATGTTGACCCAACAGCCCCTTGGCGTCTAACTGATGGAAGTGATATTCCAACACTCTCCAGTGATGCTGCTGTAGCGTCTCCTAGAACTGGCCCAACAGCGTTCCCTGAGATTATTGGTACGGCTCCTAAGACACCACTTATCCAACCTGCTGTAAATGGACAAGCTGCTGCCGCTGCTGTGAACAACAATGTTGTCAATACAATCACGCTTCACCAAGCACCAATCACGCTAACTGGTATTGCTCCTGAAGAAATGAAAGGAGTGCTTGAGGATTATCGCCAAGCAACTGAGAGGACAATGCAAGACATTGTTTACAAGCTAAGCCCAGCAACAGCCGCTGCTACACAGTCCCAAGCAAGAGGCAACTAAATGTCACCAACCCTAGATAACGTGATGAGCGTTAGAGTGTGGGGTTGGCTTCTCGCTGCATGTTTCGCTCTGTTAGTGGGTTGCTGTGTTCTCACAGTTAATGCCCACATCACGCTCAACGAGTACCAAGCAACAAGAAGCCAAGACATTGCCATGTTGAGGCAGGAGATTGTTAGAACGTCTCTTGCCCAATCTGATTCTTTCAGGATGCAGATTAACAACGGCAACGAACAACTCAAGCAGTACATTGATATTCAAGTTCCTTTGAAGGCCAGAGATGCTATCTACAGTGTCTCACCTATCAACATCAATCAAACTGCAAACCCAGCTATCACAACAAGCCCAAATACAACAATCAAATCCAAATAGGAGAATCAAACATGTTCCCAGTAACAATTGATGGCATCACATACCCATGTCACTTCAAATCTCAATCTAAGGCTATGGCCGCTGCTTACGAATTCTTTGAAGATAAAGGCCGTATGCTTTTCAAGATCATTCGTGCAAAGACAAACAACGGTGGAGTCTACTTTGTTCTACAGGACAATAAAGGAAATGCTCTCGCACTACCTGAAACCCCATTGTTCCAAGCTAAGGCTTAATACATGCACCATCCCCAGCTATTCCAGCGACTGTTAGCAACTCTCAATACATACGCTGCTTATAACGGGAGCGGTCCTACAGGCACTCAACGCATTGCGCTAGCCAAGGCTCTAGAAGCTCTTTACAGCAGCGCTGAAGGCCATCCCGAGCTAACTGTTCAAGTAGATGTTGATGCCCTTGTAATCAACTCGCAGAGGCTCAGAGACAACGCTAGAGAAGCTCGCCGTCCTACATACAAACCAGATGAGCCAGTGATTGGCTTTGATTCTAAACACTTCATTCAAGACCCACAGTTAAGGATGATCGCAGATTAAGGAATTCTAATGTTCAACATCACTTACCCAGACGCCTCACATATCGACGTTATTAAAACGGAAATCCACAACCACAACGATAGTATGAGAACAAGTTTCCCTGCTGTTGTAGTGGGTGTGAATAACACTGCTGTTCCCTCCGTGACAGTTAAGATTCTCAACCCACGATACACAGATGATGGTGAGAACATGGATGACCTACACATTCTCAATGTTCCCATTGCCCACACTCGCACTAACAACAGTATTATCCTGTTCCCAGTTAAGGTGGGTGACACTGGACTCTGTATTGTAGCTGACAACAGCCTAGACAACTTCAAGATTGCCACCAATTCCAATCCTACCAAAGTGAGTAGCAACAGGATGAAGGATGAGATGGATGCTGTTTTCTATCCGGGGCTCACTCCACCGGGTGTAATCGCTCAACAGCTTCAGAGTTTGAAACTTCCAAGAGACGCTAATGACCTCACCATCATCCATAACACAGGGACTGGTGCAGAAACCAACATCACCTTGAAGGCAGATGGAAACGCTGTAATCAACTCGCAATTCACCGTAAAAGTTATTGCTAAAGACATTGAGTTGAACGCTAGCAACAGTGTCTCTATCAATGCCTCTTCCCTGAATGTAAACGTTCCTAACACCACATGGACAGGCAACACCACAATCAGTGGAGCATGGACATTCAACGGGATTCCATTTGATACCCACGTACACACAGGCGTGACACCGGGTAATGGTGTATCTGGATTGCCACAGGCATAAAATTCGGTGACTACACGCCACCGGATTTTGTTACATATCATTTTTCAGGGTACAAAACGCCGCCAGAGCATTTGTACTCGCCCTCAACCTTCGTGATTACACGAGCAATTACCTCGTAGTTCCCCAACTGGGCTACGTAATGGATTCTTTTGAGCTTCAGTTCCTTTGCAGCTTCAATGAATACTGATGCTAATCTGTTTCTGATACCTTTGTAGTCATCCTCATTGTCAGGGTTCCGCTTTGTAAACTTGATAGTCCAAACCGTGTCAACATCTTTAGTTTTCTTCCAACCTTTGCTTTCTAAGATGGCGTAGAAATCATCCCGTTTGTTCTCTGACTTTTCCAAGTCTAATGACAGTAACACCCTAATCATTTGCTGCTTCCTTTCATTGTGCATCGTTAACCGCTAGTTACGGTGTGACCAAGATATTGGGGCTGGATGCTGGCTTTTCAATGGCTCGCTGGATTGGCTGTCTTAGGTGCACCATAAGCCGCTTAGTCTCAGTCTGGATCGTAGCTGTCTTGCTGGTAGTCCTCGATGAGTGACTGAGAAGCCCTCACACCCACCTCAACGTTTGCCCAATCCTTTACGCTTTTTGCCACACCATGAAAGCCCGGAAAGAGTGTCGAGCCATCAACACCAAGTCGAGAGCAAAGGTCTAGCAGGGCGGGAGCCTCCTCAATAGGCAGAGTCATTTTGATTAGCGGTGTGTGGCTCCCTGTAATTCTGTAAATCTCGTCAACATCCTCCAGCGCTTCTACCTGATACAAGTCGTCCGGGTCATATCCTTTCACCTCATGGGTAGTGAATAACCCAGACTGAGCCGCCTGATTTCTGCTTGTTCCCCCCGGAGTCCTGATTACCTTCACTGTTTTCCAGTGCATCGCATAAGTAGTGTCCAGAGCCCAGATAGCAAGCCTCGGCATCACTCTGCTATCAATCTCAAGGTTTGCCGATGAGGCAGCAAAGTAACAGGCGACAAAGCTTCTCTCAGTCCAATCTAGGAGGCGAGTGGGCACATCGTAGTGCTGAGCCACGGCCATGATTTCGTATAGGAGAGTAGGTGGCCAAGGGATATCCGGGCTTTGGAACGAACCCCAACCATCGGCAAGTGTGCTGCTCAACTGTTCTGTGTAACCCGGAACGGTTAGCCCTGAGCGATCACACCCACTCAAAAATTTCCGTAGTATCTCCAGCTCAAAGGCCACTTGCCCAGCGGTGGATACGTCAAACATCCTCCTTGGAGAACCATGCGCAAATGACTTAGGTCCACGCCTGCACACCGATGGTGTCAGCTTATATTCATCACTTGGCTGACCTCTAAAGATGAATCGCCCAACATCCCAGATAGGGTTTAGAGGTGACACATACTCAATCAGCTCACGTGCAGTCTCGAACGGTTTTTCAATTGGGCTTGCCATCGTTCCTTTGTCCCGTTTCCATTAAATATGTTCCAGTGTACTGGCCGCTAATCATGAGTAGCAATCGCCTAGAAGGCGCTCTGAGGCGCTTCAAGAGGTGAGGTTATGCGATGGCATTCGCTGCACGATATAGCAGCTCCTAGAGCGTTAGATAGCACCTGTTGTGCATCCCCTGAACGTCAGTTCAGAGTGGTATATCACTTCAAGTGTTCTCGCCTGATGTGGTTCCCACATAACAACCAATAATAGAAACAAGAATATGAAAGGATAATCACACTGTGTCGTTCCGACACGGGTGTACCCTATGACCTACGGTCAGTGTTCTGCACCAAGACAAGAGCGGTTAGCTCTTAGGATTCTTGATTATGTTTGTATGGATTGTGAGAACAACCGTTAGGCATTCGCCTAACATCTGCTACCACCCTGAACGGACGTTCAGAAGGTATACACTATGAGTATAACATCTATGGGTCTGTATCCTGATAGGTGTTATCAATACAGTTAGCGTGCTATCTATTATCCATGGAAGTATTCCTTTCAGTTCCATCCACTCTATTAATGTGAGTAGTGTGTTAGGCATCCGCCTAACGATTGTTCCAATCTAAACGGTGTTGGTGACACATGAGTGTGGTGTAGGTGTATGTGGTTGACTAAGCAAATTCATTTTGCTCACGCAAGAAGTTTTTGCACAAAAGTGACAAATAGTGCCAGATTAATGCACAGATTCATATCCAAGAGTGTGTGTCAATCACTCCAGCCAACATTTCAGCAATCTTTACACTTCTCAGATAATGAGAGTGGTTCGCATCAATGAATTTCAAATGATTTGTCGGATGGCTTCAATTTGGAGATGTTAAGGGTTCTCATCTGTGTGGTGTGATGAATAACCCCTGACCGAAGGGAAAGCACTTGACAAAGTGATACGCACTCAAGTGCGAGCAGTCTGCCTTAGCCTTCTGGATGGTGCAGACCGTCAACAACATTCTCAGATACACCCCTCAGGGTGTTCTGAATTGTTCATACCGAGATTGTTACCAAAATCGGCCTACAGGCCACGTCTTTCAGGGCTCTCAGCCAGAACAGTGTGTGCAGTATTGTGCAGGGAGAAGCTCTTTTTTATAGGTGTAATCTCCTGTAGCCTTGCTACAGAGTGGTACACAGCATGCCTACGGCATAAGCCATCCCAATGAGCCTAGACGGCTCCAGCGTTAAGCTGGGAGGGTTGGGTACGTTGGTTGTTTGTTATGCTGGGAACACTCTCAATGAGAACCCATCCAAGGGCGGATAGCCCATAGCTCTGGCACACAGATAGCATGCACAGTCAAGAGCTTTCACACAAACATACCCAAGACAATTAATCCTATTGACATACACCGTTAGGTGTGATCTGACACACACCCTGTAAGTGTTTTGACATTCTCTATACGCCCATATAGAAGTTGTCATTTGTCATCGCTGGATGTAAAATCCAATCACACAGGAAATGTCAAAGAGGTGTGCGTGATGGATGTTGTAGGTTATGTCCGTGTGAGTACAGGCAAGCAGGAAGCATCCGGCCTTGGCCTAGAGGCTCAGGTTGAGTACATCCACACAGCAGCACGCCAACAGGGCTGGAACGTCACACACATCTATAGTGAGGCAATCTCAGGCTCTGTAGCACCTACAGCACGCCCAGAGTTCTCTAGGGCCATCGCAACAGGGCTACCAATCATCGTTGCCAAGATTGACCGATTGAGCCGTGACGTTGAACACATCGCTGGCCTGATGAAGCGTGTAGCCTTCAAGGTTGCCACCATGCCCAACGCTGACACAATGCAGCTCCACCTATTCGCTGTACTGGCTGAGCAGGAACGTGCATTCATATCACAACGTACAAAGGACGCCCTACAGGCTCTACAGCAACGTGCAGATGGTGGTTGTGTAGAGAGTATTGCTAAGGTGAAACGTCGTTCAGACAACGCCTCAGTGGCTAGAGCAGCCAAGAAGGAGAAGGCAGCACAGGGTGTTGTTGAGGTTGTTAAACAGAACAGCCACCACACTGAGATAGCCCCTCATGTCATGGCTTGCCTCTATCAAGGTTGTAATACACTTCAGTCTCTTGCTGATTGCCTCAACACTAAGGGTAAGCACACCTCACGTGGTGGCCTGTGGAGCCCTACAACAGTACGTCGCTTGATGTTGGCTCTTAGAGTTGAGTTCAAGAAGTAAACAGCATGGGCAGGGCTTACAGGGGCTCTCAGTTATTACTTTAGAATTAAGAACGCTTCTCATTTGGACGCTCGCGTGTGGCTTGATACCTATCACTTGAATCTGGTTTATCAAAATCTGGTTTCTCAGAAGCCTGCAACATCCTCCAGCTTATATTCCCCCGTGCAAACTCAAGCTCATAAAACATGAGGCTGAAAATTTTGGCGGGAAATTTGGTTCTGTGTGGAAAACGCCTCTACTTATTTTCTGTCTGGTGTGTCAAATCGCCCCTTGAAAAGTGATTCCCATCTGGCGGCGGGCGGGGCTTCCGCCTACGCTAGATGCGGTAGCAGTCACTCCCTAGTATTTGCTAGTCGAATCGTGTATCTATGATCTTTTAGACAAGGACGATTACATATGAGTATTGAAGATAATATCTACTCAGTGGTGTGGGGTGATCTTGAAGCGGAGGGTGATTTCCCTGCCCAACGTCCTCTCCTGTCTCACTACACTTCTGTCGCAGTGTTGGAAGGGATGATGGCTAATGATGAGATTTGGTTTTCTCATCCACTCTACATGAATGATTTAGAAGAGCTTCGCTTCGGCATGATTGAAGGTGCTAACGCTTTCAGAAACAGTGCTGAGCTGAAAGCTGCGTTTACAGATGATCAGCTATACGACAGTTTGATAGCTCATTTTAATAATCTGTTCGTAGAGTTCGATCTGAATCATGTGTTTGACACCTATATCATGTGTTTGGCGAAGCATGACCATGAAGACCGAGACGGGCTACTTTCAATGTGGCGTGGGTATGGTGCAGGTGGAAGTGGTGTAGCTATCGTTTTCGATACGTCTAAAATCAGTGCTACCGAAGAATCACCTTTTATCATAGGTGCAGTGCGGTATGAGACAACTGCAAATCGGTTGGAGTGGATAGCTGCGAAGATCAAGGGAATAGCGGAGGTAGTGACTGGTACAACGCCCACCGACCGAGACTTGTATTGTATCGCGTATCATTGGATCGAACGGCTCAAAGTCTTTTCACTCTTTACCAAACATAAAGGCTTTCATGAAGAACAAGAGTGGCGGATTGTTTACATGAATGAGCGAGACAAGGAAGGCAAGCTCAAAGACATGCTGGGGTATGCAATCACTCCACGGGGAGTTGAGCCAAAGCTAAAATTCAAGGTGAAGCCTCTTGAGGGTTTGTTTGGAGAACACCTCTCCCTAGAGGGCATCATTGACAGGATCATCCTTGGCCCAACCACCTCTACAGTCATAGCCGCAAACTCTGTTAAGCGACTCCTACAACAAAAGGGGAAACCGGCTTTGGCTGAGAAGATCGTGCCTTCCACAATACCATTTAGGCTGTAACAGCCAATGTGTTGGTAAGGTTTTCTATTTGTGTGTGTGGAATTTTGTGTGTTAGAGTCTTCCCACCCCCCAATTTATGTGTGACATTAACAGGAGCTTCCACGATGGCACAGGCAAAATCACCAGAGGTAAAGGCAAGAATCATTGCGGCATGGCATGAAGCACTTGCCAAAGGAGAGTCACGCAAGAGCTTTCACGAACGCTACAAAGGTACAGAGCTAGATATCACCTATGGCGGGTTAGAGCGGTGGTTGAAGAAGGAGGAAGGAGCTAGCCCAAAGGCGCACACACCAGCCCGCGTAGAAGCTCCTGCTCTCACTGTTGCCACGCTGGATGATGTAGAGGCAGTGTACAAGAAGAATATTGAAGCTCTGATTGCCAACCTTGAGGAACAAGAGCAGCAGCTTAAGGGTGAGATTGAGCGTGTGACCAACGACCTTGCCAGAGCGCGTGAGAAGCTAACCAAGTTTGACTGAATGGCAGACTGTCACATCCCCAAGGGCCACCATGTGTGGCCTTTTTCATGTCTGTGTGAATTGTGTGTTGTATTTTGTGAGATATGTGTTGACACGATGTGTGAGTGTGTAATACATTTGCATCCGTCGCAAGGTGCTACACAACGTAGCATCAGACATTAGAAGGAGTACTTATGAATCAGTCGCCAAACCAAGTAAATCTGGAAACCTCCCTGCAAGCCCTGCTGCAAGAGTTCTACAACACTGTCATCATTCCGGGTGCTGAAGCTGATCAGGTTGATCCTGTGGAACTATTCAACGCCACCGTAAAAGTAGCTCTGGAGTCGAAGTATCAGGATGAACGTGACGAGCACCGTAGCTCATTCTTCACACTGAAGAGCTAACACATAGTCTGTATAACGCAAAGGGAGCTGCTATGGAAGAACTCCACAATGTCTACGTTCAGAAAGGATATGATACAAACATTTACGAGATGTATAGCTTTAAAGCGTTATCTACTGCCGTCGCCCTGAGAAACTGTGCGTCTAGGTTTGGGCTGGTTGCCTTCATCACCACCACTGTGACAGAGTCAACCAGTCACCTCCACCTACACACATGCGGTAAGCGGTAAACCCTCAGAACATCCCGTCACACCTTGCACGTCCTGCCTTACGCGGATAAGCTCCGCACATAATCCCCACACTGCCGTTTGTTGGGTGAAGATCATGTCGTAGATCAGCGCCGAATTCCACGCCACCTGCGTATGCCCCGGTCCTTTGTTCAGCCCGGCGAGCATGTCTACCCAGCGATCGAATTCCGGCTTCCAGCGACCGCCGTAATAGGTGTTGCGTTCATAGGTGCGGATGCCTTCGGCCGTGACTT
>Ga0157375_10001414_pt1 | contig 20652 bp, 13 predicted proteins | sample M35metaG_FD_115311 | JGI IMG/M metagenome (GOLD analysis project Ga0157375, IMG submission 115311) | Miscanthus rhizosphere microbial communities from Kellogg Biological Station, Michigan, USA - M3-5 metaG | ecosystem: Host-associated > Plants > Roots > Rhizosphere > Soil | place: USA: Michigan... | reverse complement strand
GAGTTCACCGACTCGAAGGTGCGGGACTTTGTCGGCGTCAGCGGAAAACGCAACATCGTCATCGGCAAACAGATCAACAAACTCAACCCCAGTGCCGTACCGCGCCCGACACTCTTCGATCACCTGGGGGAGCTTCCGAAAACGGCTGCCGGTCCTACGTCGTTCGACGAATCCGAGCTGAATACCGCGCTGCAAGCTTTCGAAAAAGAACGGCTGCTGCTGATCATCTGCCGGACAAGGAAGGGAACAAAGCTCCGCCGCCGCTTGAGCCCCCGAAGCCGACCGAGCCAGAGGAAAAGGCTGCCTCACCGCTTCGGAGACCAGCTCTTCCGGCTCCGGCGCGTCGATCAGAACGGCCATCAGCCCGGGATGCAGCAGGCAGCGCAGAACCGACGAAAACTGCTTCGCCGCGGACGTCCCGTCGATGGCGAAGATGGGGAAGCGGCTCGGCCAGAAGCCGTACGAATCGGGATCGCATCCGGGCGACCGGCTCCAGGTGCCGGCTTTTCGTTGTTCGGCGATGCAACTTTCGAGCTCCGGCCCCGTTTCCGGGAAGTGCTGGCGCAGCAGGATTCCCGCAGCGGAAATCAGCCAATGGCCGAACTCCAGATGGTTGATCCGTCCAGCGACGTTCTCCTCGCTGGTGAGACAGATGACGCGAACGCGCGCGCTAGAGAGACCGGAACAGATGCGTGTCTTCCCGTGAGTACCCCCGGGAAAAAGAGAATCGACGAAATCTTGAGCGCGGGTTCCTTCGTGGGCGTCGACCAGAACGACTAACTCGTGCTTCGCACTTCGCTGCTGCGTGAGCCCGTAAATCTCGGCGGCCATATCTGGTGGAAGGCCGCCGAACGTGAGGACGCGCCGGTGGTTGGTTTTGACGCGCGCCACCAACGCGTCGCCGGCCTCGCGCAGAATGTCGCGATCGCTGCTCGATTCGCTCATCATCCGGATGTTCTAGATTTCGAAGATGCGCAGATCAAAGGCGAGTGCGGAAATCTGCGCACGGCACAATTGAAAATGGGACAGAACGCCCGGGAGCGGTACCTCTTCGCAGTTAGCATGCTAGTTCTCGAACTGAACAACACATTGTTGCTCACGCATCCACGAGAAGAAATGTCGTAGAAAAGATATTGTAGCGATTCGCGGGGGCAGGCCTTCGTGTCGCCCTTCATCCATAAATGCAAATAACGCGGAAACATCGAAGATCTTTTTTAGGGCTTCTCGAACAAGCGCAATCAGAATCTCAAGCATGGGTACCCGGATTTTAGCCTAGCGGGGAGCTGCTAGGTAAGTCAGTAAGTGGACCGTGCGCCAGTGAAGAAGCCTTGCGGCAGAGCAGCGGGTGGCGCTGCGCGTTGGTCATCGAAGAACGCCTCGAAGGACGAACGTAGAGGCGTGTTGGCCGGGTCGCGGAGTTCCCGCAAGAATGAGACAAAGTGATTACCGACAGCTTCGAGGAATGACCAAGGGTCGATGACGATGGCAGAAAGAGTGTAGTTGTGAAGAGTGAACGTGACCGGCATGTGGTTCCGAATGATTAGCACGCGCGTCTTGGTCGCCATTCCGTGGTAGAGACCACAGCGAACCTCAGCGTAAAGCTTATCGACAAGTTTATTGACTTCGTCGGAGAGCTCGCCCTTAACGACCGGCTGAGCTTTGCTCGGAAGGTCGGGAAAGACTCTGAGAAAGCCCGCGCGAAAAAATGCCTTGGAGTTACGATTGCTCGTTTTCCCTCGGTAACAGCTCTCAATCGTCTCGAAGTAGGCACTACAAAGCATGAGAATCGCGAAACCGGCGTTATGTGCGCCGGCCCGGGTTGGTCCTGTCGGTAAGGAAGTAGGCGTGTGTTAGCGTCCAGCCTTTGACCTGGTCTTCGAACACGTCGATCTTGTCTTCGAGTGTGCCGGGAGAGAGTTTGCCTCCCTTAAAGCGAGGGCTGATGAATTGATCGTTGGTCGTCACGAGCGTATTCTACGCGCCCAGCCTAGGAAGGGACTTCACCAACCCCACGGTTTGGCACCGGCACCGGCATGGCGTCCATCATTTGGTCCTTGGCAACCGGGTCTAGCGAAGCTGCGACGCATGGATGGTGTGCGTGCGCCGGCCGTTCCAAGATCCCCATCCGGTGATCAGTTCATCGAGGAATGGGGAGAGATCGCTCCTTGGGGGGGGCTTCGGGGTTGAGTACCGGAATGATCGCCGACAACATCGTTCCATCACTGAGCTTCAGTTTGTGAATCTCGCTGAAGAGAACGTATGAAGTGATCTGATCGTACGCTGGTCCGCCAGCTTTGTTACGTTTCTGAAGGCGGCGAGCGATGCGGGTCATGATCACATCGGGGTTCAGGACGTGGACCTTCGGATGCAGGATGATCCAGAGCCCATCAGCGTCCGGAATGTCAAAAGCCTTCTTGGTGTCCGCAATCTGTTTGTTCGCAGCGTCCATCCCCGACTTCACGGCGGTAGTAATCGCGTTCACGCACTTCCAGTACAACTCGTCCGCGTCCGGTCGGCCTTCGAGGACCTTCGTTAGCTCAAATTCGCCTGACGGCAGCTGAACTCCAGCAGCTTGAAGAATCGGAGTGAGCTTGTCGTTCGTCTCCGTCTCAAGGGTCTTGATCTCACATACGATGCTCCGGCGGCGAAAAAGGTAATCGGCCTTCTGCAGCCATTCGGGAAAGTCGAGATCATCGATGCGCTCGGCGCTCGGTATCGAATCGCAGAAACGAAAAAGCTCTTCGGGCATCCGATCGACAAGGAGCATGCTCAATTATCTCATTGGCCTCGTTGGATATGACAGCACGAGGCTGAGTGTGTCCGCTGCGATGCGTGGGGCAAGGCGCGTAACCGCTTGTAACAGGTTTTCAGAGGTCCTCGCAGCTTCCGCGGTATCGTGTTTTCTAAACAGTAGAAAGACGCTGTCTCCTCGTCGACCACAGGCGCTAAGGGATAGGAAGGAGGTGCTTATGAACGAGACACAGCGCCCGCAAAACCCCCGCCACGCCCTCCGTTCCGTCTGGGCCGTCCTCGCCGGACTGCTCTTCATCTTCATCGTCACCACCATCGTCGACGTCGTATTGCATGCGACTGGCGTCTTTCCGCCGTGGGGGAAGGCGATGTCGGATGGGTTGTTTGGGGTGGCGACGGCGTATCGGATCGTCATCAGTATTGCGGGGTGCTACATCGCGGCGCGGCTCGCGCCGTATCGGGCGATGGGGCATGCGTTGGTGCAGGGGTGATTGGGGTTGTGCTCAGTGCGATCGGGGCGGTGGTGACGTGGAACAAGGGGCCGGAGTTTGGGTCGCATTGGTATCCGTTGCTGCTTGTCGTCATGGCGATGCCGTGTGCGTGGATGGGCGGGAAGCTCTTTCACGAAGCAGGGACGAAGGGCGCGCTTGCTTGTGGTGAATCACGCCGGAATGGTCCGTCTCCAGTGGGGAAGGGAAAGAAAACCATGGCTGACATACCAGTTCCAAATGGACGCGCCGCGGTCATCGACACGTTTGGCGACATCACTGCCTTCATCCGCTCTGACGGCACGCTCTCGCCCAAGTGGGAAGAGACGAAGATCCGGCGCGTGACGCTGCCCCGGCCTCTTCCTTTCAGCGACACGGCGACTGACGTCACGCGCGTGACCTGTCATGTGCTGATCGTCGACACGCTCCGGAGCGCGCTGCGCGCCATCGATGATGCCGGGAAGTGGCCCGCGCTGCACTCCTACGGGGGAGGATTCAACTTCCGGCCCAAGCGCGGCAGCGGCGAGATCAGCCTGCACGCCTGGGGCATTGCGTGGGATTTTGATCCCGAGCACACCCCGCTCGGCGGCAAGGGCAACATGGACCCGGCGATCGTCGAAATCTTCGAAGCGAACGGATTCTTCTGGGGCGGTCACTTCAAGGGGCGGAAGGATCCGATGCACCTCCAATACGCGACCGGTACCTGACGAAGTAAACAACGAACGCCACGATTGCTCGCGGCGTTCATTGTTTGCGGGATGGCGCGATCTGTTTCAACTCATTACTTCGTACCCTCAATATCTCCGAACTTGAATCCAAAGCTGAGAGCAATGTAGCCGCCGAGGCGATACGTTGAAATACCCTTTTGCGCGGGATCGTCTCCGTTGGAGGCTGGTGGAGGGGAAGTCACTAGGTCGGGAAACCGCAGCGTCTGCCTTGCGATGAAACCAGCCGACACGGTGGCTAGCGCCCTCGAACCAAGTTCCCGGAGACGGTATCCGCTGCCGATGAAGTATGAAGGCTGACGGTCGCCGTTACTCACAAGTCCAAACTGAAAAGCCCACTGCGGGTAATTAGCGGGATAAAAGTCCAGAACCGCCCCGGTTTCAGGAGTCAGCTTGTCGTGTTTTCTCGTTCCGGTCACGGTTGTTTTCCCGCCGTCCGTCTTCTTGATGAGCTCTTGGTCATTGAGCGTGCTGAAGATAAGAATCCCTCCTGTATCGACGAACCAGCGCTGATATCTGATAGGAACTTCGATTGTCTTCACTTCGGTGTCAGTCTTAAGGTAGATCTGAAGAGAAGGCGATTCTCCTCTGGTCAGAAAATTGATGTTCTGATCATCCCCGAATTGCTCTCGGCAACCCTCTCCTTTGGTGTTTTCAGAGCCAAGCAATTTCGAAATCGAGAGGCCTGCATACGTTGGCGCCATCGCTCTAGCTTTGTGAATCGAAATTACAATCTTATCAGGCGCGCTTTTGAACGTTTTGGTCACGCAGATAGGTCCAACGGACTTATCCGTACTAATTTCGCCCGCATTTACCTGGACCGTTAGCAGATGATTTGGCGCCGTTACGCCAGTGGTTATTGTGATTCTCGAAACGCTCGCAGCGCTGATGTAAATCTCGGCCGGAGTGCACTTCAGATCCGTGACTGCGCAAGCGATTTCGGTCGTTGGCACCTTCCCGGCAATCTGAGAGAGCTTGTCAACCCGGTTTTGCAGCTCCTTGACGCTGGGTTGCTGGTCATCGGCGATGAGGCGAGGAGCGCTGAGGATAAGCAGACTAAGGGTAACAAACGCGGAAGCGTATCTGCGCATGGCGAAAATCTCCTTATTTGGTGGACCTTTCGTCAACATAAGTCCGGCATGCAAGGAATGCAAGGAGGATTTATATCTGCCAAGGTGGGATGTTGTTTCAAGACGCAGTTCGTCGGGTGGCGTCTTGCCCGTTGACGACCTTCGGTGGACGCAGGTTTACAAGTGACGCGGTTGGTGACTGCTAATATCTTCGCGGCTGTGACTTGGAACCGAGGGCCGGCGTTTGGGCCGCATTGGTATCCGTTGCTGCTCGTCGTCGTGGCGATGCCGTGTTCGTGGATCGGCGGGAAGCTCTACACGAAGTAAAAACAAACGCCGCGATTGCTCGCGGCGTTCGTCGTTGGGGGACATCGCGCGGCGGTTACTCGTCGAGCGGCATGCGCGTGCCTTCGACGGCGCCTTCGCCTTCGATCGTGATCGCTTCGTTCGTGTCGTAGAAGCGGACGCGGACGTGGCCGAGGACCATCTTCCTGGACTCATCGAACGTCGCGGTGATCTTCGCGCGGAAGGTGCCGATCAGGTTCTGCGACTCATCGAACTGCAGTTGCGTGTAGCGGATGACGTACTGGCCGTCGGCGTCGCGGGTCCACTCGCCGATGCCTGGGCTGAACTGCTGCGGGTTCGGGGGGCCCGCATCCGTCTCCACCACGCCGCCGTCGCGCGTGAAGAGCATCAGCACCTTGAACGGCGGCGGTCCGCCTTCCTCGGGGGTGAGCGTCACGGTGAAGGCGCCGGTGAGCGGGGCTGCTACTGGTGTACTTGGATTGGACTGCGCTCCCATCATTGACGTGGCGGCGAGGACGACTACGGTTGCGATCAACATCATTCGTTTCATGGCTTTCTCCTTTTTTTCTTCGGTTTCGCCCGGTGTTACCCTGAGCGTCGCCGCCACGATGCGTCCGACGGGTCCGGGGAAAATTAGGATGTGCTGAAATTCTTCTGAGGAAGTTCTGAGAGCCGCTCATGTCGAGCGATGTCAATCAGTTGTATGAATTCGGCGATTTCCGGATCGACCTGCGAAAAGGGTTGCTCCTGCATCGCGGCGTACCGGTTCCGATCCCGCCCAAGGCGTTCGAGACGCTGATCGCGCTCGTGGAGAGCGACGGCCGTGTGATCAGCAAGGACGAGCTGATCGCGAAGGTGTGGGCGGGCATGATCGTGGAGGAGAACAACCTCACCCAGCAGATCTCGCTGCTGCGCAAGCTCCTCGGCGATCCGGGGCAATCGACGATCGAAACCGTTCCGCGGCGGGGGTATCGCTTTGCGGCGGATGTACGGCGGGTGACGCCGGTGGAAACCGTGGAACCGGTCGCCGACGTGCAGCCGACGCCTTCGAGGTCCTGGAAGATACCGATCGCAATCGCCGTCGCCGTGCTCATTCTCGGTGTCACCTCAATCGTCATCTTCCGTGCACGACGCAGCGACATGCCGCGGACCATTGCTGTCCTGCCATTCAAGCCGCTGGTGCAGGGGAGCGGCGACGTCTACCTCCAACTCGGGATGGCCGATGCGCTCATCACGGACCTCAGCAACGTGCGCGAGATCCGTGTGCGGCCGACGAGCTCCGTGATCACGTACACAGCGGCGGCGGATCCGGCGGCGATCGGCGAGAAGCTCGGAGTCGATGCCGTGCTCGATGGGCGCATCCAGAACGTTGGCGATCGGGTTCGCGTCACCGCGCAACTGATTCGCGTCAAGGACGGCGCGCCGCTGTGGGCCGGGAAGTTCGATGAGGATCGGAACAACATTCTCGCACTGCAGGATGCGATCTCAGAGCGGCTTGTCTCCGCGCTGACGTTGAATCTGACGCGCGACGAAAAACGGTCGCTGGAAAAACACGCCACCGACAACGCCGAGGCGTATCAGCTTTATCTTCGCGGGCGGTATCACTGGTTTCGCTGGACGCCGGAGGAGTGGTCGCGGTCGCGCGACTTTTTCGAGCAGGCGGTGGCGAAGGATCCGAAATTCGCGCTGGCGTGGTGCGGTCTGGCGGACGCGATTGGCGTGCAGGTGTGGCTTCGTCCGCCGCGCGAAGTTGCTCCTCGGGCGAAAGCGGCGGCCGCGCGCGCGCTCGACATCGACAACACGCTGCCCGATGCCTACTGCTCGCTCGCTCCGATGGCGCTCTTCTATGATTGGGACTATCCCGCCGCGGAGCGCTTGCTGCGGAAGGCCATCGCGCTCAATCCCAACCACGCGCTCAGCCACGACTTGTATGCGCTCACGCTCGTCAGCGGGAAGCATCTCGCCGAGGCAGTCGCGGAATCGCGGCGCGCGCTGGAGATCGATCCAACCTCTCCGTACATGAACACTGACCTCGGACAGATCTACTACTACCAGCGCGATTTTGAAAAATCGGCCGAACAGGTTTCCATCGCGCTGGCTATCGATCCGAATTACGCCGACGGGTTGCGCTACCTCGCCAGCATCGCCGAACAGAAAAAGAACGAGGCCGGTGCGATCGACGCGTGGGAGCGGTTTCACATCGCGTCCGGCGATGCGCAGCGGCTTCGCCTCCGGTGGCTACAAAGCGGCGCTGCACGCGTGGCTCGATGCGCTCACCGCCAAGTCAGCGAAGACGTACGTCGCACCGCTCGACGTCGCCGACGTGTACGCGCGCCTCGGCGAATCGGAAGCAGCGCTGACTTGGCTGCGCAAGGCACTGAACGAGCGCTCGCCGGGATTGATCTGGATCTCCGTCGAGCCGCGTTGGGATCCGTATCGGTCCGATCCGCGGTTTCAGGCGATGCTGAGCGAATTGCATCTTCGTTGACGGTCGCGATTGACATCCGCGTCCGAACTCGTACACTCCCCCGTGCCGCCTACGCGTGGCGGCTTGCCGGCCTAATCCTCGGCGCCGAGGAACGGGGGAACCAATTGAGCGACGGCTTGCCACCGTCCGGGGTGAATCCAGCCAGAAGCTGGTAGGGCTTCCAGTCCGAATCCGACAGCTAACCTCGTAGGCAGCCGGAAGGCAGGCCTCAAACGCCGCGAAGAAATTCGCGGCGTTTGTCATTTCTGTCGCCAAAAGTTTGCTAGACTGCGCGGCAATCGTTCCCATTTCGAAATTCGTAAAACGGACGGCAAACGACGGCGTTTTGAATCCGCCTCGATCCTCCGAACCACGGCGTGACGTGTAACTCTTTGAATTCATTCAGATTTGTCGGATCGAGGCACTTGGGCCGCGATCTGCACAGTCAGCAACGTCCCTAATAGGTCCAATTGAGAAAGGAGCCGCTATGAAACGGAGCCCCAATTCGAGGATCCTGGCGATCGTCGCCACCCTGTGTCTCTCGCTGATGGCCGTCAGCGCGTTCGCACAGCTCCAGACCGGTAACATCTTCGGCAAGACTCAGGCGAAAGATGGAAGCGCTCTGCCAGGCGTGACCGTCACGCTGACCGGCAACGGCGCCCCGCAGAGCACCGTCACCGATGCCACGGGCAACTTCCGGTTTCCGAACCTCTCACCGGGCAGCTATACGGTGAAGGCGGAACTCTCCGGATTCGGCACCGCGACGCGCGCGGGACTCACCGTGAACGTCGGCCAGAACGCCGACATCACGATGACCCTCAACGCCTCGATGGCCGAATCGATCACGGTCACGGCGGAATCGCCGCTCCTTGACGTCCGCAAAGCGGGCACCGCCACCAACGTGTCGAAGATCGAGATGGAAAAGATTCCTACCTCGCGCGACCCGTGGACGGTTCTGCAGTCGATTCCGGCAGTCAACGTCGACCGCATCAACGTCGGCGGCAGCCAGAGCGGCCAGCAGTCGGTCTACTACGCCAAAGGCGCGCAGGGCCGTGACAACACCTGGAACGTCGACGGTGTGAACATCACCGACATGGGCGCGACGGGCTCGTCGCCGCTCTACTTCGACTTCGACTCGTTCGAAGAGATGCAGGCCACCACGGGCGGCTCCGACCCGCGCATCGAAACGCCGGGCGTGCAGCTGAATATGGTCACCAAGCGCGGCACGAACGACATTAAAGGTTCGGCACGTTATTACTACACCCCCGGCAGCCTGCAGGCTGCGGCCAAAGTTCCCGGCGAGGCGACGTACTACCTCGACGCCACGAACAAGGTGAACTTCGTTCGCGACTACGGCGTTGAAGCCGGCGGTCCGATCTGGAAGGATCACCTCTGGTTCTGGGGCGCCCGCGGCGACGACAAGATCTCCGTGCAGGCCTCCAACACCATCGCCTTCGACAAGAACAACAATCCGGTCGCGACGGCCGGTCTGTTCGACAACATCGTCCTCCGCGACAAGAACGCGAAGTTGAACGCGCAGATCGTGGCCAGCAACAGCGCGGTCGGCTTCTACACCTGGGGCGACAAGGTCCGCAACGCCCGCAACCTTTCCCCGACCCGTCCCTTCGAGACGGCGTGGCGGCAGATCGGTCCGACCACCGTCTACAAGTTCGAAGACACGCAGATCGTCGGATCGAGCCTCTACCTGACCGGTATGTGGTCGAAGATCTCCGGCGGTTTCAGCCTAAATGGCAACGGCGGACAGGGCGAAGGCGCTCCGTCGCGCTGGCGCGACGTCGCCGGCGTCAACCACGACAACTTCTACACGTACGTTACCGACCGGCCGCAGAAGCAGGAGCGCCTGGACGGTTCCAAGTTCCTCGACATCGGCCGCATGAACCATGAGCTGAAGTTCGGCTTCGGCTACCGCAACACGCCCGTTCATTCGACGTCGGTCTATCCCGGCCCGGCGCACGGATGGTGGGATTTCGCCAGCCTTTCGGCGACGTGTACGGCGCAGGGCCTTCCGTCGACCTGCGGCGTGGCCAACCTTTCGCGCGACGTCAATGTCGCGTATGCCGAGAAGTACAACGACTTCTACGTCGGTGACACGATCCTGATGGGCAACCTGACCCTGCAGGGTGGTCTGCGCTGGGATCGCCAGAAGTCGCAGAACACGGGCGTTTCCATCCTCGCGAACCCGATTCTGGCCACGCCTCTGAATCTGCCTTGCTCGACCACGATCGCGTCCTCCTGCACCGGCGGCACGCTGAACGCGTCTCTCCCGGGCGTCACGTTTGGCGGCGATCCGAAGCCGCTCAAGTGGAACACGGTGAGCCCGCGCATCGGGTTGACCTACAGCCTCGGCGCCGACAAGCGGACGCTCCTCCGCGCCGGCTATAACCGCTACGCCAGCCAGATCGGCTCCGCAGTTTCCGGCGCCAATCCGCTCGCGTATTCGGCGTTCTACATCCTCGGCAACGATACGAATGGCGACCATGTCATTCAGCGCAACGAACTGGTGAAGATCAACGGCTTCGCCGGCGTCAATCCGGCCAACCCGTCGGCGATCGCGTTGACGCGCCGCGTCGACTACGGCATGAAAGTGCCGACCACCGACGAAATCATCGTCGGCGCCGAGCGCGAGCTGATGAGCGACTTCTCGGTTGGCGTGAACTACACCTACCGCAAGTACAACAACCTCTTCACCACCCGCTTCGAAAAGACTCCGGGCGCGGGCGACTTCTACACCCCGGCCGACTGGGTTCTCTCCAGCCGGACCGCGGGCGGAACGTTCGTGCAGTGCGCCCCGATCGCGGGCGACCCGACCAAGACCGGCACGATTAGTGGTGTCGGTGCGGCACAGGTCTGCAACGGAACGGAAATCGCGCGCTTCGACACGACGTCGGGCGTTGCCCTCTACGAGCTCAAAGCCGGCGTGCCGGTGCCTGTCTACCGCGTGCTGACTACGCGGCCTGACTACTCGCAGAAGTACAGCGGCCTCGAGCTGACGGCCACCAAGCGCATGTCGCACAAGTGGATGTTCCGCGGCAATCTCACGTACAACAACTACACCGAGTCCTGCGGCTCGACCGCATTCGCCGATCCGACTCCCGCTCTTCCGGGATCGACGGTCGTCTCCGGCGGACCGGGTCATTGCCCGGGTGGCCAGGTTGCACCGCAGTCGGCCGGCTCCGGCGCCTTCGGCAACGATTTCATCAACGCGAAGTGGAACGCCAATCTCACCGGCGCGTACATCATGCCGTGGGACATCAACCTCGGCGCCAGCCTCTCGGCACGCCAGGGTTATCCGCGGCCCCTCCGCTCGAACGTGAGCGGCCTCCCGGGCGGCACGATCGGCGTCGTTCTCGATCCGATCGGCGACATCCGCTTCGACAGCGTCTATGAGCTGGACCTCCGCATCGCGAAGGATTTCCGCTTCATGAACCGCGTCGGCATGACGCTTTCGGGCGACCTGTTCAACGCGCCCAACAAGCGCACCATCCTGCAGCGCGAGACGCTCATCATCAACAACGCCGCCGCGGGTGTCACCTCCCGCTCCGGCGGCAACCGCATCACCGAGATGCAGTCTCCGCGTATCTGGAGACTCGGCGCGAAGTTCAACTTCTAAGCCTCTCGACCAACCAGCTCAAACGAACGGCCCGCCGGAGCTTCTCCGGCGGGCTGTTTTGTTTTACTCCGTCACAAAAAGTTTGCTAGGCTGTTGTCTGTGATCTGGCTGCGCGAATTCAACAAAGGGATCGTGCGGGACCAACGCATTGAATCCTATGTTGCGCCGCGACAGGGCTGCCGGGCACCTAACTCATGAAATATCAGGTAGTTGAGTAAGACCGGCATCAAGGCCAGCCTTCTGCACACCCCGAAGCGACAGGTTTCACGTGAGAAAGGAGCCACTATGAAACGGTGCCCCAATCCCAGATTTTTGGCGGTCCTGGCCGCCCTCTGCATCTCGCTGCTTGCCGTCAGCGCGTTTGCTCAGATCCAGTCAGGCAACATCTACGGCAAGGTTCAGGCGAAGGACGGAAGCGCGCTGCCAGGCGTAACCGTCGTGCTCTCCGGCGTCGGCGCTCCGCAGACGCAGATCAGCGACGCCCAGGGCGACTTCCGGTTCGTCAGTCTCTCGCCCGGTACGTACACGCTGAAGGCGGATCTGGCAGGCTACGGAACCTCGACCCGCGCCGGAATCACCGTCAACATCGGCCGCAATGCGGATGTGACGATGACGCTGAACCCATCGGTCGCGGAGTCGATCACCGTGACCGCCGAGGCGCCGCTGCTCGATGTGCGGAAAGCGGGCGACTCGACGAGCGTGTCCAAGGTCGAGCTGGAGAAGATCCCCAGCGGCCGCGATCCGTGGGCGGTCATGCAGACCACGCCGGCGATCCAGGTCGACCGCATCAACGTCGGCGGCAGCCAGTCGGGCCAGCAGTCGGTCTACGTCGCCAAGGGCGCGCAGACGGCCGACAACACCTGGAACGTCGACGGCGTCAACATCACTGACATGGGCGCCACCGGCAGCACGCCGCTTTACTTCGATTTCGATTCGTTCGAAGAGATGCAGGTCACGACGGGCGGTTCCGATCCGCGCATCATGACCCCGGGCGTGCAGCTCAACATGGTCACCAAGCGCGGCTCGAACGATCTGCGCGGCTCGGGCCGTTACTTCTACGCGCCCGGCAGCCTGCAGGCGGGAGCGCACATCCCGTCGGAAGCGACCGGCTATCTCGCCGCGACGAACAAAGTCGACTACAACCGTGAATACGGCGCTGAAGTCGGCGGTCCGATCTGGCGCGATCACCTCTGGGCCTGGGTCGCCGACTCGGAACAGAAAATCTCCAACACCGGTACGCAGAACATCGGGCAGTTCATCATTCCCGACAACATCATCCTGCGCGACAAGAACGCCAAGCTGAACGCGCAGCTCCTGCCGAGCAACAGCGCCGTCGGTTTCTATACGTTCGGCGACAAGGTTCGCAATGCGCGCAACCTCTCCCCGACGCATCCGTTCGAAACCGCCTGGCATCAGGCCGGCCCGACCAAGGTCTACAAGATCGAAGACACGCAGATCGTCGGCTCGACGCTGTATGTCACCGGCATGTGGTCGAAAGTCTCCGGCGGTTTCGGTCTGTTCGCCAATGGCGGGCAGGGCGCGAGCGCTCCGGAGACGGTGCTCGATGCAGCAACTGGTGTCTGGTCGCAGAACTTCGTGACCTACCAGACGGTCCGTCCGCAGAAGCAGTACCGCGTCGACGGCTCGAAATTCTTCGACATCGGCACGATGAATCACGAGCTGAAGTTCGGATTCGGATACCGCGACACGCCGGTGCATTCGAGCTCGCAGTGGCCCGGCCCGGCTGCCGGATTCTGGGAGCTCAACTCGGTCGCCTCGTCTGACTGCACGGCGGCCGGTCTACCACCGAACTGCCAGATTGCCGCCGTCACCCGGGACGCCGACAAGAACTACGGCGAAAAGTATCGTGACCTCTACGCCGGCGACACGATCCTGATGGGCAACCTCACGCTGCAGGCCGGCCTGCGCATGGATAAGCAGGAGTCGCTCAATACCGCCTCCAGCGCCGCCGCCAATGCCATCATCGGCACGCCGCTTACGCTGCCCTGCTCGCCCGGCTCCGGCCTGCCGTGCACTGCCGCCGGCAATTTCACCGGCAGCCTTTCGCAGTTGACCTTCAACGGCGACTCCCGCAAATTGAGCTGGAGCAACGTCACGCCGCGCCTCGGACTCACCTACGCGCTGGGCGCCGACAAGAAGACGCTGCTGCGCGCCGGATACAACCGTTACGTGAGCCAGATGGGCTCGACGGTGTCGAACGCCAGCCCCACCGGCCTGGTCAGCTACTTCTACTTCTACGGCGTCGACGCGAACCACGACAACATCATTCAGCGCAACGAGCTGCTGCAGTTCTACGGTTCGAACTACATCGATCCGCTGCAGCCGAATTCGCCGATCAGCAAGACCCGCGTCGACTACGGCTCCAAGGCCCCGAAGACCGATGAGCTCATCCTGGGCTTCGACCGCGAGCTGATGTCCGATTTCTCGGTCGGCATGAACTTCACATATCGCCACTACACCGACCTCATCGGAACGCGCTACGAGAAGACGCAGGGCTCGAACAACTTCTACACAAGCGCCGACTGGGTTGTCTCGACGACGCATCCGACCGCCGGCGGCACCTTCACCGACCCGCACACCGGCAAGGTGACGACCTATCCGACCGTGCCTGTCTACGTCATCAAGTCCGGCGTTCCCGCTCCGACATTCGGCGTCATCACGAATCTTCCCGGCTTCACGCAGAAGTTCGAAGGCGTCGAGGTGACGGCTACCAAGCGCATGTCGCACAAGTGGATGTTCCGCGGCAACGCCAGTTGGAACAGCTACACGGAACACTGCAGCGCCGAATCGTTCCCGAATCCGACTCCGTACGTCGGCAATTGCCCGGGCGGCCAGGTGGCCCCGCGCTCGGCCGGTTCCGGTGCGTTCGGCAACGTCTTCATCAACTCGAAGTGGAACTTCAACCTGACCGGCCTGTATCAGTTGCCGTGGGACTTCAACGTCGGCGCGAGCCTCTCGGCGCGTCAGGGGTATCCCGCTCCGTATGTCGATCAGGTGCGCGGCATCAACGGCGGTGCGACGTACGTCGTCAACTTCGCCCCGAACCGCCAGGAAGTCATCCTGCAGCCGGTCGGAACCACGCGTTTCAATAACGTCTACGAGTTCGATTTGCGCGCGGCGAAGGACTTCCGCTTCATGAACCGCCTCGGCCTGACCCTGTCGGCCGATCTATTCAACGTTCCCAACCAGCGCACCATCCTGCAGCGCAACACGCGCCTCTTCACCAGCGGCGCGGTGTTCGGGTCGGGCAACAACATCACCGAAGTCCAGTCGCCGCGCATCTGGCGTCTGGGCGCCAAGTTCACGTTCTAGTTTTCAGGTCTGTCTGCTCTACCGCCGCCGGGGGAATTTCCTCCGGCGGCGTTTTTTTTGGCGTTTCACCGAATCCAGCGCCGTCAGGGGGATCCATTGAAGAAGACATTTTTCCTCGCCGCAGCTCTCATCTGTGCAGCCTCGATGCTCGTCGCGTCGGAGGACTGGCGCGGCAACAATCGCCTCTCCGGCTACGTCGTCGACAAAGCCACCGGCAAGCCGGTCCCGGGCGCGAAGGTGAGTCTGCGCATTCAGAAGGGCGGCAAGGGCGGCCCGGACGTCACCGCAGACGCCAACGGCAAATGGGCGGTCCTCGGCATGAACTCCGGCATGTGGAACGTCGACGTCGAGGCGCCCGGCTACGTCGTCCGCCAAGTCAACGTACCGGTCAGCGAAGGCCAACGCGTTCCGCCGATGAAGATCGAGATCGAGCCGGCGGTCGTCGCTGCCGCTGCCGCTCCCGAAGCGCCGCCGGTGGAAGAAGTAAAGATCGGCGGACAGGTGGTTTCGAAAGATATCGCCGATGCCGTCGAAGCCGGCAACGCCGCACTGACCGCGAAGAATTACAAGGAAGCGGTGACCTCGTACGAGAAGGCGACCGTCGCGCTGCCGGCGTTCATGCCCATCCGCTTCGCGCTGGCGCGCGCCTACTACGGCGCGGGCGACTTGAAGAAGGCCGTAACCACGATGGCCGACGTCTACAACGCCGATCCCGCCAACGCTCGCAACGCCATGCTCTACGCGAACATGCTCCTTGAGGACGGCCAGCTCGACAAAGGCAAGGCGATCGTCGACAAGCTTCCCGCCGCCGACGTCGACGCCACCGCCCTGACGAACATCGGCATCGTGCTGATGAACAAGAAGCAGCCCGCCGCTGCCCGCGACTACTTCACGAAAGTCATCGAGTCGAATCCGAAGGACGCCGACGGCTACTACTACCGCGGCCTGGCCACGATCCAGGCGGGCAAGGCGAAAGAAGCGAAGGCCGATCTCCAGAAAGTGATCGAGCTCGCCCCCGACAGCGACCAGGCCAAAGAAGCAAAAGAGTATTTGAAGTCGATCAAGTAGTTCTGGCACAGGCACCGCTATCTGTGCTTCCGGGCGGACTGAATGCGCGTGGTATCGTTTTCGCGCTTCATGTCCGCCCGGTCCTTTTTCATCCGAACGGCAATCCTCCTCGGGGCGGTTCTCGTCGCCGCATGCTCGCGCAATCCGATCGATAGCCGCGCGCCGATCATCATCATCTCCATCGACACGCTGCGCTCCGATCATCTGCCCGCATACGGCTACACGAAGGTCGCGACGCCTGCCATCGATCGCTTCCGCCCCGATTCGATTCTTTTCGAACACGCCTATTCGCATTGCCCGCTCACGCTCGTCTCGCACGCCAGCCTCTTCACCGGCCTTCTTCCTGCCGACCACGGCATCCGCGATAACCTCGGCTACGACCTCAATCCGAAAGCGACCACGCTCGCGCAGTTGCTGAAGTCGAAGGGCTACGCCACCGGTGGCGCGGTCTCCGCGGTCGTGCTGCGCGGCGAAACCGGCATCAAACGCGGCTTTGATTTCTGGGAAGACTCGATCGACATCGATCCGACGTTTCTCAGCATCGGCCGCGCCCAACGCAGCGGCGACGCCACGCGCGCGCTGGCGCAGAAATGGATCGGCGAGCACGAGCACGATTCAAAGCCTTTCTTTTTCTTCTTTCACATCTACGAACCGCACACGCCGTATGAACCGCCGGAGCCGTTCCGTTCGCGCTACGCGAGCGCATACGACGGCGAGGTGGCGACGGCGGACGATGTCGTCGGCAAGTTCCTCGACTACCTGCGCGCGGAAGGCATCTACGACCGCGCCACGATCCTTCTGATGTCCGACCACGGCGAAGGCCTCGGTGATCACGGCGAAGACGAGCACGGCGTCCTGCTGTATCGCGAAACGCTGCAGGTCCCACTGATGCTGAAGCTGCCGAAAGGTGCGCGAAAGGGAACGAGCGTCGCCGCGCCCGCGCAGCTCATCGACGTCTTCCCGACGATCGCATCCGCGTTCGGATCGGCGCCGGCGAATCTCGCCGGCAAATCGCTGCTCGATATCGATTCAAAGTCGGCCGCGGATCGCCCGATCTACTCCGAGACGTATTACCCAAGGCTGCACTTCGGCTGGAACGATCTGCACTCGCTCATCTCCGGTGCGAAGCACTACATCCACGCCGCCGATCCTGAGCTTTACGATCTCTCCACCGATCCCGCCGAAACGCGCAACGTGCTGCTCGATGACCGCCGCACCTACACCGCGTTGCGCGACCAGATCAAGCCGTACATCAAATCCGTCGCCACGCCTTCCGCGGTCGACGATGAGCAGAAGCAGCAACTCATCGCGCTCGGCTACGTCGGCTCGACCGTCAGCACCGCGCCCGACGCCGTACTGCCTGATCCCAAGAAGAACATCGGCAAAGCGAACGCGATCAGCCACGCCTTCCGCCTCTTCCGCGACAACAAGTTCGAAGAGACGCTCGGCGTTACCAGCGGCCTGCTGCGCGACAACCCGAACATGCTCGACATCTGGGCACTGCACTCCCGCGCCCTTTCCAAACTCAATCGCCGCGAGGAGGCCATCGATGCGGCAAAGCAAGGCCTGCGGATCTCGCCGAATACGGCCTCGCTTGCGGTGACGGTCGCGAATCTGTCGCTGGAGCTCGGACGCCTCGATGACGCCGAGGCGCACGCGAAGCTGGTGTTGAAACAGACGCCGCATGATGCGCATGAGGTGCTGGCCCGCGTCGCGCTGCGCCGCAAGGATTTCGAGAAGGCGCGCCAGGAAGCGAACGCCGCGTTCGACAACGACAAGAACCGCCCCGGCCATCTGATGCTCCTCGGCCAGATCGCGCTCGAAGAGGGGAAAGTGGAGGAGGCGCTGAGCGACTTCGATCAATCCGCGGCGCTGCGCCAGGCGAAGAATCAGCCCGCTCTCCCGCGCCTCAACTTCTTCCGCGGCGATTGCCTGGCCCGCCTCGGCCGCTCCGACGAAGCCGAGGCCGCGTTCCTGAGCGAGATCAAAAACTTTCCGACCGACCCGCAGCCCTACAAGAACCTGATCCTGCTCTACGCGGTCGAAGACCGCACCGACGCCGCCACGCAGTTGATTTTCGCACTGGAAAAAGCCGCACCGACGCCGCCGTCGTACGTCGCGATCGCCGAGACGTTAAGAACGATCGGCGACACGAAGGGCGCGAAGTTCTGGGCCTCGCGAGGATTGAGCCGTTATCCCGCGGACAAGCAGCTGCAGGCGCTTTACCGTGGCTGATCCTAGGAAGGCTTCTGCGGCAGGACGATGTCTTCGACCACGCGCAGTCGGCGATCAACGTTTGCAAACGCGGCCCTGAACGCTTCGTTGTCCGCAGCGAGTTGATCAATCTTCGCGCTGTTGACGTCGACCTTGTGGTCAACGTGGGCAAGGCTCTCCGCCAGGAGCTGGATCTCTCGATGCGTTTTTTCGGCAATGTCTTCAGCAACGGTGTTGAAGTGGTGGCGCATGACGCGAACAGCTTCGTCGAATCGCTGTTCGATCGCTGCAGTCGTTGAATCGAATCGCCGTTCGATCCTTGCGGTCGTTGACTCAAACCGCTGCTCGATCTTTGTGGTCGTGGAGTCGAAGCGTTGTTCGATCTCCGCGGTCTTCGTATCGAAGCGTTCCTGAATCGCTTGCGCGAATTCAGCAAACTGCCGCCGCGTCTCCGCGTGCGCGTCTTCGTTCTGTTTCTGGATCTGCTCCAGGAAGCGCTTTTCCTCGTCGTTCATGGCGAAGAAAGTCTACCTCGGCCTGCGACCGGTGCAACCCGCACTTCGTTTGACGCGCATCGGTACCCGCCGTTCAGCACAACGCTTCTCGGGAGCGGAGGGAACAGAGTTAGCTCGTAGCCGGAAGATTTGAATGTAGCTCGGGCCGCGGAATCTACAACCGGTAGACCGGACGCGAATCCCTCGGCGCGATTGCGTTCGAGGACGACGTTGTTTGCGCTGACGAGAAAGTACGCTGTTTCCGGCCGATCTTCATCGGCGAGCAGCGATGTCGGGACCATCAGCAGCGGCAGGCGACGGACTCTCATCCCGCGCGCGGCGAGATCGTTCGCGCATCGGTCGAGGAAACGCTGAAGTCCGATCGATGACGAATCGTTCTGAAAGGACAGCACAGCACTGCGCGCGTTCGCGGCGAGCGAGTACGTTTTCTCCAACTGCTGCCATTCGTTTGCAGACGCCGCAAACTTCGCCCCGAGCGAGACATCGCCGACCAGTGCATCGATCGAACCATCAGCGTGCGGGAGCAGCGTCACGATCGAATCGAGATCGAAACCGGCGCCACCACCGAGAACCTCGATCTGCTGCGGCGTGTGCGGCAGCTCGTGAACGAAGCGCACCGGGCGGTTGTACAGCGTCGACAACTCGTTCGCTGCGCGCTGCACCGCGTCGTTGTATCGAGCGATGCCTTCCGGCGATCCGAATCGTTCCACCGGAACGTGATCGATGTCGAGGAGCTCGAGTGCGCGGAACTCGACAGAGTGAATCGAGATCCACACCGCCTTCGGCGTCAGCAGGATCTGGCCGTTGTGAAACGACGTCGCGCCGGTAGTCCAGCGCGGCTTCCAACCCTCGTCGAGCGGTTTCGGCAAACCGTTCAGAAGTACGCGCACCATGCTCGCGTCTTCCTCGCGGTTGCGTTGCTGATTCGGACGATTGATGAAAATGAGCGACCCGTTCGGAGCGCGAGCGATGGAGAACGGATCGCGCGGCCACGGCGTCAGCGGACGATTGAGGTTGTCGACGAAAAAGATCGGCGCGAGATTCTTTTCCAGCACACTCTTCATCGCTTCGTCTCCGATGACGACGATCCTGCGCTGCGGAGCCGCGGCGCGGACCGCGGTCAGGAATCGCTTTGCTTCGTCCGGCGTCACGAAACGGGAGTTGACCGAGTAGATCGAGGTCTCGATCGGTTCGTTTCCGGCCGTCGTGATAGTCGCGGTGCTTTTCGCAGTGAAGCGGCTGTTGCTCGAACGCACAAGTCCCGCCGAAACGGCGAGAGCCTCCGCGGTTTCGAAATTGATCGGCGCGACGCGGTTCAGTTCATTCACCGCCGCGCGGCGGAGCTTCTCCGGCAACGTCGGACTCAGCGACGCGGGCAGGATCGTATCGACCGCGCGCCGGAACTCCTCGTCCTCGCCATAACGAAGCGGATCGAGCACCTGGAAGGCGACGAGCATATGCAGGTCGTCGTCTGAAAAATCGCGCGGGATGCGTGCGGCGTGCTCGCGAACGACCGCCGTCGCGTAGCGCTTCACGGCCGTTTGCAGTTGCGCATCGTGCGAGAGCAGCGCTGTGCCGAGGTTGCGCATCACCGCGGGAACGAGCTCGGGATTCGAAGTTGCAGCGTCGTCGAACGCCGCAGGCGGGACGTGCGCGAGCAGCTCCCGCGCAAAAGGTTCTGCAATTTCCGGCTCCGGCCAGCCGGCGCTTGGAAGGGGAGGAACCGGTGGAAATTCAACGCGCACCGCCGCGCCGAAAAGACAAAGCGCCGCGACCACGACGAGGCTGCGACCGATGCGCATCACGCCGCCGTGAACGGACGCGCGCCGAGGACGAATTCCGAGGTGTTTGGATCGTTGGTTAACAGGTCAGGCAGTGCATCTTGCCAAAGCACAGACAAGAGTGTCTGTGCCACACCGGCTCTCGCCGATACCCAACACCTCGGCCAAGGACGCAATCAATGTGGCACAGACACTCTTTGATGTGGCTCAGCACATCGTGGACATCTTGAAGGCTCAGCACATCGTGGACAAGCGATGCGAGCCGTACGACGCTGCCGAAGGAGGTGGCGTCGAATGGATGGT
>Ga0157375_10001413_pt1 | contig 20668 bp, 22 predicted proteins | sample M35metaG_FD_115311 | JGI IMG/M metagenome (GOLD analysis project Ga0157375, IMG submission 115311) | Miscanthus rhizosphere microbial communities from Kellogg Biological Station, Michigan, USA - M3-5 metaG | ecosystem: Host-associated > Plants > Roots > Rhizosphere > Soil | place: USA: Michigan... | reverse complement strand
CGTCGTGCCGGTCTGTTTCTTCGCGACGCTGCCGACGACTTTGAGCTCGGTCACGCGGTCGCCATTGCGGAAATCCATCCGGTAGATCTGTCCGTCGCGGCGGATCGTCACTTCGACCTGCGAGGAGAGCGCATTGACTACCGCCACGCCAACGCCGTGCAGGCCGCCGGAGAACTGATAGTTCTTGTTCGAGAACTTGCCGCCTGCGTGCAGGCGCGTAAGGATCAATTCGATGCCCGGAATGCCTTCGTCGGGATGGATGTCGACCGGCATGCCTCGGCCATCGTCGCTTACTTCGATCGAGCCGTCGGTATGGACGATGACGTCGACCGTGTGGGCGTGTCCGGCCAGCGCTTCGTCGACCGAGTTGTCCACGACTTCCTGAACCAGGTGATTCGGCCGCGTCGTGTCCGTGTACATGCCGGGTCGGCGTTTGACCGGCTCCAAGCCGGAAAGGACTTCGATGTCGGCGGCGTTGTATCTGCTGCTCATGCGTTGCGGAAGGTCCTGAAAAAATCGTTGAGGGCCGTGTCTCGAGGCGCTGGCAGGATGGCGGCGCAGTGAACGAAGGTCAATAGGAGGTTAAGCGCGCGTTTAGATGCGAAGTGCATTCAGCACACGTATTCGATGTCACTGCTAGCCTTCTTGCTTACCCATGTCGCTTTCGGGAAGCGGCCGTTCAGCCACTCGAAAGGAGAAAAGGTCATGCGCAAGATTCTAATCGTTTCGATTCCATTTGCTGTTTTCGCAGCCGCGCTGGTTGCGCCAGCCTGGGCCGCACGCGGCGGCGGAGGCTCTGGCCACGGTGCCACGGTTTCCGCGGCGGCGCACAGCGCGCACTCGAGCGGTTCGCCGGTCGGCTCGTCCGTTCGCGGCGTGGCGCGTTCCAACTCCCAGGGGCCGTCCCACGCCAATGCGAATGCGATCTCGCACGTGCAGAATTCGCCCGGCAGGGCCAACTCGAATTCCGTGCTCGGCAACGGCGGAGCGACAACAACTTCGTCAGACTTTACGCAGATGACGGGCGCGCGCGGGCATGGCAAAGCGTCCAAGACGGCAAAATCCGGAAAGGCAAAGGGCAAGAAATCGCGAACCATCGATTCAGACGGTTTCGACTGATCGGTGCTGGACTGATTCCTGCGAGTTGTAATGAGGCGCCCCGGGGAAACCGGGGCGCCATTGTTTCATCCGGGCGTGAGCACTGCCGTGGCAAAGCGAAAATTCGTGCCGGCGGTGGCTCCATAGTCGAAAGTCCAACTCTCGACGCGCAGACCCGCAGCCTCGCCGTGTGCCGCGATCGCCGATGGCGTGTAGGGGCGAATCGTTTCATCCGTATGGAACTCTTCGCGCGGGCTGCCGTCGGCGGCAAGCACGCGGTAGCGCCGTTCGATGCGGTTGGTGCCGTCCGCATTCGCCGTGATCCGCTTGTGGCGCTCGAGCGTTTGTTCACCATGCGGGCGGCGATAGTCGAGGCGAAACTCGGCGAAACTCTCGACCGGTTGCGGAATGAACGCATCGAGCACGACGCGGCCATCGCGGGCAAGCAGGGAGCGAATTCGAGACAGCGCGGCAACCGCGACTTCCGGGTCCGTCAGGTACGTGATCAGCGAGTACGGAGCAAGAATGACCTGGAAGTCAGCGGCGAGCGCCAGTCTGCGCAAATCCATCTGGGCGACGCGGGCTTCGATACCGCGCTCGGCGGCATCACGGCGCAAACGCTTCAGCATCGGCAGCGAGCGGTCGGCGCCGACTGCATCGATGCCTGCCGCCAGCAGGTCGAGCAGGATGCGCCCGGTCCCGCATCCCAGTTCCAACGTGCGCCCGCCACGCGCCAGGCATTGCTGACGATACCAGCCGACGTCGTCGAACGGCATGCTCTGGCCCATGTCGGTCGCATAGACTTCGGCAATTGCGTCGTAGGAAAAATGCGCGGTGTTCATGGCGAGTCCGTGTGACCGAGCAGCCAATCGTAAAGGCCGAACTGGCGTTCGGCCATCGTATTCCAGGTAAACCTGTCGAGGCGTGCATCGTCGTCGCGTTCGCGCCGTCGTCTTTCGCCATGATCGGCCAGCAGCGCCGCGATCGGCGCCTCCATTGCCGCGATCGTCGGCGCCAGCACCAGACCTTCGAGGCCGAAGTCCGAGAAGCCGCGCGCGCCATCGGACGTGCTCACGCAGACACGTCCTGCAAGCAACGACTCGATCAGCTTGATCGATGAACCGCGGATGTTGCGTTGTGGATTAATTGTCAAAGTACACTGGTCCAGATACGGCGCGGGATCGACGAATTCCGTCACGAGCTCGATGCCTGGCTGTTTCAGGGCTGGTTCGGCCGTGGCGATTTGCGCCGATTCGGCGCCGCCGAGTACGGTCAGAACCAGATCGGGGAATCGGGCGCGCAAGGCCGGCCAGGCCGCGCCGAGGAATTCGAGGATGCCATCGCGGTTCTGCGCATAGCGAAACGGACCCATGAACAGCAAGCGCGGAGATTCAGGCGACGGACGATACGCGTTGCGCCTGTCGGTGGCGCCGTTGCCGATCATCGTTACCGGCGTGTAACCCGGAAGGAGTGCTGCGTCTTCGGCCGAGCACACGGTCAGGGCGTCGAAGCGCCTGATTGCCGCCAGCTGCGCCGCGTCGCTGGATGCTTCCGAGTGAGGGCTGAGGGCTGAGGGCTGAGGGCCGGTGAGTGGATTTTCGGAGAGGTAGACATCGTGCAACGCGAGCAACCACTTGGCGCGGCCGTTGCGCGTCGCTGCGAGCCCGGCGAGTTCCATGAATTCGACCTGCACGATGTCCGGGTCGTAGCGCTCGATCATGCGCTCGAGCGCCTCGCACAAGCCCGGCCACACGTGCCGATCGAGGCGTTGTGCCAGTGGCAGCGACACGCCGCGCTTGTCGCCGCGGCCCTCGACGAAGCGCGCGGCAGTCATGCCGGCGATCCAGGATTCGACGTCGGGCCCATACAGCGAACCTTCGTCGCCGAGAAGCAGGAAATCGACGCGATCGCGCAGGCGCGCGGTCAGTTCGGCTACACGCCGGGCACCGCCGTGTGCCGGAGGAAACAGCGCGAAGGGCGATACCAGCAGCACGCGCGGGCTGCGCGGCGTCGGGAGGGAAGGTGGCTCAGGCGCAGGGTCGTACCAGCGGTCGAGCGTCAGCGTTTCGAAGCGCAGTCCACGTTGCCGCGCACGCAAAGTGGCCAGGCGCGCGCGAAGCACGCGCCATGCCGTGCCAAGTCCCGACAGTTCGGCTCGCGAGCGCGCGTCCGTTGCCGCAACGGCGCGCAGCAACGCGCCGGCGCGACGGCCGCTCCAGGCATGGCGCAAGTCGAACAGCAACGCATTGCGCGCAATGACGCGGTCGACTTCGGCTTTCTCGTAGTGGCGGCGAATCGTGCCGCGATGCAGGTGCCACGCGCGCGAGGTCGGGCAGAACAGCACTTCCCAACCGTCGCCCCAGGCGCGCACGCCCCAGTCTGCGTCTTCCCAATAGAACGGGCGGTAGTCCGCGCTGCCTCGTATGTACCGTCGCAGTGTCCCGGTCCGGCACAGCGACGAACCGCCGCCGGGATACAGCGAACCGCGCAACATGCGCGCGGCCGGGCCGGGATCGCGTTCGTAGACTTCGGGTGTCAGCGGATTCGGGCGGAAATCGGACCAGCCGGTTTCCTCGCGCCGCCGATCCGGCTCGGTGAAAAAGATTTGCGAGGCGATCGCGAACACCCAGGGCCGGCGTTGCGCCAGGACTTCGCGCAAGGAGTCCGGTTCGAGGCGCATGTCGCTGTTGAGCAGATAGGTCCAATCGTAATTCGCGCGCCGGAGGCCGGCGGCGATCGCCCCGTTGAAGCCCAACGCCCACTCGTGGAACTGCCAGTCGGCCTCGGGAAACTTTGTGCACAATGCGGCATAGTCGCCACGAGCGGCTCCATTGACGATGACGATAACCTCGGACGGTTCGTCGACGCCGGCCAGCGCCTGCATCAGCGCCGCGAGCGTTTCCTCGAGCAGATCCGGGGTGCCGCGCTCCGGTACGATGACGCTGAGGCCGGGCTTCCAGCCTGCCGACGGCGATGGCAGCGGTCCGCGTGCGCGGCGTCGTGCCAGCAGCCCGGCTGCCGCCAAGGCGAGACCGAGTGGAACACAGCGGCCGAGGCGCATCAGGATGCCCGCTCGTCGCTTCCACACGGCGAGCGCCGTTCCGATCATACGAGCCACTCGGCGGCCGGGATGGCTGCGCCTTCGCTCCATTGCGCATACCAGCGTAGCGCCTGCTCGGCGAACATCGAGCACCAGACATTCGGTTCCCGATCGGCGAGATCGCTGCGAAAGCTGACGCTGCCATCGGCGCCGATCCGACCCAGCAGGGCGCTGGCGAGAAGTCCGAGTGTGCGATCGTCCGGCGCGTGTTCGACCGATTGCGCGCGCAACTGCAGTCCGACACGCAGGGCCTGCGCGATGATGTCGCTGCGCGCCAGGTCCGAACCCGGTTCGGCTTCAGGCAGGCTGCCATCCTCGCGCTGCAGACGAAGCACGCGTGCCAGCAGTTCGGCGATGTGTCCTGCGCGCTCCGGCCGGGCGAGCAGCATGCCTTCGGCGAAGTAGAGCGTCGGATGCAACATTTCGAGCGCGAGCGTGCCGGTATCCGGCGCGTAACGGTCGATCAGTTGTTCGCACGCGGCCGAGAGCTTCGCCGGCAGTTCGGCGTGGCGGCCGGCGAGAAGCACGCGCGAACACGCCTTGACCTCGAACGGACCACCGGTCGTCGACCATCTTGCGGGCAAGGTGGCAGCCAGGTTGAGGAGGCGCGCAGCGCGAACTTCACCGTCGGCGTCGGCAAATTTGTCGAGCTCTTCGATCAACCGCTGAACGGTGTCACGCGGCAACTCGATCAAATGCGCCTGCGCCGCGGCGCACAGGCCGCGCAGCAGCATCGCGAAGTCGAAGAAGAACACCGCGTCGTTGCGCCAGTCTTTCGCGTCGTCGCCCAGATACGTGCGCGTTCTTGCCAGCGCTCCGCCATCGAACTGGCGCGCGGTCCAGTCCGCGGCACGCGAGGCGGCAAGGGCCGGATCGTCACGAGCCCAGTCGGTGTGCATTTCCGCAAGCCAGTGCAGGTAATAGCCCGTGATCTCCGGATAGACATAACGGGCGCGCCCGGCGTTGTCCATCGCTCCGGCGACGGCGCCCGCATGGACGCCTTCACGCAATTGCACTTGCGGCGAAAGCAGCCAGGCGCTGATGCGCGCTGCCGCCGTGCGCGCCGCGCCCGCCAGGGCGCGGTCCCGATCGTTTGTAGAAGAAATCATTGTATACAAAGATAATTTTAGGCAGTGGCCACTGCCGGTGTGAGGTCGCGTTCGCGTGCCAGGAACTGCACGAGCTCTCCAGCAATGCGGTATCCGCTGCGTCCGTCGCCATAGACCGCTTCGGCGGCGAAGGGGAGGCGAGTCAGTGGCGGTTGCGCCAGCATTTGCAACGCATCGGCCGCGATGCGATCGCGGTCGAGCGGAACTAGCCGCGCGCAGCCGAGTGCTACGCTTTCTGGACGTTCGGTGTTCTCGCGTACGACGAGCACGGGCAGTCCCAGATAGGGCGCTTCTTCCTGGATGCCGCCCGAATCGGTGATGACGAGGCGCGACCGCAGCAGCAGCGCGATGAAATCTCGATAGTCGAGCGGCTCGACCAGGGCTATCCGCGGATTGCCCTGTAGATGACGACGGATGCGAGCGCCCACGGCGGGGTTTGGGTGCACCGGGCAGACGAGACCGAGATCCGGGTCAGCGTCCAGCATGTCGAGCACCGCGGCGCAGGCGACATCGAGGCCTCGACCGTAATTTTCGCGACGGTGCAGGGTCAGGGTGACGATCGTCCGTGTTTCGGGCAGAAACGGCAGTGGCGTCGGAGTTTTGTTCTCGACTTCGCGGCGCAGCAGGTCGACGACCGTATTGCCGACCTGAAACACGCGCGTTGCAGGAACCCCTTCGCGCAGCAGGTTGCGGGTTGCCGCCAGCGTCGGTGCGAAATGCAGCGCCGCAATCGGAGCAATACGGCGCCGAAACAACTCTTCGGGGAACGGCCGCCAGGGATGATCGCTGCGCAGACCGGCTTCGACGTGGGCGACAGGCAGACCAAGATCGCGCGCGGCAAGTGCGGTCGCATAAGCGGTCGACGTGTCGCCTTGGGCAACGAGCAGCGCGGTTCGATGGGACAGGGCAATGCCGCGGATGCGCTCACGCAGCGCCCGCACCGCGTGCGAGAGCGACATCGGCAACAGTTGTCCGGGCGCCAGATCGCAATCGATGCCCAGATGCGCGAACGTGCGCCGCACCATGCTATCGTGCTGGCCGCTATTGAGCAGCAGAGCTGAGCAGCCATCGCTCGCGCGCAAAGCCGTGACGAGGCTGGCGAGCTTGAGGCACTCCGGACGCGTACCAGCAACAACCAGGACGCCGGCTTCGCCGTGCAAACGAGTATTCAGGTGCTTCCCCCTGCCGTCAGGTTGCGCGCGCTCGGGCGGCGCGCTGCGGTTCCGGTTAGGAACACCCGAACTTACAATAGATTACAGGAAGTTACAGAAATTTACCTGTGCGCTGGCTCACGAAACTGGAGCGTTTTTTCCGGACCTTTGCTGCCGGCGCTGGCGCGGAAACTCGCCGGGATCGCTCCGAGCCGGTAAACTATCGCTTTACCAGCATCGGAATTGTGCTGCGTCATGACTCCCCTGATTTTCGTCACCGGTGGTGTGGTGTCCTCCTTGGGCAAGGGCATCGCCTCCGCGTCGCTGGCTGCCATCCTCGAAGCGCGCGGCCTGCGCGTGACGATGATGAAGCTCGATCCGTACATCAATGTCGATCCGGGCACGATGAGCCCGTTTCAGCATGGCGAGGTGTACGTCACCGACGATGGCGCCGAAACCGATCTTGATCTCGGCCATTACGAGCGCTTCGTGCGCACGCGCCTGACCGGAAAGAATTCGGTCACGACCGGAAAAATCTACGAATCGGTGATCCGCAAGGAGCGTCGTGGCGATTATCTCGGCGCGACCGTCCAGGTGATTCCGCATATCACCGACGAGATCAAGCACTGCATCCACGAAGCCACGCAGGGTTACGATGTGGCGCTCGTCGAAATCGGCGGAACCGTAGGCGACATCGAATCGCAGCCGTTCCTCGAGGCGATCCGCCAGATTCGGATCGAGCAGGGCATCGACAAGTGCCTGTTCATGCACTTGACCCTGGTGCCGTACATCAAGGCTGCCGGCGAGATCAAGACCAAGCCTACCCAGCATTCGGTCAAGGAATTGCGCGCGCTCGGCATCCAGCCCGATGTCTTGCTGTGCCGTTGCGAGCAGCCGCTGCCGCAGTCCGACCGGCGCAAGATCGCGCTGTTCACGAACGTGCCAGAGAAAGCCGTCATCAGCGCGGTCGACGTCGACACGATCTACAAGCTGCCGCTGTGGCTGCACGATCAGGGCCTGGACGACATCGTCGTTTCGCATCTGCGCCTGGACGCCAAGCCGGCGAACCTCGGCGCGTGGGAACACACCGTGGAGGCAATCGAGCACCCGAAGCACGAAGTCACGATTGCGATCATCGGCAAGTACGTCGAACACAAGGACGCATACAAGTCGCTCGGCGAGGCCTTGCGCCACGGCGGGCTGAAACAGTCCACGCGCGTGAACCTGCGCTGGATGGAGTCCGAGGATATCGAGGCGCGTGGCGCCGACGTGCTCAAGGATGTCGACGGCATTCTCGTGCCGGGCGGCTTCGGCAAGCGCGGCTTCGAAGGCAAGATTGCCGCGGCGCGCTATGCGCGTGAGCACAAGATTCCGTACTTTGGCATCTGCTACGGCATGCATGCGGCGGTCGTGGATTTCGCGCGCCATATCGCCGGCCTGGAAGGCGCCAATTCGAGCGAGAACGAAGTGCATTGCAAGGACCCGGTGATCGCGCTGATCACCGAGTGGACGACCGGCACTGGCGATGTCGAGCGCCGTAGCCAGGAATCCGATCTCGGCGGCACGATGCGGCTGGGTGCGCAGGAGTGCCGCCTGAAGGCCGGATCGATTTCGCGCGAGTTGTACGGCCAGGACGTTATCCGTGAGCGCCATCGCCACCGCTACGAATTCAACAATCGCTACCGCCAGCAGTTCGAGGATCTCGGCCTCGTCGTTGCCGGCAAGTCGATGGACGATCTGCTCGTCGAGATGGTCGAGCTTTCGCCGCAGAAACATCCGTGGTTCGTGACCTGCCAGTTCCATCCGGAATTCACATCGACGCCGCGTGACGGCCATCCGCTGTTCAACGGTTTCGTTCACGCCGCGCTCGAGTACAAGACCGTGCGCAATGCGCCGCGATTCGCCGCAGAAGCTGTGGCATGAAGCTTTGCGGTTTTGAAGTCGGCCTCGACCAACCCCTGTTCCTGATCGCCGGCCCCTGCGTTGTCGAGTCGGAGCAACTGCAGATCGACACCGCGGGCACGTTGAAGGAAATCACGCAACGGCTCGGCATTCCTTTCATCTTCAAGTCGAGCTACGACAAGGCCAATCGCACGTCGGCGTCGAGCTACCGCGGCCTCGGCATGGACGAAGGCTTGCGCATCCTCGCCGAGGTCAAACGCCAGCTCGGCGTGCCGGTGCTGACCGACGTTCACGAGTACACGCCGCTCGATGAGGTCGGCGCGGTCGTCGACGTGTTGCAGACGCCGGCATTCCTGTGCCGGCAAACCGACTTCATTCAGAATGTCGCCAAGGCCGGCAAGCCGGTGAACATCAAGAAAGGCCAGTTCCTGTCGCCGTGGGAGATGAAGCACGTCAGCGACAAGGCGCTGGCCACCGGCAACACGCAGATCATGGTCTGCGAGCGCGGCGCAAGTTTCGGCTACAACAACCTCGTCTCCGACATGCGCAGTCTCGCCGTGATGCGCGAAACCGGCTGTCCGGTCGTGTTCGATGCGACCCATTCGGTGCAGTTGCCCGGCGGCGCCGGCGGCAAGTCCGGCGGCCAACGCGAGTTCGTGCCGGTATTGTCGCGCGCGGCCGTCGCCGTCGGCATCGCCGGCATCTTCATGGAAACGCACCCCGATCCGGACAAGGCGCTGAGCGACGGTCCGAATGCATGGCCGCTGCGAAAAATGGCAGCGCTGCTCGAAACCCTGCTGGAACTCGATCGCGCAACCAAGCGCGCCGGACTTCTCGAATCCTCCTTGTGAACCGCACCGACCGATGAGCACGATCACCCAGGTACATGCGCGCGAAATCCTCGACTCGCGCGGCAATCCGACACTCGAAGCGGAAGTCACGCTCAGCGACGGCTCTTTCGGTCGCGCCCTGGTGCCGAGTGGCGCCTCGACCGGTTCGCGCGAGGCTGTCGAATTGCGTGATGGCGACAAGTCGCGTTATCTCGGCAAGGGCGTGAAAAACGCCGTCGGCAACGTCAACGGCGCGATCGCGCAGACGCTGAAGGGGTTCGACGCATCGGACCAGAAAGGCCTCGACGCGAAACTGATCGCTCTCGACGGCACGCCGAACAAGAGTCGCCTCGGCGCGAACGCGCTGCTCGGCGTTTCGCTCGCCAACGCACGTGCCGTTGCCGCGAGCCGCAAGCAGCCCTTGTGGCAATACCTACCAGCCCTCAGCCCTCAGCCCTCAGCCCTGGGACCGGCCCTGCCGGTCCCCATGATGAACATCGTCAACGGCGGCGCGCATGCCGACAACAACGTCGACATGCAGGAGTTCATGGTGCTGCCGGTCGGACTGCCGAATTTTGCCGAGGCGCTGCGCGCCGGCGTGGAAATTTTCCATGCACTGAAGAGCGTGCTGAAGGCGAAAGGCTTGAACACCGCGGTCGGCGACGAAGGCGGCTTCGCGCCGGACCTGAAGTCGAACGAGCAGGCGATCGAGACGATTCTCGAAGCCATTGCGAAGACGGGCTATGCCGCCGGCAAGGATGTATACCTTGGCCTGGACGTCGCCAGTTCGGAGTTCTACAAGGATGGCGCGTACCGTCTCGACGGTGAAGGCAAGATACTGTCTTCGGCGCAGCTGATCGATTTCTACGCCGACTGGTGCGCGAAGTACCCGATCATCACGATCGAGGACGGCATGGCAGAGGGCGACTGGGACGGCTGGAAGGCGCTGACCGAACGTCTCGGCGCCAAGGTCCAGCTGGTCGGCGACGACCTGTTCGTCACGAACACGGCGATCTTCAAGCAAGGCATCGATCGGCATATCGCCAACGCGATCCTGATCAAGGTCAACCAGATCGGCACGCTGACCGAAACGCTCGAGGCAATCGCAATGGCCGCGGCGGCGAACTACGCGTCGATCGTTTCGCATCGCTCGGGTGAGACTGAAGACACGACGATCGCGGATATCTCGGTCGCGACGACCGCGACGCAGATCAAGACCGGCTCGCTTTGCCGCTCCGATCGCGTGGCCAAATACAACCAGTTGTTGCGCATCGAGGAAGCTCTCGGCATACAGGCGCGCTATGCGGGTCGCTCGGCATTTCCCAACGTGCCGGGTTTGGTGGGCTGATCGGACCCAAGCGTGCTGCGCTACGTCGCACTATTGCTGCTGATCCTGCTGCTGGCGTTGGAAGTCAAATTGTGGACCGGCGACTGGAGCCTGCGCGAAGTCTGGCGCCTGCGCCAGCGCGTGGCCGAGCAGAAGCAGGAAAACCAGAAACTCAAGCAGCGCAACGAAGCGTTGTCGGCCGAAGTTCAGGACCTGAAGAACGGCAACGAAGCGATCGAGGAGCGCGCGCGCTCGGAGCTCGGCCTGATCAAGCCTGACGAAACGTTTTACCAGGTCGTCGAGCCGACCGCCGACCCGAAGAAGAATGGCGATGAGCGACACTGATGCCGGACTGTGGTGCGTCGTGCCCGCGGCGGGCCGCGGATCGCGTTTTGGCGGCGCCATACCCAAGCAATACCTGACGCTGCACGCCAAACCGCTGCTGCTGCTGACGCTCGAACGCCTGGCTGCACATCCGCGCGTTTCGGGCCTGATGGTTGCAATCGCAGCGGACGATCACCGCTGGCCGGGAATCTCCACGTGTAGGAGCAAGCCCGTGGCGACGGCAGTTGGTGGAGCCCTGCGTTCGGATTCCGTGCTCGCCGGGTTGCGCGCGTTGCGCGACAAGGTGCGTGACGACGACTTCGTTCTCGTCCACGACGCCGCCAGGCCGTGCGTGCTCGCCGCGGACATCGATCGTCTGATCGACCTCGGCATGCCTGCGGGCGGGGCGCTATTGGCCGCGCCATTGCGCGACACGCTCAAGCGCGCTGATGCGACCGGCCGGGTCGTGGCCACGGAGCCGCGCGAGGGACGCTGGCGCGCGCTGACGCCGCAACTTTTTCGCCTCGGCGAACTCGTCGCCGCTCTCGAGTCCGCGCAAGCCGCCGGCATCGAAGCGACGGACGAGGCAATGGCGATGGAGCGCGTAGGTCATCGTCCGTTGCTGGTCGAGGGTGCCGAGAGCAATATCAAGATCACGACTCGAGCCGATCTCGCGCTGGCGGAGTTTTTGATTGAAGAGCTGGCTGAGGGCTGAGGGCTGAGGGCTGAGGGCTGGAGCATCGCAGTCTGATTCAAGCTGATGCAGGTTCCGCAAAGATGAGGAAATTCACTGTGGTCATCGGAATGTTCCAGCTAGTACTCGAGCGCTCGGAAATCGCGTTTGAGCCCTCAGCCCTCAGCCCTCAGCCCTGACCCCCCATGCGCATCGGCCAAGGCTACGACGTCCATGCATTCGGCAGCGGCGATCACATCATGCTCGGCGGCGTGCGGATTGCACACACGCACGGCGTCGTTGCACATTCCGATGGCGACGTGGTGATTCATGCATTGTGCGACGCGATCCTCGGCGCACTGGCGCTCGGCGACATCGGCCGGCACTTCCCGCCCTCGGACGAACGCTGGCGCAATGCCGATAGCCGCAAGTTTCTGCGCCGATGCGCGGTGCTCATGCACGAAGCTGGATTCGTGCTCGGCAATGCTGACGTCACTGTCGTTTGCGAGCAGCCGAAAATTGCGTCACATGCGGATGCGATGCGTGCAAATCTGGCCGAAGACTTCGGCTGCGACGTCGCCCAGATCAGCATCAAGGCAACGACGAGCGAACGGCTCGGCTTCACCGGGCGCGGCGAGGGCATTGCGGCGCAGGCCGTCGTGCTTCTGAAGTGGTCCGGTCCCGGACCGGACTGATGGCGCAGCTCGAACTTCCTCTCGCCTGGGGCGGCCCGCCGTTGCGCGGCGTCATGCGCGCGACGCCGGAGGACTTCTTCGTCGATGAGGATCTCGGTTTCGAACCCGACGGCAGCGGCGAACACGCTTTCGTGCGCATCGAGAAACGCGGCGCGAACACCGAGTGGGTCGCGCGGCAACTCGCGCGCCTCGCCGGGGTCGGCCCGAATGCCGTGAGCTATGCCGGGATGAAGGATCGCCACGCCGTTACACGGCAGACGTTTTCGATCCATCTGCCGGGCCGCCCGGATCCTGACTGGAGCTCGTTGCAGCACCCGGAATTCCAGGTGCTCGACTGCCGCCGTCACAGCCGCAAGCTCAAGCGCGGCGCGCACAGGGCAAACGCGTTCCGCATCGTGCTGCGCGACATCAGCGGAGATCGCGCCGCGGCCGAAGCCTGCCTTGCCAAGATCGCGGCCGGCGGCGTTCCGAACTATTTTGGAGAGCAACGTTTCGGACGCGGCGGCGACAATCTCGAGCGGGCTCGCGCCATGTTTGCGGGCAAGCGGATGCAGCGGCACGAGCAGGGCCTGGTTCTGTCCGCTGCACGCTCGCATCTTTTCAATCGCCTGCTCGCGGAGCGCGTGCGGGCTGGCAACTGGAACCAGGCGCTCGAGGGCGAAGTGTGGATGCTCGCCGGCAGCCACAGCATCTTCGGACCTGAACCGTATACGCCCGAATTGACTGCGCGCTTGGTGAGCGGCGACATTGGTCCGACGGGTCCGTTGTGGGGCGCCGGCGAGCTACGCTCGGCAGGCGCAGTCGTGGCGATCGAACGGGATGTTGCTGCGCCGGACGATGATCTGATCCGTGGCCTGGCCGCCTGTGGACTGCGTCAGGAACGTCGCGCCTTGGTCATGCGGCCGGCAGACCTCGTGGCGACCTGGTTGCCGGAGCCGGCCCTTGAGTTGACGTTTAGCTTGAATAAAGGCTTATATGCTACGGTTTTAATTAGAGAAATATGCGAAGTTACGGCGCTCGATGAGAGCCCCGACTAGAAGTCGGCAAAATCTGATACGTCGCCTCTTGCTGGCGGGTCTATAGTGTCAGCGTAGCAACTTGGGTTGTGCGAACAGCGTGATTCGGAGGCTGTCATGCATCGATCAAGGTGGGCGATTGCGGGTTTGAGCCTGTGCCTGTGTGCTTGTGCGACGACCCCGCCGCAGCACGTCGCGCCTGCGACGGACGACAAATTGAACGGCGACTTTGACCAAGGCAAGGTTGCGACGGTCAACCGCTGGGCGCTGGATCACGGCGCGACGGTGATCTGGACTCATTACCCGCAAAGACGCAAGGGCACCGACGGCGGCTGACAATCTGCTTCGGAAAGCGAATCGGGCCCAGCGGAATTTTCATTCGTGCCGCAGCAGCACGATGACGGCGCCGGTTCCTCCTTCAGCCGGGGGCGCCGATGCGAAGGCGAGCACGTCGCCGCGCTGACGCAGCAGGCCATCGGTCAAACGCTTCAGGACCGGCCCTTGCGCGCGCGACCGCAGTCCCTTGCCATGAATGATCCGCACGCAGAGCTTGCCGGCGCGTTGGCACTCGTTGAGAAATGACTTGATCGCGGCGCGCGCGACTTCGGTCGTCATCTGGTGCAGGTCGATCTCGTCGGCGATGCTGAAATGGCCGCGCTTCAACCGTCGCAGCAGGCGCGGCGACAGTCCTGGCTTCAGATAACTCAGTTCCTCGCCAACTTCGATCTCGGCCGGATCGATCAGCGATCGCATCAGCTCGGCCGGTACTCTTGCCTCGTCGAGGCGTGACTGAACGGGTTCTGGAGGGGGACGCGGCCGCGCCGGCATGGCACCCGGATCAGCCATGCGACGCACTTTGCCTACAGCCTGTTCGAACAGGCGCAGGTCCTCGTCGCTGACGGTCGCGGCGTTCCTGGTCTTGCGCGGAGTCATGAAGGCAGCTTAGCAGAGGCGCGCTCGCGTTCAGTTTGTGGGCAGGCTCCGGTACAATCGTCGATCAAATTCTGTGCGCCTGCGCGATGCGCCCGGCGTTCTTTCGTGGAATACGCATGCGTGTATTGGTCAGCAACGACGATGGCGTTGACGCGCCGGGCATCCATTTTCTGGCCCGGCGCCTGTCCATCGTCGGGGAAGTCATCGTCGTGGCCCCGGATCGCGACCGCTCCGGCGCGAGCAATTCGCTGACGCTCGATCAGCCGATTCGAGTGACGCGGCTCGAAGACGGCCGCTATCGGGTCGCCGGCACGCCGACCGATTGTGTCCATCTGGCACTGGCCGGGTTGCTCGACGTCGAGCCTGACATCGTCGTATCCGGCATCAACAACTCGGCCAACCTCGGCGATGACGTGATCTATTCCGGCACCGTTTCGGCGGCGATGGAAGGACGTTTCCTCGGGCTGCCGGCCATCGCCGTGTCGCTCGCCGCGAAGGACCACAAGGGCGAGCATTACGCGAGCGCCGCGCAGGCGGCCCTGGCCATCATGCAGCGCCTGCTGGTCGATCCGCTTCCGGCCGACACGATCCTCAACGTCAACGTTCCGGATCGTCCGTGGAGCGAACTGCGCGGCTTCGCCGTGACCCGGCTCGGGCGCCGTCATCGTTCGGCCCCGTGCATTGCCCAGACCGACCCGCGCGGCCGTCCGATCTACTGGATCGGCCCTCCCGGCGAGGCCGAGGACGATGGTCCCGGCACGGATTTCCACGCCGTGCGCGAAGGCTATATTTCGATAACGCCGATCCAGGTCGACCTGACGCGCTACCAGGCGCTGGACAAGGTTGCCGGCTGGGTTTCGTCGCTGTCGCTCGAACTCGGCACTGCCGCATGAATGTGTTTTCGCGACAGACGCCCGAGGCGCGCGGTCTCGGCATGACTTCGCAGCGGGCGCGCGACCGGCTGGTCGAGCGGCTCAAGTCCGAAGGCATCGCTGACCGCCGCGTGCTCGACGTCATCGGCCGGCTGCCGCGGCACCTGTTCATCGAGGAAGCGCTCGCTTCGCGCGCCTACGAGGACACAGCGCTGCCGATCGGCCTCAGTCAGACGATCTCGCAGCCGTGGGTCGTGGCGCGCATGACCGAAGCGCTGATCGAAGGCAAGGTTCCGGACAGGGTGCTCGAAGTCGGCACCGGCTCGGGTTACCAGGCGGCCGTGCTCGCCGCGTTGGTGAAAAATGTATACACGGTCGAGCGCATCGAGGAACTGTTGCGCAACGCGCGCCGGCGCTTTCGCAAGCTCGGCATCGAGAACATCCGTTCGCGGCATGCCGACGGACGGCTCGGCTGGCCCGAGCATGCGCCGTACGACGCGATCATCCTGACGGCCGCTGGCGAGCAGGTCGACGCCGATCTGTTCGCACAACTCGCCCCGGACGGCGTGCTCGTCGCACCGGTCGGCCCGCCGGGTCAGCAACGTCTGCTGCGCTTCCGCCACGGCGAAAAAGGCTGGGCCAGCGAAGCGCTGGGCCACGTCAGCTTCGTGCCGCTGCTCGGGGGCGTGACTTGACGAAGCGTGACCGCAGCCGGCGCGGACCGTCCCGACTCCGCGACGGCGGCAACCTGGCGCCAGGCGACGGAACGCTGTCAGCGGCATTGCTGTTTCTCCCTGGCGTCGCCGAAGCCAAAGTCCCAAGTCCGTCAGATGGCTGTCGGCCGCATGTTTCCTGCAAAGAAAGGCTGGTGTCGCGCTGATGCGTATTTTCAGGCCGTTGTACGAATACGCAATGCGCTGGTCCGCGCATCCGCGCGCTCCCTGGTATCTGGGCGGTCTGAGTTTCATCGAGGCATTCATATTTCCCGGCGCGCCGGAGATCATGCTGCTGCCGATGACGCTGGCCAAGCCGAAGAATTGGGCCCGCTACGCGACGATAAGCCTCGCCAGCTCGATGGTCGGTTCCGTGATCGGCTACATGATGGGCCATTATGGATTTGAGCTCGCCCGCCCGTTGCTCGAACGGCTCGGCTGGTTGTCGGGGATCGATGCCTATGTCACGCAGCTGAGGTCGCTCGATGGCTGGGCCGTATTCTGGCTGCTCGTTGTCGGCGGATTTACTCCGGTGCCACTGAAGATCTTCACCTGGGCGTCGGGCATCGTCGGCGTACCGATGCTTGCCTTTCTCGCCGCGATGCTGGTCGGACGCGGCAAGCGCGTATACCTTCTCTGCGGCTTGATCCGGCTCGGCGGCGAGCGCGCAGAGCAAGCGGTGCACCGGTGGATCGAGTGGATCGCCTGGGGAGTCCTGCTGCTGCTGGTCCTGGCCGGCTTGTATTTCAAATATCTGCATTGAGCCACATGAACCTTCGTCCCGCGATTCTCACGCTTCTGGACCAGGCTCGTTCGAGTCGGTTCGCGTTGCGCGGCATTCGCGCGGCCGGATTCGTGCCGGATCGCGCGCCGGCAATCGGCTTGATCGCGGGCTTGATCGCGGCGTTGCTCCTGGCGTCTTGCTCTTCCAGTCCGCCGGCTCCGGTCGTCAACTTGTCGACAACGGTCGAGTCGCCGGCGGATGATGCTGCTGCGCGCAAGGCAGCGAGCGCAGGAGCCACCTATCGAGTCGTGCGCGGCGATACGCTCTACGCGATTGCGTTTCGCAATGGCTTCGATTACCGCGAGCTTGCGGCCTGGAACGGCATCGAGTCCCCGTATCGGATTTATGTCGGTCAGGACCTGCGTCTGGGCCCACCCAACGGGGAGCAGTCGAACTCGCACGTCGCAGCGGCGGCTCCCGCGCCAGCACGCGCGCCTGCGACGGCCGCATCCGCCGCGCCACCGGCTCCGGCGAGTCAGAACGGCAGGCCCGCTGCAACCGGCGGAGGAATGTTCGAAGACGTGCCGGCGACACCGCCAGCGCCGGCTCGTGAGGAGGCAACTTCGGCTTCCGCAGCGGCAGCGGCATCTCCTTCGGAGTCGGCGGACATTCTGGCGGCGCCAGGAGCGCCTGCTGTCGCGCCAGCCAGGGAAAGCGTGGCCGAAGCCCCAGTCAAACCCACGCCGTCGCCGTCGAAGGCTTCCGATGACGTTGCCGTCAACGGCGCAGGTGGACTGGCCTGGCGCTGGCCGGGCAAGGGTCCACTGATCGGAAATTTCGTTGCCGGCGACCAGACGCGCCAAGGCATCGACATTGGAGGAACGGCCGGCGATCCCGTGCTTGCCGCCGCGGACGGCGAGGTCGTCTATAGCGGCAACGGCCTGCTCGGTTACGGCGAGTTGATTATCGTGAAGCACAATGCAAGCTTCCTGTCCGCGTACGGACACAACCGCAAGCGCCTCGTCCAGGAAGGCAACCGGATCAAGGCCGGGCAGCAGATCGCCGAGATGGGGTCGAGCGCGAGTGCGCGCGACGAATTGCATTTCGAGATTCGCAAGAACGGCAAGCCGGTCAATCCGCTCGACTACCTGCCGGCACGCTGAGTCGCTGCCGGATCGACCAGAGCGTTCTCCCGACGCATCGACGCTGCCGATCGGTGCCGCGACGGAGTATTCTGCGCGGATGGGCTTGTTGCCTTCCGCCGCTGAACTTGAAACCGAAGACCTGTTCGAGCTGATCGATGCGATCGAGCCGCAGGACGAGGAAACGCGCAACTCGACCAGCGCGTACCTCAACGAAATCGGCCTGATCCCGCTGCTGAGTGCCGACGACGAATTGCGCCTGGCGGCGCTCGTGAGGGCAGGCGACGCGGAAGCGCGCCGCCAGATGATCGAGGCGAACCTGCGCCTCGTCGTCGCCGTGGCGCGCGGTTTTGTCGGACGCGGCGTGGCGCTGTTGGACCTGATCGAGGAGGGCAACCTCGGCTTGATCCGCGCGGTCGAGAAATTCGATCCGGATCGCAAGCTGCGCTTTTCCACGTACGCGGTCTGGTGGATTCGCCAGTCCGTGCAGCACGCCCTCATGCACCAGAGCCGCACGGTACGCGTTCCGGTCCATGTGCTGCGCGAACTGGCACAGGTGCTGCGCGCGCGTCGGCAGTTGATCATGAGCCTGGCGCGGCCGCCGACCATGGAAGAACTCGCGCAGGCCATCGGCAAGAGTCCGTCTGCGGTAGCCGAACTGTTCTGCGTCACCGAACACATCAGCTCGCTCGACGCGCCGCGCTCCGACACGGACGATCGCGCGCTGCTCGAGCAGATGGTCAGCGCGGAAACGGTCGGACACGGGCCGGCCGAGGACGCACCGACGAGCCGCATCGATGCGCTGATCGCCGAGTTGCCGCCGCGCCAGCGCCAGGTCCTCGAGCGGCGCTACGGACTCAACGACCACGGCGTCCAGACCTTGGCCGAAATCGCCTCCGAGTTCGGACTGACGCGCGAACGCGTCCGTCAGATCCAGAGCCAGGCGCTGGGCAAGCTGCGCGTCCTGGTCGAACGCCAGGCCTGAGCGAAGCTAACCGGGAAGCAGGAACACCGCGACCGCCCGCCGTCCCTCGCCGATCAGCACATTGAACGTGCGCGCCGCGGCGGCGTTGTCCATTGTCTCGAGGCCAACGCCGCGCTTGAGAAACTCCGCAAGAACGGCCGCCGGCGGAAACGTAATGCGCGCCCCGGTGCCGAGCAGCACGACTGCGGGTTCGAGCGCGAGCACTTTCTGGATCGCAGCAGCGTCGAGTTCCTCGACCCGGCGCGGCGGAAAATCCTCGATTACCTGCTCGGCATTGATCAGCAGGCTGCGGGCATACTCGCGATCGATGATCGTGACCGAACCTGCGTCGGCCTTGCGCACGAACAACTGGCGCTCGTTGCGGTGTTCGGTCAGCTGCATGCTGGTCGTGTCGAGTCGATCCCGTTACGGCGTACATCCCTGAACAAATTGGGATGCTGCCGACATCCCGTCGTCATTTGGGCAAGGCCAGCTTCGGCTTGTCCGCATTGGGCCGGTAGAAACACGCGACCTTGCCGATGCTCTGCACCAGTTCGGCATGGCCGGCCTCGCCGAGCTTGCTGATCTGCGCGGCCCGCTCTGCACGATCGTCTCCGGCCAGTTTGACCTTGATCAGCTCATGGTCGTCCAGGGCGATGGAGAATTCGGCAAGGAGGGCTTCGCTGACGCCTTTGTTGCCGACCATGATGACCGGTTTGAGACTGTGGGCGAGACCACGCAGGTAGCGCTTCTGGCTGGGTTTGAGAGGCATCAGTTGTGGGACCGAGCGAGTGAAAAAGGCGACGAGTGCAGGGCACCGCAGGTTGCGACAGGGTATCATGCCGCCATGCAGCATCCGCATTGTCCGGGCGTTTGAAAGTGGCGCGAAGCAAATCCAGCGCGCGCTGGCTCAAGGAGCATTTCAGCGACCCGTATGTGAAGCGGGCGCAGGCTGAGGGCTGGCGTTCGCGCGCCGTGTTCAAGCTCGAGGAGTTGCTCGAGCGCGATCGCCTGCTCAAGCCGGGCATGGTCGTGGTCGATCTTGGCGCAGCGCCGGGTGGGTGGTCGCAGATGGTGCGTGAGAGCCTGCGCGAGCGCGGCCACGACGCCGGCCGGGTGCTGGCGCTCGACATCCTGCCGATGCAGGGGATTGGCGGGGTGGAGTTCATCGAGGGCGATTTTCGAGAGGAATCAGTGCTCAAGCAGCTGGAAGCGCTGCTGAACGGCCAGCCGGTCGATCTTGTGCTCTCGGATATGGCCCCCAATATCAGCGGCGTGGAGTCAGTCGACCAGGCGCGGGCAATGCATCTGGCGGAGTTGGCCCAGGCGTTTGCGGCTGCGCATCTGAAGCCGGGAGGAGCGTTCCTGACAAAACTCTTTCAGGGACGTGGTTTTGACGATTACTTACGTGGCTTGCGCGCAGACTTCGAGCGCGTCAGCATTCGCAAGCCGAAGGCATCGCGGGCACGCAGTGCCGAAGTGTATGCGCTCGCGACCGGGCGGCGTGGCACTGATGCGGTAGGCAGTTTACCCAAGGTACCGAAATGAACGAAATGGCAAAGAATCTGCTGCTCTGGGTCGTGATCGCGGTCGTCCTGATCGCCGTGTTCCAGAGCTTCAATCCGCGCACCGACCCAAGCACGCTGTCGTACTCGGAATTCATGCAGAAGGTCGAGAACAACGATGTTGCGGAAGTGTTGATCCGTAACGACAACCGTACGATCGACGCCAAGCTCAAGGACGGCAACAAGCTGCACACCACGGCGCTGCTGACCGACAAGACCGTCGATGACATCAGCAAGCATGCCAAGGTCACCGTCGAGGCGACCGACAACAGTGGCGCGCTGTGGCGCATCCTGCTCGACTGGGTACCGTTCCTGATCTTCATCGGGCTGCTGGTCTACTTCATGCGCCAGATGCAGGCAGGCGCGGGCGGACGTGGAGCAATGTCGTTCGGACGTTCGCGCGCGCGGCTGCAGGGCGAGGACCAGGTCAAGGTCACGTTCGCTGACGTCGCCGGTGTCGACGAAGCCAAGGAAGAAGTCCAGGAGCTGGTCGAGTTTCTGCGCGATCCTTCGAAGTTCCAGAAACTCGG
>Ga0157375_10001410_pt1 | contig 20691 bp, 17 predicted proteins | sample M35metaG_FD_115311 | JGI IMG/M metagenome (GOLD analysis project Ga0157375, IMG submission 115311) | Miscanthus rhizosphere microbial communities from Kellogg Biological Station, Michigan, USA - M3-5 metaG | ecosystem: Host-associated > Plants > Roots > Rhizosphere > Soil | place: USA: Michigan... | reverse complement strand
GCCGCAGGGGAAAGCCCTGCTGCGGACGGAGAGGCTCGCCATTCATTGCGTAGCACACCATGGAATCATCCATTGCTTTAGCGAGTGGAATGCTGGATGCGCCCTTCACTTCCTCGGCGCCTTCCGCGACGATCCACGATGCTGCACTTTGCACTCCCGCTTCCTTGAGCAGCAGAGACAGCGGCACGCCGGTCCATTCGGCGCAGCTCGTCAATCCGTGGGTTTCCTGAACCGTTTTGTGCGTCGGCCGGGCGCGATTTCCCAAACACTCAATAAAGTGGATACGCGAAACGTACGGGAGCCGCTTCAATTCTTCCATCGTGAAAATCAGCGGCCGGTCCACCATCCCGTGGATCATCAGACGATGCTCCTTGGGGTCAATATCGGGAACATAGGAGCCGCGATGGGTCGCTGTGTAGAACAGCGACGAGGGCGTGATAATCCCGGACGAATCCTGGAGTGGGGTTAAAACGTGAAATGTAAGTCCAAATTCATCGGGCGAATGCCTTTCTGCCACGGGCACTCGGATTGAGTTGACGAACCGCGAGCGTTCTCCATAGGCGATCAGCTCATCGATTTTCTTTGGGGGCATGCCCTGGGTCTGACCCCTCGCAACCTTCGCGCCTGCCAGACCGGCTAACGCCGCGCTACCCCTCAGGAATCCACGCCTATTCGGTTTCTTCGAGTCCATGGCTCACTCCTCTGACAAGAAGTTCGGAAATGGTGTTCTAGGCCTTCCAGTGGTAAAAAGTATACACCCGTTTCCGGCTGCCAACAGCTATCCATGCTGAATCTGCTCCTGTCTCGAACGCACCTCAGGTTCACGGCCACATGGCTCTCGTGACGCCTGCTGCTCCTTCTTGCTGAATAGAAGGCTGTCTTGCTCAACGACATTTGCCTGGCTACGCCTTGATTTCGTCGGCTTTTTGGCATAGACTCACCCGGAGTCTATGCTTTTCAGCAGGGGAGGCTTATGAGTCGACGTTCGATTTGTCTTTTCTGTTTGTCCCTGAGCGTTTTTACTGTCGCAGCTGTTGCTCAAACCGCGCTCGGCATCATCACGGGAATCGTGAATGATCCGGCGGGCGCCGTTGTTGCCGGCGCAACGATCGAAGCCAAGAGCACAAACTCCAGCCAGATCTACCGAGCTGTCTCCACCGAGACTGGCAATTACACGATCAGTCAATTGCCGGTCGGGCCGTACGAACTGTCGGTCACGGTCGCGGGTTTCAAAAAGTACACTCGCCAAGGCCTGAATCTGGCGGCGGCGCAGACCATGCGCATAGATATTCCACTGGAAGTTGGCACGAATACAGAGAGCGTCACAGTGACCGCCGAAGCGTCTCTGCTCAAAACGGAGAGTGGAGAGCTAACACACAACATCAGTTCCAACCAGTTGGAACAGCTCCCGGTGATCAGCGTCGGTGGAGTCGGAACCAACCAGACCACCGGACTTCGCGACCCTGCTGCGCTCTTAAAGATGATCCCTGGCGTAAACTTTAACGTCAACGCGACGATTGTCGTGAACGGCACGCCGAACGGCACCACAACCGCGTTGGTCGAAGGCATGCCAGCCGGTATGACCACCAGTGCATTCAAGATCTTCACAGATCTGGGACAGGCCGGCGTGGATGCGGTGCAGGAAGCCGCGGTCCAGACCAGCAACTACGCGGCGGAATTCGGGCAAGTCGGGGGTGCCGTCATCAATTACACGATGAAGTCCGGCACGAACCAGTACCATGGCGTCTTGTTCGATTACGGAGTGAACGAGATTCTCAACGCCGCACAGCCCTACACCGGATTGCGGAGCCCTACGCGCCGCCACGATTTCGGCGGGACCATGGGCGGGCCAATTCGGATTCCGAAAGTCTATGATGGCCGGAACAAGACGTTTTTCTTCTGGAATTGGGAGGAATTCCGCGAAGATGAGGTGATCAAGACAGTCACCTCGACAGTGCCAACAGACGCATACCGGAACGGCGATTTCAACCAACTCATTGTTGGGAACCAACTCAATGGTCAGAACAGGTTCATTGGGATTGGTGGAGCAAATTTCATCGATCCGCTTGGGCGCAGTATCATCGCGGGTCAGATTTTCGATCCCTTCACGACGCATTCGGGAGTCGTTTGCAGCGCAGCCGGGACGCCAGTACCCACGTGCGCAACCTCAGGGTTGACAGGCAGCTTATTCGATGTCCGCGATCCGTTTCCGGGCAACAAAATTCCTCAGAATGCAACGTACCTGGACCCTGTTGCCCAAAAGATTCTGGCGCTGGTTCCGCGGCCGACTGGGCCCAATTCCCTTGCAGGCCAGACTGGCAATAACTTCCAGAATCCTTTCACGAGTTCGCGAGTATCGACCGTGCCGAGCCTCAAGATCGACCATCAGGTTGGCTCGAAGGGCCACTTTTCGTTTTATGGCGGAACCACAGGAACCGACTCACAATATTCGATCCCGTTCGGTAACGCCGACGGGTTCCCCACACCGATCACGCAGGCTCGGGGCACGTTTGAACACGCACAGACGATCCGTTTGAATTACGACCATACGTTGACGCCGACGCTGCTATTACATGTTGGCGTGGGTTATTCGGGAGAGGACTTTTTCGATAACGCGCCGGTAAGAAACTACGACCCGTTCAAGGAACTGGGCCTGAAAGGCGGCACGCTGATCCGGCAGTTTCCTGTCATCACGATCGGCAGCGCCGGTGTCAACTTTGGCGGATTGTCAGGTGGATCGGGCGGATTGGGACCACTGGTGCAGAGTTCGACAGGAAGCGAACGCCGGCCCGAAGGGAACGCCAACGCAAGCTGGGTGAAGCGGAACCACACGTTCAAGGCAGGAATGGACGCTCGTTTTGAACGATATCCTGTGGTGAACACGGGCAATACGGCGGGGAACTACAGCTTCGCCGGTACTGCCTTTATCGGCGGCGGAGCTACGGATCAACCGGCAATCACGCCCACGTTTTCGGGCTTAACAAACGCCACAATTCGAGGCTTCGCATTCGCGAATTTCTTATTGGGGGACGTTGAGGCCCTCACGCTCAGTCAACCCACCGTCACGAGGCAGGCAAAATCCGAGTGGGGAGTTTTTTTGCAGGACAACTGGAAGGTAACGCGCAAATTCACGCTCGATCTCGGCCTGCGTTGGGATTACGGCACCTATCCGCGTGAGCAGTACGGGCGCGCAGCCGCTTTCAGCGCCACCACTCCGAATGAGAACGCTGGGAATCATCTTGGCGCGGCTATTTTCGAGGCCACCTGCCATTGCACTTTCGCTGACGTCTATCCTTATGCGATTGGTCCGCGAGTCGGTCTCGCCTACCAGATCAATAGCAAAACCGTGTTTCGTGGGGGAATTGGAGTCGTCTATAACGCAACCGGCACAACCGGGGGGTCAATCATCAGCGGCGCCAACGCCGGAACTCCCGCCCAGTTCGGCGGTTGGGTTTCGCAGTTAAAGGATGGCGTCCCTTCAAGTGTCGCGCCTGTCTTCCCCGATTTTCATCCGGGGGTGGGCTTTGCTCCTGGCAGCATCGGAACGAATCCGACGAACCTGGACCGAAATTCCGGACGTCCCGCGCGACAGCTTCAATGGAGCGTTGGGATTCAGCGCGAGATCAATCATAACTTCCTCGTGGAAGCCTCTTACGTCGCTAACCGTGGTGTTTGGTGGCCCGCGTCGGGTCTGGCTCCCGTGAATTCGATGTCCGTGGACTTGCTAGCGAAGTACGGATTCGCCGTCGGCGATGCTAATGGGAACTTGCTTCAGACGCTAGTGCCGAATTTGAACGCGGCGCAGAAATCGACTTTGGCGCAACACGGCGTCGGACTGCCCTACGCCGGATTCGCGTCATTGAGCAGCCCCAGCGTCTTAAGCTCGCTGCTTCCGTTCCCTCAGTACAACGGAAACATCAGCCCAACCAGTGCCCCACTGGGGAACACCTGGTACGACTCTCTCCAATTGCTGGCGACGAAACGCCTCTCACGCGGTCTCACGTTCAGTGCGAATTACACGTACTCGAAGAACCTCGACTTGATGAGTTCTCCGGACATCTTCAATCGCGCGTTAGGCAAGAACCTTTCGGCGAACGATATACCCCACTTGTTCCGATTCCAGTCGCAATACGTGGTTCCAAAGCTCCGTGCCACAAGCGGGATTCTAAGCAATAAAATTCTGAAATACGCTCTCGCCGATTGGGGCATGACTTGGTATCTGCAATATCAAAGCGCCGGTTTGGTGGGTCCCGCAACGGTCAATGTGGGCTTGCCTGCGACGGTTACCACCAATCCCATCAGCAAGTGGCTTGGCCGCGGCCCGGGTCCTGCGCAGCAGGCGCTGGACGCCAACGGACAACCGATTTCGCCGTGGTCCATTGACTGGACGGACTACAGCGGAGTGCATCACACGGACCCGCTGGATCCCAACTGCCACTGCTTCGATCCGGCCAAGACGGTCTTGCTCAATCCGAAGGCTTGGGTCAGCGTACCCGATGCCCAATGGGCAGCGAATCAAAGCTCGATTCGGTCGTTCCGCGGAATCCGGCAGCCCACCGAGAATGTCGGCTTCAGCCGCGATTTTCGTTTCAAGGAGCGGGTCAGCCTGCATCTTCGTGTGGACTTTGCGAACGCGTTCAACCGGACGCGGCTGCCCGCGATTAGTCTGGCGAATTTCACGACCGCCGCGTCATTTCCCAACGGAATTCCCACTGGATTTGGAACTATGAATCCGCTGAGCGGAACTTCGGGAATGCGCACCGGAATCTTTGTGGCTCGTATTCAGTACTGAAAGATCGCCCAGACCATACATACCGATAATGCTCGACAATGTGCCCGAGCGCATGGCCCGCTACCCAGGGGCGTTTCCGCATCCAACATTGCGGACTGCTTACTCTTTAAAAACTAGCAGGCATCCTCGAAGCTTTGATAGCATGCGCTAGTGCCCGCTTGGCTTACGTTATCCTGCGGATCGCCAGACGGCTCATTCTGGCTCAGGATCCGGAGCATACCAAAAAGCCTAAGTATCTGATAGTTCGGAGGTTGATAGACTACCCTCTCGAGCAAGGCTGCTCAAGGAAAAGCGCCTCAGGGCTTCGCGTTGAGACAATTCCTGCCTAACTTAGACAGATTGGGCGATGTGGCAGCCGAGCCCGCGTTACTTTAGATCTACCACTCGTCTTGAGTCGGAACTGACACTGCTGGTTCTTGAGTCGACTCCGACGTCGGCTCAATTTCAACTACCAGGCCCACCTCTAACATCGCCCGTTTGTGGACCGCCTGTATCTTGGCCTCATCCCCACCGCAGGCAATTCGCTCCAAATACCTATAGAGTTGGTCAAGCTGCGTGTCACTCAACGTGGCCGGATCGCCGTCCCATGGCAGTTCGGCGGGAGTGAACATTCCCAGTTTCTTCCCCAGCAATTCCAGGGCGCGGTTTGAGGCTGACCATTCGCGATTCTGCTTGGCCTGCAGGGCGTTATCCATCAGTTCGCGAAGCACGAATTCCCGATCGAGCATTGCTCTGGTAACAGCGGCAGTGGCAACCGTCTGTTGAAGTTCGCTGACCCGGGCTTGCACCGAGGGCTTCTTGAGCAACCGCGGCCCACAGGTATAGGCGGTCTTCTCTGCGTACCCCACGCCGGCGTACGCCTCAGCCGGAGTCCTACCAGTCGCAACTAGTTGGGTGAACTGTTCGTGCCGCGAATGGTGCAAGGCCGACATTCGGATTCCTCCTTCGATTATTGGTCATGTTGACCTCGTTGCGTCAAGCGAACACGATAGGAATGGCATTAGCGTTTGGTTGGTCATCGATCGCGGCTGTGTACACCTCGTGTACATGGGAGCCTCTAATTCTACCTTCTATCTAACAGGCGCCTTCGTCGTGTTAAGTCCCCTGAGTTTCGTCACGATGGCGTTGGACTCTGTAACACGTTCGGGGCTAACTCTACGTAAGCGGTCACCGTGCTCACACTCGCACCACTCCACCAGATAGAGCGCGTTCTGTGCTGCATCCTCTGGCTTCTTAACAACACCTTCATTTGCACAACGGGGGCATGCCGTAAGTTTTTCGTGGTATGCCCGGCCGGCTTTGCAGCTACAGATCTTTTCGCTATCTGGATCCCGTCCGAAGCCAGCACAAGATTTGCAGTCGTCCAGGCCTGGGAAATATCGCCATCCCTTGCGATGGCCTCGGTTTTTCAGATCCTGAAGGGCGTGTTCCTCCTGCTCCTTAACTCGTTCCTGCGCGCAGCGTACACACTTTTCGGCCGGCCTCTCGCCGTGTTGACAGGCCCGGTGCAATGCTAACCAGTTTGCTTGTTTCTTTACCAAAACTCGTCGTAGAGGCCATTGCTTAGCATCAGTGACGAACAATCCCCAAGTCTTGGCCGATTTCAGGATGGCCGCGCTCGATTCCAACCAAAGACGCAAGTCCTCAGCAGATTCCATGTACGCGGTTATCATGTCAACCGTAGCAATGTCTACCCGAAGGAATAGAAAGAAATCCTTGGTGTAAGCCGTGAGGATTCCCGAAGCTTCTTCCAGTTCCTCCTGTGTCCACGGCTGTCTCGCTGGCGTATTTTGCCAAGGAGGCGAAAGGAAGGACTTCTTCGTCGTCTCTAACTCAGACGGTACCGTCGGCTCTTCCAACCGACCACCATGCCGATCCGGAGACGAAGAAGATTCCTCTTTCTGATTAAATCCTTTCTGATTTGGTGGACGTGGATGTCCGCTGAAAGCAGCGTTGACAGGACGGAGACGACCGCTGGCGAGCGGACGTTCTGGTTCGCAAGCGTGGTTTTGAGCGGACACCGATGACCGCCTTGGGCTTCTTTCATCAGAGATGATTTGACTGGAAGTCATCGTCCGCTCGAACCATACGTGGAACAGAAAGACGTAAGTGTTGGACTTTCGACCATCCCGGATTCTGGGTTTGAGCAGACCCAGAGATTCGAGTCTTTTTAGGTCGCGGCGTACCTGGCGTTCTGACTTTCCTAGTTCCGCAGCAATATTTTTGTGCGACCGCCACACCTCGCCCGCCCGCTCGTTCGCTCGAACCCCATCGACGGACCGTGCCCACCGCACCAGACGTTCGTAAAGCCACTTCTGACCATCAGTCAGATCGCGACGCCGTGAAACGATTTCCTCCGGATGGAAGCCGCAGGCCTCATACCGTGGATTGAACGGTTCGCCGATAGTCGCTTGCTTCCGCGTCGCAAGCTTTCCCTGGTGTTCCACGGACCCTCCGGTTCGTTACTGCGATTACTGCGTTAAAATCTCCGCAGTCCGCAGAAGCCCGGATTTCCGTGGTTTTTGATGGTCGGGATCCAGCGCCTTGGTCGCATATGTTGTCTGTTTCCAATCGCTGCGTAAGTTCCCAAGCTGGACGTCGCCGGTTCGACCCCGGTCTCCCGCTCCAACTTTTTTCAATGACTTGCAAACCCCGGCTTTCCCTGTGCTCTGTTTGTGCTCCATTTACATTACCAACAGATTCTTCTCGAGCTGGTTGACCCCTTCTAGCCTGCTTTCAACCGCGGCCTTCATCAGGTTTGAGTGGGTACGGCGCATGACCTGGAAGTTCGCCCAACCCAGGCCACCTCATCCAGCTTCGGCTTCATGGACCGCCGCCAACAGTTGTCTTTCGACAGCGGAGTCGTCCTCTCCGACGGAAAGACCCAAGCGCCATCCCCAGTCGAGATGGCCAGCGCGCGCCAAGCTTCGATTTCCCGCTACACGCCCTCGGCCACCGCCGCTTCGCGGATCGACCGACCTGTTTTGGACTATCGACAATTCCGCGATACACCCGTTGGCCGAATGCCGCAAAAAGTCGTCAATCTGGGTCAAGTCAGGGCGAAGACTTCACCTGGACGCATCCCGACTACGATCGCAAGCTTCGAGATCAACCGTTCCCGTTGATCGAGAACGCGGAGATGATCGACGACCGAGAATGAAAGCCTATCGCGGTTCACCTTCAGATCAAGCAAGTCCTGAAGTTCGTCCCGCTCTAAGCTGGCTGGTTCGCGCTGGCCAAATAGAGCAACCAAGAGGAAACGGCGATCTCGATCGAACGCCTCTCTGCCCGCTTCACACCTGTGGCGTTGGGGCGATTGTCCATCCGCAAGTGCAAAATAGGCCGAGCAATACCGGCGTCCTTACGCAGAGGCCGCTCGTACATCCTTCGCAAACGTCGTACTTTCTAGTGCCTGGGGAAATGGAACTTGGCATGCTCGATTTTCTCCAGCAGCCGACTGCTTCTGCCGTCGTCAGTATCCGACACTGCCAATGGCGATCAGGCGTCTGGTTGGAAATGGGAGGCATCATGAAGTCTTTAATCAGGACCGCGATGTTAGTGACGTTGGGCGTGTGCGGGACGATCCCGACCTCGGCGCAGAAACCAAAGCCAGCCGACGCGAGGCCGGTAGCGGTTGATCCTGCGATTGACAACATGGCCCCGTATCGAAAGCTGGCTACAGATACTCTGGAAGCATTCAAGGCCCACGATATGCCCGCGGCAAAACAGAAGGCCCGAGAGCTTGAAGTAGCGTGGGACAACAAGGAAAAGGCGCTGAAAAAGAAATCCCCTGATCTGTGGGGACAAATCGACAAGGCCATGGATGACTTCATCAAACCCGTGCAAGGCAAATCACCCGACCCCGCTAAAGTACAAGCGGCTTATGACACATTCATCGCTAAGCTTCAGCTGGCGGTCAAAAGTGACACAGAACCAAAGCTGTGACGTGCCGAGATTGTGTCAAAGAGCGGCAAGACACGACCTTGAGTGAGTTCAGGGCACCGTGCTGGTATTGCGATTCGCGGGGCAGCGCTCCGAGACCAAGCGCGGCTCGAGGCCGGAGTAATGGCGAGTTGCAAGCTCTACAGCCCGCGTGAAAACAGGTCACGAAAAGGCTCTTTAGACGACCTTGAGGTCGCAACACTTTTGACGTCTGCGCGATATAATCGGCGAATGTGCCGGTTAATTGGTCCAACGGTGTTGCCGATCGCCCTGTTGGGTGCTCAGTTGATTAGTGGGCAGGACAGTGTGCGATCCAATGCAGATGTGCCGGATGCTGCGACGAATCTCGTAAGAATGCACAAAGCGTGGGGAGCCGGTACGAGTACTCCAAACGCTTCGCTTACGATCAAGGAATTGTCCCGATCCGGGCGAACCATAAAGTTTAATTTGATTGCCGAGGGCGTGGCCAAGGATGGAATTTACTCCATCGTTGCTTGGCCGGTCACTCAGAAACAGCCTGTCGGCGTCCAGCAAGGCGTCACCTTGGATGCAACCGGCCTCGCGATCTGCGCGGGAACTCCTACGACGTGCCGTGGCGACAAGCCTAACGATCCAATTGATCTTGTTCTTCAACCCGTGCCTGGAGAACCTGTTCGCATTGGGCTTGTTTCGGCGAGCGGTGACATCAAGGTTTTCGCAAAGATTGTGCCGTTTCCACTGCGGGGAGAGGATCGGGGGTGCACGATCGAGGGAGTCTTGCTCACACCTGGGTCCGAGCTGGTTTTAATTGAAGGTTCAGGGTTCTCCGCCAATACCGAGCTGACGATGGATTCCGACTCGGAGGGCGAACGCCATAGCCAAAAGAGTAAGGCCGACGCAGATGGGCGCTACGTCATTGCGATACTACCGTATAAACAGGGTGTTGCAGGGGGGAACGTAAAGGTTGATCTAAAGTCGGCCAAGTGTTCGCCGTCGGTTAGGATTCCGTGGGGTCGGCGCAATTAGGCCACATTCAATATGGAGCTTGACTCGTTGTCCAGTATAGAACCCTTAACTTGCTGGCCCCGCGTGCTTCCCGGTGAGACAAGCCCCTAGTAAGTGAGGAACGCAGGTTGGATATCATTCACGTCGAATGCGTGCAGTTTTCTTTTGGATTATTTGTGCCACCCGGTGTCGGGAACAGGTGAGGGACCACGACGTGTCGGGGTTAATCGTCGGCCCATGTCGCTGACGAACTAAGGAAAGGCCCTCTTCACAGGATTGCCGAACGCATAAAGCCGTAGAGTAGACCTCCGATGGATGCCGCCGCCAAGGTATACGCAATTATCTTGTAGAGAGTGCTCGATCTACGATAGCTTTCCATGTTTTGACTGTGCCGATTTTATCCTCATCCTATGACTCACGCGGCCTCCAGGAGTTCGCGAATGCTCCAAACGTGATCGGAGATGCCAACGGCCACGGCGGCGTGACGCACCCGATGACTAACGTGCGAGTCGTATAGATTTGCGACTGGGTTATGTCAGATCGCGGGGCAGTCGTTCAGTTTGAACTTTGTGCCTTGGCATTTTTCTTTGGTTCTGCCTTCTTGGCATTTTTCTTTGGGTTCGGGCGTCGGCGCGGTGCCAGTCCGGGGCGTATTCAGATCTAGTACCTGTGGGATCTCTGACTTCACAGTTTGGCCGGACGGGGATTTGTCCAATAGTTTCTGTAGGTCGTCTTCGGAAATCGTAACTCTTCGGACTTCTGCCTGTCTGATGTAGCGAGTCTGTTGGATTTTCCCATCATCGTCGATGATGTAGATCGACTCGTTCCTGATGGTGTATTTAACTTGCGTGCCTAGGCGTACCCGGATCGCAACAGTCGTTGCTCCCGTAAACGCGTCGTCAGCCCCATTGAATATCGTGTATTCGTAAGAGGGCACGTCCGGGCGACTAAGAACTTTAGTTAATTCCCCTACGTAGAAGCCCTCTGGCGGAGGGGCCTGAGCAAACAGGCTCACGGAACAGAGAAGAATGCATGCACTCCATTCGACTCTCTCCCAAGTCATGGCATAATCCTACCACCCCTTCCTGACCAAACGGTCAAGCGTCCGCGCAATCCTAACCTGTTTACGCGCTCCGTGGTGAAGGATTTGATGTGGAAGGGATTTATATAACATATGAAGATGAACTCTGAGCCATTACGACTGCTCCGAAAAAACCGGGCGCTACCGATGATCCTACTCAGAGACGGAAAGCGCGAAGCTCTCAGGGCTGAATCGCAGCTTATCCGGGAACTCGTTCAAGACGACCAACTGCTGGGCTTCCTCGTGCGTATGGTTATTGGTGATAGCCCATCTAATGCTAGGATTACGCCCGAAGCGTTGGCGAAGGCGATTCAGCGTGAGACGGGCTGCGAACTAAACGTCGCAATCGAGCTAGTTGACGAATTTCTTCGTATTGAATGGATTGCCGCCTCACGCAAGCGAATGGCTGCACATAAAGGGTTCAGCAGTTCACTCGATTAGTGAGCTACTGCGTACGACCACGTACCGCGCCATTGGCTCGGCCCGGACCTACGGATCACGGTCTGTCTCCTTCAAGGCAGTTACACTCGTCGAAATACGCTGTACTGAAATGATTGCCGCTTTGCGCCCGGAGTCAAGTGAGCCTGCGGCACGCTTTTAAGAAGCTCAAAGGACGGCCCGAGCTCGGCGCTCAGGCTCAACCCGCTGTAGCGCCGGACGTCGAGTCCACTGCATTTCTCGGGTCCGTCGAGGGCGAAAGTGGCAATCACGGCGTGGCGTCCTGCGGAAATAGTGCGATTCAACAGCGCCACGTAAGCAGCTCGATCCGTCGGGTTCGTAAGAAAGTGAAAGACCGCCCGGTCATGCCAGACGTCAAAGGTGCCGAGGTTGGGACTGGAGGTTATATCCGCCACGATCCAGTGGATCGCACTTGCTCTCGGTCCAAGTCTTTCCCGTACTCGAGTCAACGCGACTTCTGAGATATCGAGTACAGCGACCGAATACCCGTGGTCCAAGAGCTTGCCAGCAAGAACTGATGTTCCTCCTCCAACGTCAATCACGCTCCCGGTTGGGCATACTTCGGCGATCAGGGACAGAGACAGATGGGGATCCGCCTGCGTCCAGCTCAGCTGGGCGTCAGTCCGGGATGTATATACGGATTCCCAGTGGTCTTTGGTAGACATGCCTTGCATCCAAGCGCCTGACACCACGGAGTTTACCTCGTTCGCTCTATTGCGTTTCGTGGCCTATCGAAAGAATGTCTCAAGAAACCTGTCACAAAACAGCGGCGAACGACGTTGTAGAGGTGTGGACGCATCACGCGAAGCAGTCGTCGAGATGAAATCCGACCTAACGCTGGATATCGAGACGATCTTTCATGCCCAGTATGAGCGAATCGCCCGGGTGATTGCACGCGTTCTTCGGGACCCTGCACGGGCGGAGGAGCTTGCGGTCGAGGTCTTTCTGAAATGGTCGCGGAATCCCCAGGCGCAGGGGGAAGACTCCCAGGCTTGGCTCTACCGGGTTGCCGTGCGAACCGGCCTGGATGAATTGCGCCGTGAAACCCGCCGTACGCGACGGCGCGGCTTGCTGCGGTTCGTTGGTTACGCGCCAACCCCTGAAGATATCCGGGCTTCCAGGGAGGACCAAGACCGAGTTCGCCAGGTGCTAGCTGCGATCCAACCGCGGCAGGCCGAGCTGCTCGTGCTTCGCACTCAGGGTCTCAGCTATGACGAGCTGGCAAGCGCGCTCGATCTCAAACCGGCATCGATCGGAACTTTTCTCAGTCGGGCGGAACAAGCATTCCGAAAGGAGTACATCAAGCGATATGGACAGCAATGATATGGACACCAATAAGGATCAGTGGGTTGAGGACCGTCTGGCGGCGCTCCGTCCCGCGAGCGATTGGCAACCGGATACGCTGCGAGGCCTTGCTGAGTTTCGAACGCACCGCGAGAAGACAAGGAATCGCAACCGGAGATGGGGATGGCTAGCTTTCAGCGCGCTAGCGGCCGGCCTTCCGCTCATGGCGTTTCCCACGACCCGAGTGTTCGCGCAGCGGTGTGTTTCGGCGTGCGTCGGCCAGACGAACTGGGTGCGCACTTTATTCGTGGGCAACCTGTCCAATTCCACTCCGAGTAGCGTGTACGTGAATCCCGAAAACCGTAAAATGGCTCCGGATTTCGTTCTTGACGACGCCTCCGGCAAGCCGGTAAGACTATCGGATTTTCGTGGCAAGGTGGTTCTGTTGAACTTCTGGGCGACATGGTGCGCTCCCTGCAATGTTGAGATCCCCTGGTTCATCGAGTTTCAAAACACTCACCGGGACGCGGGTTTTACGACGCTGGGCGTCTCTCTGGATGAGGATGGCTGGGCCGCGGTCAGGCCGTATATCGACGGACGCAAGATCAACTACCGCGTGATGCTCGGCAACGACGACGTGGCTCAACTATACGGCGCAGCCTCGCTCCCGACCACGTTGCTTATTGATAAGTCCGGCCGCATTGCAGCCACGCATGTGGGTCTCTGTAGCAAAAGTGAATACGAGGCCGATGTTAAAGCTGTGCTCAATGAACAGTAGGATAAGAGAGGAACACGACTATGAAAATACTTCGAATCTGTTGCGTAGCTATGGCGCTGTCGATTCCCGCGTTCACGAGCGGCGGAGCCAGCCTGCCTTCTCAAGTGGAAGGGCACCGATCGGGAATGATGGCGAAAGTCGTTTCCAGCGACGGAACGACTCGAACGGTGAGACTTGAGGGCTGGGGCTGCACGGAGAGCATGTGTTCAAGAGTCTTTATCAGGAGCAAGGGTGAAAACGGAGCGCCGCTGCGAACCTGGTTCGATTCGATTGCTTCGATCAAAGACGCAACCGCAGCCGATGCCTTGTTTGTGATGAAGGACGGCACAGAGCGCCGGCTCCCGTTCGTTCCAGATTACCGCGTGCTCTACGTATCGAATCGAATCGGCCTCACAGAAAAATTAGATCTAGCGAAAATCCAGTCGATTGAATTCCTCCATTCAGGAAAATAGTGAAGATATAAAGACGTTTCACGATTGGGGCGGTGCGGACCGGACAAAACGGTAGTAGGCCGCAGGGACCACCACCATGTTCAGGGCCGTCGACGTCACCAAGCCGCAGAAAATCACGATCGCCATCGGGGCCTGAATTTCGCTTCCGGGCTTGCCCATGCCCATCGCGATAGGCACCAGCGCCAAACCCGCCGCGAGGGCTGTCATCAGAATGGGCGCCAGACGCTCAGAAGCTCCGTCCATGACGGCTTGACGGAAATCCAGCGCTCCGTGCTCGCGAAGATGACGAACATGAGAAATCAGCATGATGCCGTTGCGCGTCGCGATTCCGAATAGCGTAATAAACCCGACGATCGATGCGAGGGAAAGCACCCCACCTGCGAGAAAGACCCCGGCAACACCTCCCACCAAGGCTAATGGCAGGTTCAGCATGATGATCAGCGCCTCCTTGTACGATGCAAACGCAATGCCGAGAATGAGGAAGATTCCCACGATCACGCCGATCCCCAGCAACAGCAACCGCTGGTAAGCACGCTCGGCACTCTCGAACTGCCCGCCGTACTCGATCCGGTAACCCTGCGGTAACTTCACGGCCTGAGCCACGCGCTGCTGGATCTCTTGCACCGTACCGCGCAGATCCCTGCCGGCCACGTTGGCTTGCACCACGATTCTGCGCTGCACTCCCTCGCGCATGATGAAGTTCGGGCTCCGGTCTTCCTGAATCGTGGCGACGCTCGATAGCGGCACGCGCGGCCCAGAAGGCGTATCGAGAAGCATTCCGCGGATGCCCGCCAGAGTATCCTCTCCATCGCCTGACCTGCGAACATCTTCATACTTGGCAACCAGCGGGAAGCTGACCTGCCCGTCCAGAATCCGCCCCACCTCGCTACCGACCAATACGGTCTCGATTCGCTGGGTCACCTCTCCAGCGGGCAGGCCGTAGCGCGCGGCCAATGCGGGGTCCGCACGAATCCGCAGCGTGGGGATATCGGTTTGCTGCTCCAACGATAGGTCGACGACACCGGGCACGCCTGCCATTTCGGCCTGAACCTGCTTTGCCAACAATCGCAATTCGCGCAGATCGTCGCCGAAAATCTTCACGGCGATATTCGCGAGAGTTCCCGAGAGCATGTGATCGATCCGGTGCGAGATGGGCTGCCCCACGCTGACGTTGGTTCCCGGCAGCACGCTTACTTTGTCCCGGATCTCGCGCAGGACCTCGTCCTTCGGCCGGTTCGCCATCTGCAGATCCACGTCGATTTCCGCCGATTCCACGCTCTGGACATGCTCATCGAGCTCAGCCCGTCCGGTTCGGCGGCCCGTCGACCGCACCTCCGGCACCGTGAGAAGAATCTTTTCCAAAGCCGTGCCGAGCTGATTCGATTCCGCCAGGCTGGTTCCAGGAATCGTGACGGCGCCAACCGTCAGACTGCCCTCGTTGAACTCCGGCAGGAATGACCTCCCCATGCGCGAAACACCCACACCTGCGGCGATAAGCAGCAGCGCCGAAGCTCCCAGCACAACCCACGGATGATCGAGCGAAAACGAAAGTGAAGGACGATACATCCGCTTCAGTACACGGATCAGCCAGGGTTCATGCCCCCTCAAAATCGATTTTGCCCGTGGCAGAAGGATCGAGCATAGGGCCGGTGTAACCGTCAGAGCCACCACCAGCGACGCCACCAACGCGATGATGTAGGCGAATCCGATAGGCCACAGCAGCCGCCCCTCGACGCTCTCCAGCGCGAACAACGGTAGAAACACCAGAATCACGATAAGAGTTGCGAACACCACCGATCCGCGAATTTCACGGCTCGCTCGATACACAACCTCAATTGGGCCTATCCTTTCTGCTTCAGGCAAAAGGCTGTTCTCCCGCATGCGCCGCACCACGTTTTCCACGTCGATAATGGCGTCGTCCACAAGCTCTCCCATGGCGATCGCCAATCCGCCGAGGCTCATCGTGTTGAGCGTGAATCCCAGAAACTTGATACCCAACACTGCGGCGACCAGCGAAATCGGCAAGGCGATCAGCGTGATGAGCGACGCCCGCAAATTCGCCAGAAAAACAAGCACGACCAGCACCACCAGCAGCGAACCGTCGCGCAGCGCGCCAATCAGATTATCGAGCGCACGCTGAATAAAGTCCGCCTGCCGGAACACATGTTTGTCAATCACCATGCCTTCGGGAAGCGTTCGCTGGATGTCATCGAGCGTCATATCCAGGACCCGGGTCAATTCCAAAGTGTTTGCGCCCGGCTGCTTCTGGATGCCCAGGATCACCGCTGGCGAACCTTTATGCGATCCTTCCCCGCGCTTCAATGCCGCGCCGATTTGCACGCGCGCCACGTTGCGCACCAGAATCGGCTTTGCTCCGCGCGCTTCGATCACGATGCTGGCGATCTCATCCTCATTCGAAACGCGTCCGACTCCCTGGATGAGATATTCCTGTCCTCCCGTGACGCGAAAGCCTGCCGACGAGTTCTTATTGCCACGGCGGAGTGCCTCCTCCACTTGTCCCAGCGTCACGTTGTATTCCCGCAATTCCACGGGATCCACCAGCACCTGATACTGCTTTTGGCCGCCCCCGGTTGCGATCACCTGTGAAACGCCAGGAACCGCCAGCAGCCGCCGCCGTACGGCGTTATCGGCCACCGTACGCAGATCGAGTGGCGAGTGCCGGTCCGATTCGAGCGCGACGAACATGATCTCGCCCATGATCGACGAGACCGGCGCCAGGAATGGCTGCTCCACTTCCGGCGGCAGACTGGCGCCTACCAGCGTCAGTTTCTCCGTAACGATTTGGCGGGCTCTCTGGATGTCCTGGCCCCAGTCAAACTCCGCCCAGATCACCGCCAACCCTACGGCGGTCGCCGACCGGACCCGTCGCACACCCGACGCGCCGTTGAGCGAGGCCTCGATGGGAAACGTCACCAGTGATTCCATTTCCGTCGAAGCCATTCCGTGTCCTTCCACCAGGATCGTGACCGTGGGCGCACTCAAATCCGGCAGGACGTCCAAGGGTATATCTCGCAATGCGAATCCGCCCCAGACCAGGAACGCAGCCGCCAGCGCGATCACGATCACGCGATAACGGAGAGACCAGCCAATCAATTTGTCGATCATCTTCGTGCCCTTAGTGAACGTGCCCGTGCGCGGGAACCGCACTGGACATGGTGGACAGTCGAATCAAGTACGCGCCTTTGGTGACCACCCTATCGCCCACATTGACGCCTTCGAGCACCTGCACGAGCCCGTGATTGCGGATACCGAGCTTCACCGGCCTCCGCAGAAACGTCTCACCGCCGCGCTGTACGAAGACCACGGGACGCCCGGCGTCATCAATGATCGCGGCCTCCGGAACGACTGGCGACTTACCCATGGGCGTCAGGAACAGGCGCAAGAAGACGGTCTGGTTGATCGCCAGGCGATGGTCGCGGTTGTCGCTTTCGTAAGTCACTGGAACCGTTCTGGTTTCCGCATCCACCAAGCGCCCGACCGCTACCAGGCGTCCCGCCGGGCGAATCTCACCGTCCGGCATTTCGACCTCCGCGCCGGAAAGCTGGCGAAGTTTCGAGAACTCCGATTCCGGCACCACGCCGCTGACGAATATCGAATTAATATCGACGATGCGGAACAGACTCTTTCCGACTTCCGTATTCGATCCGCTGATGGCGGTCGATTCGGCAAGTATCCCGCTGATGGGCGCGCGGACCACGAAGCGTTTGACGCCGGAGTCCTTGCCGTCGCCGGAACGTGTCGCATCGAATTGTGCGAGTCTCGTTTGCGCCGCTTGCAAACGGGCTTGGGCCGTAGCTTCAATCGTGCGAGCCTCCTCGGCCCTGCGTGCGGGAACGGCTCCCGCGGCCAAAAGACGCTCCGCCCGGGCGCGATCGCGTTGGGCTTGTTCCAAACTGACCTTGGCCTCGGTTTCCGCGAGTTGCAGACTGGCCGTGTCTGTCGTGGCCCCCGCGGGCGGAACTATGTTAGCCAGCTCCGTCCCGATCTCGATCGTCGTACCGACCGAGAAAGTCCTTTCCACGACCAAGCGCCCCGCCGCCGGCGCGGTCACCACTGCCTCGCCGCCCGTTCGTGGCAGCGTTTCCGCAGCCACGCGGATTGTGTCGCGCATGCTCTGCTCCGCCGTCAGCTCCGTGCCGAAATCAAGAGCCCACTGTTGTTCTTTTGAGAACGCGATGGTCTCCTCCTTCGCTTCCGCCGGCCTTTCAGCGGATGCCGCGTTGAGAGCTACTCGCACCGTTCCCACGTCGAAGGCTTCGTTCAGATCCTTGCCATGAACCACGATGCTCATGTCAGTCTCGCCCGTCGTCTCGGGTTCTACGTTAGCCCCGAAAATTCCGGGATGCGTCGATGGATCGCAAGGAAAGACCTGCTCGCCCAAATGCACTTCGCATGCGGCATCCTTGACGGCCTTGAAATCCGTGAGCCGCGTCAGATGAATAGCGAAGCGTTCTTTCTGCCCTCGCACCAGGGCTGGATATTCCAGATACAGTTCGCCGCCACGGGTCCATACTGTCGCCTTGAGCGGCTCGGCTGCTTCGGCTTTCGGAGCGGGCGACTCAGAATTCGGTTTTTGCGAACATGCGGCCAGCAATCCAGCGGCCACGACGGTAATGATGAACGTCCTCACGGGCGACCTCCTGTGTTGGTTGTCAATTCTGTACCCACCACTCGCTCCAGTTCGATGAATGCCTCGCGAACGCCAGCCTGCAAGTCCAGCAATCGCAGGCTAGCCAGCCGGTTGACGCGTAGCGAATCCAGCAGCTCAAGAATGCCCACTTCACCTTCCTCATACGCGACGCGCGTGATGCGCGTCAGTTCCACTCCGGCTGATTCGATCTCGCGTTGATACGCGGCGAGGGCTTCCCGCCGGAGAGTCAATACCTCGAGCGCCCCTTGGATTTCGGTCTGAATCTGCCGGACCAGGACGGCCGCCCGTGCGGTGGCTTGATCTTGTTCAGCTTGATATCTCGCGACTTCGTAGCGCCCGTTATTGAACAGTGGTAACGGGACGCTCACGCTGAAGACGACGCCTGTGCGCGCGACGCCGGGAATTACGTCGGCACGCTTCACCCCGGCTGACACCTGAGGGTCGGGAATCCGGAGGCGCCTCGCCGCTTGCTCTTCAAGCTTGTAGCGGGTGAGAGCCTTCTGCTCGGCTCGATAGTCCGCTCTGGAATCGACGGCGCGAGACTTCAGCTCTTCCAAACCCGGCGGATCCAAGAGAACGGAGAGCGTGCCTTGCACTCCTCGCACCTGCGTGCCTTCGGGCAAGAATCCGGCGATCCTGGCCGCCCCGGCCGCGATGAGCGCATTTGCCGCCACCACGTCGGTCCGCAGCTCCGCCATTTCGCGCTCGGCGCGTACTCGGTCGTAGTGAGATCCCTCACCCTCGTCCTCGCGGCGGCGAAGAATGCGGATAAGCTGTTCGGTTTCGCCAATGCTTGCGGAAAGCAGGCGCGCCCGATCTTGCGCCGCAACCATTCGATAGAAGGCAATGCGCAGGTCGCTCCGAAGCGACCACAGTACGGCTTCGCTGCTGGCGCCGGCCACCGATACCGCCGCAGTGCCCGCGTCACGCAGATAGCGGACCCGTCCGTTGAGCGGCAGCGTTTGGGAGGTTTCGAAAAACTCGTTATAACCCGCGCCTTCTCGCGAATAAGAGGCGGACGGGTTCGAATAGACGGTCCGTATTTTCGCTTCCGCCTCACTCAGGGCAACGCGCGCGCGCAACTCCTTCGCCTGCGGGCTAAGCGTGAGAAACCGATCGACCACCTGCGCCTCAGACCATTCCTGTTGCTGCGTTTGTCCAAAACAGATCGCGGATATCGCGACCAGAAAATACCTCGGACGAAATAGCATGAATCAGACCTATTCCTTTCCACAAGCTACGACTGAGCACACGTAGACCGTGCGCCTGGGTGGAAGGACTAGGCGGGAGGGGCTCGGGGGATCTTCGGACTGGATTCCGGTGGATCGTGCCCGCGATGCTGCGGGACTAGGATCGCTGCGGATGCACGCGACGGAGCCGGTAGGGCGATGCGCTCCGCCAGGTCGGCACCCGTGTGCAGCACCACGTTTGCGGACGTCGCGGCGCTCCACAGGACATCGATCTCATCATCCTCAGCGGGTGAATAAACAGTGACGCCAGGACTGTGGCCGAGTGGTGTCGCGTGCTCATGCAAATGTACCGGCACGGACATGGCCTCGTGTTCGAAGTCTTCACCTGGGTGAATATGGTCAAATGGCGCCTGCAGGAAGCCCCACAGGAGCGTAGCCACACCGAGAGTGACGCCTATTCGCACAGCCTCACTTAAGGTACCACTCCGCACTGAAATGGGTCCTTAGCCCCTCAAAAGCCCGCGATAGGGTAAATTCACCGATAGATACATATGCGAGCGCGTAAGTTCTGGGTATCGGGGCGGGTGCAGGGCGTGGGCTACCGTCAGTTCGCCGCCCGCGTCGCCCGGGAATTAGGCCTTAAGGGTTGGGTTCGCAATTTGCCGGATGGGCGCGTGGAAGCGTTCGCTGTGGGGCCAGCCCGTCTTCTGGAGGATTTCGAAGGGCGGCTCCGTCAAGGCCCGCCCGCCGGAGAGGTGCGCGGCGTCGAAGTGGAAGATATCACGAAGGCCACGAATACCGATGTTAGAATTGAAGGGTTTGACATCCGCTAATACGTCCGCCCAACCAGCCCCCGGCATGAATCAACTGAAGAGCCTGATCCGCGAGATCCCGGATTATCCCAAGCCCGGCATACGTTTCTACGACATCACCACGCTGCTGAAACACCCGAGCGGCTTGCGCGCGGTGATCGATGCGCTGCGCGCCCATTTCGCCGGACACGGCATCGACCGGGTGGTGGGAATCGAAGCGCGCGGATTCATTTTCGCGCCTGCGG
>Ga0157375_10001408_pt1 | contig 20739 bp, 37 predicted proteins | sample M35metaG_FD_115311 | JGI IMG/M metagenome (GOLD analysis project Ga0157375, IMG submission 115311) | Miscanthus rhizosphere microbial communities from Kellogg Biological Station, Michigan, USA - M3-5 metaG | ecosystem: Host-associated > Plants > Roots > Rhizosphere > Soil | place: USA: Michigan... | reverse complement strand
GGCGGTGTTCGCGGCGGCGTCCTGCGCTGCTTTGAGGGGGTCTTCGGTTGCGTCGCTGATGCCGAGGGCTTTGAGCGCGTCTTTGATTTTCGCGTCTGCGGCGTCTTTGGCTTTCTGCGCTTCGGTGCGGAGGCCCGTGACGTACTCTTCGTCGTAGGTCTTGACCTCGGGCGCGGGCGGCGTCGCCTGGGCAGTGGCCTCGGGCGCGGGTGTGGCGGGCGCGGGCTGCTGCTCGGCAGGTGTTGCGGGGGTGTTCGGGTCGCTCATTGCGGGGAGCCTCCTGGGCTATCGGTTTATTTGGTACTGCGGGTATCGGGTATTTGCTCGCGGCGGAGGCGGCGCAACAGGCCAGTCTCGGCAGTGAACGAGCGGATACGTGCCTGTATCTCGCGGGCGCGGCGCCTAGCCGCTGCCCTATCCGTGTCAGTCAGTGCTGCTAGCTCTGCGGTCTTTGCCGCACGCACAAGCCGTTCAAGGTGGCGTAGGCGCTGGGTTTCTTTGAACCGTTCCGTTGCCTCGGCGATCTCATCCGGTGTGCGCGTGAGTAGCTGGGTGACGCCTGGGAAGTACGCGATCAACGTGTGCTTACAGTTCGGATGCTGCAACCCCGCTGCGCGGGCCTCAGTGACGGTCCCTGCGACATGGAACGCAACACGTCCCTTACCGGTTGCGTCGTCCTCCGTGTACCGGCCAGCGCCTTTACGGGACAGGATCCGGCCCTCCCACGGGAGGCAGAGTTTGCAGGGGAACCCGGTGGGCGCAACGGTCCAGTATTGGATGCCGAGGGAAGTCATGCGGTCTTGGTGTGACTCGTTGTATGCGCGGATAGCTGCGGTGCGGGTAGCCATTTCCGCATAGGTGGAGAGGTTCCAGTCGCGGCCAGCACTGTCACGGAACCCGGTCACGCCGCCGTCCGTGAGCTCTTTCCACGCTTCGCGTTGGGCTTGCTGTGGGGTGCCGGCGAGGACCATGCCTGTCGCGGCGCGTGCCGTGGCGGCTTGGTAGGCGTCCGTGGGGAACCGGGTGATGCGCTGGTTCGCTGCGGTGAGCCTATCGGTGAGGTCAGCGGCGATGTGCTGGGCTGCGTTGAGCCCGTGCGGGGTGATGCTGGTACCGGTGCTGCGTGTGTACCGTTCCCTGAGTGCTGGGTGGTCGCGGAGTGCGTCACGCACTTCACGGATGGCTGCGGTGCTGCCCCTGCGTGCGGCCTCAACCGCGACACCTTGGGACAAAGCCCCAACCTCTAGCCCGAGCCGGGTTGCGATGCGGCGTGCGAGGGTCTGCAAGCCTGCGTACAGGGTTCGTTGGGCCTGCGGCGACTCGTCACCCAAGTGTTGGGCTATGAGCGCCGCAGAACCAGCGATGAGTTCTTGTTCAGCTTCGGCGTACTTACTGACCAGTGCCGCTGTCGCGGCTTCGATCGTTACCGGTAGGCTGTCGATCGGTTCCGGCTGGGGCTGCGCCATCGTCTATCACCGATCCGAACGTGGTTGGGTCAGGGAACATGGACGACTCACGCTGAATGGCTGCGGCCTCGGTCTTGATCTGATCCGGTTCCCAGTCGGGGTGGAGGATCAGCAGCCGGGTTTCGATTGACGCGGACTCAGCCTGCTTGAGCAGGTTCACCGTCGCGGCAAGGGACTCAAGCGGGGTTTGTACTGCGTCAGCGAACGTCACCGTCACGGGCAGGGGTGCGATGTTCGTGCCGAACAAGGCGGCGTCCATCGCCAACGCCTTTGAAACGATCCGTTCCAGGCCTGGGGTCGCGGCGCGGATCTTCCGGTCACGGGTCAGGTATGAGCGGCGTTCCTTCGCGGTCACCTCAGTCGCGGTCTTATCCCCGCCTGATTCGTCCTTCTCGCCGAACGTCTGTGAACTGTAACCGGCGCTGCGGATGATCACCGCAAGCAGCGCCGCGGCCATCTCAAGATGCTCCGTGACCCTGATGTCGAACTGAACTTTCTCCATTGCTAGCTTGGAGTCGGTTGCCGCGCTGGGGGCTACCACGACTTGGGTGATGAGTGCACGGTCGTTGTCGAACGCTGCACCCTTGCCTGGGCCGAGGTCTTGCATCATGTAGGACGGGACGACGAGGCGGGCTTTGCCGAGCTCAAGGTCACGCATCAACGATGAGTAGGTGCGGTCGAGGGCGTCGAGGAATGATTCGATGCCGTCAAGGTCGGAGCGTCCGAGGTAGGCGCCGTGTGGGTCGGTGCGCCATTTTCGGTTGGGGGTCATGTTGGGCAGGTATTCGACTGCGAGGCCCGGTGTCTTGGTGCTGATGATCGAGTTACCGTCAACAGCCTCGACAAGGTGCTTCGTAGATTCCGCCTCAGTGAGAGGCACGCGCATGCCGATGTCCGTCGCCGAACCCTTATACAAAGCCTGTTCAATGACGCCGATACCGAAACTGTCCACCGAGTGGTGTTCGAGGTGGCGGGTGAAGATCGTCCCGTCAACATCCACGACACGCCAGAACGTGACCTCAACGAGTCTGCCGTACCGGAAAGTGGGCAGTGCACCGTCAGCGTCCACCTTTGTTAGGAAGACGTGCTTGTACAGTGTGTCATCCCACGTTGCGCGGAGGTATGACCCTCCGAGGGCTGCGGACACTTCGCCGGCTGCGATGAGGGTCTGGTCGAACCCTGCACCGGTGATCATGTCTAGGCGTTCCTGAACCTTGAGGTTCTTGCCTTTGCTGTCTTCCACGGTGAACGTTGGCGGCTCGGAGTAGAGCAGGTCGGCGGACACTTGGCACAGGTCCGAGGCAAGCGGAACATGCAGCTTCACGATGCCCGCTTCGCCGTCACTCGCCTTGGGTTGCCAGAACCAGTCGGCGACACGGTTCAGGATGCCGCGGCGGATGCCTGCGGGGCCGGGTGTGCCGTTGGTGGAGTACGCGGTGCGGAGCATGTCCACGTCGTTGGCGTACCACGCGGACCATGTTGCGTAGGCTTCGTGGATGTGGGCGACGTTGAGGGGGGGCCACTCGGCGCCGTTGACGGGCAAAGCCATTGATGGCCCTCCTTGGTATCATGTGGGGATGAGGAAACTGGTGGGGGTGGTCACGTTGCTGTTGCTCGTGGCTGGGTGTTCCGCGGGCACGGGTGAGGGCGCGTTCCTTGATCGTGTGAAGGCTGGTGTGCGCCCGCCTGTGGAGGGTTCCACTTATGAGGACTTCGTTGATATCGGGCACGAGGTGTGCGCGTCCACAGCCAGCGCTACGGATACTGTCCGGGCGTGGGCTGATGCGGGGTTCCGTGAGGATGAGGCTAAGACGATCGTGACCGCTGCCGTTGAAACCCTCTGCCCTGACCGCAAGGACTGGCTGAACCGTTAAGCCACTGCCTGGGTGAGGTAGGGTCGCCAGTTCGATTCCGTTGATGTGACCACGTAGCGGAGTGCGTCCACTGAGTGGTCATTGACCTTGAGTGGCTTGTCTTCGCCGTTCTCGGTCGCCTTCGGGTCCCACGCGTATTCTGACATTTCACCGATAAGTCCCGCGCACTGGTCCGTGACACGTAAGCGGCCACCGTCGAGGACTGACGCGACGGTTTGGATGCCGTACAGCACTTCGTTGTTCGCGGGGAACATGTTCACGATGCCCCGCGAGGCCATCTCCACACGCAACGAGGCGGCGGATGGGTCGTGGATGAGCCATTCAGGCATGGGCCGTGACCCGTCAGGCAGAGTGAGCCCGTCGAGCCATGTGGTGATGCCTTCCACGATCGCGCCGTTGGTCAGGTTGATCTGGTCAGCCTTGGAGTCGTGCCGCCATTCAGCGATCGCGTACAGGCGGTGGTCAACACCGAGGCCAAGCAGGATAGCGGACGTGGCGTTCGTCGTTCCGTAGTCGATACCAACCCCGAGGATGCGTTGCATGCGCGGTAGCTCGGCGTAGGGGATGATGTGGGTGTCAGCGGTCCACATGTCGTAGATCGCGCCCTCAGCGTTCGTCCACAACCCTTTGATCATGCGGTCGTAGAACACGCCACTGTAGGACGCTTTCATGTCCCGCATGTAGTCCGCGGTCAGCGACGGGTTGTCGTCCATGGTGAAGTGGAAGACTTGCATGTTTTTTGCACGCGCTTGCAAAATCCACTCAGTACGGAGCCAGTGCCGTGTTGAGCCTGGGTTCGTGGTTGCGAGCAGGCGGGGCGGGTTGGGTGTGCGGAGACGGGAGACAAGCATTTCCCAGAACCCGGTGGTGTTGTCAGCCCCACGCGGCAACAGGGTCGCTTCGTCCACGTACGCGAGTTCGATCGTGGAGCCGCGGATCTTTTCCTCTGAGCGGGCGTCATTCGCGCCGACAAGGTGCACGGTCTTGCCCAGGATGATCGCAACCCCGGAACCTTTGGTGTGCTTCACCGCGCCGGCTGCGAGGCCGTACAAGCGGTTGTCCATGAGCGGGTCTAGCAGGTTGCGTTCGATGGTTTGCAGGGTCTTGCCGACGATGACGATAAGGCCGGTGCCCTGGGTTTGTTTGATCGCGATCAAAAAGGCGAACAAGGACGCGATGGTCTTACCCGCTGAGACGGCGCCGACCCATAGGCTGATCTTCACGTCAGGCACCGAGTCAATGAGTGAGGTGGCGCGGACGATGGAGTTGATTTGCTTCTGTGACAGTGGCGCGCTCACTCGGGTTCACCTTCACCGTTGAACGCCTTTTGGAGGCCGTTGATGAGCTTATCCATGACCGAGTCCACTTCGGCGGTCTGGTTGCCGTCTTCCTTGGGTGCGAGGCGTGCGATGGTGCCCGCATGCGACGCCAGGGATGAGGCGTTGGAGCGTTTATCGTTGGGTGGGATGAAGTCGAGTTCCCGGACTTCCTCAGCGCCCGCCATGGCCCGCAACACGGTCTTCCACTGCTTCCGGCCCTGCTGGACTTCACGTATCTCGTGCGCGTCATGCTCGGCGATGCCGATGACCTCAAGGCGTAGATTTGAGATGCGTTGCTGCGCGGTGAGGACGTTCTTTTCGATCGCGGCTTTCTGGTTGGTGGAGTCGTACCGCATACCGTTGCGGGACATCCACCGCCCTACCGTGGACTTGGGCCGGTCGAGGTGCGCTGCGATGTCCCTGTGGGATTCTCCGCGCCCGTAAGCTTCGCGAATGTACGCTTTGTCGGTGTCAGAGAGTGCTGGTTGTCGTTGGGTCGCCAACTGGCACCTCCTGGATGCGCTCGGCGGTGGTTTAGGTGTGGTTCCACCCTCGGGTTTCGTAGAACAAGGCCCAGTCTTTGGGTGTGGGTAGCCATGGCGTGGGGGCTTTGAGTCCTGCGGCGGTGATGGCTGTTTGGGCGAGAGCTGAGCATGTTGTGGGTGCCCGGTTCGCGAGCCAGCGCTGCACCCTCGGGGGCGTGTCAATGTGGGTGATGGCCGCTATGGCGTGGGCTGCACAGGCGAGGTAGTCGTAGCGGACACCGATGGTGTACTCGGCGATACCGGCGATCAGATGGGCTTGCTTGTCGGTGAGGACGTATTGTGACCATGTGATGCGTGGGTAGTCGCTTATCAACCTGCGGCGTGTGCCACCGGGTTCGGCGCTGATGCACTGGGTTTCACTGGTGGCGATGATGACGTGTGAGGTGTCGCAGCGGGTGACCCATTCGATGATGCGCGATACGGGGTGCCGGGATTTGCGGACTAAACCAACCTGACCTGTGATCATGAGGCCTTCTTGCATCGTGTACACCGTGTACGTGTGGTGGGTGGGAAGACGCCCAGTTCGCAGAGGGTGTAGAGCTTGACGGTGACCGCTGTGGGGAGCAGGCAGGTGTCGCACCAGACGCCGCGTGCGGCTGTCTCGGCGTGGAGTGTCAGTACGATCGCCATGATGCTTCACGCTTTCCGAGACGGCGTATCTTGCGACGGAACGGGCGCTTAGCTTCGCCCTGCACGCAGTAGGCGCAGTTCAGGCTTGGGCAGCGGGTCCAACCGTGTCGGCGTTCTGTACGGGCCATGCGTTCACCCCCATGTGCGGATCCAGCGGCGTGGCCGGTACAACACCAACCAACGACGCCGGGTCATGCCGTCAGGATCGTCAACGAGGACAAATCGAAACCCTGCTCAGTTACGTCGAACACCATGAGGCCAGGGTCGGAGTCGCGGCCTTGTACTTGCCGGAACCAGTCAGAACCGTTGTCAAGGGTGGGTGCGCCGAGGCAGTAGCGTTGACGCCCTGTTGCGGGGTTGCGGCCCGCCACGGAGGCTGAGAATGAGTGGTAGTGGCCGTGGACTAGCACGTCCGCTGTTGCTGCTGCTTGTGCTCCGAACGCTTGTTTCTGCCACCACGTGACTGCTTGGCCGGGTCCGAACTGGTTGCCGTGCACGAGCCCGACCTTGGTGCCGTAGAAGTCCACGGCAACAGACTCGTCGTACTCGGTTGAGCGGACCCATGACACGTCCATGTTCGCCGCGTCGGTGACCCGCTGGACTTGTTTGTGCATGAACAGGCCGAGGTCATCACCGGGCCTGCCAAGGTTCTGCTTCCCGCACCGCCAAGCGGCATGGTTCGAGGGGATACCCGCGACAGTGACAGGCGCGAACTGGTGTGCGAGGTTGATGAACTCGAACAGCTCGGTACCGTACGTGTCCAACTGCCCGGACAGGCTCAAATCGTTCGTGAACATAGGGTTGCCACCGGACTCGAAACCCTCAATCCCGTCACCAGCGTCAGCGATGAGGATCTTCTCCGGGTTACGATCCGCAAGCAGCCCGTCAAGCTTCTTACGAATCAGGGTTGAGCGTTCGATGAGCTCTGCGGTGCCGCCACGGGAACCAGTCTTGCCGATCTGCGGGTCAGCCCACACTATGACCGTCGCACGTGCCTTCTCGGGGCGCTTGACGTGGGTGTGGATTGGGTTGACGTGCCGCGCTGCCGCGTACAGGGCGGGGAGGTCAATGTCCTCAGCCTCAGCCGTAGCTGCGATGGGGCGGACGTTGTTGAGTTTGTTCCAGAACCCTGTGCCGGTGGCGTTGGATGTCCACCCCCAGGAGAAGGTGACTTTGTCTGGGTCTTGCCCGGTAGAGCGGATGAACTCACGGTAGTCGTCGTGGCCCCATGGGCGTTCGGAGAAGCGGACGTATGATGCGGTGCCGTCTGCGTTGTGGGTTTCGGATTCACCCGAGGCGGCTTCGGTTTTGGTGTCGTTGCAAGTGCACGCGTTGGCGCGGTGAGTGTTGACGGTGGATTTGCCGACGCCGGCGAGGGTGGCGGCTTCGCGGGAGGGGAGTGTGTCCCATGTGGCGAGGGAGGTGCCTGCTGCTGCGGCGTATTTGCAGGTCATAGCTCCACCGTTGCGATGAACGTGAAGATGGAAGCGAATCCAAGAATCAGCGCTGTCCAGCCGAACTTTTCTTCTTCGGTCCAGATGCAGGCAAGCAGGGAAGCGACGGTGAGCACCGCTAGCACGGTTGCGATTGTGATGAGGGTCTTGTGCATGGTGCTCCCTTTGCTCATGGGTTTCGTATTCGTGGTGGTTCCGCTACGAATACGTAAGTTTGATGGACAGGTACTAGCTCGCATCGCTGTGCAATGTAGTTGATCGATGGGGTTCGCTGTCCTCGCGCAGCGGGCAGGATTCGAACCTGCATCTTCCCGTTTTGGAGACGGGGGCTCTACCAGTTGAGCTACCTCCACTTGCCATTTACCAAGCGTCCTTGGTTCCGGTGATGGCTCACCGCCGTTCGGCTTGAGAGGCCTTTCAGGGGCATCAGAGGCTTCCGGGACTTCTTACGCCTTGCCCCAGCCCTTGTGAGACTGGGAGACGATAGCAGGCGTCTCGGTACCAGACGCCGCGGCCTGCCGCCGAAGCGTGCAGGGGTGATCTTCCCTCAGCCGTACTGGTCGGGAAGTTGTGTCCTGTGGGGCGGCAGCGCTGGGCATGCACCACATCCGATGAGCGGCGGGAAAGGTGTTCACCGCCCCACAGGGGCTTTTAGACGCGCACTGCGTACGCGTTGGGGCCGGTGAAGCGTGAAGCGTCACCGAAGCCCTTGAAGTCGTTCATGGGCTTGCCTGCCCTGTCGTGATCGTTCGGGTAGTTGAGGGTCTTGCCGGTGTTGCTGACTACGCGCCAGTTGTGAACGTCAGCGTACGTGAACCTGCGGGCCATGTGGTTGCTCATTTCTTGAGGTTGTTCAGTTCGGTTGCTTCCGGGGGTTGGATGTGCTCGGTCAGGAAGCGGGTTTCGTCCAACAGGTGGAGGACGTTGCAGCGGGCTTTGATCACGGGCATGTGCTCGTTAGCGTGATGACGGCACCAGAACAGTTCACCGTTGTCTACGTAGCCGGCTTCATTGATCCCGGTTTCGATGTTGACCCGCACGTAGGCTCTGCTGCCGCACGCGTCGCAACGGTGGGATGCGTTGAGTGAGGGTTTGTCTAGGTCTGCGGCCATCGTGAACCCCCATGAAACGGGGAAAACCCCCACGCGTGTGAGGGTTTCCGAGGTATGAATATTTCAGGCTAAAATCATCTTAGGACAAAACACTGCAACTTGTCAACACTTCTTGCACTAAGTTGCGTCAGTCTGCTTGAACCTGTCGTCAAAGGCCGGCTGTTCAGCCATGAACGTAATCAAAGCCAACGCGTGGAACGCAACCGCGGCCATGTGCGGCGAACCTGTTTCCTCGTCGATGTCTTCCCCGGACCAGAAAGCGTTCGTGTGGCGTTGCAGGGCTGCGTAGGACTTGGACCACTCGTAACCCTTCCGCCAGTTGTGCGCCGCGTACTTCTTAGCCCCTACGCCGTAGTGGCGGGCCACAGCGGCTAGGGCTTCGACGGGGATGAGGTCATACCGCTCATCCTTCGTGCCTTTCTCGCCGCCCGTACTGGAAACTGATCGGACCTCGGTCATGCTGGGACTCCTTCGGTGGTGAACTTCTCTACGGGTGCGAATGGAATCCCAAGCGCCACGGCTAGCGCGGTTTCGGTCAGTGCGCCCTTGGACCTGTGCCAGCCGTCTAGGACTGCGACTGCTTCGGCATGGTCGCAGATCCACGAGAGGTCCTGTTTGAGTGCCCTGCGCAAGCTGAACCCCAGGCGTTCAGCTTCGTGCCCTTCGAGTCCTGCCGCATCAAATCCATGGTTGCGGTCATTCTCGGCAGGGTTGAATACTTGATGACCTTGCTCGCTGAGGATCGCCGCCGCTTTGTCGAAGGCTGGGAAGTTGTACTCGGGCAGGCCTGTCATGGGCCCTGCTATGTAGATTCTCATGCTGTTCGTCCTTCGAGTGGTTGTTTGAGTGTGGCTTGGTAGAGGTTGAGTACGTGGTCGAGTCGGTAGGCGGGTGGGATGGGTTGGCCTTGTTCGTTGTGGGCGGGGTTTGCTCGTTCGAGTTTGGGTGGGTTGTCGTTGCGTGCGGTGCCCCATTTGCGGATCCGGTCGGCTGATATTTCGATGCCGTATTCGGGGGTGGAGAGTTTGCGGGACAGGTCGGCGGGTGTTCCGACGTAGTTGCCGAAGATGGTTTTCGCGAATGACCGCCACGCAAGGACTTCGTAGGTGGTCCCGCATGTTTCGCAGCGGGCTTCGGGTTGGCCTTTTACCGCGTACAAATCGGTTTCGCATTCGGCGCATCTGCCGGCGAATACGCGGGGTTCTTGTTTGTCGCGTGCTTGGTCGAGGCCGTCCGCGTGTTTGGTGAGTGTGTGGTGGAATTCGGTTGCCCAGTGTTGGGTTACGATCCAGGGTGCGCGGGCGAACAGGTAGTTGGTCAGGCTGTGTGGGTCGCGGCCTGTGAGTGGGTGGTCGGTTTCGAGTGCGACCCTGAGCGCCCGATCCATCAAGAAGCGGTGGGCTGATACTTTGCGGTCGATGAGGTCGAGGTTGACGGGGATCGGCGCGTGCTCCCTACTGCCTGCCCCGGTCTTGTGGCCGTACGTTGCGGTCAGGCTCCCGCGCCCGAGGTTCACGTTCGCCAACACCTGATCCAACACCGTCAACGCCTTCTCCAACTCAGGCTGAGTAACCGTCATTTGCTGCTCCTATTCGGGTCGCCCCAGTTGGCTGCTGATTCCCACATTCCCGCTGGAACGTCATAGATGAATAGCCCGCCCCGGAATGATGACTCCCAAAATGCGAAGTGAAAAAGTGTTTGGTGGAGGGAGCCAACGACGGATTCACAACCTGACCATCCCATTGTGATGAGGGTGATCTTCTTCCTCGGCCTGCCCCATGTGTCATTAGAGTCCTCAACGCGGGCTGATCCGTTGCGCATGAGTTCCTGCGTGTAGGCGAACAGTTCGGATGGGGAGCCGTAGAAGGTTTCAAGGTGGAGTAGAGCGGCCTCAGTTGGGTATCCGTCCCTGTCAAACAGTTCACTCATTCATTGACTCCTGGTTGTGTGTTGGCAGTGGCATCGTTTGGCTGGTCCGTTGGGGTAGATGGTTGCTGTGCACCGGTCCTGGCCGTGGTAGTGACGGCACGACGGGCATTGGGGCTTCACTGGTCGAGGATTTCCCGGATGCGGTGCTGGACCATGCCGTACGTGTAGACCGTTCCGTCAGCGCGGGCATCGTCAAGGTCGGTAATTAGCTTCTCAAGTGCTTCCCGCATCTATTTCGCTTCTTTCGTTTGGAGGATTTGGTGTTGTTGTTGGGGTGGGAGGTTGGCGAGCTTCCGGGCCAAATGCGGGGGCAGGGAGGCCAGAGGGTCAGGGGCGGGCGAGATCATCACTCGCCACCCTTCGCGATTGCGTACACGCCATCGTCTTCGAGGGAATCTAGATGCGCTTCCCATTGAGCCAAGGACTGCTGCAACCGCAATCGATATGCGGGGGTGAGCTGTTCCTTGATGCTCTCGATACGAGCTACAGCGTCGCGCTTCTGACGGTTGAGCCGCTGGTCAACGAGGTCCTGCCGCCATTCTTGGAGGCCGACGGCTCGCTCTTGGCTCTTTTTCTTAAAAACCCATCGCCACGCGAACCCCCAAAAGACAAAAGCTGCCGCGATTGCGAGTGGTGTCAGTTCGCTCATATTGCTTGCTCCTGGTCTTTTGCGATGGTGTGTGCGGTGAGTTTGAGTTCCCTGACCAACGACCACTGGGTGCCTTCGTCAAGGCCGTCGATGAGTTCGAAGAGGTGGGTGAGGTTGTGATGCTCCGGGTGGTTGCTCATGTTTCCTCCCGCAACGCCGCAACAACAGCGCGGACAACTTCCCTGCACTTTGCAACTGGCATGCCGCCGGCGGTATGCGCGAACAGGACCGCTCGTTCTATTGCGGCCTCACTGAACATGATCTGATCGGCGGCAGCAAGGGCTACTTGTATTTCGTCGCCCATTTCTTCAACCACGTCATCGCCGTAGCGATCGCCCCAGAACTTATCCCACGCCTTCGCGGCGGCTTCCACTCGTGCGCTCATGCCGTGTCACCTCCCAACGCCTGGGTGAGGGCGGCACGGATACGGTGGGCCTCGACGTAGAAAGTCTTGTCACCTTTGGGGTGCCGCGTGATGATGTCCGGGGTCTCGGAAACGGCCAGCACGGCTTCTATGGCTGCGATGAGCTTGGCCTGATCCGTGGGGGCGTTCTCCAAGAGTGCTTTGTTGCCCGCACTGATATTCATTCGAGGACTACCGCCGTAGCAGTAACTCCCGCACTCGACTTCCACCTCAAGGACATCGCCATATCCCGGCGAGCATCGTTCGAGGTTAGGGCCGATCCACTCCCATGGTCCGGGTGTGGCTGCGGCGAGTCGGTCTTTCAGGGGCTGCAACAAGGCCGGGATAGAGGCGGTCATGATGCCGCCTTCACAGCAAGGATGTCGTAGGTGACGCTCCAGTGGTCCTTGTCAAGGTTGTCCTTCTCGCGGCTGTATGACTGATGCTGGCCGCACATGGAATCGATTGCCGCCTCAAAGGTGGGGTGCACCTCGCCGTCCCAATCAATGGAGCCAGTGGCCTTGTCAGCGATGACGTAGCCGACTGTCTCAGATTCGGGGTGTTCGATCAGGAGGTTTCGAAGCCTTGCCTTGGTGATGGTTCCCGGTGCTTCCAGCGCGTCCAACAGTGCGTCACGTAATGCGCGTTCGGTGCTCATGCGTACCACACGCCGTTCATGCGGACCCAGCCTTCGTAGCAGCCGGACATTTCTTCACGTGCCGTGCATGCGTACCGGTAGCACCAGCGTGACCCGTTCATGGCGGTGTAACAGGACGTGTACATGGCGGCTTCGGCTGGTTGCGCCGGTTGGGTGGCGGCGAGGCTGAGGGTGAGAAGACTGGCGGCGGCGAGGGTCGCTAGGGCGCGTTTGGTACTCATGCTTCGGCGCCCAACAGAGGCTCCCAAAGTTTCCGCATGTGCTCAGCCTTCTTGGCCAGGAACTCGCGAACAGATGGTTCGTCATCCTCGGTCACGTGGACAAAGACGGACATGTTCCGCGCCTTGCGCTGCATCATGTAGAAAAATTGGAGGTGGTCAGCCGGCAGTTCGTAGTTCGGGTCTTCTTCAAGCTCGCACTTGTAGTCGTCCGGGTTGGCGCGCTTCCAGTCCCAGCGGAACAGCAGGTTGTAGTCATCGTCAGCGTCGCCCCATTCGTCAAGGAAACCTGCCCAATTGCTGAACTCTTGGTGTACTTCGTGGAAGCGTGTACCGGGAACCCAGTAGCTTCCTTCGCTGCAGTAGTACGGGTGATCAATTTCCCAAAGGTGAGTAAGTGTTGGGCTCATTTGCGTCTCGGTTCTGGTTGGGGCGGGGTTGCTCATCCCCCCGCCTAACACAACCCAGTCTACACCAAAACCCGCAAAAACATGCAACAAATCAGGAAGATTTACCCGGACGTTTCCCACTCAAAAGCGCAACCAAATCATCCACCGTCATAAACACAACCTGCCGGCCAGGATCCGTCGTCCCACGACGCTTAGCCACCACCACACCAGCGATAGCGTCAGGCAAATTCAGCCGCTCAACCTCAACCTCAGTCAACCAAGCACCCACCAAAAAACGGCCACCATAATCCTTCACCTCAACAGCCACCGGAAGGTTGTTGAACGTCTCAACATTCCCGATATCACCACGATCCTTAGCCCCATACTTCGGCTGACGATCAATGAACCGACTCACATGCGCCCGCAAATAATCCGCCACCGAACGCTCATGCCTCGACCCAGCCGCCCTCGCACTAGACCGTGACCTAACCACAGAAAACCCCCTCACAAGCCGTGGACGCCGTTCTCCCGGCCTCGTGGGCGCGCCATGCAAGGTTGGACGCCCACGCGTTTCCCAACGCCTCCATAAACGTTTTCTCAGGGCTTTTCATGCTGCACGTTCTTTCTTGGCTTTTGCGGCTTCTTGTCGGCCTTGTTCGATGAGTTGTTCCCAGAGCTCGGGGTCACGCTTCCGCAGGGGCAGTTCGTCCGTGGGTTCGGCTGGCGCTGCCGTGAGTGCGCGTTGTTTAGCTGCGAACGATGACATGAGCTGCTTGGCCCGTGTTGCAATGTCGGAGGGCTTCGGCGCGGTCGAGTACAGGCGGATGTGTTCCATGACTGCTGCTTTCGCTGCCCGTGCCGGGATTTTCCTGAGTGCGTGGTGCCAGATTTCGTTGGCGCTTTCTTCGTACATCACCCTGGGGTCTGCCTTGGCGAGCCAGTTGGTGAAGTCAACTGTTTCTTGGGGTTCCATGGGGCCTCACTGTTCGATCATGAAGGGTTGGGTGTCGTTGGCTTGGAGTTGTTGGAGCATTCGTTGTGATGCTGCGTCTACTCGTTGGGCGTGGGTGGTTTGTCCGTTGCCGCGTGGTGGGAGTGGTCCGTCTTCCCAGCATCCGGAGTTGAGCCATGTGGCTGGGAGTTTGGTGTATTGGGGTTCACGGTTGGGGTCTTGTGCGTATCGGATGGCGCCGGCGATGAGTTGTTCGGCGGTGGCTGTTTTGCGGGCTTTGGTGTATGCGCGTTCGGCGGCGGCTTTGGATTCTTTGCGGGGGTATTCGAGGTACCAGTCGATGAACTCGTCCGGCGAAGTCGGACAAGGCTTTTCTTGCCTCTGTTCCTCTGTTCCTCTGTTCCCCTGTTCCCCTGTTACAGGCGCGAGGGTTACGGGAGGGCTCGCGACACTCTCGCGAATTTCGGATTCTTTGTAGTCGAAAGTCCCGTCAGGACGCGGATTTCTGCCCTTTCCGGCCTTGTCGATGCGTTGGATGGACTCCCACCAGGAGATGTACAACAACTTGTCTCCGTTGCCCTCGTATCGGTGCACTAAACCGGCTTGGAATAGCTCGGTAATGGCTTCGGACACCCTCGCGACAGTCTCGCGAGGGTTCGCGAACATGTCGCGAGGGAATACGTCGGTGACGATGAGCTCAATGTCATCGACGCCCACGCCGTTATCGTCCACATAGGATTCGAGGCCCTTCAAGACAAGGCGTGCATCCCAGGAAACGGACGCGATGCGCCTCGATTTCCAGAACTCGGGCTTAGTGCTTCGGATTCTCACGTGGGCGCCTCCTTTGTGCTGTTTGTTCGCGTTGTTCCCGCATGGTTTGTTTGCGTTCCTGGTCCGCGGCTTTACGTTCCTGCCGGCGCTCAGCGTCCGAGGCGTAGGTCATGCCGCCAGCCTCCATTGCTGCTGGAAAGCGCCAAGCATGTCCCGGAGGGCTGCGGCTGCTTGCTGCGGGACTACGCCGTTGCCGAGCGCTTTAAGCTGGTCACCTCGCGTGAGCTTTAAGTCAGGATCTGTAACCCAGCCATCAGGCAGACCCATCATCCATTCCACGAAGGGGATGTTCAGGGTTGGGCGCTTCCCTCCAGGCCTAAGAACTGTTGGCTTGGGAGCAGGTCGCGTCAGTTGTTCCCATCGAGTGACGGCAGCGGAATATTCTCGAAATACGCCGACACTGTTGTTATGTTCGGACTCTTGCGTAGACGGTCGGCTGGGTAGTCGTCGCGTTTCCAGTCCGAGGCGGCTGGCGTGGGCAAGAGTAGGTGTTCGGCCACGTCCGAAAGGTTCACTTGATGCCCCCCGGAGCGCTTCTTGTCCGGGTGTTGAGTGCCGCCCCTTTGACCCTCGTAAGAGTTCGGAGTTGGCAGCAAGGATGAAGACCCTCGATCGCCCGTGGGGGGCGCCGATGTCGGCAGCCCGAATAGTTTCCCATCGAGCGTCATACCCGAGGTCGGAAAGGTCTCCGAGTACACGTCCAAGTGCTCGCAGAAAAACCCTTCCGTCGCTGGGGTCTCCCACACATCCCTCGCACTGTTCCAAATCGCAACTAGCTTCGGCACTAAATGCCCCTCTCACGTTTTCCCAGATAACAAATTTCGGTCGCTGCGAGGCAATTGCCTCGCGCATGTGAACCCACAGATTGGAACGGGTTCCATCTACCATCCCCTTGCGCTTGCCAGCGCCAGAGATGTCTTGGCATGGTGTTCCGCCGCTGATGATGTCTACAGGTTCGATTGCCGCCCAGTCGATTTTGGTCATGTCGCCGTGGTTTGGTATGTCAGGCCAGTGGTGGGCGAGGATCTTGGATGGTGCTGGATCGAATTCGCTGAACCACGCTGTTTTGGCCCCGAATACTTCTTCTACGGCCAGGGCTAGCCCGCCGTAGCCTGCGCAAAGCTCTCCTGCTCTCATGCTGCGATGTCCTTTGGGTAGCCGTGGTGGTTGGGGTTGTCGATGTTGTCTTCGTCCCATGCGAGGGGCGGGAGCCATCCGTTACGGCGGGCGATGGTGCGGGCGAGGTTGCTGCCTTTGCTTGGTTCTGGGTATTGGTTCCAGAGTTCGTCGTACAGATCCTGGACGCGCCTGGCGAGCTTGACAGTGACGTTTAGGCGTTCGTGGCTGAGTTTCCACACGTGGCATCGTCGGCTGCCTAGCTTTTTGGCGAGTGCGTCTTGGCCCCATCCGTTGTATTGGAGGGCTTGGAGGCGGCGGCGTGTACCTGTGGCGTCAGTGGTGGCGTGTGGGCTGGCTTGTTCTGGTGTTGGTTTGTAGCTGAGGATGCGGGTTTCGGTGGCGGCTTGGACGCGGGTGGTTTGGCCGAGGGTGATACGTCCGAGGGTGACCATGGCAACGCCGGTTTGTTCGTGGATTTGTTTGAGGGTGATGCCGTCAGCGCGGAGTTTGTTGATGTGGTTGAGGGCTTTGAGGGTGGGGCGTTTGTTTTTGGTGTAGCGTCCGTAGGCTTGTTGGCGGCGGCGGTCACGGGCTGCTTTGTTGTGGGCTTCTCGGCATTCGGGTTGCCGGCAGCGGTTGTGGGTGTAGCAGTTGTCTGTTCCGTGTGGGTGTTTCATGCTGCGTTTGCCTCTGGTTTGTGGTGGCCCCAGTTGAATCGGGCGGCGGTTCGGAGGGTGCGGACGTAGTCGGCTATTTGTTCTGGACCCCATTTGGCGTCTGGGTAGTGGCGGCGCATGGTTTCCGCGTCAACGTTGAGGGTGCGTCGGATCTCTGCTTGGGACCAGCCGTCGCGTATGGCCGCTTCGATGCGTTCGCGTTTTTCTGGTGGGAGTTGTTGGTACTTGCCTTTGATGCCGAGTTCGTGCCTGACGCGTTCGACGCCTTGCTTGGAGCATTTGAGAGTTTCCGCGATTTGCGCGGCTGTGTGGCCTGCTTCGGTGAGCCGTCTGACTTCGTCGCGGTTGATGGTGGCGGGTCGCCCATGGTGTCGGGTGTCTGGTGGTAGGCCGGCCCGTTTGCGTGCTCTGCTGATGGAGTCGAGTGTGCAGCCGAAGTATGCGGCGAGTTCGGGGCGGGTCTTGCCTGCCGCGATGAGTTCGCGGAGTTTCTGTGGGTCTACTTTGGGTGTTGGGTTGTTGGGGCTTGTGGTGTCCAGGCGTTGGCGGGCTTTCCAGACTTGCCGGGTTGAGACTCCGAGGGTTTGGACGATTTGCTCGATGGTTTTGCCTTCGAGTGTGAGTTCTTGGATGTGCGTGACCATTAGGTGTTGTGCTTCTTGGGTTGCTGCTGCTAGGCGTTGGCGGGCTTCTTCGATGGGTGTCATTGTGTGGGCTCCGGGGTGGGTGCGGGCGCCGGCATGTGGCCGACGCCCGCTGGTTTGGTTTAGAAGCTGGGCTCTCCGCTAGGGCCGCTGCCCCATCCGACGTGATTGGTTGCTGCGGGCGCCCCCCACGGGTCGGCCTGCGGGGCGGCGGCGCCGAAGTTGTCCGTGGAGGTTGGCACGCTGCTGAACCCGCCCCCGTTGCCGCTCCGTTGGGTGCGGTTGACCTTGGCGTTTGCATACCGGAGGCTCGGGCCGATCTCATCGACTTCCAGTTCGATGACGGTTCGCTTCTCGCCTTCCTTGGTCTCGTAGGACCGGGACTTCAGGCGGCCGGAAACGATGACGCGCATGCCCTTGGTCAGGGACTCGGCCACGTTCTCGGCAGCTTCGCGCCAGACGGAAGCGCGGAGGAACAGGGTTTCGCCGTCTACGAACTTCTGTTGGGTTTTGTCGAATGTTTGCGGGGTGGATGCGATGGTGAAGTTAGCCACCGCACTTCCAGAAGGTGTGAACCTAAGCTCAGGGTCGTTGGTGAGGTTGCCGATTACGGTGATGGTTGTTTCGTTCGCCATGGTGATTAGGCTGCTTCCTGGGTGATGGTGGTTGCGTATTTTTCGAGGTTGGCGGGGATGAACCCGAACCAGTAAAAATCTGTTTCCGGGTTTCCGGTGCTGTATTGCACGTATGGCATCTGGACTTTCCCGGTGTTGCCGTCTGACGCTGCGAGTGACCTGATGGAGTCGGCTACGTTGTCGTCCGCGGTGGCGTCCACGACCGTGTAGGGAATGTTGCGGGATTCGAGCCAACGTTTGGTCATGTTGCATTGGCTGCAAGCGGGTGTCGTATATACGGTGATGGTCTTCATGAGACTTTCTTGTTTCGGAGTGGGCTTCTGGTCCAATGCCAGTACCCGTGGGCGCATCGGTAGTAGCGGACTGGTTCGCCGCCTTCGTTCGCCCATATGCGGGCGTGGAGTAGGCGGGCTGCTGGCATGGATGAGGACTTGACCTTTGAGCAGGCGCAGCGGTTAGGCTGCATCAGGTTCGGCGGGTGCGGGGACGACCATGGCCCGAATGGTGTCAAGGTGCGCTTGTGGTTCGCCTGCTGCGGCTGCTGCATCCCACAAGGCCCTGAGTAGTTGTTCGTCGCCGTTCGCGAGTTCAGCTTCGGCGAGGAAGTCACGCTTTTCCCCAAGGTCTTCCATGGGCACGGGGTCGGGTGCGGGTTCGGCGTTCTTCGCCATGGCCTGGGCGAGTGTCGGCGGCTTCCGGCGTCCTGCCTTGGGAGCGGCCTGCTGGGGCTGCTGCTCCGGGGCAGGCTGGTGTGTCAACTCGGGCTGCTCGGGAAGGTCGAGCAGCGCACCATCAGCGTCAACAGTCGCGCCAAGTTCCTCGGGGGTGTAGATGACCCCAAACAGGGCGTCAGATGCGCCCATGCGGGCAACCTCTGTGATGGCGCGAGACCGCAGCATAGCGGCGGGGTATTTGGCCCAGTTCCCGGTTCCCCAGAGCCCGGCCTTCTGCGCCTTGTCTTTGTCCCAGACAGCTTCGTAGGTGAAGTCAGGATCATCGGCTCGGATGATCTGGGCAACGGCGCGTGTTCCATCGCCGGTGATGCGGAGCTTGTGACCGGCGCGACGGACAAGCGAGGCGATGAGGTCAGCGGATGCGGAGGGTTTGCCGCTGATGACGTGGATGGATGTGATGGCGTGGATGGGGGAGACGCCTAGAGCGTCCGCGTATTCGAGGGCGAACAGGAGGTTCGCCGGCTTCCCCCGGTAGTCTCCTGGGAGTAGGGATGATCCTGCCATCGCTTGCGCGTACTGCATCTTTGTGGTGAGGGTGTTGCCTTCGACCCTGACTATTTCGCTCATGCTGCTTTGTCCTGTTCTTGGTTGATGGTTGGGAGTGCTCTGCCTACTACGAGGTAAGGGGTGCCGCCGCCTTTGGATTGGCGGGTGAAGATTGTTGCGCCGTTCCAGGTGGCTTTCTTCGCGTTGCCCATGTAGTTGGCGATGTCTGTCTTGGCGTGTTGTTCGAGGGCTGCTGCGTCCGCTGCTGCTTGCTTGTTGATGAGGTACCGGTACGCGAGGTTGTCAGGGAGTGCCGTTTCGGTGGGCTCGATTGATGGGTGGAGTGCCCTGACGGTTTCGTAGGTGGACATGTCCCCGTCAGTCATGGGCGGGTTATTGTCCTCAAGTGACACTTGATAGGCGATGACCTCGGCGATGATCGCGGGCACGTCAGCTTCCACGTCAGCCCATTCGATGACGTATTCGCGGAACTCGAACGGCTGACCGAACAGCACGGGAATGTAGACCTTGCGGAACCCGGTGACGATCATCTGCCAGACGGCTTGCGCAAAGTAGTAGGGCGGAATCTCCGCGGTTCCCGGTTCGCCCCATCCGTCTGAGTATTGGGAGGTTTTGGCTTCGATGCCCACGTGTTCGCCATCATCTGTCACGAACACGGCGTCAGGCGCGGCGGTCCAGTCCGCGTGGTCAGGGTGCGCGAACGAGTACCCGGCCCGGTAACCGAGCTTCGTGTCAGTGTGGAGCTGCCCAAAATCCTTGTGCTGGTCCGCGAACCAGCCAATAACCGAGGCTTCGAGGTAGGTTCCGCGTTCTGTGGTTTTGTTGCCTTCCCATTGGGGGATGTTCCCGGCCATGGTCTGCCAGAGAGTGAAGCGAGACTGGAACGGGCTGACCCGGAGGATGGACGGGACTTTGGAAGCGGAAATGGTTTTGAGCCATTCGGGGGATCCAGGCTTGAGCGGCTTGATAGGGATGCCGGTGATTGTGCTCATTGGGTGTCCTTGTTGAGGTTGAGGGATTGGATGGTTGCTTGGAGTGCTTGGGCGAGTTGTTCCCGTTCGTGCTGCTCGGGGCTGTCTGGGAGGCGGTAGCCCTTGATACGCATGGTGTCTAGTGCGTGTTCGACGCCTTCGCTGTAGCCGTAAATTGCCGATTCGGTGTTGTCTCGATAGACCGGGTGTTGTTGCGCGTCCTTGACCAGTGCTTTGTGGATCCGGTCAAACTCGTCTGGGTAGCTCATTCGATGTCCGCCTTATCCACAGGCTCGGCTTGCGGCTGGCAGGAGCAGCCAGGATTCGCACATTGGGTGAAGGTGTCCGGGGTGGCCCACGCCTCGTCGGGGTCGAGTGGGTCAGGTGTGCGGGTCATGGGACGATCCGCAGCCGGCGCGGTTTGCGCATCTCGGGGAGGTCTGTGGTGTTGAAGATCATTTCGTACAGTTCCGGTGCGCGGTGGTGCGTGATGACCTGCGCACTGTAGGTGACCACATCATCGGCGGGGTTGACGATGGGGGAGAAGGACAGTGCGTCCTTGTGGGCGGTGAGTTCCAGGGACATGGTGTGCTCCTAACGGGTGGCTCTGTGGTGCGGGTCTGGGTGGGAGGTCATTTCGACGTGCTCCCAATCGGGCTCAAGACTTGGAACATCTGAGTGGCTGTTGAGGTGGCTCTGCATTCGGGGCACCTGTTGGGCGCGTCGCTCTGGATCCATGCGACAAATCGCGGGCAGGCGGCGTAAGCCTCAGTCCACCCGTAGCAAATGCAGAAGCCTCGTACGTAATGACTGGCTGGTTGGTCGCCGTGGTGGCGGTGGGTCTGGTGCTGTGAGTGTTCGCATGGGATGGCTGGCATTTCCCCGACCAGTAGCCCAAGGTCTGTCTCAACTTCGATGCCTGCTTGGACGGTCATGGTTTGCGGTCCTCTACTACTGCCCAGCGGATGAACACGCCAGCCATGACACAACCGGCGAGGATGAGGGCGATCATGCCGCGACCTT
>Ga0157375_10001407_pt1 | contig 20743 bp, 10 predicted proteins | sample M35metaG_FD_115311 | JGI IMG/M metagenome (GOLD analysis project Ga0157375, IMG submission 115311) | Miscanthus rhizosphere microbial communities from Kellogg Biological Station, Michigan, USA - M3-5 metaG | ecosystem: Host-associated > Plants > Roots > Rhizosphere > Soil | place: USA: Michigan... | reverse complement strand
TCGGTAATCCAGTATCCATTTATCTTATGGCCTCCGTAGTTTAAGGATGAAATCTTTTTCCCTGATTTTTTTTTAACAACCGAATATGTCTTGCCATTAGCCAGCCTGATATGGATATCATTAAATAGCGGAACAGATACAATATACTTAGGATCTGCCGGAGAAAACGGATAAAAACCCATCGCATTAAAAACATACCATGATGACATTTCACCGGCATCATCCATGCCCGCATAGGATAGGTGTTCTTTCCCCAGATCATAAAAATGGTTCATAATGCTATCTAATATCACTTGTGATTTTTCCTGTTTACCTACAAAATAGTACAGAAATGGGGAGCTATGGTCAGGCTGGTTGCCCTGGCAGTACTGGCCGATGAAGCCGGAAATATTGTAAGCCTCGTAGCCTTTCCAAGGTATGCTGAAAAGCGAATCCAGCTTGTTTTCAAAAGCGCTCTTACTTTTATATAGCCCGATGAGGCCCGGTACGTCATGCGGCACAAAAAATGAAGACTGCCAGGCGTTAGCTTCCCTATACATATATTCGTAATAGGGATAATACGGGTTGAAATTCTTTACCCAATCTCCATTCGCTATCCGGCCTTGCATGAAGCCATTAGCTGGATTGAATATATTTTTATAATTTTTGGTTCGCTTCATTAGCATACGGTAGCTGGCCGTATCGTTTAATTGCCAGGCCAGTAGCGCTACAGCATAGTCGTCATAGGCATATTCCAGCGTTTTGGTAACGGCTGCCTTGGTCACGGTTTCTGTAACCGGATTAGGTACATCAAGCTCGGAAATATAACCTTTCGTGTTATATTCATCTACATATTTCCTGGTACCCTCCAGGGTGGCATTTTTCAGCATCAGGCGATAGGCAGCATTTACATCGAAGTCTCTCAGTCCTCTGAGGTACGAGCCTGTGATAAACACTGACGCATGGTCGCCATGAAAAAAAGTGGGCATAAAGCCGGCAATCCCCCCTTTGTCGATCAACGATTTAATTACATCGTTAGTAACCTTCGGCGAAAGCAGACCTAGCAGGATCAGTTTGTTGCGATAATCATCCCAAAGGGATGGTTCTGTGTAATAATTAAAGCCTTTATTTTGCACTTTCCCATTCAAATCGATAAAATCGCCGTTTATGTCACTCCGCAAGGCCGGCCAGAGAAATGAGCGGTAAAGGCACGAATAAAATATACCTTTTTGCCTTTTTGTCCCACCTGCGACTGAAATCTTTGATAGTAAATTTTCCCACGTTGACGTCGCGTCGTTTCTGACCTGTTCAAAGCTTTTGCCGAGCATTTCTTTCTCTAGATTCTCCTTAGCATTTTTTACGCTGACAAAAGAAAACCCTATCTGAAGCTCAAGAGGTTTATTTTCATCCGCAAAATGGATCACTGGTAAAATCACCACATCTTTCTTTATCGAATCAATCTTATCGATCTTCTGATTAGCGACAGCATAAAAGTAAAGCTTCTCCCCGGTCTGCTGAAAGCCGGTAAAAACATTATCGTTTTCACGATTTATATTCCAGCTTCTAACCCTTTCGTTAGACATGCCGAGGTTTGCAACAACCTCCTTATCAGCGCCTGGCTTGAAGGTGTATTTATGGAAAGCGCAATGCAGTGTGGACGTTAGCTCAGCATTAACGTCATAACGCTCCAGGTAAACCTGGTAGTAACCGGGATGCGCTGTTTCGTTCTTGTGACTATAGGCAGATTTGTAATCTTCAGGATTAGTGATCGCTCCTGTAACCGGCATCAACGGCACATTGCATAAATTCCAGTGCCCTTTACTGGTGTGCGCAAATCCATAAATTACCGTATCCTCATATTGGTAACCCGATCCGCTGTGGAATTGTGTAATGGGTGTCAGCTGAACCATGGCATTAGGCAGAGATGCACCTGGGAATACTTCAGCGCCCCAGGTCCGATGGGTTGGCGTAAAACCAAGGTCTTTTTTATCCCAAAGGGTTGCCGTACCTAAAAGCGGGTTAACGTAGTCAACAGGTTTCTTTTGCGCCATCAGTGGGCCAGTTGCAAGCAAAAGCATAGTGACGATCAAAAAATTCTTTTTAAACATATTATTTTATTTTTATAAGGTAGATGCGGGGATATTTCGTAAAATGCTCTTGCACCGGCAAAAATTATTGAATCAGAGATGTGGATTTTAACCTGGCTGCGGCCTCCATCATTATCACACCGCTTAGTTGAGTAGTCAGATCGGTACTGCCTGACGGCTGCATTGTCCAGTCGGGACTGATCATTAGCGAAGGGCGCGTTATACCTTTATAATAAAGCGTCTGCGCATTCCTTTGTAAAAAAGAGGCGTACTTAGTGCGGTCACTCTCATCGAGGGCTGTCAGCTGTACCATGCCGGTCAGATAACGTACGGCTACAGCCTTAAACAAGCCGCCATCCCCCTGCCCTTCACTTTTTAAAATTCCGTTGGGAGAAAGGTTGGGGTCGGCTATCAGGTTATTGGCCACCAATTCAGCATCTTGTAAATAGCTGGCATCTTTTGTACAGTTATATAACTCGACAGCTGAGCCTATAAACAGTCCCTGGTTGTAGGTAAATTCCCAGTTATCGATTTGACCATCCTGGTTACGGTTAATGCCATCATATACTACGCCAAGCGAAGTAACCAATGTCGATTTCATCCAGGTATACAGGCTTTTCGCAAACGTCAAATCTGCCTGATTACCGTTCAGCTCATAAAATCTCGCTGCCAAAATGGTAGCATTCCCCGTCGAGGGGATGTTTTTGTAATACAGCTGGCTGCGTTGCCAGGCTATTCCACCCCCTTCAGTAGTGTTGTAACCTCCTTTGATCTCTGTATACAGCGTTTGCGCCACGGCCAGGTAATCTGCATCATTGAGTGCGATATAGCTTCTGAGGCTTGCGTTGGCCAGCCAGCCCATATCATCATAAAATTCATTCGGATACGCGCCACCGTTCTTTACTTTAACGCCATTGAGCAGAGCTTTCATACGTGCCGAATATTGTCCATTTTTGGTGCGCAGGTAACCATCCAACAGCAGATCGAGCATATGGGCCTGAGGCCAGTAGTTGAAAGTGGTATTGCCCTGATTATTCTGCACAAAATAGTTCCGGTCGGCCGAAATGAAGGTATTATATGTAGCGGCTTGCAACGAGTCAGACAGCAACGCATAATTGTACGTCAATGGCTTAGTCGTCACTGTGGTGTCTGTGTGATTGTTATTCGGGCCCGGATCAGCTTTTTTTGAACAGCCACTAATTATCAATACTGCAATTGATGATAAAGTCAGAAGCCTGCTTATACGTTTGGATATCATGATGTATAGTTTAAAACAGGGGCCGTTTTGCTATAGCGGCCCCTGCCAGATTAGCTTATTGAGGTGTGACGCTGTTGGTATATTGTGTTATAGTCGGACTAAAGTTTACGTTGATGTTACATTTCTTGCCGCTGTAGCTTGGTACCATCTTAAAGCAATTATCCCACTGCGTGCCGTTTACAGGATACATGTAAAAGTATGATAACTGCGTACTGGTGGTTGGATCAGGATTGTCCTGATTGGCACTCCCGTACCATTCGTCCCCTTGGTTACCTGCTGCATCCTTTACTATAAAATGATATTTATAACGGCTCTCGTCACCCCATGGTTCCTGTGGGATCACTACATCAGCACCGTCAATCTCCCATTGACTGTTGCCGATGTAGGGCAATGTGAACCATATTTTATCGTCGATTGCAAGGTACATGTTTACTGATATGATCTGAGTCAAAGTAGCGGCGGCATTATTAAAATCGAGCGAAATGCGGTATACATTTTTATTGCCGCTCACGGTGGTTTCGCCGTTGAGCGCAAGACTCGGCCCATTGACTGAATAAGTAGTTGGCGTACCTGTATTATTGTCAATTAATTTGTAGGTTCCTGGCTGTAGCGAGGTGTAAAGTTCAAAAACGCCATCGCTGATCTTTTTAAACGGAATGGCTTTGGAGACATCCATGCCTTGTTCAGTAGCCGAGCCGGTAAGGTATAAGGCGTTGGGAACAGTTGCAAAACCGGCCGGACGCGTTAGCTGCAGCGTATGGCTCGCCGTGCTTACCTTATTGTTGGTAACCTTCGAGGTGACTACTGCCCATTTGATACTCCCGGAAGCCAGGGCTGCTATACCCGCGCTATTGGCAATCATGTTCAGCGTTTTCTGTGATACAGTGGCCTGTGTTTGAACACCTGAACCATCTGACACAATTGTATAGACAGGCTTACTGAAGTCGCCGCCAGCTTTGTCAAATACCACCTCGTATAAAACAAAGTCTGAAGATGTGCTGGGCGCCCATTTAAAAACAACACTCGATCCTGTCGTCGGTGCTATATTAATACTGGTATCATTAGCCGGGGCATTGATCGTGGTAACCGGTTGAACGCTCGTATCAAGCGCTCTGACGTCTTTTTTACAAGAGTATAAAGCTGCGACGCATACCATCGCCAGCAAGCCTAATAAGAATATCTTTTTCATCTTTTGTCGTTAATGGATTAATAGCCAGGGTTCTGAGCAAGATTTTTGTCAAGGCTCACATCATTGGCCGGCAATGGCCACAGATAATCCCTGCCCGGGTTAAATGTTCTTTTTTGCGCTCTGATAAAACCATTATCGGTCGAGGGATCACCTGAGAATTTGGCGCCGTGAGCGTAACCGTTCATTACGGTCTCTGCCGTTTTCCAACGCCTGATATCGTCAGTCCGCAACCCTTCCAGTGCCAGTTCCACACGTCTTTCTGTGCGGATGATGCTGGTCATGTCGCTAGATGCAGGGTAGCCTGTGGCACCTGGATCGGTAAAGCCGGCTCTTTTCCTTAAAGCGCCAATAGTTTGATCCCAGATAGTAGTATTCATTTGCCCGAGGCTGTTTTTGGCCTCTGCATAGTCCAGCAGTACTTCCGCATAACGGATCAGGTGCAGATTAGAACCTGATATATATTCTGCCTGTGCGCTCGGATCGAAATATTTACGCCAGTAATAGCCTGTTGGCGATGAACTTTGACGTCCGCCTACATATTCATCAGGACCATTAGGGCTCGCAGGACTGTCAGAAGGATCGCTTCCGGGCCTGATATAAATTGTTTTGGATGTTCCGTTGGCACCACCTTCAGCGTCCCATTGGTAGCCGTCATAGACGATACTTGCCGTAAGGCGTGGATCACGGTTGGCATACGGGTTGCTGGCGTCATAACCTGAACCTGCATCGGTAATTGCCTTGCCATTTAGCATAATATAGTCGTTAACTAGTTCCTGCGTAGGCGCCATCGAGTTGACACGGCCGCCCACCGAAACCGGTGCGAAATCCCAAAAGTCCTGCCAGGTACGTTTTGTAGGTACATATTGGAGAGACAGTATACTTTCATTATTGGTTTTGTTGGTGATCGGATCGCTGAACAATGCGGTATAACTTGGATTCAGCGAGTAGGAGCCGTTGGTGGCCTGATCGTTCATTAGCTTTTCGCACAGGGTAACAACGTCCTGCATCCTGTTTCCCTGGTATAATAAAACCCGCGCTTCAAGAGCTAGTGCAGCTCCCTTCGTTATCCGCCCATTTTCGTTTGCTGGTAATTGATCCTTTGAAGGAAGATCAGGGCTAATGGCCTCCAGCTCTGAAAGCACGAAATTGATCACATCTGCTTTAGGAGTTCGCACAACCGTTTTAGCCTGTTCCTGAGTGATGTTATAATTGATCAGCGGAACATCTCCATACCATTTTTCCAGGTTAAAATGTTCAAAGGCCCGGATAAACCTGGTTTCTGCCGTAAGGCGGGCAACAGTTGCTGCCGGTAAAGTTTTGTTCTCCTTTATACCGTCCAAAAATTCGTTGCATGATTTGATACAGGAGTAGTAGTATGACCAATCACTGGCGAATTTACCGGTGAGCGGTGTAGCATTTCCACTGGAAATAATGGTCGCATCGCCAGCAGAGCTAAACGCATTATCAGACAACGCTTCCTCTGTAAAATAAAGGTTGGAGTTGTACATAATGCTATAATTATTGTATAAGGCGTTATACACATTGGCGTCAACCTTCCAAAAAGTAAGATCGGTAAACCGGTCTGTTGGGGCGATGTCCAGTTTTTTACAGCCGGATGCAACTGCGACAACCAATGTTATGATGAGAAGCTTATTAAAAAGTTTCATGTTCGTGTTTTTAAATGATAATTATTGGAATGTAAGATCGATACCGCCTCCGTAAAAAATTGGGAGCAGATAGCTTCGCGCGCTGGTCGACGAGGTGAACCCTACGTTGTTGCCAAATTCAGTAAGCTCCGGATCAACAAATTTCAGCTTCGTCAATGTCACCAGGTTTTGCCCTGTCAGATAAACCCGAAGTTTCTTGATGCCGGTTTTCGATAACAACTGAGATGGTATGGTGTAGCCAACCGTCACATTTTTAAGCCTGGTATAGGCAGCATTAAACTTATACAGGTCTGAACCGTGCTGCCAATTGTTGGTGTTTGATGCCGAACCGGCTATAGCGATACGGGGAAAACGTGCATCAGGATTTTCAGGCGTCCAGAAATCCGTCTGATGGTCAAAAAGTGTTGCACTGTAATTGGCATGGAAAGGCTCAACCAATTCGCCGCGCAGGAACTCATCCCTTTTACCTACACCCTGGATGAACATGCTCAGGTCAAAACCTGCATAAGCGATGCGATAGGTGAAGCCGAAGGTGTATCGCGGAAAAGGATTGCCCAGCACCGTTTTATCGTTGTCGTCAATCTTGCCGTCACCATTCAGGTCTTTAAATTTCAAGTCGCCCAGCCCAACAACCGCTCCAGCAGGCTTAGGATAGTTATTAAGATCGTTTTGGTTCTGGTAATAGCCGTTGGTCTTGTAGCCGTAATATTCAGTTATCGGCAAGCCTACTTTCCTTATCAGCTGAAAAACGTCCTCATTATAGATCTGTTGGGTAGTATTACCGGTCAGTTTTAATAACTTGTTCTGGTTATCGGCAATGTTTCCGCTAAAACTTTGCGTTACTTTGCCTGTTTTTAAGGTGTAGGTGATCTCAGCTTCCCAACCATGGTCGCGCACTTTGGCTACGTTCTCGTTTGCAGGTGTTGCGCCAAAAAGCAATGGCACATCCGTTGGTGACTGTAAAATGTCGCTTGTAGTTTTATTAAAGTAGTTGAAACTTCCGTATAATCTATCGTTAAACAAACCAAAATCAACACCGATATTAAATGTTGCTGCTCTTTCCCAGGTAATCAACGGATTAGACTGATACGTACCTGCGCCACCATACAAAATATTATTAAATCCATAGGCTACAGGATAGTTAAAGTAAGTGGTTTCATACTGGTAATTAGCCACGTTTTGGTTACCAAGTACGCCGTATGACGCCTTCAGTTTTAAGTGACTGAGGATGTTTTTCACGGACTGCATGAACGATTCATCGCTGATCAGCCAGCCTGCATTCACCGACGGGAAGAAGCTCGCCCGATGTCCTTTGGCAAATTTTGACGACGCATCATCGCGGAATACAAAGTCCAGGAAATAACGGTTATTGTAATCGTAATTGATACGGCCAAATGCAGACAGCAGGCTGCTTGCATCAACACCGATATCGGTATTTGATGAGGTACTGATGATAGTGCCTGTTGTGGCTGTGCCCAGCAGCGGGTCAGTGTATTGTTCGGACAGGCTAAAACCACGTGAATTATACGCCTCACTCGAAACACCTATAGTACCATGCAGGTGATGTTTATTAAATCCTTTGGTATAATCCAAATAAACCTGCGTATTAAAGATTGATGTTTTGGCATTATTATCTGACACGGTACGATCATCACCAGAAACCCCCTGCGGTATATAATGCTGCTCGATATCCCTGTAAAAATTGCCGTTATTGTCCAGCGTTCCACCAAAAACACCGGTCAGCGTAAGGCCCTTTATAATCGTCAGCGTACCGTTTAAGTTGCCAAATATTTCATCGCCATCAAACTGATTATAACCTCCATTTTTCAAAATGGCTAATTGATTAAATTGAGACGATACCGGGTTGGTCAGGTAGCTACCCTGCGCATCCTGCCAGTTGTAGTTGGATGGTACACGGTTGGCATCCGCGAAAATATTATTATCGTTCGATGCGTTGGTCTTGTTACGGCTTTTGGTATAATTAAGTATCGCATTGAATTTGAATTTTCCTACCACCGTCGACTCGTTTACACGCAAATTGTATTTCTGATAACCAAACTTACTGCCTGAACCCCCGTTACCAACAAAATTGCTTAACTGGTCCTGATAACCCGCGCCGACAAAGTACGATGTATTTTCGCCCCCGCCGGTCACGTTAATGTTTTGGGAAGTCATCGGTGCATCATACAATAAGTGATTGACATCCCAGGTGCCGCGGCCCTGGGCAGCTATGGCTTGTATTTGGTCAGGCGTGTAGGCCGGCGGAAGACCTGAATTGACTAATGCCTCATTTTTATAGTAGGCGTTATTGGCCGCGTCTACCTTATTAACAAGTATATCGGGCTTTTGGATACCGTAATTGCCGCTATAGTTAACTGATGCTTTTTCATGCAGTTTGCCACTTTTGGTGGTAATGAGTATAACGCCGTTAGCAGACCGGGAACCATAAATAGCCGCCGAGCCGGCATCCTTCAGAATAGTAACATTAGCAATATCGTTAGGATTTAACGTGGCCAGGTTGCCCAGACCCTGCATAACGATACCGTCAATAACAACCAGCGGTGAATTATCCCCCGTGGTACCTACGCCTCTGATATTAACTACCGGAGTAGCGCCTGGATCAAGCACCGGCTGCTGAATGATTAGGTTAGGAGATTCGCCCTGTAGCGACTGTAAAGTGTTCATATTGGGCTTGCCACTGATATCTTTGGCTCCTACCGTGCTTACTGCGCCATTGATATTTGAACGTTTTTGCGTGCCGTAGCCAACAACTACAAGTTCATTAAGGTTGGTATTAATTTCCTTAAGCCGGACGTTTATCGGTTCACTTCCGGATACCGGAATATCGGTCCTTTCATATCCTATGAATGAAAATTCCAATATTGCATTATCAGCAACCGTTATACTATATTTCCCTTTCACATCAGTCACTACTGCATTAGCCGTATTTTTTTCTTTAACCGTTACGCCAGGTAAAGGAATGTTGGCCGTATCCGTCACCATGCCTGTTATGGTTACTTTTTGAACATTTAATTGCGACGCCGGCAACTTTTTAGTGATCAGGATGCTGGTATTCGATATTGTGTATGTCAGGGGTTGATCGCGAAAACAGATATCCAGCGCATTCTTTAGCGGCATGTCGTCAACGTCAAGGGTAACCTTATGCGTATCTTTCAAATCTTCAGCACTGTACAAAAAATCGTAATTGGTTTCGGCCTGTATTTTTTCAAAAACTTGTCTGATACTTGCATTTTTAACCCTCAGGGTAACTTTTTGGGCAAATGTTGCCGCAGATACTTGCAGAAAGGATGCTGTCAACAAAAACAGGGTTAGTTTCATGAAGAGCAATGGTTTATAAAGGTGACAGCGCAGGCTGCCCCATTTAAAATCGGATAATATTTTATACATTTGATTGTTAGGTTAATTAATTGATTGTCTAAGCTGCAATTGGTTTGATTACCCGACATTTAGCCTTTGGCTGATAACCGGGAGCGGTACGAACGCCCCTGGTTATTTTTTTGGATAACCATCATGAAAAGTATATACTAATCCATAACTGTTATCCTCCTTTCTGAGACTTTAAAGTGAAGTTTGCCGATCCGCTCGAGATGGTTCAAAAGCTCGTCGATACCTTTTGAGCGATAAAAGGTGCCTCCAAAATGTCTGTTACTAAAGTCACCCTTATAATCTACATCAACATTGTACCAGCGTGAAACTTTACGCATGATTCCCCTGATGTCATCGTCATTAAAAATAAAATAGCCATTCTTCCACGCCATAGCATCGTTAATATTGGCTTCGGAAACGATGATGCTTTCGGACCCGTTGGCGATTGCAGCCTGCTGGCCCGGTCTTAGCAGGGCGGTCTTACCATTTTTGGCAATTTGAACGGCACCTTCCAGGAGGGTGGTCGTATTTTCAGGGTCCTCATCGTAGGCCGATACATTGAAATGCGTACCCAGCACTTTTATCTGGAAGTGATGAACATCGACGTAAAATGGCTTTTCTTTATTTTTGGTAACCTCGAAGTAGGCCTGTCCGGTCAGTTTTACCCGCCTGGAATCACCCGTAAAAACAACCGGGTAAGTGATTGAAGATGCAGCGTCCAGCCATACTTTTGTACCATCAGGCAATACCAACTGGTATTGGCCGCCACGGGGGATGGTTAGCGTGTTCAATTCCACGGCTGCTACGGTTTCTACGGTACTGTTTAAGGATGTTTCCTTATATATAATTTGACCGTTCTGTGTTTTAAGTATCCGGCCGGCACGCGTCGTAGCCAGTAAACCGTTGGCAACACTGTCTAAAACAATCGTTTTACCACCCGATATCGTTAAAATAGCTTTGTTGGCACCAGGACTAATAACCGCCGGTTTATTGTTTTTGACTATCTGGTTAACTGTTTTTGCTTTCCGACCATTAAAAACAATTAGCCCTGCTGCAACGAAGATCAATATTGCCGCGGCGAACTGTGCCATTCGTCGTCCGTAAAATTTAATAATCTTCAGGCTATCCGCGTTGTTATCTTCGGAAGCACCGGCAAAGCGCGGATCAGATTTGATACGGCTCAACACCGCCTCCGACTGACCGTTTTTAAACTCAGGGCCTTTGTCCAAAGATGAAAATTCGATATCAGCCAGGCCATCAAGCTCTGCCTGATCGGCTGAATTGAGATATTTCAGCAACTCGATACAATCCTCGCTACTGATCGAATTGTTAAAATATTGATCTATCAGGCTTTTGAGCCGGTCACGTTGCATACTGTGTTGGTTTATAATTAGCCCCGAGAGGGTGATTTATACAGATGGAACACCAGACAGGCAGGGGTAGGACTAGTTGAAATTAAAAAAAAAAAGTCAAAAATAGATTAAGAAAACAACCAAGAACCAGAAATCAGCATATTTCATGTGTTTTCTCAGGGTCTTTAACGCCTCTACCATGTGGTTTTTTACAGTGTTTTGAGATATATTCAGCTGCTCGGCTATCTCTTTGTGTGACATGCCTTCAATTCGGCTCAGTCTGAATATAAGTTGTTGCTGGGGCGGTAGCTGGTTTATGAGTTTTTGGGTATAGTGTTCAAGATCATGGGCAATGATTTTTTCCTCCGTAGTATTTTGAAGATCACTAATCTGGTATAACAATTTTTCGAGTAGAATTGATGACTTCCCAATCTGTCTTAAAGCATTCAATGAAAGCCGCTTGGAAATAACATACAGATAAAGCCACAGGTCCCCGTGGGGGTCTAGCTTTTCCCGACTTAGCCAAAAATTGATGAAGGTTTCCTGAACGATTTCTTCACTGTGTTCTCTGTCCTTTAGGAAACGGAAAGCCAGCCTGTATACTTTCTCACTGTACAATCCGTAAACTGCCGTGAACACCGATTGATCTCCGGCTATAAGCCGTCTAATCGCGTTTTCATCGATGAATTTATTCTCCACTTAGGCAAAAAGCAATAATTGATTGGGATAAATTTAGCAAGAATTATTCTATAGCTGCAATCATAATTGAACGTAGTACAGTTTACCGAGTCAAGTGCTTTGCCATAATTAAGCAGAAGTACAATTGACTAAACAAAAACGCCCCTTGTTTTAGGTTCAAAAAGAACGTACAAAAAAATAGCGGTTTCTGGCATAGCCTTCACACCTGACCTACCGCCTTAGGCGGTGGTTTTACTATTATAATAAAAGACCCCTTAAATCATACGATTTAAGGGGTCTTACCGACTTTTTGCGGATTAGTTGTCGGGATGGCGGGATTCGAACCCACGACCTCCAGCACCCCATGCTGGCGCGATACCGGGCTACGCTACATCCCGTGATTGTTATAAGAGCTGTATATGATTCTACAACCTCCTGATAAACTGTTTATTACAGACAACAATGTCTAAGTTAAACCATTTTGTTGTTTGTTGCTTGTTATCTTTCGTGTTCAATCGGTAGTAAACACAGTAGTAAACATGCAATGACAAATATAATAACTCCTGTATTAAGTCGTCAAGTTCAATTGTACCGATTTGATTGTTTTGTTAGGTTGATCTACATTTCTTTTCCATGATATGAATAATTATATAGCCTTCATTCAGGTTTGGTGCGATCAAGCAAGAAAGGAAACGGAATAAATGGATTGTGTAAAGCTTGTGGGTTTATGCCGTAGTCTTTCTTGCGCTTCAGAAGCACCAGCCCTAACTTTGCTTAATAATTATGCTATCACTCACACCCCACTTAAACCTTTAACAATCTCCTGAAGGATGGAATCTCTATAATTCACATCATCATTTAAAGGATTATAAGGCTTTATAATAATTTCTGTCTATTGCGTTTTTGTTGAGAGAGGCAAAATGTTTGCGATTTCCAATCTAAACCAGCGTTCTTTACCGTCCCACACCAAACGTATAGCTTCTTCATTGTTAGACCAAATCACGTAACGACTACCGAACACTTGATCATGGTATTCTTCATGAACAAACTGATATCCCTGAAAACTAAGTTTGCTGCCTAACGCTACTTTAATCTGTTGATATAATGTAGATATTTCACTTTGATCAATCATCACATAACTAAGATAGCACATTTTTATTCTATGTCATCTATTGCTATATAGCTCGTTTAGAAAATGTTCTAAATGGAACTCCTTAATCCAACATTTTTGAGAATTCTTACTTCATAAACCACGAAACAATGAAGCATACAACAACTCAGTTAAACGGGCTTATTTTAAAATTCTGAAAAAAGCCAAACAACTACTCTCCACCATTGAAAGAGACGAACTCCGGTTTATCTTAGAGCGTCAAGATAGCAAAAAATCGATAGTCGGAACAATAGTGCACGAATTAATTAGCCCAGTGCTTTATTTAAGATTGGAACATCACAGTGACGATATTATCGCCATCCATTTCGGCATAGAGCAAGTCAATGAACTTGGACAATTGCGTACTATTACTACAACCTTTATACGATCTCTATATGCATTGACTTCAAAAGAAGTAACTAGAATTGATATTGAATGTTGCATCAGAACCGATTGGTTTATCAATAGTTGTTCGGCAGCGTATGAATATATTGAAACGCGAAATAAATATCACGAGTTAAGGCAAATCAAATATAAGAGTTCTTCCAGTCAAGGAAAAGCGATTCTACATGTTGCGTAAATATCTAGAGGCCGTCTCATAAGTCAAATATGAGGCGGTTTTTATTTTAAGCGATTTTTAGTTGATTATGATAGAGGCTGAACTGTGGCTGCTTGATTTCGCTGGTTTTTGGTTGGACAAGGATCTGCTTGCGGGATAAAAGGCCTTTTTCTCAGGCTTTCCACTTTCTCAGATTATGGGCGATTACCAAACCCTTCCCTCTCACATCGAACAATACGAAAGCCTGTATGGTCGATGGTCTTATCCGACACACTAAAATTAGAATAGCTTATGAAAAGTAAGAGCTCAACTCAGTGGTTAGCCTTAGTAACAACATAATTGATACACTACCACATCCTTTGTGTTACAAAGAAACTTCAAAATGTTTCAGCACATCTATTTTATTTTGATTAGCGTCAACTGTTTCCAATATTTTTCCATTCTTATCGTAATGTCGCCAAACTCCTGTATAGTTTCCTGCCTTATAAAAGCCGGATACGATTAAAATGCCGTTATCGTCAAATAAATAATATGGCCCCTCAAAATCATTATTTAAAGAGCTGCTAATCACACTAATCGCACCATTCTCAGGATTTAACCGGTAAGCTTTACTGGCTTTTTGTGGCCCGTTCGGCGGCAGCATAATGTCCTCAGGGTAAACTCTACTGTTTTCTCCAAAGGACACATTTAGACTATTTTTGCCGTCATTAAAATAATCAATACTAAGAATGACATCAGGCCCGCCATAGTTGAGGACCACTTTAGTCGAGTCTCCATGTGTAACTCTAACGCCAAGAGCGTTCGATGCATTAAAAGTTAAAGTGTCTAGACCTTGACTAGCGCTGGTGCTTTTTTTAGCCGTCTTTGTTTGGCAGCTAAAAATTGCAAGTGATACAGCGATATACGCTGCTAAGTTATACTTGATTGAGATCATTTTCATTTAATTGCTATTGTCTTTAATTTGGTCATTTGAAACTTGTCCCTTCGATCCAGTGACAGGAACGGCCGGAGATAATTTACTTCCACCTATACGCGGGCTATAATCGCCTCCGGTATGACCAGGAGTTGGCAATTGGCCATTTCTTACAGGTGAATATTGATACTGTCCGATCAATCCGTGTACAAAAGATTGCGGAACGGCTTGGGTTAAGCTAAAAACTACACTCCCTGGTGAATTAGCATTAGACATTGCCTGACTCAATGACATAGAAACTCCCATCGTGTGATACACTGATGCCGAATTACAAGAAAACAAGTCAATATTTGAACCTTTTGCAAATGAGGTAGGCGAAAATTGCGATAATTTTTCAAAGCCTAACCAACCGGTACCTTGAAGTGTGTTTTGGAAACCTAGAGCAATATTACCCCCCATTCCATGCGAAAATACGGAAAGATCTGTAATTTGATCCTCTGTCCTTGCTGTAAAATCATTTGGTATTAGGGGACTACTGTTAATAGATTTTGTATTCACATAATTCACCACCTGATCGGCATTATCTATGTATTTCAAATTTAGGCCGTTGTCTATTGCATATTTACTGATTTCGGCACGCTGGGCTGCTGTATAGTCACTGTTGTATACCATCCAGGTTACTTGTTCATTGGTTCCAGCTTGTTTAACTTGATCCAAATAGTTGCGTAATTGTACTTTTGCAGCATTTACAAACATCATGGGATTAAAAGGGCTTTCTTTGTCATGATGCATGTTTGCACCCCCCGTCAAGACAATTTTTTCATTGCCATCAGGGTCTAAGGCTATGATCGGATTATTATCTACATATGAATAAGGAGATGATGACGAATATTTCTCAGCTAATACGTCGATTACGCTCCATCTACCAATCACGGGATCGTAAAAGCGCGCGCCATAATCGTATTGCCCGAGCTCTTCTTGCAGCTCCTTTTTATTGTAAAGATATTCGTTTTTCGGAAAAGTAGTACCACTATTGATTTCCAAACCAAATGGATAATAATCGTCTGTTTGATAAATAGCTGCTACTCCGGTTTTAGTGCCAAACGTTATGCGGGTATTGCCCAGGTTGTCACCTAAATAATATTCATACTCGAAGCCTCCCGTTGATGGCAGATACACTGCTTTACCTTCTTCCATCTGGATAAAATTAAAGGCCGGAGTGGTTGTGCCGTCATATTGTATCCCGCTGATATAATCCGTAGTATTGCTCAAACCGGTGCTTTTCCGTCTCAGTTTGTTTCCTGATGCATCATAAGTGTAGGTTAGTGTAGTGGTGGTAGTAGCACTTGTATTTGCCGTTACCGTTAGCGGCAAGTTCAGCAGATTGTAGGTAAATGTTTTATTCTTTGCAACGTTACCTGCATTAGAAACATTCATCATATTACCATTTAAATCGTAATTCCCAAATGTGGTTGTGCCATTAGTCAGTCCGGAGTTGGTTCCCGCCACATCTGCAATTGAGGCTATCTGGTTGCTTTGTCCGCTGTTCATATAAGTATAGGTAAGGTTATCATTAGCATAGCCCGATCGCTGCAGTGCCGTGATATTTCCGTTAAGGTCATAAGTGACACCCGTCTCGTAGTTACCTGTTCCCGTCGTATTATATAAATAGCGGTTCAGTTTATCATATACGTAGGAATAGCTTTTTGTAAGACTTCCCGGTGTACCCCAATATTGGTACAAGATATTTCCATTGTATGCTTGCCTGCTCCCTGTGTTGTAATACAGCTGCATGGCAAACAGCGGCGCACTGCTATGTTGAGTACTACAGCTAATGATGCCATAATCGACTAAGATTAATGACATTGTGTGGTAGTAAACAGAGTAGTAAACAATTCGGAATTTAGTTGACGTATGGCTTATGGAAAGCCCCCAGCACTAATCGCCGTAGGCGATTAGGACCTGCCTTAGCAGGTACCATGCTGGCGCGATACCGGGCTACGCTACATCCCGTTTAAAGGGTTCTTAATTACCCAAAGCTGAAACCCAATACACTTTCATTTGCCAAATATAAAGCATCATCCGCTGAGGTAAAAGGCATTTCTAATGTTAATATCTTCTCCCGGGGGGGCTGTCTTATCCCCATAAAAAAATTAAGTCCCCGTGCTCTCGCAGCTTGGGGACTTTTACCTAAACCTTATCACATTTGCAACATAGATGTTGCATTGTAATTCAAATATAATAGAAGTTACTATTAAATCACAGTCTTATTTAAATTTTATACTTAACTATAATATTCGACGATGAATTATAAATGATTCTGCAGTTAATATCTATATATAATAAACGGCGTTGGGAGCTTTATTAAGCAAAAGCTGCCGCGTTTTTAGCAACATCATTTGATCCAATCAAATGATTCTTTAAATCAGCTACGGAAGTGCAGGAAATTTGCTCCATCACTTGTTTTAGTTGAATTTTCAGGCATTCGATAAGATGGTCGGCGCCTTCATTGCCAAGTGCGGCAACTGCATACATAAAATTTCTTCCCATAAAGGTAAACTCCGCGCCAGAAGCCAGGACCCGTGCAATATCAGGTCCGCTCCGAAGTCCGCTATCCAGCATAATTTTTATTTTACCCCGGTAATTTTCCACGATGGGTTTTAGCGCTTTAATGGACGAAGGCCCTGCATCCAGCTGCCGCCCGCCATGATTAGAAACAATGATACCATCTGCGCCTAATCTTATAGCCGCCTCCGCATCCTCTTCAGAAGAGATTCCCTTTATTACCAGCTTTCCTTTCCATCTGTCCCTTATAGCTGCTATTTTTTGTTCATTCAATTGATTGTCAAAACTGATCTGATTATTTAAGTCCTTCAAATAAGGTTCCATAATAGCAAAAGTTGGCTTGCCATAATACAATGTCCTGAATGCCCACTCTGGTCTGGCCATAATTTGAAGAATATTTCTAAGCGACATTTTGGGCGGTAGTCCCAAGCCATTGCGCATATCCCATGGCCTGTAAGCTAAAGTCGGCATATCGCTTATTAACACCAGGACCGGGCATCCTGCATCTTCAGCCCTTTTTAACATTTTATTACGCAGACTATTTTCTTTGGGGTGATATAATTGAAACCAGGCACGGCCTTCTGTTATCTCGGAGAGCCTTTCAATGGTACTTGTTGTTAAGGTACTAATTACAAAGGGAATGTTATGTTTTACCGCTGCCTTTGCCAATATCTCAGGTGAATTGGGCCAAATCAGCCCCTGCAAACCTACAGGAGAAATACCAAGCGGAAGGTCGTAAGTACGCCCAAACAGCTCAGTTTTTAGATTTGCTTCCTTGTGGTCGGTAATATAATGTGGTTTTAATTCAATATCTCTGATTTCTCTGGTATTCTTGGCTGAGGCGACATTATCATTACAGCCACCATCTAAGTATTCAAACACAAAATTGGGGATTCTAGATTTCGCCTTTTTTATAAGGTCATCTACAGTGGGGTATTTATATATTTTATTCATAATACTGGGGTCATATTATTGAAATACAGGCATATCGGGTTATTGTTTTGGCAACCCTGACTGCGCAAAATAAAAAAACTTATGGTTTTACCACGCAACGTCCCCGCTATTTTTGCAGAATTATTGAAATGGACGCTGCAAATTGACTTTTTCGCCCCCTTGAAAGGTTGTTTCCACAGAAGAAATATTATCTGTTTTTGTTGAAAAAAATTTTCAATTATGCAATGTTTTTAATCGCATAGGTTACAATCGGTTGGCTTGAACTGTTTGCTGAGCTCTTCTTGCACAGGAAGCATAGTACCTTACGCCAGCCAGGTATTAGACGTTCCTATCCATTTAGATACGGAGCCGAAATATACAGGTACTATGCACTTTTGAAATGCACAATTATCATTTAAAAGTTATAATTTTGATAGTTTGGTTGCGTTAAACCTGTATCTGGCGTATTGTCTGAAATAATTATGCGGTCATCGGAAAACTACGAGTTGTTAATCAGCAAGATTGATACTTTCATCCGTAAGTATTATTTCAACAATTTGCTCCGTGGGCTCATTTTTTTAGGCGCCGGAATATTTTCTGCCTACATCATCATCTCCGTTAGCGAGTATTACGGCAATTTCAACTCAGCCTTCCGGACTTTCCTTTTTTACTTTTTCATTCTGTTGAATTTGGGGTTAATCGCCTGGCTGATCCTTCCTTCCCTTTTGGCATGGCTAAGATTAGGTAAAACCATTACGCACGACCAGGCGGCAGAGATCATCGGCAAGCATTTTACCAATGTTAGTGACAAGCTGCTGAATACCCTTCAGCTTAAAAAACTGGCAGACAGTAACCAGCAGCAACGCGAACTTATAGAAGCCAGCATCGACCAGAAAATTGAAACACTAAAACCGGTAAGTTTTCCATCGGCTATCAACACTAAAGAAAACACCAAATACCTTAAATGGGTTATATTTCCTGTGGCGGTCATCTGCATTATTGCATTGGCAGCGCCTTCAATCCTTACTGAAAGCACCAAAAGAATCATACGGCATAATGAATATTTTGCACCTGTGGCGCCTTTTAAGTTTGTGGTGATGAATCCATCGCTAGCGGTTATTCAGGGTGATGACCTGAAACTGAATCTGAAGCTTGATGGTGATAAGCTGCCTTCGGATGTTTACATAGAAACTGCCAATAATACTTTTAAACTGGATAAGGAAAATATCAGTCACTTCCATTACCAGTTCAGCAATCTTCAAAAAAATACCACGTTCCGTTTAACTGCCAACGGGTTTACATCTGTTCCCTACGAGATAAAAGTGAACCTGAAGCCCTCTTTACTTCATTTCGACGTGCAACTAACCTACCCGGCTTATCTGAATAAAAAGAATGAGCAATTATTGAATGCCGGCGACCTCACTTTACCCGCAGGTACTGAGGTAAAATGGCAGTTTCACACGCAGCATGCCACAGGCGTCAAATTCGATATGAATAATAATCGATCTAATGTGGCCAAATCCGGCGACGACGCTTTTGAGCATACCGAAAAGATCTACAAAAACTCATTTTATAAAATCAGTCCGCAAAATGAAAATGTAAGCCGTGGCGATTCTGCCTCCTATCGTATCAATGTGATTGCTGACGAACCGCCTGCTATAACGGTGGAAGAAAAATCAGATTCGATCAGCAGTAAAGCGCTTTATTTCAGCGGGAAGGTACAAGACGACCATGGCTTTTCATCGCTTACTTTTAATTATAAGATCGGCACTCCGGGCGATAAAAGCTCTGAGCATACTATAAAACACGAGGTTAAAGCCGACCTGACCAAAACACAGGCTGGCTTTTTTTTCTTCTGGGATATGAAACAATTAGGCGCCAAACCGGGCGATCAGGTTATCTACTATTTTGAAGTAGCAGATAATGACCGCGTTAGTGGCCCTAAAAAGGTGCGTTCACCCGAGCGTACACTAAATATACCCGATCAGAAGGAATTGAACGAGCAATTGGAAAAAGGCACACAAGTAGTGAAAGAAAAAATGCAGTCGGCCATAAAACTTGCAGGTCAGATTGAGCGCGACGCCCAAAAGCTGAACGAGATGTTACTGAATAAAAACACCTTATCGTTTGATGAAAAAAAACAAATAGACGATCTGCTGCAAAAGAAAAGAGAGCTGGATAACCTGGTAAAAAATATACAGACTGAGAATAAAAAGAACCTGGTTAACCGCCAGGAAAATGAACAGCAAAACCGGGAGATACTGGAAAAGCAGAAAGAGATTGAAAACCTGTTTAATAACGTGCTCGATCCCAAAACCCAGGATCTGCTGAAGAAGCTGCAAGCCCTGATGGACCAGGAGCAAAAGGATGCCACCCGCGATGAATTATCTAAAATGCAAATGGATAATAAGTCGCTGAAAAAGGAACTCGACCGTATACTGCAACTGTATAAAAAACTGGAATTTGACCAGAAATTGAACCAGAATATCAATACACTTAACCAATTGTCCGACAGGCAACAGAAACTTTCCGAACAAACCAAACAACAAGGATCAGACACGAAACAATTGCAGCAGGAACAACAAAAACTACAACAGGATTTCCAGGATGTAAAGAACTCATTAGATGATCTGCAAAAGCAAAATGATAGTGCTGAACAGAAAAACGACTTCGAAAATCCAAAGAATGAGGAGCAAAAAATCGATCAGCAAATGAGCCAAAGTTCTGACGCATTGCAGAAGAATAACAAGCAGAAAGCGGCTCAATCACAGCAAAATGCAGCAAAACAAATGCAGCAGATGGCCAAGCAAATGGAAGACAAAAACCAGGAGGGCGAGGATACCCAAAGCAACATTGATGCGCAACAGTTACGCGAATTGTTAAAAAATCTCGTTAATAGCTCGTTCGATCAGGAAAAAGTTATGGAAACGTTGAAAAATACTAACCCAACTGATCCAAATTATGCTATATTAGCACAAAAACAAAAGGACATAAAAGACAACTTAAAAACGGCAGAAGACAGCCTT
>Ga0157375_10001402_pt1 | contig 20789 bp, 19 predicted proteins | sample M35metaG_FD_115311 | JGI IMG/M metagenome (GOLD analysis project Ga0157375, IMG submission 115311) | Miscanthus rhizosphere microbial communities from Kellogg Biological Station, Michigan, USA - M3-5 metaG | ecosystem: Host-associated > Plants > Roots > Rhizosphere > Soil | place: USA: Michigan... | reverse complement strand
GCACAGCGTGCAGTCGATGCACTCTTCGGGATCGATGACGAGGAAGTTTGGTCCTTCATGGAAACAGTCGACCGGACACACTTCGACGCAATCGGTGTATTTGCACTTGATGCAATTTTCAGTAACGACGAAGGGCATAGCCGGCTTTCTTTGATTCTGTTGTGGTCGGAGCAATCGCGGATTTCGACCGTGGCAAAATCGTCGCAGAAGCGTCGCGAGCGAGGGCAGGTGGCGTGTGCACGGCGCGCAGGAAGCGGAGTGTACTCAGACGTACATGAGCATTCCGAGCACCGTGCGCACGCCACCTGCTGAGCGTAGCAGCTTATGCGGCGATTTTGGCGCTCCCTAGGGGACTCGAACCCCTGTTCCAGCCTTGAGAGGGCCGTGTCCTAGGCCACTAGACGAAGGGAGCGCGGGCTCACGAACTGCCGCTTGCCGCTAGTATACCGGTTTCCCGGCATGGGACAATTGCTGCCGAGCACGTGCAAGCGCGCGACCAGAAGACGAAATGAACATCGAGTCCGAGCCGAATTCTTCCCCAGCGACAGTGCCCGTGCACCTGCGCGTCATCGCGCGCGACGAACACAGTGTTTCGCGCAAGAACATCTCGAGCGGGGCGCTGCGCGTCCTCTACCGGTTGAACGAAGCAGGATTCAGGGCATGCCTGGTCGGTGGTGCCGTGCGCGACCTGCTGCTGGGCGGACACCCGAAGGACTTCGATATTGCGACCAGTGCCACGCCCGAGGAGGTCAAGCGGCTTTTCCGCAACTGCCGTCTGATCGGCCGTCGTTTCCGCCTCGCCCACGTCGTCTTCGGTTCGGAAATCGTCGAGGTCGCCACGTTCCGCGGCAGCGCTGACGACGGCAGCGGCGGACGCCACGTCGTCGACGGCCGCATCGTGCGCGACAACGTCTACGGCACCATCGAGGAAGACGCGGTGCGACGCGACTTCACCGTCAACGCGCTGTACTACGACATCGCCGACTTCAGCGTGCGCGACTATGTCGGCGGTTACGAAGACCTACAACGCCGCGAGCTGCGTCTGATCGGCGATCCCGTCCAGCGCTACCGCGAAGACCCGGTGCGCATGCTGCGTGCCGTGCGTCTGGCGGCGAAACTCGATTTCGCCATCGCCCCGGACGCACGCGCGCCGTTCGACGAACTCGGCGAACTGCTGCTGCATGCGCCGCCGGCACGCCTGTTTGACGAGACGCTGAAACTGTTCTTTGCCGGCAGCGGCCTGAAGAGCTTCCGCGCGATCGAGGAATCCGGCCTGCTCGCCGATGTCTTTCCACTGACCGCACGGGCCTTGGCATTCCGCGGCGGCAGCAGCTTCCGCGCGATGCTCGAAGGCGGCCTCGCCGGCACCGATGCACGGATTGCGGAGGGCAAGCCGGTGACACCCGCGTTCCTGTTCGCAACGTTGCTGTGGGGTGCCGTGCGCGCGCAAGTCGAGCGCGAGATCGCACGCGGCAGTTCCGCCGACGCGGCCTGGCTGCGCGTCAGCCATCATGTGATCGACGAACAGGCGAAGCACGTAGCGATCCCGCGCCGCTTCGGCGCGGTCATGGAGGAAATCTGGATCCTGCAGCCACGTTTCGAGCAACGCACGAAGAAACGCGTCCACCGCCTGCTCGCGCATCCGCGTTTTCGCGCGGCCTATGATTTCCTGTTGCTGCGCGCAGCCGAAGGTCCGGAGACTGCGGCGCTTGGCGAGTGGTGGACGCAGGTGCAGGGTATGTCTGCCGAGCAGCTCGCCGAGCACCTGCCGCCAGCCGGAAGCGCGCAAGCCGAAGCCGACGCCGATCCGGCGGCGGTCGAGCCCGAAAAGAAACCGGAGCGCCGACGCCGGCGCCGGCGCAGCAAGCCAAAACAGTCCGCGACGTAAATGACGGCGCAGCCGCGCTGTGTCGCGTACATCGGTCTGGGCAGCAATCTTGCCGGTCCGCGCAACCAGGTCGAACGCGGATTGAATGGACTTGGTAGCTTGCCGCTTTCGCAGTTGCTGTCGCGTTCGCATCTGTATCGAAGCGCCCCTTGGGGTGTGCGCGATCAACCCGAGTTCATCAATGCCGTGGCTGGGATCGAGACGGCGCTGTCGCCACAGGCGCTGATGCAGGCGATGCTGGCAATCGAACGCGACTTCGGCCGCGACCGAAGCGGCGATCGCTGGGGACCGCGCATACTCGACTTGGATCTGCTCTTGTTTGCCGACCGCGTCATCGACGAGCCCGGACTGCGGGTACCGCATCCGCATCTGCATGAGCGTGCGTTCGTGCTGCTGCCGCTCGCGGAAATCGCCCCCGACTTGCAGGTTCCGAAGCGCGGCTCGATATCCGATCTGCTCGCCCAGGTAGATGCATCGGCCTGTCATCTGCTGGAATAGCTTGAGCGAAGCCGGATCGCGACCGGATAATGCGCCGCCAGCCAACCCGGGACCCTCATGTACACCCACTTCAAGTCGCCACAGCCGGGAACACCGATTACCGTGCCGCGCCTGTCGGAAATGAAGGCGAAGGGCGAGAAGATCGTCATGCTGACTGCCTACGACGCCAGCTTCGCCGCGCAATGCGACTCGGCCGGCGTCGATGTCGTGCTGGTCGGCGATTCACTCGGCATGGTGGTGCAGGGCAGGACCAGCACGCTGCCGGTGACGCTCGACGATATGGTCTACCACACCGCGGCCGTCGCACGCGGCCTCGGCACGGCGTTGCTCGCCGCCGACCTGCCCTTCATGACCTACCACGATGCCGACACGGCGTTGCGCTCGTCGGCGCGCCTGGTTGCCGAGGGCGGCGCGGCGATGGTCAAGCTCGAAGGCGCGGGCCACGTGCTCGATGCGATCCGGGCGCTCGACCGGCACGACATCCCTGTCTGCGCGCACCTGGGACTGACGCCGCAGTCGGTGCACAAGTTCGGCGGCTACCGCGTGCAGGGCAAGAGCAAGTCGGCGGCCGAGCGCTTGCTCGCCGACGCACATGCGGTCGAGGATGCCGGTGCCGATCTGCTCGTGCTCGAGTGCGTTCCGGCGGAACTGGCGAAGCAGATCACCGGCGAATTGCAGATTCCGACGATCGGTATCGGCGCTGGCGCGGGCTGCGACGGCCAGGTGCTGGTCATCTACGACATGCTCGGCATCACGCCGGGTCGACGCCCGCGTTTCAGCAAGGATTTTCTCGCCGGCCACGATTCGGTCGGCGCCGCGATCAAGGCCTATGCGCGCGCCGTGCGGCATGGCGATTTTCCCGCCGCCGAGCATTCCTTCCAGTAATGGATACCGTGCACGCGGCAGTGGAACTGCGCGAACGGGTGACGCAGTGGCGGCGCGAGGGCGCGCGCGTCGGTTTCGTTCCGACGATGGGGAACCTGCACGAAGGGCACTACTCGCTGCTCGCTGTGGCGCGCGCAAAGGCCGATCGCATCGTCGCCAGCATCTTCGTCAATCCGACCCAGTTCGGTCCGCGCGAGGATTTTTCCAGCTATCCGCGCACGCTCGTCGAGGACAGTGCCGGGTTGCAGGCGCGCGGTTGCGACCTGTTGTTCGCGCCGACCGTGGAAGAGGTGTATCCGTTCGGCACGGACAAGGGCGCGCGTGTCGAGATTCCTGTCATCAGCGAAACGCTGGAAGGAGAACTGCGCCCCGGCCACTTCGCCGGTGTCTCGACCGTCGTGACCAAGCTGTTCAATCTCGTGCAGCCCGATATCGCAGTGTTCGGACAGAAGGACTACCAGCAACTGCTCGTCATTCGTCGTCTGGTCACGGACCTGGCGCTGCCGATCGCGATCGAGTCGGCACCGACATTGCGCGAAGCCAATGGCCTGGCGATGAGTTCGCGCAATCAGTACCTCACGCCGCAGGAACGCGACCGTGCCGGCATCATCTTCCGCACCTTGCAGCGCATGGCCGACGGCGTGCATGCCAGTCTGGGTTTGACAACGATCGAGAACGAGGCGCGCAAGGTACTCGAGGCCGACGGCTTGTCGGTGGACTACGCAGTGTTGCGGCGCGCCGAGGACCTCGGCGAGCCGGCTCCGGAACAACGCAGCGGATTGATTGCATTGGCGGCCGTCAAACTGGGTCGCGCGCGGCTCATCGACAACCGATTTGTCGACCTGTAGCAAAAACAATGCAGGTGTGGTATTCTCGCTACCGCCATCGGGATTTCCGCAACGCGAGCTTGTTGCCCCGGTGACCGCAGGGCGCAATCTTTGGTAATCGTCTCTCTGACTACAACGCCCTCAGTGGTTCCCACTGAGGGTTTTTTTTCGCCCAGAATTTCGCATTAAATATCCATAATTCAATACGTTACAAAATCACCTCTGGAACGCCTCAGTGCTGGGATTCGCGGCGTAGCTCGTCGCCGCAGCAAACTGGCATCGAACGGTGTTGTGCAAATACAACACTGCGCACCCCTGGACGGCCTCACGCCGCCTTGCGGGCCTGCTCATGCAGCGCCCAGTCAATGTGTTCGCGCACCAGTTCGTCGCTCGTCTCGCGCCTGGCACTGAGCGAGGCGCATATCGCGTCCTGATGGGGCGCGTTGCCCAGAGCAACAGCGATGTTGCGTAACCAACAGGCATAGCCGATGCGGCGGATCGCCGAGCCTGCGGTGCGCCGCTCGAATTCGTCTTCGCTCCAGTGGAACAGCTCGATCAAGGTCGCGGCGTCGAGTCCATTGCGCACGGCAAAATCCGACTCGCTGCTCTTCACCGCAAACTTGTTCCACGGACAGACGAGCTGGCAGTCGTCGCAGCCATAGATGCGGTTGCCGATCAGCGGACGCAGTTCGACCGGAATGCTGCCGCGCAGCTCGATGGTCAGGTATGAAATGCAGCGCCGCGCGTCGAGCTGGTTCGGGCCGAGGATCGCGCGCGTCGGGCAAATTTCTATACAACGCACACAAGTGCCACAATGTTCACTCGCCGGCGCATCGACCGGCAGTGGCAGGTCGGTGTACAACTCGCCGAGAAAAAACCACGAGCCGGCGCTGCGGTTGATCAGGTTCGTGTGCTTGCCGATCCAGCCAAGTCCCGCATTGCGCGCGAGCGCCTTTTCCATGACCGGCGCGGAGTCGACAAAGGCTCGGTAACCGAACGGACCGATATGGGCGGCAATGCGATCGGCCAGGTTTTGCAGGCGCGCGCGCAGGACCTTGTGGTAGTCACGGCCGAGCGCGTAGCGCGACACGTATCCGAGCGTCGGTTCGCGCAGGACTTCCCAGGCGTCGCGCGCATCGGGCGGGTCGTAGTCCATGCGCGCCGAGATCACGCGCACGGTCCCGGACTTCAGCTGCTGCGGACGGCTGCGCATGCTGCCGTGCCGCTCCATGTAGTCCATCGCACCATGCCTGCCGGCGGCGAGCCAGTTGAGCAAGTGTGTTTCATCCTCGCCGAGATCGATGCCGCTGACGCCGACCTGCTGAAAGCCGCACTCGATGCCCCAGCGCTTGATGTCGGTCGCTAGGCCGGAATAATCGATCGGCGTGGAATCGCTTGCGCTCACGGTATGCCGGGGAGATGGTGTCCGCTCAGTATAATCGCCGCATGAAAGCCACGTCCCTCTATACCGTTGCGCAGGTGCGCGCCTTCGACCGCGAAGCGATCGACGCGCACGGCATTGCCGGATACGAGCTGATGCAGCGTGCAGGCGCGGCCGCGTTTGGCCATTTGCGGGCGCGCTGGCCGCACGCGCGCAGGATCGCGATCGTTTGCGGCGGCGGCAACAATGGCGGCGACGGCTATGTGCTGGCGCGGCTCGCTCGTGCGGCGTCGTTCGAAGTTCACGTCATCGCGTTGGAATCGCCTCGCGCCGGCGGCGACGCCGCGCGCGCCTGCACGGACTGGACAGGCGCCGGCGGCGGCGTGCTGGATGCAGCAGCGGAGCTTCCGCTCGCGGACGTGTACGTCGACGCGATCTTCGGCACCGGCCTGGCCCGGCCGCCGTCCGGCATGGCCGCGCGCTGGATCGACCTTCTGAATGCGGCGGGCCGGCCCCTGCTCGCGCTCGACGTGCCGTCCGGCCTCGATGCGGACACAGGCCACGTACCGGGAGTCGCGGTGCGCGCGACCGAGACGGTGAGTTTCGTCGCACGCAAGCGCGGTCTGTACACCGGCGCGGCCGGCGATCACGCGGGTGCCATCACGCTCACCGACCTGGGTATTCCCGCTGCTGTTTTTGCGCACTCGCGCGCGGACGCGGAACTCGCCGCAATCGAAATTGTTCGCGCATGGCTGCCGCCGCGATCAGGCAATGTGCACAAAGGTACTTTTGGACACGTCCTCGCGATCGGCGGGGACACCGGCATGGCCGGTGCGATTCGACTGTGCGGCGAGGCGGCGCTGCGCGTCGGCGCCGGATTGGTCAGCGTCGCCACGCGCGTCGAGCACGTCGCCGCGATCAACGCGGCGCGGCCGGAGCTGATGGCGCGCGGCGTCGGCGGCCCGCAGGAACTCGAGGCGCTGCTGGAGCACGCGTCGGTCGTCGCACTCGGTCCGGGCCTCGGCAAGCAGGCTTGGGGGCACGCACTGTGGTATTCGGCGATCGCAGCAGGCAAAGCCATGGTGCTCGATGCCGACGCGTTGAACCTGCTGTCCCGCGATGCCGTGACCCTGCCTTCGCAGTGCGTACTCACACCGCATCCCGGCGAGGCGGCACGGCTGCTGCGCAGTGAAACGCAGGCCGTCACGGAAGACCGGTTTGCAGCCGTGCGCGCGATTGCGCAGAGCTTCAACGCGGTCGCAGTGCTCAAGGGCGCCGGAACTCTGGTCGCCGCGCCGGATGGCCAAGTTGCCGTTTGTCCCTGGGGCAATCCCGGCATGGCCAGCGGCGGCATGGGCGACGTGCTGACCGGTGTGATCGCCAGCTTGCAGGCACAGGGACTCGATGCGTGGCAGGCCGCATATGCCGGCGTGGCCCTGCACGCACTGGCCGGCGACGCCGCAGCGCGCGCTGGGCAGGCAGGGACTCTGGCCGCCGACCTGTTCGAGCCGCTGCGCTCGTTGCGCAACGGATTGCCCCCGGCATGACCGTACCTGACACGCTGGCGTTTCGCGCCATCGACGAGGCCGCCCTGAACAAGGTCGCGGCGGGGCTGGCCGCCGGCCTGCGCGATGGCGGTGTGTTGCACCTGCGCGGTGAACTCGGCGCCGGCAAGACGACGTTTGCGCGCGCGCTACTCGGTGCCATGGGGGTCGGCGCGCGCATCAAGAGCCCGACCTACAGCCTGATCGAGTCCTATGTCACGGGCGACCTGGCCGTCCACCACCTCGACCTTTACCGCATCGCCGATCCGGGCGAACTGGAATGGCTCGGGCTGGCCGACTTGACCGCCGGGTTGCACCTGCTGCTCGTCGAATGGCCCGAACGTGCCGCGCGAGCCTTGCCGAGCCCCGATCTGGTCGTGTCCCTGGCCCATGCCGGGGGAAAGCGCGACGCGGTGCTCGCTGCAGGGTCCCCGCGCGGCGTCGATTGGCTGCGGCGTCTGCGGAAGGGTATCGGTTCCGGCGAAAATGCATCGGCTTAGCCGATACTCATCAGGCCTATATGACAATATTCAGCTACCTCAAGGATTTTTAAAGAGAAAGTGCTTGAATTCTTGCGTGCATTGCGCTTGAATGTCTGCTATGAGGGGAACTGCGCGCCACGTTTTTCTGAAAACGCTCGGTTTTTGGGCGCTGAGTACGATCTGTCTGCCGGCCGCGGCCGCGGAAATCAAGGGCATGCAGCTGTCCACCAATGGCGACGTCACCCGAGCGGTCTTCGACATCTCTGCGCCGCTGGACTACAAGCTTTTTGAGATCGCCAATCCCGACCGCATCGTGCTCGACCTGCACGGCACGAGCTTCGCCGACGGGTTCACGCCGCCGGCGGGCAAGGGCCTGCTCAAGGGGGTGCGCACGGGCAGGCAGGGCAAGACCGACGTGCGCGTGGTCTTCGACCTCGCCGTTGGCGTGCGGCCGAAGAGTTTCCTGCAGCAGGCCACGACGAAGACGCCCTGCAGGTTGATCGTCGAGTTGACACCGCGTGCCAAGTCCAAGGCCGAAATCGTCAAGAGCGCGCAGATCCCCGCCGAGAAGACGCGCGATGTCGTTGTCGCCATCGATGCCGGCCACGGCGGTGCCGACCCCGGTGCAACCGGCGCGGCCGGCACGCACGAGAAGGAAATTACTCTGGCGGTTGCGCAGGAACTCAAGCGCCTGATCGACAAGCAGCCTGGCATGAGCGCGGTGCTGACGCGCGATGCCGATTATTTCATTCCGTTGAAGGAACGCTACCAGAAGGCGCGCGAGGCAAAAGCCGACTTGTTCGTATCCGTGCATGCCGACGCGTTCGCCAGCGGCGACGCGCGAGGTTCGTCGGTATGGATGCTGTCGTCTCGCGGCGCGACGAGCGAAGCAGCGCGCTGGCTGGCCGATCGCGAGAACGGGGCTGACCTCGTCGGTGGCGTTTCGCTGGACAACAAGGACAACACGCTGGCCGCGGTGCTGCTCGACCTGTCGCAGGGCGCGACGCTGGAGGCGAGCGGCGTGGTCGCCAACAAGGTGCTGCACTCGCTGGCGCGCCTCGGACCCACGCACCGTGGCTACGTCGAGAAGGCCAACTTCGTCGTGCTGCGTTCGCCGGATGTGCCATCGATTTTGGTCGAGACCGCGTTCATCACCAACCCCGCCGAGGAAAAGCGCCTGAATAACCCCGAGCAGCGCGAGAAGCTGGCGAACGCCATCCTCGATGGGGTGAAGAATTATTTCGTCGCCGTACCGCCGCCGGGAACACTGTTTGCCGCGAACGCTCGCCGCGAGAAGGGACAGTTCACGTCACGCAAGGTGACCAACGTCGCGGTGATCGCCGAAGACGATCCGGATCGCGAGATCCTGCTAGGCTCGCCGAAATCGTGAGCTGAGGGGCGGGGCAGAGGAACGAGCGCTGCTGGTCTCAGCTCTTGGTAGTACGGTTGTTCGGCTATCATGCGCGCGAATGCCGCGCATCCATCAGCTTCCGCAGGATTTGGTCAATCAGATCGCCGCAGGCGAGGTGATCGAGCGCCCGGCATCCGTGGTCAAGGAACTGATCGAGAACAGTCTCGACGCCGGTGCGGCGCGTGTCGAGATCGACATCGAGGAAGGCGGTGCGCGTCTGATCCGCGTGCGCGACGACGGTGAGGGCATCGGTGCCGACGACCTGCCGCTGGCCGTGCAGGCGCACGCGACGAGCAAGATCGCGACGCTCGAGGATCTCGAAAGCGTGCGCACACTCGGATTTCGCGGCGAAGCGTTGCCGTCGATCGCGTCGGTATCGCGATTCAGCGTGACGTCGCGAACGGCGGCGCAGGACAAGGCGTGGCAACTGGAGATTGCCGCCGGACGTGCTTCGGAGCCACGTCCGGCGCCGCATGCGCGCGGCACGACGATCGAGGTGCGCGATCTGTTCCACAACGTGCCGGCGCGGCGCAAGTTCCTGCGCGCCGAACGCACCGAATTCGGCCACATCGACGAACTCGTGAAGGCGATCGCACTGGCGCGGCCGCGGACCGAGTTCCGGCTCAGCCACAACGGCAAGCCGGTACGCCTGCTGCGGCCGGCCGGTGACGATGCGGCGCTGAGCGCGCGCGTCGGCGAAATTCTCGGCGAAGAATTTGCGCAGCAGAGCCTGCGTATCGAGCACGCTGCCGCGGGCTTGCGGCTGTCCGGCTGGATCGGCCTGCCGACGGCGTCGCGCAGCCAGGCCGATCAGCAGTACTTCCACGTCAACGGGCGGCTTGTGCGCGATCGCATCGTCGCCCATGCCGTGCGCCAGGCTTACGCCGACGTGCTGTTCCATGGCCGCCATCCGGCGTTCGTGCTGTTCCTCGATCTCGATCCGCAAGGCGTCGATGTCAACGTGCATCCGGCGAAGTCGGAAGTGCGCTTCCGCGAAAGTCGACTCGTGCACGACTTTCTCTACCGAACGCTCGACGAAGCGCTGGCGCAAACACGTGCCGGCGCAGACACGCCCCAGCCCTCGGCCCTCGGCCCTCAGCCCGCATATTTTCAGTCCGCACCGGAAAACGCCGCGAACTTCGCGCAATGGCGGCAAAGCGGGTTCGGCCTCGGCGTGCGCGAGCCGTTGGCAGCCTATGCGGCGCTGCTCGGCGATCGCGTGGCCGGAAACGACAGCCCCGATTCCGTGTCGAGCGGCGCGGCGCTGCCGATATCGGACGATGCGGACGTGCCGCCGCTCGGCTTCGCACTGGCACAGCTCGGCGGCATCTATGTGCTCGCCGAGAATCGGCAAGGACTTGTGCTGGTCGACATGCACGCCGCGCACGAGCGCATTACCTACGAGAAGCTCAAGAGGGCAAGCGCGGGCGAGGGCATCCGCCCACGCGCGTTGCTCGTGCCCTTGCCGCTGGCAGTGAGCGCACGCGAAGCGGCGAGCGTCGAGGAACACACCGAACGCCTCGCGGAAATCGGCTTCGACATCGTGCGCAGCGGCCCGCAGAGCGTGATGGTGAAGAGTTATCCCGGTCTGCTCGACGGTGCCGACGTCGCGCGCCTGACGCGCGATGTGCTCGGCGATCTGGTGGTCCACGGCGACACGCGACGCGTCGAGGAGAGCGCCAACGACGTGCTGTCGACGATGGCCTGCCACGGCTCGGTACGCGCCAACCGACGCTTGACTTTGCCGGAAATGAACGCACTTTTGCGCGAGATGGAAGCGACCGAACGTTCGGGCCAGTGCAATCACGGCCGGCCGACCTGGATCCAGGTGTCGATCGCCGACCTCGACCGCATGTTCCTGCGCGGGCGCTGAAAGCGCAGCGCGAACGCGATATCTATTTTGTATAGGAGTATAAAATGTTTCATAGCGCCATGGCCGTCGCCGCCGTCCTGCTCGCGGCGGAAATGAGTCCGGTGCCTGCGCCGGACGAGGCCGCCTACCGCCAGCAGATCGAAAGCTGGCGCCAGCATCGCGTCGCACGCCTCACGGCGCCGACCGGCTGGCTCAGCCTGATCGGCCTGGAGTGGCTCAAGGAAGGCAAGAACACGCTCGGCTCCGCCAAGGACAATTCCATCGTGCAGGCGAAGTGGCCGGCGCACCTGGGCACGATCACGCTCGATCACGGCAAGGCGGCGATCGAACTGCAGCCGGCCTCCGGCGCTACGATCGACGGCGCTAAGCAGACGCAAGCGGCGCTGCTCGACGACACGAATCCGAAACCGACCGTGGTCGCCTCGGATTCGGTGATGTTCTACGTGGTCCAGCGCGGCGACCGCTGGGCGCTGCGCATCAAGGACAGCGAGTCGCCGACGCGCAAGGAATTCGTCGGTATCGACTACTTCGACATCGATCCGGGCTGGCGCATCGAGGCGAAGTGGGAAGCGTACGATCCGCCGCGCGAGATCGAGGAGCCGAACATCCTCGGCGAGATCGACAAGGTCATCGTTCCGGGCGCTGCCGTGTTCGAACATGGCGGCAAGACCTTCCGCGTCGAGCCGGTGATCGAGACGCCGGGCGATACGGAACTGTTCCTGGTCTTCGCCGACCGCACCAGCGGCAAGGAAACCTATGGCGCGGCGCGCTTCGTGTACACCGAGCCGCCGAAGGACGGCAAGGTCGTGCTCGACTTCAACAAGGCCTACAACCCGCCGTGCGCATTCACGCCATTCGCGACTTGTCCACTGCCGACCCCGCAAAACCGTCTCGACACGCGGGTCACGGCCGGCGAGAAAAAATACCGCGCTGCCGTCGACTAAGCGACTGGAACGGCGTGCTGGGGAAAGACAGGATCAGGATCAGGATCGAAAGATTCGAACGGATCGTTCTTCAGGTGCCGGTGAACGCGGGTTTGCGCCGCTCAAGGAAGGCGGCCGTGCCCTCGCGCATGTCGGCCGTCGAGAAGCACAGGGCGAACACCTGGGTTTCGTAGTCGAGGCCGACATCGATCGTGCTTTCGCCGCCGACCAGAACCGCGTCGAGGATACCCGCCAGTGCTCGCGGTGCGCTGGCAGCCAGCTGATTGGCGACCGCATCGATTTCCTCGTCGAGTTTTTCCGCTGCGACGACGCGGTTGACCACACGCAGCGTCAGGGCGCGTGCCGCGTCGAGTTGCGATCCCGTCAGGCACAGTTCGAGCACTGCGCTGCGTCCGGCCACGCGCAACAGGCGTTGCGTGCCGCCGAAGCCAGGAATGACGCCGAGATTGATTTCCGGCTGGCCGAGGCGCGCCTTGTCGCTGGCGATGCGCAAATGGCATGCCATCGCCAGTTCCATGCCGCCGCCCAGAGCGAAGCCCTGCAACCGGGCGATAACCGGCTTGCCGAGCCTCTCGATCTTCGTCATCAGTGCCTGCCCATGGCGCGAGAACTCCTGCGCCTGAAGCGGCGTCAGAGATTTCAGTTCGGCTATGTCCGCCCCGGCGATGAAGGCCTTGTCGCCGCTGCCGGCAATCACGACCACCCGGATGGCATCGTCGCCGCCCGCCTGATCGAACGCGATGTGCAACTCGCTGATCGTCTCGCGGTCGAGAGCATTGAGCTTTTCCGGACGGTTGAGGGTAATCCGGCGCACGGCGCCGCGGTCTTCGACGAGCAGGTTGCGAAAAGACATGGTTGAAAATTCCGCTGGTTGGATGTTGCCGGGCAGGCTATGGACAAGAACGTGAGGTCCGGCTGTGTCGTTGCAGCCGAAGCGGCGTTTCTCGTCGGCCGCTGGCGAAATCCGTGAAAACGCCGGACCCGGCGGGCGGCGATGATAGCAGGGCAGTTTGCCGGCATTCAGTTTGGCCCGCCGTACCTGTGGCCGTCGCAGGCCGGCTCGGGTAATATGGCGCGCTTTCGCGTCGCCGCCGGCGCCTCCCGCGTCAGATTCTGCGGTAATCACTTTGGCGGTAATCACTTTTGGAGGTTTGCATGACTTTGCGTTGGTCTTTTGCTGCGCTTGCCTTGCTCGCGGCAGGTTCCGTGTTCGCCCAGAACACTCCCGCCCCGACTGGACAGGCGGCTGCACCCGCGGGCGCCCAGCAGCAGGCGGCGCCAGCGGCGGCACCGATCACGCCGGCCGACAAGCCGAATCTTTCCTACGCGATCGGATTCCAGATGGGCGACGGTCTCGTCGAGCGCAAGATCGACGTGGACATCAATGCCGTCATTCGCGGCCTGCAGGATGGCTTCGCCAAGCGCAAGCCGACCGTGGCCGAGGAAACCATGCGCGATGTGCTCAGCCGCATGCAAGCGCAGATGTATACCGCGGCCAAGGCCGAGTTCGAAAAGCTCGGCAGCGACAACAAGGCGAAGAGCCAGAAGTTCCTGGCGGAGAACAAGGGCAAGAAGGGCGTCGTCACGCTGCCTTCCGGCCTGCAGTACGTCGTCATCGAAGAAGGTACCGGCGCCAAGCATCCGACGCCGACCAGCGACGTGAGCGTGCATTACCGCGGCTCGCTGATCAACGGCCTGGAGTTCGACAGCTCATTCGCGCGCGGCACGCCGGCAAACTTCAAGGTCAACGAAGTCATCAAGGGCTGGTCGGAAATCCTGCCGCTGATGCGCGTGGGCGACTACTGGCGCGTATACGTGCCGGCCGACATGGCCTACGGCGATCGTGGCCAGCCGCCGCGCATCGGACCGAACGAAGCTCTGGTATTCGAACTGAAGCTCGTCGAAGTAAAGTGAGTTCAGGATGAACTCATCCCGGCCAGTGCATGGATGCACATTGAGCCGGGGTCGAGTTTCCGGTATGCATGAAGTTATCCCGCAGGCCATGGATGGCCGATGACACGGGATCCAGTTACACGACAAAAGTCCGAAAGCAAAGACGCCGCGCCAGTCGCGGCGTCTTTATTTGGTTTCGGCGTTGAGACCGAAAGCGCGCAGGTCTTCGAGCGCGCGCTCCATGTCGACCTTGATACGATTGATCAGGCGCATGGCCGATTCGTTGTTGTTGTCGACTTGCGCGGAACCCTGGCTGTCGGTTCCGCGGCCAAGTACGGCGGCATCAGCGTCCGGAACGAATTGGGCGAGATAGACGTAGCCGCGTGCGAGACTTTCCTTGAGAGCGGTATGTTCCGGCTCCAGATTTTCCAGCAGCATGGCGATTGCACTGCGGATCTGAGCCTTGGAATGCGGCAAAAGGGACTCGGGCAAACCGTGCACGCCGGGTATCACTTCGGCGAGCACTTTGCCGTAATCGCGGACGACCTTGGTCGCGAGAGCAAGCATCGAGTCTAGATTTTGCCTTATAAATTCGCGGTAATCTATCAGAAATTAAAGCAATAATCCTTCAATGGCCATTTCCCAGACTCCCCCGAAGCCGATGTTGAGCCCATGTGTCGGCGTTTGCCGTCTCGACGCTGACGGCTTGTGCGAGGGCTGCCATCGAACGGCCGAGGAAATCGCGCGCTGGACGATGTACACCGATGCGCAGCGTCTGCACCTGATGAATGACCTGCTGCCACAGCGGGTGAACACGGGCGCATCATGACTGATTCACTGCTGGAACGCTTGCCGCGGGCTGTGCGTGCGCTCGACGATCCGCCGTCGCCGCGCCGCGGCTCCGAGCACGCGGATCCCGATGATTCCGACGTTGCCGACCTGCTGCCACCCGAGTGCGAGCGGGCCGCAGCAGCCGTGCTCGTGCCGATAGTCAACCGCGATGGCACGCTTTCCGTGCTGCTGACGCGACGCACCGACCATCTCGCCCAGCATGCCGGGCAGGTCAGTTTTCCCGGTGGCAGGTCGGAAGCCGCCGACGCCGACGCGGTCGCCACTGCACTGCGCGAAATGCGCGAGGAAGTCGGCATCGATTCGGCGCTCCTGGTTCCGTTCGGCTATCTCGACGCGCTGGAGACGATCAGCGGTTTTTGCGTGACACCGGTCGTGGCGTGGCTCGATGCCGCCTACCACGCACAACCCGATCCGCATGAGGTGGCCGAGGTCTTCGAAGTGCCGTTGGAGTTTTTTCTGGTTCCTGCAAATCTCCGGCGCGTGCGTCTCGAGTACCGTGGACGGCCGCGCGAGGTGCTCGAATTCGCTCGTTCCGGTCCGCGCATCTGGGGTGCGACGGCAACGATGCTGATGAATCTGGTGCGCAGACTGGAGGCGACGGCATGAACGCGCGTACTTTGATCGACGCGGCTGCACTCAACTCATTGCTCGGCCGCAGCGACGTGCTTGTCGTCGATTGCCGCTTCGACATCGCCGATGCGCAACGCGGATCGCGCGACTATGCGCAAGCGCACATACCGGGTGCGGTTTACGCCGACCTCGATCACGACTTGTCCGACCTGAGCAAGCGTAACCTGGGCCGCCATCCGCTGCCGGATGCTGCGCGCTTCACGAATGCGCTCGGCCGCTGGGGATGGACGCCGCAGACCTCTGTGGTGGCCTACGACAATGCCAACGGTGCGCTCGCGGCGGCACGCCTGTGGTGGATGTTGCGACTGATCGGCCACGAGAACGCAGCGGTGCTGGACGGCGGCTTTGCGGCGTGGAAGAAGGCAGCATTTGCCTTGACGCCGGAGCAGTCGGGGCGCGTCGCGACCCGCGTCGACGCTGACTACGACGCCGCGCAAATCGTCTACACCGATGAACTGCAGCGGCGGGGCTCGAGCACCTTGCTGATCGATGCGCGGGCAGCGCCGCGCTATCGCGGCGACGTCGAGCCGATCGATCCGGTCGCCGGACATGTGCCCGGCGCGGTGAATCGCCCGTTTTCCGACAACCTCATTGCCGATGGCACGTTCAAGCCAGGCGCCGTGCTGCGCGAGGAATTCTCCGCGCTGCTTCGTACACACCAGCCGGCGGATGTCGTGCACATGTGCGGCTCGGGCGTGACCGCATGCCTCAACCTGCTGGCGATGGAGCATGCGGGATTGGCGGGCTCGCGCGTTTACGCGCCGTCGTGGAGCGGCTGGATATCTGATGCGTCGCGCCCGGTTGCGCGCGGCGCGGCCTGATCGCCGCGCGCGTTCTTCGCCCAGTCGCCCGACTCAGCCCTTCTTCAAGCGCGCGACCAGAGCCTTGAGCACGCCCTGTGTCTCGTCGCCGAACCAGGCCGCGGAAAATTCATCGAGCAGCCACTTGCCCGGATCGGCGAACGTCTCGACCAAGTCGCGTCGTGCGAGTCGTCGCGTCGTCGACATCGCCACGGGCGGAAGCTTGAGCAGGTCCTGCAGCCACGCGACTGCGCGTGGCACGACCTGGTCGACCGCAGCCAGTTCATCGACAAAGCCGATCTGCAGCGCCTGCTCGGGATCGAGCATCGCACCGGCGACCATCAGGCGCTCCGCGCGATAGGCTCCCACGAGGCGCTGCAGTCCGGACTGGATCACGGCCGGCACCGACAAGCCGACCTGCACTTCGTTTAGGCCGATGCGGAACGGCTTGGCCGGATCGGTGCTGCGCGCCATCACGCGATAGTCGCAAAAGATCGAAAGGACCGCGCCCCCCGCCGGGCTGTGGCCAGTGACGGCGGCGACGATCGGAATTTGCGAACACGCGATCGCGCCGCACAGTTCGAAGAAATCGCGCAGGAATCGCTTCAGTGCAGCGTGATCGAGTTGCATCAGCGTCGGCACGTCCAGGCCGCCGGAAAACATGCCCGGCCGACCCGAGAGCACGATGCCTCGCGCGCCCTGCGCTGGCGCCGAGTCTATCGCGGTGCGCAAAGCGACAACGAGCTGCGGGTCGAGGGCGTTCACCGGCGGCCGCTCCAGGCGCAACTCGACGATGGCGTCGTGGCGGATTGTGTCGAGCATGTCGGAAGTCCGTGAGACGTGGGAGGTGAGACGGATTATTCGCTTGCGCCGTCATTCCCGCGCAATCGGGAATCCATTTTAACCTTGAAAAGCTTTGGCAAGGTCGCCGTTCGTTGTGCGTATGCGTCGGCTCATGTCTTACTTCTCGAGTCTCACATCTCACGTCACGTAGAACTGGATCCCGACTCAACGTACGTCCGCGTACTGGCCGGATGACGACATCCTGTCGTCACTTGAATGATTCACTCCACTGATATTGCACCGTGTAAGTTACCTGTGCGCTGCCGCCGGCGGGCACGTCGGCACTGAATTCGATCGTGTCGGCGCTGCGCTTTTCGTATTTGACCGACGATTGCGAGATGGTCCATTGCGTCCAGCGATAGGGATGCTCGCGGATCGTCACGGCTTGCGCGCCGCTGCCGCCGTTGCTGACGCGGATCGCAAACGATTCGCTCAGGGTACGGTGGTCCTTGTCGAACTGGAAGTCGGTTTGCTTGCGCTCGCCGCGCAGGTCGAACGAGTTGCCGAGCGCGACGGTAACGGCTTGTCCGCGCGGCGTGTGGCCGAGAGTGTCTTCGCCGATGAACTCGGGCACGCCGTCGCTGGCATTCTGCAGGAATCTCAGCGTACCGGCGGGAAGCGCACGGTCGCTCTTGAAGGTGAGCGTGGAGCGCACCGGCGTCGGCGCTTCGCTGCCGTAACTGCGCTCGGTGATCGGCGCCATGCCGGAATTGGCGCGCAAGCGCGAACCTTCGAACAGATATTGTCGCTGGCAGGCAAGCGATTGCTCGGCGAACAGGGCTGCGCGCAGCAGCGTGCCGCTGGTCAGATCGACCGTGTGGTCGAGCGTGTACTCGTGGTAGTCGCCGGCGTAGCCGCTTTCGGCAGCCTGCATCGGCGCAGCACCCGCGCGCGCCATCACCACGCGCGGCGCCGGGGCGGCGGACGCTCGATGCGGTTCGCCGGCGATGAGCTTGACCCGCGCATCGGAAAAATTCGTGCCGGTGCGGTTGGCGATCTGCACCCAGCCGGACAGCGCCACGCGGCAGTCGCCATTGGCCAGCCAGCCGCTGTACTCGGCCCGCCACGCCAGCGCCTGCGTCGGATAGACGATCTCGAAAGTGCGCGCGCCGGCCTTCTTCGCGGCAATGTCCCAACGCAGCGAAGGTGTTGCCGAGAGCCCTTTGGGCAGATCGGGAAACGTAATGCGCGTGAAATCCGTAACGGTCGTCACGTGGCCGTCGGCTGTCTGCACGATCAAGCCGCCGACGTTGGACAGCAGCGTGCCGGTGATCGGCGGCGCGGGTGACGTGCCGCCGCCGACATGGACTTCTACCGTGTGGCCGAGATGCTTCTGCACCAACGCATCGAGCGACAGTGTTTCGTCCTCGAAGCGCTGGCTCAGAATCTCCACGCCGTCGGTGTCGCCGACAGCGCGGGCGCTGAGCGCAGCCGGGTCGAGATAGCGCGACACGTCGCGGACCTGAACGATGTTGTCGCCGGATTTCAGGTCGAACTGACGCCGGTCGCGCACGACAGCATATCCGCCCTGAGCGCCGTTTTCCGGTGCGGCCGGAGCGAACAGGCTGTCGCCATTCTCTGCCCCGGCGTTGTAGATGCTCAGCGAAAAGCGCGAGGCTGTTTCATCGGCAGCGATGGCCGGCAGTGCGCAAGCCGTGCTGACAAGACCGATACAGACGAGTCGACGCATGATAGCAATCCGTGCGGTAGTGCCCCCGCGCTATGATAAAGGCAAAACGGGATCGTCACATGCCAGGTTCGCTCGCGAAATGCCTGATTGTGCTGTTCGTCAGCGCATGGTCTTCGACTTCAGCACACGCCGCCGGCCGGCTCGAGGCAAGCGTGGCGTGGATACGCGCGGCTCCGCCCGGTTCGGTGATGCTGGCGGGCTACCTCAGGCTGCGCAATTCAGGCGATGTGCCGCTGACGGTCGTCGGCGCCGACAGCGCCGCTTTCCGCAGTGTGTCGATGCATCAGAGCGTGGAGGAAAATGGTGTCGAGCGCATGCGCCCGCTGGCGAAGTTCGTGATCGCTCCGGGCGATAGCGTGACGTTCGCCCCCGGTGGAAAGCATCTGATGCTCATGCAACCGGTACGTCAGCTGAAATCCGGCGACGCGGTCAGAATTCACATCGCCACGGAGTCGGGAGAGGGCGCTGACGCCGATTTCACCCTAAGCGATTCGGCGCCCTAGACAACCTTCGCGCAAGCTCGACGGATCGAGTCGGGCAACCCGACCGGCCTGCCGCCGGCGCTGTCGATCCAGACCATGACGGTCTGTCCATCGGCATAGACGACCGCGCGATCGCCGGCATCGACGATGCGATAGGCGATCGTCAGCGAACTGTTGCCGAGGCGCTCGCAGTAAAGCGCGACCACGAGCTGCGCCGGCCAGCTCAACTGGCGCCGGTAGTTCGTGTGCACGGCGGCCACGACCGGTGCAACAGTTGCCGTGAACCACGGTCCGTCGATCTGCGCGAACCAGTGCAGACGCGCCTCTTCGAGGTAGGTCAAATAGGCCGAGTTGTTGACGTGGTTGAACGCGTCGAGATCGCGCCAGCGCACCGGCATCGTCAGCGAGGTCAGCAGGCGCATTGCCTCGGTGCCGGATGGTTCCCCTGTATCGCTCACGCCGCTTCCTTCTTCCGGCCGTTACCGAGTACGCGCGAGAGAAAGCGGCCGGTGTGCGAGCGCTTGTCGCGCGCGATCTGCTCCGGCGTACCGACGGCAATGATCTCGCCGCCGCGGTGGCCACCTTCGGGGCCGAGGTCGACGACCCAGTCGGCCGTCTTGATCACGTCGAGGTTGTGCTCGATGACGACGACCGTGTTGCCGTCGTCGCGCAGGCGATGCAGCACCTTGAGCAGCTGTTCGATGTCGTGGAAATGCAGGCCCGTGGTCGGCTCATCGAGGATGTACAGCGTGCGCCCGGTGTCGCGCTTGGACAGCTCGCGCGACAACTTGACGCGCTGCGCCTCGCCGCCGGACAGCGTCGTCGCGCTCTGGCCGAGCTTGATGTAGGAAAGCCCGACATCCATCAGCGTTTCCAGCTTGCGCGCGAGCGCCGGCACCGGCGCGAACAGTTTCAGCGCGTCCTCGACGGTCATGTCGAGCACGTCGGAAATCGAATGGCCCTTGTACAGGATCTCCATGGTTTCGCGGTTGTAGCGCTTGCCGTGGCAGACGTCGCAAGGCACGTAGACGTCCGGCAGGAAGTGCATCTCGACCTTGATCATGCCGTCGCCTTCGCAGGCTTCGCAGCGACCGCCCTTGACGTTGAACGAGAAGCGTCCGGGCTGATAGCCGCGCGCGCGCGCTTCCGGCACCTGTGCGTACAACTCGCGCAGCGGCGTGAACAGGCCGGTGTACGTGGCCGGGTTGCTGCGCGGCGTGCGCCCGATCGGCGACTGGTCGATGTCGACGACCTTGTCGAACAGGTCGATGCCTTCGATCCTGCGAAACGGCGCCGGCTTCTCGTTGGCCCCGTTGAGCTCGGCCGCGGCGTGGCGATAGAGCGTGTCGTTGATCAGCGTCGACTTGCCCGAACCCGAAACGCCGGTGACGCAGACGAACAACCCGGCCGGAATTTGCAGGTCGACATCCTTGAGGTTGTTGCCTGACGCGCCGATCAGCCTGAGCATCAGCTGATCGTCGGGTTTGTGGCGTTCCTTCGGCACGACGATGCCGCGCTTGCCGGAAAGGTACTCGCCTGTCAGCGACCGCTTCGCCGCGAGTATGTCCTTCAATTTTCCCTGCGCGACGATCTCGCCGCCGTGCACGCCGGCGCCGGGCCCGATGTCGAGGATATGGTCGGCCGCACGGATCGCATCCTCGTCGTGCTCGACGACGATGACCGTGTTGCCGAGATCGCGCAGCCGCGTCAGCGTGCCGAGCAGGCGCTCGTTGTCGCGCTGGTGCAGGCCGATCGACGGCTCGTCGAGTACGTACATGACGCCGACCAGGCCGGCGCCGATCTGCGAGGCGAGGCGGATGCGCTGCGCCTCGCCGCCGGACAGCGAATCGGCCTGGCGGTCGAGCG
>Ga0157375_10001397_pt1 | contig 20822 bp, 22 predicted proteins | sample M35metaG_FD_115311 | JGI IMG/M metagenome (GOLD analysis project Ga0157375, IMG submission 115311) | Miscanthus rhizosphere microbial communities from Kellogg Biological Station, Michigan, USA - M3-5 metaG | ecosystem: Host-associated > Plants > Roots > Rhizosphere > Soil | place: USA: Michigan... | reverse complement strand
CGGGCATGACCGACGAGTGATGACTCGTGATGAGCCATTGCGTCCCGTCCCAGTGATAGGTGTAGGTGTAGCGCGCCTTGACCACCGCGCCCGTTCTTGCGAAGGTGAATGTGTAGAGCCCCGCGTCCACCGCGGAATTGCATCCCAGTTCGACCAGACGGAAGTCGATCTTCCCGGACGGACGATCCGGCAGAAAATGGCGGAAGTAGTCCTCCTTCTCTGCGGGCGTCAAACGCGGCTGGTTGGATACCGTCGGAAGCAGAATCGAGCGCTCCGCATAGTTGGCGACCACCTTGTGCGGATCACCGGTTTGCAGCGACTGATTCCATCGATCGAACAGCGCCGCGATCTCCTGTTCCGAGGTTGCCTTGCAGCTTTCCGTGCGCGACGCCGGCGCACTGCTCGACATGCCCTGGTTCGCGGCGCATCCGGCGAGCGCGAAAGCAAGGACCGCAATCGTGAATGACTTCATGGCGGCATTTCTCCCGTCAGGAGGTGAGAGGAAGGCAGGACGCCGGCAGGTCCCGGCCGCTTCCGACTGACGTGACGGTCCTGGGCGGACGGTGCCTTTTGCGGTTGTCTGCCAGTTTCGGTCAGGCCAGCACTCGAGCATGCGCTCTCCTGCCCGATGGCGAATGGTCGGACAACAGCAGCCACCCTGCCACCCGTCGAACCTGTTGACCGAAGCATGTAACTGCTTAGCCGGACGGGAGCGCGTTCTGATGGCGTTCCTCTCCTGGCCAACCTCTTGATACTCCGGTAACTGGAAAGACTTGCACGCTTGTCTACCCCCGTCTATTGGACCAAAGTCTCATGGCGTTGCCGGCGAAACGGGAGCAGATTGTCTGTTGAGGCACCGCGCACCGTGCCCGCGTCAGGCAAACCGGCTCGATCGTCGACCAAGGCCATTGCGTCGATTCATCGAGCACCCGGGCGCGGCAGCAACAGGTTGTCCATGGCGCAAGTGCCGGCGCAGTCGCGGCACAGCGGGATCCTGATGCAGCCTCGCATGACTCATGACTACTGGAGTGAACAATGAATGCAATCAAGACACTCAAGTTGACTGGCGGCGCATTGATCGTCGTCGCGTCCATCAATGCGTGGTCGCAAACCAGCGAGTCAGCGGCCACGCCGGGTCAGTCCGGGGCGACGTCGTCAAGCCCGGCGCCTTCGAAATCCAGCGTCAGAAAGGCGAATCGGGCACTCAGCAAGAAGGTGCTGCTGGCGCTCACGAAGGGCGGTGTCGATACTTCAGGAATCAACGCAATTGCAAAGGGTGGCGCGGTGACGCTTGCAGGACACGTGTCGAATCCGGCCGACATCGACAAGGCCGGCTCGATAGCGAAGGGTGTGGCGGGCGTTACGTCCTTGAAGAATGCGCTGACGATCAGCGAGGGCGGGCAGTAATCCCTCTCGAGCGGCCGGCGGGCATCACGTCGGCCAGATGCCTCCGGTCGTGTTTGCGACCTTGGCAGTCGCATTCGTTTTACTTCCTTGAATCGACGTCCGCCGCGGACCTGATTCGCCCTCCAGCGGGCGACGGGTTCCGGCCGATCGTCTCCCCACGTCGGAGCGCGTTTGGCCCGGCTATCAGCCATAGGATCGAACGTCAGTCCGACCGCATTTCGACACCGCTGTCGAGATCGCCACAAACCCGCACGCGATCAACCCCGGCATGTCCCGTTCGCTATCGCGCGAGTTATCAAACTTGTAACGTGCCCGTCAGCGTTGTGCCAGCCTCTCCGAACCACAATGCCTTCATCGCCGCTCAGTGAGAAACGGCGTTCGAGTGGGCTCCATTCGATCCGAAGCAGGCCTGTAACGGGCCTTTCGTCATCAGTTCACAGAGGCTGAAAATCGTGAAGAAAGTTTTGTGTGCGGTTCTGACGACCGCGATGCTGGCGCCGTTCGCGTGCTTTGCGCAGACGGCGGGCGATAACGTGACGCGCGCGCAAGTGCGCGACGAACGGGCGCAACTGGAAGCGACGGGCTATCGCCCGAGCACGCATGACGCGGATTATCCCAATGCGCTTCAGGCGGCCGAAGCGAAGGTCCAGATGGCGCATGAAGGCGCGCCTTCCTACAGCGGCGCTCGGGACGGCTCGGCATCGATCAGCGCCCTCGAGGCGAACCACACCGCAGTGCAATAGCCCCATCGCGGACTACGCTCGTATCTCGTGCAACCGCTCGGGAGGGGTATTGTCATGAAGACTGCATCGCGGGTCGCTGCCGTCGCTGCGCAGGCGTCGGCGCAAGCCGGCGGCCTTCCCCGCGCTGGCCAGGGCGCGGCGCACGAGACCGCTCAACTTCCCCGATACGTCCCGAAGCTCCAGGGCGAGCACAACAGCGGCACGTGATAGTGCTGTGCCGCATCCGCGACGGTGAAGCGAACCGGCACGACGTCGGCAAATACGTCCGGCGTGCGAAAGTAGTCCGCCACCCAGAAGCGCAATTCGAAGTCGCCGGCTCGAGCCTGCGCGGCGGGCAGAATGGGCGTGTCGGTGCGCCCGTCGCGGTTCGTCCGCGTGCGGGCGATGAGCGTCGGGGGCTGCGTGCCCACGTCGAACAGTTCGATCTGCATGCCTGAAGCGGGTTTGCCAAGCGATACATCGAGTACATGGGTGGTGATGCCTGCGGCCATGGTATGTCTCCTGATCGTGCGCGCTCGTCAGCTGCCGCGGTAATAGTTGTAGCTCCAGGGCCCGAACAGCACGGGCAGGTGGATGCGCTGGGTGATGTCCGTCACGCGAAAGCGCAGCGGAATCTTCGACAGGAACAGCGGCCGCGGAAGGCTCGCCTTGCGGGCGGCGAAGTATTCGTCCACATGAAGCACGAGTTCGTAGGTGCCGGCGCGGTAGGCGTCGCCGATCAGCAGGGGCGGCTCGCTGCGGCCGCTGGCTGCAAGCGTCACGGTCTGCAGATGCCGGGGCTGGCCGTCCTCGATGCGGGCAACGTCCACGCGCATGCCGGCCGCGGGGGTGCCGTGCCAGGTGTCGAGCGCGTGCATCGTCAGGCGCGGGCTGAGGCCGTCCTGCTGCACCGGGCCAGTGGTCTGGTTGGGGGCAGGTGCAGGGGCGGGGACTGCCTGCTCGCCGGCAGCCAGCGCGGTGCCGGCCAGGAGGACGCTGCCGCCCAGGGTCATGGTCTGGAGGGCAAACCGGCGGCGGCCGGCATCGAAGGTGAGGGGAGTGTCTTTGTCGCTCATGTCAGGCCTCCTGCTTGTTGTCCTGCTTGTCGTCCCGCTCGTGGCCGAGCTTGCGGATGCCGACGAGCACCAGCACCGCGGCCAGGATCTCGATGACCGCCACGATGTACAGACCCGACGTGACGCGGCCGGTGGCGTTCTTGATCAGCCCCATCACGTACGGCGCACCGAAGCCGGCCAGGTTCGAGACCGAATTGATCAGGGCCACGCCCACCGCGGCGGCACCGCCTGCGAGGTAACGGTTGGGCAGTTGCCAGAACACGGGGATGGCGCTCATCGTGCCCACCAGCGCGGCGGTCATGGCCAGCATGGCGATGACGGGCGGCAGCGCCGCTACGCCCAGAAGCGCGGCCAGCACGAGCATCGACACGCCGCCCGCGATCGCCGCGCCGCTGAAGTGCCAGCGCACTTCGTTGCGGCGGTCCGAATGGGCGCCGTTGGCGATCATGCCGACTGCGCCGCAGAGATACGCTACCGCCGCGATCCAGCCCACCGCCATCGGCGCGCTCACGCCCAGGTCCTTGATGATGGTCGGGATCCAGAACGTCAGCGTGGAGTTGGCGCACAAGAGGCAGAAGAAGATGGCGATCAGCAGCCACACCTTGCGGTTCGTGAAGAGCGAGCGCCAGTCATGACCGCGCTCGCCCATGGCGGCGTTGTCGCGGCGCAGCGCGTCGAGCACCACGTGCTTTTCGTCGTCGGTGAGCCAGCGTGCCTGTTCCGGCTTGTCGGTCATGTAGAACCACGCGAAGATGCCGGCCAGCACCGAGGGGATGCCTTCCAGGATGAACAGCCACTGCCAGCCGTGCATGCCGTGCACGCCGCCCATCGAGGTCATGATCCAGCCCGCCAGCGGGCCGCCGAGCACCCCGGCGATCGCGGATGCCGACATGAAGGTGCCGAACGCCCTGGCGCGCCGTTGCGACGGATACCAGTAGGTGAGATAGAGGATCACGCCCGGATAGAAACCCGCCTCGAACGCGCCCAGCAGGAAGCGCAGCAGGTAGAACTGCGTGGGCGTCGTGACGACGGTCTGCAGCATGCAGATCACGCCCCAGCAGATGGTGATGCGCATGATGGTCTTCTTGGCGCCGATCTTCTGCAGCAGCATGTTCGACGGCACCTCGAACAGAAAGTAGCCGAGGAAGAAGATACCCGCGCCCAGACCGTACACGGCTTCGCTGAACTTCAGCGCATCGAGCATCTGCAGCTTGGCGAAGCCGATGTTCACGCGGTCCAGCCAGGCAAGCACCCACAGCACGCCGAGGAACGGCAAGAGGCGCCACGAAACCTTGCGATAGACGCTGGCTTCCGCGCTGTCCTCCTCGCCGGCGAACGCCGGCATGCCCTGCTTGATGATCGACATGGTGTCTCCTTTCCTGTCGGTTTGCATTGCGCGGCCGGGGCGCCAAAGCGGCGCGGCGGCAGTGCATTTGGATGGAAGCAAGTATAGAAACGGCTCGCCGAACGGGAACGGGGCGGGATCCAATAGGCCCCATAGCAACATGTATATGGGTTGAAAAGCCTTGTGTGGCGCGGGTTTGCAGGGTCCCGGGGCGTGTTTCGCAGCCCCTAAGGATTACCCCTAGCCCGCGCTTGCGGCTCCGGCCACGCGGCGCGCCGGCATCTCCGCCGGCCGCGTCGCGCTTCGACGGCGTTGCCCTGTGGTGCGCGACACGCTACAAATGCACCATTGGCAGGCAGCGGCGCACGGCAACGCGGGCGCCGGCTGCGTCTGGCCGCCTTCCGTGCACAGGACCCACCATGATTCGCGCCGATGATCCGTTCGATACCTACCTGCTGCGGGTGCTGTGCACGCTGATTGCCGAGCGCAGCGTGTCGCGCACGGCGATTCGCATGAACCAGTCGCAGCCGGCCATCAGCTCCGCGCTCAAGCGGCTGCGCGCCATTTTCAACGACCCGCTGCTCACCCGCGAAAAGAACGTGATGGTCCCCACCGAGCGCGCGCTGCAGCTGGCGCAGAGCGCGCAGGCGGCACTCAGCGCGCTGGACAATCTCCTCGTGTCGGATGACCGTTTCGATCCCGCCACCACCGAGCAGAGCTTCACGGTGGGCATGCCCGACTATCTGGCGCCGCCTTTCTTTGCCCATGTCGTGCGCGAGTTCTGCCGCGCTGCACCGCGTGCGCGCCTGGTGGCGGTGCCGCTCAGCGCCACGTTCAACTACGAGCAGGGCCTCTCGGAAGGCTCGCCCGATATCGTCATCGGCAACTGGCCCAATCCGCCGGAGCACCTGCATCTGTCGGTGTTGCTGGAAGACGAGGTGGTCTGTGTGGTGGCGCAGGACAGCGTCCATGTGCTGCCGGGCAAGTTCACGGCGGAGGCGTACCTGAGCGCGTCGCATATCGTGCCCACACCGTATTCGCGCGACCAGCGCGGCGTGGTGGATACCGGGCTCAGCACCATGCGCGTACACCGCGACAACCGCGTGAGCTGCCCTTACTTCAACCTCGCGCCCAGCCTGATCCCGGGCACGGACCTGATCCTGACGACCGGCCGCCACTTTGCCAACTATCATGCGAAGCATCTGCCGGTGGCGGTGCTCGATCCGCCGATCGATTTCCCGTTCATGCGCTTCTACCAGCTCTGGCATCCGTCGCGCCACCGCTCGGCCTCGCACATGTGGCTGCGAGGCATGCTGACGGCGGCGGCGCAGGAGCTGCGCGACCTGCGCGACATGCACCGCGGATAGCGCCACCGGATAGCCCTATCGGGTTCTGTTATGCGGCCTATAGGGCCATGGTCCTCGCCGCTTGCGCGCGTGCTTTCTATACTCGGCCCGTATTCATCATCGATGCCTTGCCAACGCGGCGGGCCTTACGGGAGAGCAGCGCATGTCACAGCCGATCGATCTGGCGCCGGTCAACGAACTGGACCACACGACCTTTGTACTTACGTTTGGAAGCGTGTTCGAGCATTTTCCGCAGGCGGCGGACGGCGCGTGGGCAGAGCGGCCGTTTGCGTCGGCGGCCGCGCTGCACGACGCGATGATGGGCGTGATACGGAAGCTGGATGCGCACGGTCAGCGCGACTTCCTGAACCTGCACCCGCTCTTGTCCGGCGCCAACATCCGCGCGAGCACGATGACGTCGGATTCAAATGAGGAACAGAAAAGCGCAGGGCTGGACGCAATGACGGCCCGGCAGGAAGCGATGCTCGAACGCCTGAACACGGCCTACCTCGCGCGGCATGGCTTTCCGTTCATCATCTGCGTGCGGCACTACACGCGCGAAGGCATCTTCACCGCGCTCGAGCGCCGCATCGAGCGCAGCACGCAGCAGGAACAGGACGAAGCACTGGCGCAGATCGCGGCGATCACGCGCGGGCGGCTGGATGTGCGCCTGAACGCGTTTCGCCAGGTGAGCACGAGCAGCGTCGGTCGTTGACCTGGCAAAACAGAAGATCCGTGTTGCCGTACGGCGGCGGGGCCCGTCAGAGCAGCAGGCCTTGCTCCAGCGCGTACCGTGTCAGTTCCGCGTTGCTCTTCAGGCGCAGCTTGTTGCAAATGCGTGACCTGTAGGTGGTCACGGTGTTGGGGCTCAGGTGAAGTGTCTTCGCGATCGCCGCCAGGCTGTCGCCGGAGACGAGCAGCTTCAGCACTTCGAGCTCGCGGTCGGAGAGCGCCTCGTGCGACACCGTGGGGCTCCCGCCGACATTGCATGCAAACTGCTCCGCAAGCGCGGGACTGATGTACTTGCCGCCGGCCGCGGCCTTGCGGATCGCGCCGACGAGCGTCGCGGTCGGGCTGTTCTTGGTCAGGTACCCCGCTGCGCCATGCTTGAGCGCACGCAACGCATAAATCTCCTCCGAATACATGCTCAGCATGAGCACCGGCAGCGCGGGCTTCTTGACGCGGATCAGCTTGAGCAGGTCGAGCCCGCTCCGGTCCGGCAGCGCGATATCGACGAGGGCGACATTGAAGTCCTGGTGCTGCACGAGATCGAGCGCCTCCTGCGCCGTCTCGGCCTCGCCGGTGACCTGAATGTCGCTCGCGGTGCCGAGCATGAGCCGCACCCCGTTGCGCACGACGGTGTGATCATCCACCAGCAGCACGCTGATCGCCTCATTGGTCATGAAGTTTCTCCAGAGGCAATCTGAATACGACGGCTGTACCGCACCCGGTAATGCCGGTGACCTTGATCTGGCCACCCACATGACGCGCCCGCTCCTGCATTCCGGCGATGCCCCACGATACGCCGTTGAAAACATGCGCAGCTTCGATACCCTTGCCGTCGTCCGCGACTTCGACGATCAGTGCACGCTCGTCGAGCAGCACGCGCACCGTTATCTTCGATGCCCCCGCGTGGCGGATCGCATTGGTCAGCGCCTCCTGAACGATGCGAAACAACACGATGCTCGTTTCGGGCGTTACCGTCATCGCCGCGACCGGCGCGTCGATCGTCAGAGAACAACTCAGGCCCGTCTGCTTTTCGATCTGTCCGGCATACCACTCCAGCGCGACCCAGATGCCCAGTTCGTCGAGCACGCTCGGCCGCAGGTCCGTGATCACTCTGCGGACCGTTTCGATAGCGGTATCCGCGAGATCCGAGGCGTCCGCGAGTTGCGGATCGACTGCGCGTCCTTCCGCCTTCGCACGGTCGATCGCAACCGAGACATACGCCTTGATGCCGGTGAGCACGCCGCCAAGCTCGTCGTGGATTTCCCGTGCAATGCGCTTGCGCTCGTCTTCGCGAATCCGTTCCTGATGCGCGGCGAGTTTGCTGAGCGCGGACTCGGTCTCCTTGCGCCTCGCAACCTCGTATTCGAGCGCCTTCGCCTTTTGCTGCAACAGCGCGGTCGCGCGGTGGAACTGGTCGGAATCGGCGGTCCCGTTCACGTATTCCTCAGACGCGCAAACGTGCGAATGCGCGGCAAAGATACGATGAAACGCCTGGGACTCCCGCTCGCCCTGGAACGCTTCCATCGGATAGGCGCACAACAGCGAAAAATCGTGGTCCCGCGCGAGGTCGTTCCACAATTCCTCGAGACGCACCGCGGCTTCCATCTTTCCCGCGGCGCACAAGAGCGCGACCATTTCGCCGAAGGCGCGCACGCGCACGGCACCGTTCGCGGACGCGCGGCGCAGCAGGGTGCCGATGACATCCGCAAACCGCCTGGCGTCGGGCCAGCCGTCGACCATGAAGCCGGCGAGGGTCTCGTCGGCGTCGACCGAGATGAAGCGGGACTCGGAATCCGCAGAAGGAAAGACCGCGTTCACGCGGCGCGCGATGGCCTCGCGGTGCGTGTTTGCGGCAATGACGATTGCGCTTTCGCCCGCGCAAAGGGCCGTGTTGACGAAGCGGGATACCTTTTCGTAGAGAAAGGATTCACTTTCGTAGAACTGCACAGCGTGTTCGCACATCGGATGCTCCAGGGTCCTTGCTCGCGCCAAGTTTAACAGCGGTGCCGTGCTCGGCGGGCGACGATACTGCCATGCCGATGTATGGATTCCCCTACAAGATTCGTCCGTGATTCGTGATGGTGCTGCGTGCACGCTCTGTCAAGATAGCTCCCGTGACAAGCATTTGTCTGCCTCACTTTGCTGGCGTTTTGTGGGGCACGACGAGCGCGGCACCTTCCGAGCGCCGCGAATACGATAATCCGACGCACGAGGACACGGCTTCCTCCTGCGAAAGAACTTATAACTACGAGACAAAATGCTGACTCCCCATGAATTCGCCACATTGATGCTGATCCGGGATGGCCGGGATCAGATCGATCCGGACCGCGTCGAGCTCGGTACGCTCGTCGAGCGTCAGCTCGTTGCACTGGAGAGGCTCGCTTCGGGCCGCGAGCGTCCCCATCTCACCGATGACGGCGATTCGATCCTCCGGGCCGTCGCCCGCGCAAATGGAGCATGCGCGCCTCACGTACACAAAAGATCGAAGCCGAAGCTCTGATTTCCTCATACGGCCACTGCGGAACCGTCGCGCTGATGCCCGTGAATTAAGCAAGTACTGGCAGTCGCGCATCTTTTTCGATCTCGTACGCTGACGCTGCGTAGCCTCGCGTGCCCATGAACGTTGGATGCGGGCGGCAGACGGCGCATCGAACCCAATTTGCAGGAGTTCCGCCATGTCAAGTCCCGAGCAGTTCCTTGCCGCGCAGAAGGCGAGCGCCAACAGCGCCTTCGGCGTGGCCATGAAATTCTTCGAAGGTATCGAAAGACTGGTCGAGCTGAATCTTCAGACAGCAAGGTCGACGCTTGCCCAGACCGCGGACAACACCGCAAAAGTGCTGTCGGCAAAGGAGCCGCAGGACTGGTCCGCGCTTCAGGCGAGCTTGCTTGCCGCCTTTGCCGAACAGGCCCAGTCGTACGCCCGTCAATTCATGGACATCGCGTCCTCCGCTCAGGCTGAATGCCTCACGGCCGGGCAGGCGCGTTACGAAGAGCAGAACCGGCGCGTGCGAACGCTCGTCGACGAACTGGTCAGGAGCGCTCCGGCGGGCTCCGAAGCACTGACCGCGGCGTGGAAATCGGCGATCACCTCGTCGAACACGTGGTCCGAATCGCTGCGGCGAAGCGCGCAACAGACGGCCGAACTGGCGGCAAGCAACTTCAAGGTGGTGACGGACGTCGGCTCGAAAGCCGCTGCCCGCGCCGATCAAAAAGCGTTGTAGGTCGGCAGGCGAGGCGCCGCGGAACGGCGGCGCCTCGCAAAAAGCTTGGGCAGGAGGCCGTGCGCCGGAGCTTCGTCTTCCCGGCGCGGGCTGCGCGTCACCCGCGAACATCTCCATCACCGGTGCGCATGTTTTCGAATGCGCCTTGCGCCTTTTCCCATTGGAGCTACCCGGATGAACGAATCGCTAGTCGCAATCGTCGTTGGATCGTCCACTTTGCTGATCGCGGCGCTGATGGTGATCGGCCACTGCATACGCGAGCACCGGCGCCGCCACCTGACGCAGCGCCTGAAACATGTGTGCTGGTGGGACACAAGCCGGTCCCGACGTTGATGCGCGCGCGCAAGCTCGTCTACGCGAGCCGCAACCCGAGCGAGTCGCTTCGTTCGCGACTCGCAGCGCGGGGCTGGCATGTCGAAGTGGTCGCCGGCGCGAACGAGGTTCGCCGCTCGCTTCGCCGCGACGTCGCGATGGGCGGCCTGCTCGATCTGTCCAGTGGCTTCGATCCGCACGAACTCGCGGCGCTCGCCCCTTCGCTCTCCCTCATCAATGTCGGCTGGGTGGCGCTGATCGACGCCGCGCAGCGCAGGAACGCGTCGGTGCGCCAGCTGATTCGCGACTGCTGTTTCGATTACGTGACCGTCCCGGCAAGCGACGAGCGGATCGTCGACTCGATCGGCCACGCCTACGGGATGGCCGTGCTCAACGAGGTGCCCGAGGAGGAGCGCGAGGGCCGGCCGGAAGCCGGGATGGTCGGCGCGTGCGACGCGATGCGCACGCTCTATCGGCTGATCGGCAAGGTGGCAGCCAGCGACGTGTCCGTCTTCATTGCCGGGGAGTCGGGCACAGGCAAGGAGCTGACGGCTCTCGCCATCCATGCCCGTTCCGCGCGCCGTCACAAGCCGTTCGTCGCCGTCAACTGCGGAGCGATTCCCGCGCCGCTGCTTCAGTCCGAGCTGTTCGGCTATGAAAAGGGCGCATTCACGGGCGCGCACCGGCGCAAGATCGGAACGATCGAAGCCGCCAATGGAGGCACGCTGCTCCTCGATGAAATTGGCGACCTGCCGCTCGAAAGCCAGGCAAGCCTGTTGCGCTTTCTGCAGGAAGCCAGAATAGAGAGGCTAGGGGGCCAGACCTCGATCGCAGTCGACGTGCGCATCATATCGGCGACCCACGTCGACATGGCGGGAGCGATGAGGGAAGGGCGCTTCAGGCCGGATCTCTACTATCGGCTCGGCGTTCTGCACATAGAGGAGCCGCCGCTCAGGGCAAGAGGCAAGGATATCGAACTGCTCGCGCAATACACGCTCGATCGCTTCAGGAAGGAAGCAGGACGGCGATTGCGCGGCTTCTCGCCCGACGCAATCGCCGCAATGCACAACTATGGCTGGCCAGGCAATGTGCGGGAACTCATCAACCGGATCCGGCGCGCGATCGTGCTGTCCGAAGGCGGCCAGATCACGGCGAACGATCTCGAACTCGGCGACTATGTCACGCTCGCGCCAGTCTCGATCGCGCAGGCGCGCGTCATCGCCGAACGACAGGCGCTCGAGCTGGCGATGCTGCGCAATCGCGGCAGACTGAGCGATATCGCGCACGATTTGAACGTCTCACGCGCGACGCTGATGCGTCTCATGCATGCGCACGGCATCCATCGCGGCGACGCGAGCGCGGACCTCGCGCAGGAGCTGGAAAGGGAGCGACGGGCCTTCGCTCGATGATCCGAATGCACTGCACGCGCAAAGCGCGCCGCGACAGCGCGGAAGCGGAAGAAACATATAAGCGCTGACACCCCCGCCATCGATATTCCAATGTCAAAACCGGGCGCGTTTTCGCGCCGGGTCGAGGACTTTTGGGTGCAGGGCGGAAGTGCCGGAGCCGTGGCCGATGACGGTAAATCTGACGGACCTCGTCATTGATTTTTTGGCGGATCGTGCTAGACCTTAGGAGGACAGGAATTTTCATCGCCTGCATCCGATCCCATTTAAGCGTCTCCTGTGGTCGACGCGACAATTGAGGGGTGAATCATGAAGATCGTCGTTATCGGCGGCACCGGCCTGATCGGCTCGAAGGCCCTCCCGATTCTGCGGCAGGCCGGCCACGAGGTCGTCGCCGCCTCGCCCAAGAGCGGGGTCAACACCATCACCGGCGAGGGACTCAAGGAGGCGCTCACCGGCGCGCAGGTGGTGGTCGATCTCGCCAATTCGCCCTCATTCGAAGACAAGGCGGTGCTGGAATTCTTCGAGACCTCGGGCCGCAACCTGCACGCGGCGGAGGCCGCAACGGGCGTCGGGCACCATGTCGCGCTGTCCATCGTTGGAATCGACCGGACACCCGAAAACGGCTATTTCCGCGCCAAGGTCGCCCAGGAGAAACTGATCGAGGCCTCCGGCATCCCGTACACCATCATCCGCTCGACCCAGTTCCTGGAATTCCTCGGCGGCATCGCCGCTTCGAGTGCGGATGGAAACACGCTCAGGGTTTCGCCCGGCCTGTTCCAGCCCATCGCCGCGGATGACGTCGCCGCCATCGTTGCCGATGTGGCGCTCGCGGCGCCGGCAAACGGCATCGTCGAGATCGCGGGCCCGGAACGGGCGCCGTTCAACGAAATCATCGCCCGCTATCTGAAGGCGATCGGCGACCCGCGCGAGGTCGTGAGAGATCCTCAGGCCCGATACTTCGGCGGCCTGGTCGAGGAGCATTCGCTCGTGCCCCTGGGCGAGGCGCGCCACGGCCGCATCGGTATCGACGAATGGCTGCGGCGCTCAAAGGCAGGGGCCTGATCCCGCACGAGGCAGCCGGAGGAATGACGCTTCGTCAGATCGCGCCGGCGAGCCACAGCGCGACGTTGACCGCGTAGCGGCGGGTGTCGCGCAGCGCTTGCGGCTCGGTCTGCATCCCGTTACCGGGAAGTTCGGTCACGAAGCTCGGACAGCCAAGTCGCGTGTCCCAGTTGTAGTCGGCCAAATGGTGAAAGGTGCTCTGGGCGACTGCGGGGCCGCCCCGGACCGAGGGCTCGAAAGCGACCGCGAGATTGAAACGCTTTTCCGTCACCTTGCTTTTGCCTCGTGCGATCACGCGGGCTGGTTCATCGGCGGGTGCGTCGACGGCGCCCTCGTGCGGATGCGCCGGCAGGAACCGGATCGCGCCGGTGGGAGAGTCGGGGTCCGCCAGCACCGGATGGATGGGCGCGACGATCGTGACTTCCTGAAAGTCTCCGTTCGCGCCCGAGTGAAAATTGGGCCAGGAAATCTGCGGGGTGTACGGGTCGTCGGTCACACGCCGGGACTGGTCGGGGTCCAGGTTGCGGGTGTGAAAGTGGTGTGCCTTTCCCACGCCGCCCAGGCTGCACAGCGAGCAGCCCAGATCCATGTGATCCCTGGTCACGAAGAGGCCGCGACCCGCCAGTCGGAATCGCGTGATTCCCGCGCAGTCCTCGGGTGTCAGGCCGTCTCCTTCATCAACCGCGAACAGCCACAACTGGTCGAACCCGCTTTCATCGAGACGGGAAAGAATCGAGTCTGGCTGCCCGAGCGGGTCGCGGTCCCGCGCAACGACGTTGAACGTCGCGCGTCCGTCTGGATCTCGATGTGCCCGCAGGAGTTCTGTCAGGCGGCTGAACCGCGCAATCGACCAGTCGTCGGCGACAGGCGGGATGGTCGTTTGAAGCAGGATCTGGATGGGGCGCACGATGGTCGGTAGTCTGGTTGCGTTTAATCAGTGGCGGACGAGCAAGAGTCGCCCGGTGGACGTTTCCAAGGTAGCCAAAGGCGCATGAAATTGTCAAATCGGGCGCATGGTATGGGCCGTGTTTGCCGGACCCATGCGCTGTCGTTCCCCGGACGACGTTTCTGAAAGGCATACCGGTCACATGCGTCATTCATGCGTGCTTGCCGGCCTTTCGCGCTTTCCCTGAATCGGTCGACATGGATGAAGTCCGTGTACCACGCTGACATTGAGGAGGCACGATTTCATGGATTGCAGCTCCTCAACCGGGTCCCATCGTTTTTCCTGTCTTCGTCCGCGGCAAGGCCGACTTCCTGGGGGCATCTGCATGTCGTTTCGGCATTCGCATATTTGTCATATGAAATGGGTATGTTCTGTCTCGAATAGAAAAGAGGGCGTCCAAACGAGCTGTTTGGTCGCTCTCCCAATACGAAAAAAGCAACGCGGCTCATGCGCAAACGTTTGCGCGTCACCCGTCCCAGCATTTCTGTCCTTCGATAAGGTCCAACGGCCCCTGACGCTATGCATGCCCTCGTTACAACAGATATCTGCGACCGGATTGCTCTCTATCCGCCTTACTTCGCCTTCGTTGACCTTCAGCATCAGGACGCGCGCTCCGTTCGCGGGTCGTTTCGCGCGGAGCATCAGACGGGGCACGAAGTGGGCCCGGTCAGTGCGGCAGAGCTCATCCGCCATCTCGCGACCCTGGGGTCCTGTGCTGCAGTGATCGAGGATGCGACGACAGCCACCTACTATTTGGGCACCAAAGGGCGCCTGAAGGTCGTGCGCAATGCGTTGCCCGATGATGCAGATGGAGACTTCCACGCTGTCTCGGAAGTTCTGTTCCAGGACCGCAAATCACTCGTGGCGCATTCGACGGTCATGCGAGGCCAGTATCTTGCGCATTTCCACTGCGAATATCAGGCGTTGCCCTCGCCAGTTTTCGCACGCACGTTCCGGCACTACCGTACCGCACCGGTCGCAACGCCAGGCGAATCCCCCTACCGGGAGCCGATCGATCTCGACTTCGACATGCCTCAGGAGGGAACCCTGGTCGCGCGCAGCCAGCCGCTGCCGTACAGCCGGTTCGCCGGTCACTTCCTGGAATATCCGGCATGGCCCGCGTCGCTCTATTGTGAGACCGTCTCCCGCGTGGCCGCGCGCTTACTGGACCACATGCTGGAGCGGAAAGTACAGTTCACGGTGGCGCGCATGGACATCGATGCGCTGCGGTTAATCTCGGCTGCGGAGCGAGTGTCGTTTCACGTGACCTGTACGTCCGCCTCGAAGCTCCTCTCCCGGTACGTGTTCCGCGCTGAGGCACGGCACGAAGAACTGGTGGCTGCGGTGATCGAATTCGAGATCTATATCTGATGGCCCGCATCGAACTGCCCGAGGTCTCGGCCCTGAATAGCGCCGAGCGGACCCAATACGACCGCTTTCCGTCCAACCTTACCCGCGCCCTGCTTGGCACGAGTGGCTGCGCGCGCGGCTATCTCGAGCTGGGTTTCGCACTGCGGGCTACCCGTCTCGAGCCCAGGCATTACGAACTCGTGATCCTTCGCGTCGCTGCATTGAGCAGCAGCGCCTACGAGCGCATGCAACATCTGCCGCCCGCGCGTCAGGCTGGCTGGTCCGACGCGGACATCCGGGCGATCGAGGGAGACGCTGGCGGTGCATTGGACGATGCGGCGCGTGCGCTGCTTGCGTTCGTCGACGAGTGCGTCCGTGATGTTCGCGTGTCGACACGAACCTTCGATCGGTCTCGAACCTACTTTTCCGAAGGCGCGCTGGCTGACGCTGCGCTCCTTACCGGCTTCTACATGATGACCGCGCGGTTCCTGGAGACGCTCGGCGTCCCGCTAGACGACGCTCCGTGCGATGTGCTCATGACACGGTAGGTGGCGTCGTACGTAGTCAGCAACACGTCGATACCGACCGGGCCTTTCCGGCCGGAGCGCGTCATCGACGCGATCTGAAGTCTATTTCGGAGTTCATGGATGAACCAGCTTCACGGTAAGGTCGCCCTGGTCACGGGCGGCAACGCCGGCATCGGCAAGGAGACGGCGCACCTCTTCGCGCGCGAAGGGGCGAAGGTCGTGGTAGCGGCCCGGCGCGAGGCGGAAGGGGAACAGGTGGTCTCAGACATTCGTTCGGCGGGCGGTGAGGCCATCTTCGTGCGGACCGACGTGACGAGGGCAGAAGACTGCGCAAACGCCGTCGAGCTGGCGGTACAGACGTTCCGCAAAATCGATGTTGCCTTCAATAACGCAGGCGTTCTGGCGTTCGGCAAGACCGTGGCGGAAGTTGACGAAGCCGAATGGGACCATGTTCTGGACGTCAATCTCAAGGGCGTCTTCTTGTCGATGAAATATGTGATCCCTGCAATGCTGAAGGCCGGAGGTGGTTCGATCATCAACATGTCTTCCGTGGGCGGGCTCGTGGGGTCGCCGCTAGGCATTGCCGCCTACCATGCGTCCAAGCACGGCGTGCTGGGTTTGACAAAGGCAGCAGCGCTTGAGTATGCGCCGCAAAAGATCAGGGTAAATGCGGTATGCCCCGGCGCATCCACCTCTGAAATGACCGATACATGGTTTGCAGGTTCGTCACTGCGGGAAGCATTCATCGAACGGCACCCGCTGGGCCGATTGGGTGAGCCGGGCGATTCGGCCCGGGCTACGCTGTTTCTCGCGAGCGACGCGTCGTCGTTCATCACCGGCGCCGCGCTACCGGTCGACGGGGGCTACAGCGTCGGCTAGTACCGCGAGCGTCTCTTATAGCGACTGAGGCGTAAAGGCAGCCGGAAAGAATATCGCTCAGAAAGGCTCGAAGCGATTCCGGTCGACTAAACGCACCGCGAATTATTTTCGATCGACTGAAGCGCGCAGCAGATGCCGCTTGAGCGTGAAGCAGTGCCGGATAGGTCTGAAGGTTGGGTCGCCGAGATTAATGAAGCCAATATCTGGTAATCAGGATAAGAACATGGGGGCCAAGTATTCTCTTTGGGACCGAAGGAGAGCACACGATTGGGGTAACGACGCTGCATGACTCAATTCACTTGCTATATACAAGCTTTGTGTCGTGTCCGTCATTACTACAGACAGGCGAACAGATACTGCTGTCGTCTTTCGAAGGCGAGGCGAAACGCAATCGCTCCAGCGCATTCCAGTGAATCAATAAAACACGCGATCGAACCACGAGTTCGCATTCGGTGCCTTTCACCTGAAGGCAACTCGACTATTCTGTCTCGCCGAAGTCGGCGTGGGCCTACTGCCCATACGAACCGGGGTTCTATCGTTTCGAATTGGAAAGCGAAATTTCTATTGGACTAAAAGGGCTGACCATGAACATCAACGATGTAAAAAAACGTGCACATTCCATTCCGCTAACGAGCCCGACCTATTCAAAGGGCCCGTATCGGTTCGTCGACCGCGAGTTTCTGATAGTCACCTATCGAACCGACCCGGAGAAATTGCGTGAACTCGTGCCCGAGCCGCTCGAGGTCGATATGGAAAATCCGCTCGTCAAATACGAATTTATCCGGATGCCCGATTCGGCAGGTTTCGGCGATTACACGGAATCCGGTCAAGTGATTCCCGTCACGTTTCGGGGGCGCCGCGGTGCTTACGTTCACGCGATGTATCTCGACGATCATGCTCCAACCGCAGGCGGCCGCGAGGTCTGGGGCTTTCCGAAGAAGATGGGTCATCCTTCGTTGACGGTGGATAGCGACACGATTGTCGGCGAACTCCGCTACGGCAAAATGCTGGTCGCGACGGCGACAATGGGTTACAAGTTCGAACCGTTCGATGCCTCGGCCGCGAAAGCAACGCTCGAAGCGCCGGGTTTTCTGCTGAAGATCATTCCGCATGTCGATGGCAGCCTGCGCATTCTCGAACTCGTCGAATACCACTGCGAGGACGTGCAGATCAAAGGCGCATGGAGCGGCCCGGTCGGCCTCGAGTTGTTCTCGCATGCGCTCGCGCCGGTCAAGGATCTGCCGGTGCTCGATATCGTATCGGGCACTCACATCATCGCGGATCTCACGTTGGGTTTCGGCCGCGTCGTACACGATTATCTTGCAGATTCGACGCCGCAGGCGGCGGTGCACGTTGCGCGCGAAGGCGTGGAAGAAGCGTCGGTCCTGGCGTAATCAGGTTTCGTGTGTTGCCGGGAACTGTGCCATGTCGCAAGCCTGAAGAGAACCGGTCGCTGTATTTCCCGTCGCACGAACATTGGCGCGTTCGTAGCGTAGGCAAAGCCGCCAATGGCCATACGGGATCGTAACGGGGAGGCAAACGCCTGAGGTAGGCCGGGTGTTCGCCACGAATGCGGATCAGTTGAATGCCGTGAGGTCTTTCGGCTTGATGCCATGTTGCTCGCAGTAGGCAAGATAGCGCTGCAGCCCGGACTTCCAGTTTTCCAGCGCGACGATGTTGTCGTTCCCGTCGAGGAAAAGGAGATCGCCGGTCACCTGAACCAGTGTGACCACATATCCGTCCCCGCTACCCGTGCTGACGACTTCAGGCGTGTGGGCGGACGCGGCGGTCTCATACACGACACTGCCGGGGCCGGCAATCCAGTCGTGCTCCTTGTATTTCCACTTGCCTTCGATCGTGTAGACCATGACCGTACCGGTGTGGTGGTGCCTGGGCAGTTGCATGTCGATCGGTGACTTCATCAGCACGATCCATTCACCCCGGATCGGGTCGAGCTTGAAGTACTTCAGCAGGACGTTTTCTGCATAGGGCGTGAACGGTACCCACGGCAGCGATTCTCCATCGACGAGTGAGGTGTCGACCTGTTCGTAAAGCATATCTGTGTCCAATGGTGTGGTGGCGGTCGCAAACGGGTGGCTGGCCGCCCGTCAGAGACAGGCGGGCGACCCTGGCTTTGTCGGAGCGAACCGTTCGTTCAGGCCAGCGGCGTGCCCGCGAGGGTGGCGCGCAGCATCTTTCTTGGCGCATTGCCGTAGTCCGCCACTGCGTAGTGCTGGACCTGCAGGTTGTCCCACATGGCAACCGTGTTGGTTCTCCACTTCAGGCGTACCTGGTATTCCGGAATCGCGGCCTGAGAGGTCAGATAGTTCATCAGATGATGAGCTTCCGGCATGAAGTCCTGACCGTATCGGATGTCCTCGAAGTTGAAGAAATTCGAGAAATGGGTCGTAAACGCCGAGTTGACGAACAGGACCTTTTCGCCCGTCTCAGGATGGGTAAGCACGACCGGATGCTCAGCGGCGGGGTTCTTCGCGGCCATCGCGTGACGTTCTTCGATCGGCATCTGGGCGCCAAACGAATGCTCGGCACTGTGCTTGGCGTACAGGCCGTCGATCCGTTGCTTGATGGTGCCGGGCAGCTTTTCATAGGCCATCACCATGTTGGACCACATGGTGTCTCCGCCGGATTCCGGACCCTGTTCGCAACGCAACACCGCTCCGCGGGGCGGCGCCTTCTTGAACGTGACATCGGCATGCCAGAGGTTTTCGCGGCTGGCCTTTTCGAGGAAGCTCTTGGGCTTGCTCGGGTCGAGATTGCGGTACAGCGTCAGCAGCTTGTCCGCCTCCGGATGGCTCGGGGCAAGGGGATGGACTTCCAGTTCGGCGAATTGCGCGGCGAAGTTCTGTTGCTCCATCGGCGTAATGTTCTGATCGCGGAAGAACAGGACTTTATGCTTCAGCCACAGGGCCCTTATCTCGGCGATGGCGCCAGGGTCCAGCGCGGCATCAGCAAGGTTGATGTTGCTGAGTTCGGCGCCGATGGAGGGCGTGCAAATCTCCACCTTGATCGAATGCTGGCGCACCGATGGCCGGACAATGGCCGGTGCCATGGGCGCGGCTTGTGAAGTGGTGTCTTGGGTGAGGGCGGTTGCTGTCATTGATGTCTCCAGTCTGTGCCTGTGCGGTGGCGGGCAATATGTGCGTCCGGTGGATGTAGCGGGCCCCGTCAACGGAGCAGCGGCACCGTTCGGTCGGACAACGGAACTGATAGTACGTACAACAGCCGCGATGCCATTCGCTTGACGGGACAATTCATTCGCATATTGGGACACAGGGCCACGAGCCTCGCCGGAAAGCGGATGGCGGTAACGCACCCACGCAGTCCGGACAGCGATGCCGGTCATCGTCAGGATGGGGCGGGGATCTGTAACGTCAGGAGCGTGTAGAAGGGTGCGGCTGGGCAGGCAATGTGGCTGGCCCGGATGACGGAGGGGCGCGTGAGCCGACCCCGAACCGACCTTCCTACTTATGCGGGACGGGCCGGGCTGCCGCCCGGCTCTCCCGGTATTGGGCGCCCCAATCCGAGGGTGTCTTGCCAAACTGGCCGCGGAACCAGCGCGAGAAGTCGCCGGCAGAGGAAAAGCCGAGGAGTTCGGCGACTTCATACAACCTGCGTTTGCTGTTGGCCAGATACTCCTCAGCGAGTTCAGCACGCACGGCATTGATGATCGTCGTGACACTCTCGCCGTCCGCCGCGAGGTGCCGGTTAAGGGTGCGTCGATGCATGCCAAGATGCTGGGCGACCTGATCGACCGAACAAAGTCCGCTCGGCAGCAGCATCCTGACGATCTGGCGCGCCCGCTGCGCCGGCTCGTCGCGGACGTTGGCCAGTTGCATCTCCAGCCATCGCTTCACTTCGCGATTCAGCGTCGGGTCCGCAGCAGGGATGGGCATGTCCAGGTCGCGGCCGCGGCAAACGATGGCATTGCATTCCTGTGAAAACTCGATAGCCGTGCCCAGCACGCGGTGGTGCACTTCAAGACTGGCGGGCCGCTCGTGGGCGAAACAGATCTTTGCCGGCCGGAAGGTATTGCCACTGAGCGCCCTGAACATCCGGAATCCGATGCCGGCTGACTGTTCGATCGTCTGGCGCCACACGCCGGGGGGGTGCATATTCGCGCCCATATGCAGCAGCACGACGTCGCCGGCGTCGTCCAGCCGCAATTGCACGCCAGCGTTGTGCAGTCGCATGTAGCGGACGCACGATTGCATTGCCGCGCGCAACGTTGGTTCTTCCCGGAGCACCAGCGCCAGCATGCCCAGATTGGCCAGGCTTCTCGTTTCCGCAAGCAACAATCCGAAGGCCTCCTGTCCGGACAGACGTGCCGACTCTTCCAGCAGCCATCCCACCGAATCGGCACTGATCATCAGGTTCGGATCGTCGAGGACCGTGGCCGGCAGCCTGGCCAACCGCAGCATACGAAGCGGATCGAGCCCCACTGAACGGGCAACGTGTTCATAGTCGGTAAGG